>Ga0181528_10000637_pt1 | contig 23773 bp, 13 predicted proteins | sample PEATcosm2014_Bin_47_FD_119742 | JGI IMG/M metagenome (GOLD analysis project Ga0181528, IMG submission 119742) | Peatland microbial communities from MTU Mesocosm Facility, Houghton, MI, USA - PEATcosm2014_Bin10_10_metaG | ecosystem: Environmental > Terrestrial > Soil > Wetlands > Peat | place...
CAGCCAGCCGTCGGCCACATCGCTCAAAACACGGATCAAACTTTCCGTCGGGCGGTTGATCAAATAATGCTCGCGGTTCCGCTTGAGCGTCTGGCACGCCTCGGAAATCAGCGCCGGCGACAGCGTCGCTTCCGGCGGGAGGTCGGCGAGAAAATAGTTGGGCAGGTTCACGAAATTAACGATTTGTGATTTTGGATTGGTGATTTCATGCCGTCATCAGCGAGCAACCACGCGGTTCGACTTGTTCCGCGCGGCCAATCAATTCAAAGCCGTTGCCTCGACGGACGGCCAGATCTTCCGTCTGGATCGCCGCGACGGAAAATACATTCGCCAGATCGAAAACGCGAATCAAACCGGTTTCGCCGTCGCCGACCTCGCGGCCGATTTCGGGCGAGATGATTTGGGCACGCACCCACGGCGGAAATTGAAATTGGCCGCCAGCCACGGCGTAGGCTTGTGAACTCAATTCGCTCATGCCGTATTCGCAGAGGATGCTTTCGCGCGCGACGCCAAGGCGTTCGGTGATGAGTGAGTGCAGCTCATCTTTTGGCATGGTGCGCGAACGGTTTTTGTAGCCGCCGGTCTCCATCACAAGCGAACCTTTCGGCAAGTGGAATATAAGGTCTTTGGATGCTAAATAGTCCAGCAAATGCACAAAGGAAAAGGCAGTGCCAAGTATAGTCACCGGCCGCTCTGAATCGATTGCCTCCTTCAAACGATGGTAAGCAGCAACATAATCTAATGTCCACGAACCGATTTCATCAAGCCGCCCGATGAACATCGAAGACGACAAGGCGTATTCTCTCCGAATGGTCTCAAACATGTGAACGAGCGACGAATGTGGCACCAGAGTTGGCGGCGGCGTGAGACAAATCAATCGTATATCGCAAATCGCAAATCGTAAATCTGTCGGGACATTTTCGAGAAACCACGAGATTACAGAAGCTTCATACACCGCCAGCGATTCCGCGCAGTGAAAATGGCGGCTGGGAATTTGCGCCGTCGTGCCGCTGGAATGAAAGACGGCGGTGCGCTCGTGGGGCGCGAGACTGGTCAATTCCAGTTCTTTGAATGCGGCGGTTGGCGCGGCGGGGATTTGCGTCCAATGTCCGACGGTTTCTGGCGTCAGTCGGCGCGCTTCGCAAATTGTTTGATACGCCGGATTGTGCAGGAATTGGAGGGTGAACAACTCCAGTGCGAGCGAACCAAACCGATCAGCCGGAAAATCGGAATGGATGGACTCGCGCAGGTGTGCGGCGAAGCGGGAAAGTTGAGTGTTCATGCGGTTTTAATTCACGGCTGGTGTTCCGCAACAGCCGACGGATATTGTAACCCGAAATGGATTTGCAGCAAGAGTGAATGTGAGCAGCGTCTTCGTTGGAAGCGCAGCTTCAGAAAAATCAGCTCCCCGGCAATATCACGCAGGCGGATACAAATCAGCCACTACTCCAGTGCCGATGCAAATGGAAGTGATCATTTCATGGTGTGAAACTTTGCGGCTGGATTAAGTGCTTGTGGCATCGGGTGGACTAACCTATTGATAACGCATGGCCACGAGTTCAATTGATTTTTACCGGACTGGCTTGCCCAAGCGCCAGGCACGGGTGAGTTTGCGTGTCGACAATTGTAATCGTTGTCGCAGTTTGGCCTTCGCCCTGATTCTTTTTGCAATGTTAGCATGGGCGGATTCGATCCAGGCGGTGCTTTTATGGACCGATTTGGGCGCCACGCAGGTTCATGAGACCGGGCCCGGAACCGATATTCTGGGCGGAGGTTTGAAGCGAAACAGTTCGTCCACGGACACGCTGTATTTCAAATTTCACGTGGATCCAATTTCGGACGCCAGCACCGAATATTACTTTGCGGGATTCCAGCTGTTTGAGGGCAGCCATGAACGGCTGGCGGTGGGGAATGCGCTGAATGCTTATGCCTACAGCGTTTTTTCGCTGGGACAAACCGGGCAGTCCAATAACGCGGCCGATTTTGGTATCGATCTGAAATCATCCAGGCCTGATCCGTCCGGCATTGGGACCTTTTACACCTACGAACTGGTCCACTCTGGCATCGAATGCACCATTATTTTCAAGGTTCAATACATGGCCGGCAGCAACGCCTCGGTGACCGTGTGGTTGGATCCGGACTTGCGCCCGGGTGCCACCGAAGCCGGTCAACTGACGAACTTGACCACACAATTCAAGGCCGACGCTGCTTTTGACCAAATCCATCTTCGCCACGGCGGCGGCGGCGGCGGCTGGATATTCAGTGAAATGGCCATTGCCACTTCATTCGACGACTTCGTGAATGGGAACGGATCAACCACCGAAACGAACCGTCCCGGCATCGGATATGAGGAGGTGCCCTTTACGTTTCGTTCGTGGCAGCGGGAGCAGGGATTGCCTGAAAATTTTGTGCGTGCGCTGGCCCAAACACGTGACGGCTACCTTTGGGTGGGCAGTGATGACGGAGTGAGCCGGTTTGACGGCATGAGTTTTTTTTCCCTCGGCCTTCAGGAAGGATTTCAAAGCGGACCGGTGAAGGTTCTGTTGGGTGACAGCCGCGGCGCGCTGTGGATTGGGAGTGTGGACGGCGGTTTGAGCTGTTGGGATCAAGGAAAGTTGAGCACATTTTCCGTGCGTGATGGCTTGCCGTCCGACTCAATCACGACACTGGCTGAAGACAGTAACGGGAGGCTATGGGTGGGGACGCAGTCCGGCTTGGCAGTGCTCCAGGAGGGACGTTTGACATCGTTGGATGGCGTGGAAATTTTTTCCGGCAAGCCCATCACGACGCTTTTCCGTGACCGCAAAGGCACAATGTGGGTGGGGGCTACGGGCGTTGGAATCTTTGCTTATCAGGGAAACAAGTTCGATCAACTTCGGGATCCGGCGTTGGACAGCCTGCTCCAGGATCCCCACTGCCTGCTGGTGGACCGGGATGGCCGGATATGGATTGGAGCTGGCGATGAATTTGTTCTCTGCCGGGAGGGTGACCAATGGCGCCGTTTCGGCATGCCCCGCCATCTGGCCACACATTATATCAGTGCTCTGGCGGAAGAGCCGGATGGAACTGTTTGGGCGGGATCGGCCGGTGAAGGCTTGTTTCAGTTCAAAGCCGGCAAACTGGTGGCGATCAATGCCAGCAGCGGATTGTCCGACAATCTTGTCGAAACGCTCTTGATGGACCGGGAAGGAAGACTATGGGTTGGCACCCATGGCGGCCTGAATCGTATCAGCCCCAGAAACCTGTCTGTCCTGAGCCATAATGAGGGGCTGGGTTACGGTTCGGTGCAGGGATTGGCGGAAGTCCAGCCCGGCATTATTTGGGCTACCGTGCCGAACGAAGGTGTGTATTGCTGGGATGGCCAGCGGTTCAGGCGGCTGATGCTGGACGGTTTGTCGTGGCAGCAGAATCCGCGCGTCAGCGCGCTATTGTTGACCCGGGATGGTAGTTGCTGGGTGTCCGGAGCCGGCGGGCTGTTTCAGTTTAAGAATCCCAAGGCCGCCGAGGTGGAAGGTGGCGTGCCGGCGTTGACCAATTTGAGCATCAGCGCGTTGGGACAGGGTCTAAAAGGTGATGTATGGGCGGGCACGCGTGAAGGCGGCCTTTGGCATCTATCAAATGGCAAATGGCAGGCCGAGACCAACTTTCCACTTGGGCATGCCATCACGGCAATTGTGCCCGATGCCGATGGGACTTTGTGGATCGGCACGGATGGCAACGGACTGTATCGGCTGTCCGAAGTCAGGCATGTTCAGTATGAGAAGTTGAGCGGCCTGCCCAGCGGCTGGATCCGCACTTTATATTTGGATGCTCAAGGAACGCTCTGGATTGGCACTGCCGGAGGTGGCTTGTGCCGTTTGCAGGGTGGAAGCATTGACACCTTTACCATGCGTGAAGGACTCCCGGATAATACGATTTCACAGATCTTTGAGGATGACGACGGCAACCTGTGGCTGGGCGGCAACCGTGGAATCGCCCGGGTGAAAAAACACGATTTCGACGATCTGGTGGATCATAGGATTCCGGCAGTTTATCCGCTAGTTTACAGCCGTGCCGACGGCATGTTGTCCGAGGAGTGTTCGGGCGGCTTTTCCCCGGCCGGGTTGAAGAGCAAGGATGGCCTGCTTTGGTTTCCGACCCTCAAAGGCATCGTGGTGATTGACCCTCATCATGCCGTGAGTTCGCCCGCTCCCGCCGTGGTGCTGGAGCAGACATTGGTTGATGGAGTGCCACAACTCTCTGTTCTCGGTCGGGATAACGGACGGACAGATATCAAGCAAGAAATGACAGAATCGCCAATGAAATCGCTTAATCTGGCACCCGGCAAGCATGTGCTCGAATTTCGCTACACCGGCTTGAGTTTCGATACGCCCGATCGGGTGCGGTTCCGCTATCGGCTGGAGGGACTGGATCAGAACTGGGTTGAAGCGGGAACCCGGCGCGTGGCCTTTTACAGTTATGTGCCGCCCGGCACCTATCTTTTTCAAGTGATTGCCTGCAACGGAGACGGGATTTGGAATGAAAATGGTGCCAGTCTATCAGTCATGGTTCGCCGCCATTATTGGCAGTCATGGTGGTTTATCGGGGCATTGTCATTGGGAGTGGTATTCATGGTGGCAGCAAGTGTCCGGGTCGTGGAAAAAAGAAAATTGCAGCAGCACTTTAAACGCCTGGAGCAGGAACGGGTGTTGGAACGGGAGCGCACCCGAATAGCGCAAGACTTGCACGATATCATGGGTGCGAAACTGTGCCGGATTTCCTTTCTGAGCGAGCACGCCCGGCGGTGCGAGGAGGTTACAGTGGAACATCAGGATGAGATGCGCTCGATATCCGACGATTCCCGCGATGTGCTCCAGTCGCTCGATGAAATGGTCTGGGCGGTCAACCCGCAAAATGACACGCTCGACCATCTGATGTCCTACCTCGGGCAGTATGCCCAGGAATATTTCCGGAAAACCGGCATCGAATGTGACTTGAAGATTCCGGAACGTGTGCCTTATCAACCGATTTCATCACAGTCGCGCCACCACCTTTTTTTGGCGGTGCACGAGGCGCTCGCCAACATTCTCAAACACTCGAGAGCCACACGGGCCTCGATTACCATGGCCTGCCGTTCCGCCGATTTTGAAATTGTCATTTCGGACAACGGCAGCGGTTTTGACCTGGCATCCAGCGAGTCCGACTCGCCGAGTTCCGCCGCCGGATTTTGTAATGGTCTTGGCAACATGCGCCGGCGCATGGGTGAAATAGGCGGGCGTTGCGTGATTGAATCCCGGCCGGGGCATGGAACGACAATCCAGTTTGTGCTTTTCTTCGATAATCCGATAAAGTAGGGATAATCAAATGATTTCTGTTTCCATCGTTGATGACGAAAAAAAACTTTGCAAATCCATTGCCACTTTTCTAAACGGGTCCACGGGATTTCGCTGCCTCAGCATTTATGGGAGCGCCGAAGCGGCGCTGAAGCACCTGCCGGCGGACAAACCCGACGTGGTCCTGATGGACATCAATATGGCGGGCATGGACGGGATTGAATGTGTGAAACGGCTCAAGCTGTTGGCACCGCAAATACAGATCTTGATGCTCACGGTTTATGAGGACACCGACCAGATTTTCAAGGCGCTGGCCGCCGGGGCTACAGGCTATCTCCTGAAACGACTTGAGCCGGAAGAGTTGCTCCAAGCCATCCGCGACGTTAATTCGGGCGGCTCACCAATGTCAAACTCCATCGCCCGTAAAGTGGTGGCTTCATTTCAGGTAGCTGATGTGGCTGGTGAGAAAAAGAATCTGCTGACGTCGCGTGAACAGGCGGTGTTGGACTGTCTTGCACAGGGGCTGGCCTACAAGCAAATCGGTGACCAGCTCAACATCAGCATCAACACCATCCGCACTCACCTCCGACACATTTACGAAAAGCTCCATGTTCAGTCACGCACTGAAGCTGTCGCAAAGTATCTTCGGCTTTGATTAAAACAGGAATCGTTCACAAATCTTCATCTTTCCTGGCCGTGCAGATGAACCGTTTCCGTCCAGAATTGATTTGAATTGCCTCAAAGCAAACGTGTTTTGACTGCGCGCTGAAGGGCATTGGACCGTAGATGTTGTGCCTATGCCTTGAGATGGTGGCAGAAAACATGAAAGGCATACAAATTAAAAGGACGAGGGATTATTTCTTCCACTGAAAACTCGTTGCTGCGGTCAATGCACAATTCATGCGATGCCCGCGCCACAATTCATGCGATGGCAGGGTAAATTATCAGTGATAGTATCAGCTTCATGACCCCATTGGCGATTAGCCGGTATTTATAGCCCGCAGATCGTGGTGAGGCCGTTAAAATAAACATCTGACCAATAGAACCAAGTAAACCCTATGAAACGAAACCTGCTAACCTCCGTCTGGGCCGGGCTTATGCTGTGCACAGCCGGAATCATTACTGTTCAGGCCCAAACTACGCTTATCTTTAGCGTGGACATGGCCACAAACATTGCCAATGGAAGCTTCAACCCGCCAGCACCAGCGGGCACAGGAACCGATACCATTGATGTGCGTGGTGCTTTTAACGGATGGGCTCCTCTTCTGTTGGCTCAGCGAGGCACCAGCACGGTTTGGACAAACAGCGCGGTTGACAGCGCCAATGGCGTAACCTTTGACTACAAATTTTATCTCGATGGTAATGGTGAAACAACAGCGTGCTACGATAACCGAACGGCCATGCTGCCTGCCACCCCGGGTGCGACTCTGGTGCTGCCAACCCATTTTTATAGTGACATCGGGCCTGGCATAACCATCAATGTGAAATTCCAAGTTGACATGACTGAACAGATTTTGCTTGGAAATTTTAAACCGCTCAGTGGCGACACCGTGGTGATTGCCGGGGCTTTTGATGGTTGGAGCACAGCGCCAGGCGCCCAGTTCACGTTGACGAACGACCCGAGCATCAGGGTTACGAACAACAATGTCACGCCGGCATTGGTTTTTTCCAATGTATACACCGTGACAGCCCCGATCACCCAATGCTCGGCCTACACAGGGTTGCCGGCAACCAATGCCTCCCAGGATTTTAAATATGTCATCATGCCGGAAGGCAACTGGGAAGCCTCCAGTTCTGCCGATTCCAATGATAACGGCAACCGCTGGCTTACCGAAACCGGGAACCAAACCCTGCCGCTGGTTTACTTTGCGGATCAGCCCTATTCGATTGCCCATCTCACGTTCAACCTGGACATGTCGGGTGTGGCCAAGTATGACACCAACTTTATACCCGGCAGCGTAACGGCCTGGGGAACTTTTAACGGTTGGGCCGGTGGTGTGCAACTAAACAACAGTCTCGCTGCGCCGAACACCAATCTTTATAGTGCGACGGTAACCGTTGGCGAAGGCGCACCTTATACTGTTCAATTTAGATATACCAACGCCTATACCGGTGCTTGGGTGTATGACTATGGCCAGGATGGCGGACCAAACTCGGCCAACAACAATAATTACCGGCACACCTTTAATTTCCCGGTGACTGGTGCGCCTCTCTATACCAACCTCTCTTATTACTTCAATGATCTCGCTCCTGACGACTATTTGCCGCAAGATACGGCAGTGCAGTTCAGCGTGGACATGACCGGTGCAGTCGCCACAAATGGAGTTGCCTTCGTTCCTGGAACGGATGGACTCTATATTAACGGTATGTTTGCCGGAGCAACGCCGTCGCAACCTGATGCCGCTGCTGGCACTTCTCAATTATGGTATCCTTGGACATCTGGTGTCGATCCGGTTGCAGCTCCTCCGGGCTATCAAATGATGCGAGTGGGTTCAACGGAAATTTATACCAACACCATAATCATGCCAAAAGGAACGCCGGTGGCCTTGAGTTACCAGTATGGTATTGATGTTGGCAATGTTAATGGTGGTGCTCCAGAGAACGAGGCGCTGCCACAAAATGTTCACTATCGCGGCGTTCGTTCGACCCAGTTCAATCCGTATGTGATGCCCACTGATACGTTCAGTGCCACTCCGTATGTGGAGCCGTTTTTCAGCACTGGAAACATAGGTGCCAACGGCAGCCTGAACGGTGGCAATCTGACAGTCGGAACGTCGGTTGCCGGCAAGATTCCGGTGTCCTGGCTCGGTCGTCCTGGTGCCAATCTGCAATCCGCAAGCAGTCTTAGCGGACCCTGGCAGAATATCCCGTCAACCGACGGCACAAACTGGACCATTGGCTCCAGTTCAACCAATGGATTCGTAAGCGTCACAAATTGGCCTTCCAGCGGGAATACCTTCTTCCGCCTGGTTAAGCCGTAAGCCGGTTAGGGGTTGGTAAATGCCCGCCCGACCGTGCGCTAGGACGGTTGGGCGGGTTTTATTTAAAAATGGAAAATATGCAGAAGTCTAATATGAAGAACCGTCGCGCGGGATTTACCTTGATAGAACTGCTGGTGGTCATCGCCATCATCGCGATTCTGGCTGCCATGCTGCTGCCGGCCTTGACCGCTGCGAAGCAAAAGGCGGTTGCGTCGGCGTGCATGAGCAATAACAAGCAGCTTGACCTCGCGTGGCTCATGTATTCGGGCGATAACGGTGACCGGCTCGCGGTCAATTCCGATCCCCACGTCAACAACACGACCATTTTCAATGGCGGCCAATCTTGGATTACTGGCAGCATGGACTGGACTACCGGTCAGCAGAATACGAACACGAGTTATCTGGTAGACGACACCCATTCACTCTTGGGATCTTTTCTATCCAAGTCGGTCAAGGTTTTTGCCTGTCCGGCGGCAAATTATGCAAGCTCGGCGCAGCACAAGGTGGGCTGGTCCGCGCGCGCACGCAGCGTGGCCATGAATGGCGCAGTTGGGGATGGTGACAAATATGCTCAGCCAGGCAACCCCTTCGGCTGGACCAGTTGGTATTTTGCGCGTAAAGCCTCAGATTTTCACTCTCCCGGCCCGAGTGACATCTGGGTTTTCACGGATGAACATCCAGACAGCATTGACGATGCGCTGTTGTATAGTGCCAATTATGCAACCTCACCCTTTATTGAATTGCCCGGCTGTCAGCATGGAGGCGCCTGCGGAATGGCTTACGCCGATGGCCACGCGGAAATTCACAAATGGCACGGACAGTTTGCCAATGTTCCGGTGATCTATAGCCAGGCCTCGGGGGTGCGGCAGCGAGTGGCTTGTTCACTGACCGATCCGGACATGCTTTATTTTGCGACGCACACCCCAATAAACTGATTTGCACGAGCTATAGCATAGGGCGATTGCATTTGCTGGCTCGTGCAGGTTCAGCGAGGTTCTTTACTTATAATTCAACCATGAAATTTCAGCCTTTGAGGAAAATCACCATTACCTTCGCCGCTGCGCTTGTCTTTGTTTCAGCACGCGTTTGGGCCGATGTGGACGTCTCCGGCATCACGGCCCGCCCTTCGCCCGACTGGCTCCGCAGCGGCACGGTTTACGAAATCTTTCCGCGCGATTTTTCCGTGGCTGGCAACCTTGGCGGCGTCACTGCAAGACTTGACGAGTTACAACGTCTCGGCGTAAACATCCTGTGGACGATGCCGATTCATCCCATCGGCGAAATAAACCGCAAAGGCGAACTGGGGAGTCCTTATTCCATCAAGGATTATTACGCCGTGGATTCAAGTTATGGCACGGTGAAGGACTATAAAAATTTTGTTTCCGAGGCGCACAAGCGTGGCATGAAGGTAATCATGGACCTGGTCGCGGATCACACTTCATGGGACAGTGTGATGATGAAGCATCCGGAGTTTTACAAACATGACGCCCAGGGAAAGATAATTCCACCGGTGCCGGAATGGACGGATGTGGCCGCCTTGAATTATGACAACCCCGCGTTGCGCCAATACATGGTCGCGATGCTCAAATACTGGATTAAAACGTGCAAAGTGGACGGCTTTCGCTGTGATGCCGCCGCCATGATGCCGACGGATTTCTGGGAACAGATCCGCACCGAACTTGCAAAAGTCAAACCGGACATTATATTGCTGGCCGAGGCCAGCAAGCCGGAATTGCTTACGAACGCGTTCGACATTGATTACTCCTGGCCATTGCTTTCAACCATGGATGACGTTTTAATACACAACGCTCCGGCATCAAGCATCCCGCGCTCATGGGAAGAAAGCCGCGCGCAGTTTCCCAAGGCCGCACTGCACATGCGGATTTCCGATGATCACGACACATCGCGCGCCGTCTCCCGCTACGGTGTCAATGGTGCGCTCGCCTCGTCGGCGCTAATGTTCACGCTCGACGGTGTGCCGCTCATTTACAACGGCATGGAAGTCGGCGATACCACGGCCTCCGACGGCGGCGCACTCTTTGACAAGCGGAACATTTCATGGAACGCGAATGAACATCCGGAGTTGCGGAGCATCTACCACAACCTGATCCAGCTCCGCCAGCAATATGCCGCACTCCGCAGTTCACGGGTGGATTGGCTGCATAACTCGGATGAGACAAATCTCGTCACCTTTCTGCGCGCCGACGACAAGGATGAACTGCTGGTTGTCATCAACTTTTCCGACCACCCGGTCACCGGCAAGGTGGACTTGAAAAACGTGGATGGTTTTGTGCCGGTGGAAATTTCCGGAATGCAAAGTTCCGAGGGCGGCCCGCTGCCGCTGTCTCATCTGAACAGTTACGAATGGCGCATCTATCATCGCGCTTCCGTTCCAAAAAAACCTGTGTCAGCCGTTGCCGCCAGCAGGAATTAAATTTTTTGGAATGAAAAAACCTCAGAAGTTTCAGGTCTTAATCCTGCTGATGATCTTTGTCGGGCTGGTTTCAACTGCTCCTGCACAAGTAACCGTTGACGGAACTTTGAATGGCACAGAAGGCTATGGTGCTCCGCTGGCCACACAAACGATCAACACGGGTTTTGGAGACAACACCTCTTCAAGTGGTTCGTCCAGCGGCGGCTCGGAACTGGATGCCGTCTATTCGGTGGCGACCAATGGATATCTCTATCTGTTCATCGCCGGCAATGTTCAGGCCAATGGCAACAACATCGAAGTTTTCATCGCCGACGGACAGGCGGGCGGCCAGCAGGTTCTGGAAATTTCCGGTTCACCGGCCGAAGCCAGCATGAACGGCTCAACATTCAGCACGGGTTTTACGCCCAATCTGATGTTCACTTTCACAAACAGCGCCACTCTTCTTGCCGTGAACCAGATTATTTTGTCAGGCAGTTCCGGCACCAAGTCTCTGGTTGGCAATGTTACTTTGAGCAATGGTGTCGGCAACAATCAGAACCTCGGAGGCTCCGGCATTGCCGTTGGCTTTAATGACAAAAACACGGCGGGCGTGAATGGAACCAGCGGAACAGCCGCCAATACGGCTGCCGCAAACGCCGTGACGAATGGTCTTGAGCTGGGCATTCCACTTTCTGCGCTGGGTAATCCGACCGGCTCCGTCCAGGTGCTGGTTTGCATCAACGGGAGCAGCTTTGTCTATCTTTCCAATCAGTTCATTCCCGGTCTGGCGGTTGGGACGGGCAACTTGGGAGCGGGTGGAACCGGTTATGGTCCTGGAGGAGGCGTGTTTAATTTTGGCGCGGCGCCCGGTGAATATTTGACTGTGCCGGGTTCGGGATCCGGCGGCGGGTTGCCTCCGGTTCTAACTGTCAACGGGGCCAACGCTGATTACGGCATGACGCATGTCTTCGTCAATGAAGTGTCCAATGATGCCGTGCCGCTGACGATTTTATTTTCACCCAACGCAGCAAACGTGGTGGAGGCAGATGCTTTTTCCAATCTGAACCGGCGCGACCATGCAGCAATGGATGCCAACGGCGATGGCATCGAGGACGGCATCGTGCCGCCGGATGGCAACACCATTCCCACCGGCGACACCAACAATTATTATGAAGCCTACGCGATGTCACCGACGAGCACGCCGGGGCAATATGCACTGACACTCTACGCACAAAAGGCCGGGGTCTATCGTTTGACGGCGCGCTGGCAGGTTTCCGGTTCCACGAACTGGAACTGGTATAGCACCAACTCTCCTTACATCTCCGGCAACCGGCGTGACTTTATGGTTGTCGTTTCGCCGAAAAAAGCGCTGAGTGCGACGGTGTATGAACTTGCGGTCAACAACATTGATGCATCTGGTGCGGCCGCAAATGGATCGCAGCGCAGCACGTTCAGTGACCTTACCAACGCGGCTAGCCGCTTTAATCTGAATTCCGTGACTAATCTAGGCGTGAACTGGCTCTGGCTTGAACCAATTCATCCCCGAGGTATTCTTAACAGTATAAACAGCCCGTATTGCGTGAAGAACTATTTTCAAGTGAATCAGACCATGAGCAAGGCAGGCACGCGACCTGCCGCAATGACCGAATTCACCAACTTCGTTGCGGCGGCGGATGCCGCCGGCGTGAACGTGATGCTGGATGAACCGTTTAATCACACCGCCCACGACGTCGAATTGGACAAAGAGGGCATCACTGATTTCGGGGGCGCGGGAAATCCCGGCAACTGGCAGCCCACGGATTTGATCCCCAATCGTGTCCCCCAGTTTTTCTCGGCCACCAACGCCTGGTGCAGCCGGGCGACCAGCTCCAATAACATCGCGATTGCGCCAGACATTGACATTTCAAAGTGGACCGATGTGAATGACATTTTTTACGGTGACTACGCCGCGCTGGTTTGTGCTAATCCGCTTGGTGATAATAATCAGAATTCCGGCGACGACTGGTTTGATTACAGCACCGGCACAGGCAGCTTCGACAGCATCACTCAAAACGTTTGGAGATACTATGCCAATTCCATCCTGTATTGGCTCAACCAAACCGGTTGCACCAACGGCACGCCGGCCAGCCAGACTTCCGTGGGCATAGACGGGATTCGTGCTGATTTCGCTGATGGGTTGCCGCCGCAATGCTGGGAATATATCATCAACAAGGTGCGGTCACAGAAATGGGATTTTGTTTTTCTGGCTGAATCTTTGAGCTGGCCGCCGCCAAGCGCGCCAACCTATCGTTCCGGCCGCGATTTCGATATTCTATGCGACAGTGTTTATAACGGATTCCAGTCGGCAACAACGGCTGCCAGCTATCAGACAGTTTTCAATTTAGAACGCAGCAGCTATGGCCAGTGCTTGATGTTATGGAATGCCGCGTCCCATGACGCCGGCTTTTTTTACACAGATCCCTATCAGGCATTGGTCCGGTTCATGGTGGGAGGAACCATTGATGGGATGCCTCATATTTACTACGGCCAGGAACTGGGCACGACGGAATCATTTGGCTTCTCGGTTTACTCGGGTGATGTTCCTAGCATCAGCGCCTATAATTCCTTGCAGCCAGCCATCACGAATGCCGTTGGTAATTTAAAAGTAGACCAATTGTCTCCACTTTATTCAGCAGTAGGACTGGCCCGCAAATCAAGCCCTGCGTTGCGAAGCGCCAACCGCTATTTCCTTAACCCGGTCACGTCACAGCCCAGTATTTATGCAGTTGCCAAATTCACAAACACCAATGGCTTCCCGAATTTCAATGACGTGGTCTTCGCCTTTGTGAACCTCGATGTTACTAATGGCCACTCGGCTGTCTTTAATGTCAACATTGCGGCGAATGGAACCAACCTTTTCGGCGTCGACCCCGCGCGCATGTATAATACCAAGAACATCGCCGCTTTTACCGGGGCTGATCCAAACCGCCGCACTTATTGGTTGTGGGGTGCCGGCGGGATTGCCGGCAGCAATCTGTTGGCAAACGGGATTTCGGTTTCGCTCAACCCGGTGCCGACCAGCAGTGCCGGCTGGACGAATGCGCCTTACGAAGCTCAATACTTGAAGCTTTATGACGTCACCCCGCCCGCAACCATGAGCGCGCCAACGACGACCGGCACTTATGTCATTGGAAACAGTGTGACGTTCACCTGGCTTCCACTGAACGATCCCGAGGGCGGTGTTTCTGGTTATCAAGTTATCGTCGGGACTTCGCCGGGTGCGTCCGATATCTTCAGCGGTGTCGTCCAAGGCACGACCGTGACGGTGACGAACATTTATGGTGCGACGCTTTACGCGGAAGTGAGTGCCATTAACAACGCTGGAATCCAAGGAATTGCCAGTGCCAGCAGCGCCGGGGTAACTTTGGTGGATCCGAATTGGATTCCGGTTTTAAGCATGCAAGGCTACACCGTGCTAAGTTGGACAAGTGTTTCCGGCCTGACCTATCAAGTCTGGTCAACCACCAATTTTGGCGTTCCGTTTACAACCATAGGTGGTGTTATTACCGCTTCCGGACCGACCACCCAAAGCACCAACAACTTTGCCGATCCAGTAAGATTTTATCGCGTCCAGGTTTTCCCCTAGGGAATTTCTCATGCTTTCCGCAGCAGTCCACATAAGCGGGGCAGGGCCAGTCCCGGGAATCATGAATTTGAGCCAACCGCTCACCCCCATCAGCAGAGCCTACCTGGCAAAAAGCCTGTCCAATTCCAAACCGGTGCTGCATGATGCTATGAAATCAAATTCGTGTCTTAATAAAAAGCCGATCGTGAAACTGCGACGAGAAATCAATATTTCTTTGGTTATTGCCTTCGGCTTTTGTCTAATCTCAATAGTTTTGACGGCGCAAGCGGTGGTTTTGGTGCCGCCTGTTTCAACCCGGAGTAATATTGCAAACGGTGGCTGGTCGTCCCTCGGCGCGATGCCGGCACCTGCTTGGGATGGAAAAACACTTATGTTTCATAATGAGCAAGGAACGCTCGCTGTAACTCCCTTGTCGGACGATGTCATCCGGGTTCGTTTCACGCGGGCGCAAGCGTTTGGACGAGATCATTCCTACGCCGTCGTGGATCGCGATTTGGGCGGGGCGAACGTGGTGGTCGGCATCGGTTCTGATTCCACCGTGCTGCGGACCGCCACACTCAAGGTCACGATCCAGCACGATCCGCTGCGCATTTCCTTCGCCAACAACCCAGGCGAAGTCTTGGATGCAGACGATCCCGATCGTGGAATTTCCTTTGTGGGAAACCAATTCCGCGATGCCAAGCTCTTGCGTGATGACGAGCATGTCTATGGTTTTGGAGAGAAAAACGGAAGCCTCGACAAGCGCGGCTGGCAGCTTGGCGGTTATAATCTGGTGATGTGGAATTCGGACACCTACATGCACAATTCCAGCACCGATCCCATGTATGTCGCGGTTCCGTTTCTTCTGGTGATGCGCCACGGCCAGGCCCACGGCTTGTTTCTCGACAATACCTGGCGCAGTTCATTTGATGTTGGTCGCGAAGAACCGAACCTGCTGACGTTCGGCGCGGTGAACGGGGAGTTGAATTACTATTTCATCAACGGACCCGAGCCGAAAAAGGTCATTGAGCGTTACACAACGTTGACCGGACGGATGCCGCTACCGCCACTGTGGTCGCTCGGCTACAATCAATGCCGTTTCAGTTATTTTCCAGAAGCACGGGTGCGGAAAATTGCGGATACGTTTCGCAAGGACAAAATTCCCGCCGATGTCATCTGGTTGGATATTGATTATCAAGACGGTTTTAATCCGTTTACTTGGGACAAGGACCGCTTTCCTGACCCTAAGAAGATGATTTCGGATTTACGCGCGGAAGGTTTCCACACCGTCTGCATCGTGGATGCCCATCCAAAGCAGCAAGTCGGTTACGCGCCTTATGACGAAGGCATGGCTGGAAAGTTTTTTGTCAAAAAGTCCGACGGTTCCGTCTATGAAGGAAAAGTCTGGCCGGCGAATGCGGCAAAAAATCCGGGCCCCAGTGTGTTCCCGGATTTTAGCAAACCTGCCGCGCGTCTTTGGTGGGGCTGGCTTTATAAGGACCTCCTCAATCTTGGCGTGGCTGGTATCTGGAACGACATGAATGAGCCGTCGGTTTTTGATTCGGTGCGCGGAACGATGCCGCCGGACTTGGTGTTTGACAACGAAGGTCAACCTTCGACCCACCTTGAGTTGCACAACGTTTATGGGCAGTTGATGAGCCGCGCGACGTTTGAAGGACTGTCACAGTTTCGCCCGAACGAGCGTCCGTTCGTGCTGACGCGCGCGAGCTATGCCGGCGGTCAGCGTTACGCAGCCGTCTGGACCGGCGACAACACTTCCGACTGGTCATCCATGCGCCAATCCATTCCGACGTTGCTGGGCATGGGGCTTTCGGGTTTTCCATTTGTCGGCGCGGACATCGGCGGCTATGCCGGAATGCCGTCGCCGGAACTCTATTCCCGCTGGTTGCAGGTTGGTGTTTTCTCGCCCTTCATGCGCTCGCACAGCGAAAACGGCCGCCCCGATAAGGAGCCGTGGGCGTTTGGCAAAAAATTCGAGGTCATTAACCGCCACATCATCGAACTGCGTTACGAACTGCTGCCGTATATTTACAACGCCATGCAGCAGGCCAGCCAGACGGGTGTGCCCGCCCTGCGTCCGCTGTTTCTGGAATTTCCGGACGATGAAAAACTCGCCGGGACGGATGATGAATTCATGTTTGGTGACGACCTGCTTGTTGCTCCGGTTTTGCATGAAGGGATGACTGAGCGTGAAATTTACCTCCCGAAGGGCGATTGGTTTGATTACTCCACGGGCAAACAGTTCACCGGCGGTCAGAAAATCAAACTGCCCGTAACGCTGGATTCCATTCCCATGTTTGTGCGGGCGGGCGGCTTCATTTTCCGCCAGCCGGTCGTTCAATCCACGGACCAGATGCCGGGCAACCCTTTGAAAATTCTCATGGCACCGGCCGGCAAATCTGAATCCTCACTTTACGAAGACGATGGAGAGACATTGGATTATCGGCATGGCGAATTTATGAAACGCCGTTTCCACCAGACCGGCGATGATCAGGAAACGACGATTAAAATTTCCGCAGCCGATGGAAGCTATCGCCCCGTTAAGCGAAACTTGGTGCTTGAAACTTGGATGGATCATCAGCCCAAAAGTGTTACCCTTCTGACCGGTTACGAAATGGCCGGAAAGATTTTGTTGCCACATTTGATGGGTGATGCCCTGGCAAAATCAAAAAGCGGGTGGTCATTCGCCGATGGGCGGATTACCGTAAAGATCAACGACGGTTTCAAGCCGATGCAATTTGTAATTGAGCGTTAAGGGAAAAATCCCAGAGGCCAAATCCATGATCATGGAGAATGCCATCCATTCTCAAATCAGAAACTGATTGAAACGACCACCTAAAAACTCAAAGCCAAAACAGCGAACGCAGCGTGCCGAACCGCGCGGTTCAGCCGGTGCATCTGGTGCGGAGGCTCCGTCAACCTCGGGCCGCAAATGGCTTTTCCGTCTGGCCGCGCTGGTGGTCATCCCGCTCGTTTTGCTCGGCGGAATTGAAGCTGGTCTGCGGCTGGCCGGCTACGGCTACGATCCGAGTTTGTTCAAGAGAATCAACATTGGCGGCAGCGAATATTTCGTCAACAACGAATCCTTCGGGCTCCGATTTTTCCCGCCGCAACTGACGCGCGGTCTGGGGCCGATCCGCATGCCGGTCAAGAAACCCGCCAACAGCTACCGGATTTTCATTCTGGGCGAATCCGCCGCGATGGGCGATCCGGAACCGGCCTACGGCGCGGGCCGTTACTTGGAAGCGTTGCTGTCGGCGCGCTATCCGCAGACGCATTTTGAAGTCGTCAACCTTGGCATCACGGCCATCAACTCGCACGTCATCCTGCCCATTGCGCGTGACTGCGCGAAGGCCGACGGCGACCTGTGGATTGTTTACATGGGCAATAATGAAATGGTCGGGCCATTCGGCGCCGCGACCGTCTTTGGCGCCAAAGCTGCGCCGCTGCCGTTAATCCGGCTCAACCTCGCGATTCAAAGAACACGGATGGGCCAATTGTTGGCGAACCTGGGCCGCAAACTGAAAGGCGCAAGCGCGGGCGCGCCGTCGTGGGGCGGCATGGAGATGTTCGTCGGCAACCAGCTTCCAGTGGATGATCCGCGCAAAGAAATTGTCTATAAAAACTTTTCGAGAAATTTGCATGACATCGTGAAGACCGGCCTCGGTTCCGGTGCAAAGATTTTGCTGAACACCGTCGCCGTGAACCTTAAGGATTGCGCGCCGTTCGCTTCGCTGGTCAACAGCAACCTGCCGCCGGCAGACCGCGCGCAGTTCGACCAGTTTTTCAAAATGGGCGTGCAGGCCGAGGAACAGGGTGTTTTTGCCACGGCGGCGCACCAATTTGAGTCGGCGGCCAGGTTTGATCCGACGGACGCCGAGTTGCAGTTCCGCTGGGGGGAAAGTTTGTTGCGGCTGACAAATTTTGCCGCCGCCCGCGAGCATTTGCAGTCGGCGTGTGATGACGATGCGCTGCCGTTTCGCACGGATTCGCGGCTTAACGCCTTGATTGCCGCCACGGGCAGGCAACTCGCCAATGACAATCTGGTTTTGTTTGATGCCGCCGGCGCGCTGGCATCCAGCATGCCGTCGGGACTTTGCGGGGATGAAACTTTTTACGAACACGTTCATTTTAATTTCGACGGCAGCTATCAGCTCGGCCGTGTGTGGGCTGGGCAGGTGGCGGCCCTGTTGCCCGCCGCCGTCGCGAACAACGCTGTCACCAACGGCTGGGCTTCGCCGGAAACCTGCGACTTGCGGCTCGGATTGTCGGACTGGAACCGCGCGGTGATCTTTCAGCATATGATCGGCCGGTTGCAGCAGCCGCCGTTGAGCGGCCAGGCCGGCAATACCACCCGCGTAAAAAAATTGGAAGCCCGCGTCACGGAACTGCAATCCCGGATGAATGCCAGCGCCGCCACCGGGGCGGCGGAAAATTTCCAGGCGGAATTGCAACTTGCGCCGGACGACTATTTTCTGCGGGAAAATTACGCGGTATTCCTTCAATCCACCGGCGATCTGCCGCAGGCGACGGAGCAATGGCGGCACATTCACGAATTGTTGCCGCAGGATTTTCTCGCGAATTTCGAAATCGGCCGGATGCTGGAACTGCAGGGGCAATGGGCCGAGGCGGAAACGAACCTCCGATGCGCCGTGCAGTTGCGGCCCATGTTGACCGAAGGCTGGGTCGCGCTCGGTCATGTTCTGGCCAGCCAGGATAAATACGACGAAGCACTGGCTTGCTTTGCCACCGCCCATCAGCAGCGTCCGTCGGATGCGCAAACTTTATTCCGCAGCGGCACAATGCTGGCGAAATTAAACCGCCATGCCGAGGCGATGGAAAATTACCGCGCAGCCATCAAATTGAATCCGGCGGACTGGGAGCCGCATTTTGAACTTGGCGGGGAACTGGATTCCGCCGGCCGGCTTGACGAGGCGAGAAATGAATTTGGCGAGGCGGCGCGGTTGAATCCAAACAGCGCGCGGACCCATTTCAATTACGGCGTGCTGCTTGCAAAACAAAATCGGTTTGACGAGGCGCAGCACGAGTTTCAAGAAGCCCTGCGGCTCGAACCCACCTACGCCAAGGCCCAGGAATACCTTGCCCAAATACGGGCGTTCAGAAGAAGCACGCCATGAATCGCTTGTCACACCCGACTTACCCCGGTGCTCGACTCGATTTTTTGCAGCGGTTGGGGCATTCGGACAATTCCGATTTCAGAAATCTGCCACAGTCCCATGTCCTATCACAATGGCTCCATTTGGCCGCACGACAATGCCCTCATCACCTTTGGGCTGGCGCGTTATGGGTTCAAGGATGCCGCGCCAAAGGTCTTGAGCGCGTTGTTCAATGCGAGCAAGTTTATGGAACTCCACCGCCTGCCCGAATTGTTTTGCGATTTTCGCCGGCGTAACGGCGAAGGTCCCTCGCTTTATCCGGTCGCGTGCAATCCGCAGGCATGATCATCTGCGGCCGTATTTTTCCTCTTCCAAGCTTGCCTGGGACTTTGCGTCAAAGCTCTGCGCGAACGGCTTCACTTCGAAAATCCATATCTGCGGAAAACATTCCGCAATTGGAAATCAAGAATCTCAAAGCCGGTTCCGGCACGGTGAACATTTTGCGCGTTCGCCACGAACAGGGCGTGGCCGTGAACGTCTGCCGGCGCAATGGAAGAGTTGAAGTGTTTGTGCGACATTGAGAAAAACCGTTTGGCAGATATCAATTTGACGAGTTGGCAGAAGATTGGCGAACCAGGAATGACCCAAGGCAATCATTGGCATATTCATTGATACCAAAAGTGCTTTTGCCATGTTAACAGGCCTGCTATGTTCGCTTTGTCGTTCTGAATGTCTCTGAAATGATCTGGTGTTTATGGCGAGCAAGAAAAAAACACGCAAGATTGACCATTCCTTCCGTGACAAGAAATTGAGGCGGGAGGTAGCGGTAATGCCTGCTGCCATTACCGGGGCCGTTCAGCATTCGCCCGCCGCTCTCAAACAATTTCCCATCGTCGGCCTCGGCGCGTCCGCCGGCGGGCTGGAGGCGCTGGAAAAATTCCTCACCCATGTGCCGCCGGATTGCGGGATCGGTTTCGTGGTCGTCACGCACCAGCATCCCGGCCACACCGGCCTGCTGCCCGAGCTGCTGGGCAAATGCACGCGGATGCCGGTGAAGCTCGCCGCGGACGGCCTGGCGGTGGAACCCAATACGGTTTATCTCTCGCTGCCGGAGGGCTACCTCGCGATCATGCACGGCACGCTGCATTTCATGGAGCCGGACGAAACCGGTTTGTTGCGGCTGCCGATTGATTTTTTTTTCCGCTCGCTCGCCGAGGATCAAAAAGAGAAGGCCGTCGGCATCGTGCTCTCCGGCACCGGCACCGACGGCACGCTCGGTTTGAAAGCCATCAAGGTCGCGACGGGCATGACCATGGCGCAGGAGCCGGACTCGGCGAAATATTCCGGGATGCCCAGCAGCGCCATCGCCACGGGCCTGGTGGATTATGTCCTGCCGGTAGAGCGGCTGCCGCAACGTTTGATTGCCTACGCCACCGGGCCATATCTCGCGGCGACGGATCACGAGCTTGGAGCCGAGGAAGGGCTGTCCGAGCCGATGCAGAAAATTCTCGTGCTGCTCCGCGCGCGCACCGGCCACGATTTTTCCAATTACAAAGCCAACACCATCCGCCGCCGCATCGAGCGGCGCATCAATGTCCACCAGCTTCAAGGTCCGCTGCAATACCTGCGTCTGTTGTCGGAGAATCCGCACGAGCTGGACCTGTTGTTTCGGGAACTGGTCATCGGCGTGACGAATTTTTTTCGCGACCCGGACGCGTTCGATGCGCTGGCGAAAGCCGTCGTGCCCGAAATGCTGGCAGCGCATCCAGACAACCAGCCCGTGCGCGTGTGGGCGGCGGGCTGTGCCAAGACTGGTGCTTTTGCCGGTTTTGTTATACAACGCAATAGAAGGGATTACCGCGAATGCTGCGACGAATTAAGCGATAACGTATTTTCATAGTTTCACGCAACTGCGAAAATAAATGAAGCCAACCCTGCCGCGTTAGCGAGCAGTGGCAAATTAATGCCCATTATCCCGAATCGTTGTAGAGCACCGCAATCGGTGTCCGTCGTGGACGCCATGACCCCTAAATTACTACTGCACACGCGATAAGGAGTGGAGCCAATGGCCGGGATTGAACCGGCGACCGACGGTTTACGAAACCGTTGCTCTACCACTGAGCTACATTGGCAAAAAAAATCAATTAACAACTGACAACAAACTCGCCCGGAAATGGATGAAATCAATATGGCAGAAACTGATTATCGCGTTCCCAGCAGATGCTATTTTGGAACAGCCACGGTTTCAGGCAAGTAAATTTTACGTTTCCTTGAAATCTATGTTTGAAACCGCCATTAAAATGCCGGTATCCATTGCCTTCTGAAATGCCACTAGTTTGCCGGAGCGGGTCGGTATCGCTGCTGCATTTCGTCGGAAAGTTCGTTGTAGTATATCTTGGTCATGGCCAACCCGCCGCCCCGAGGCGTAAAGCTGATATAAATCCCATCCGGCTCGACTTTTTCGACATGCACATCGTTGTAGATGCCTCCGGTGAGGGTCACAAGTTGATTAGCCGTTGCCGCCTTTGCCGGTGGGGTTGGTGGTGCAGTTGCCACCGGCGCCGGGGAAGGTGTGGGCGTTATCGGTGTGGCTGATGGGGGTGTTTTGACTGGGGTAACAATCGTCGGGTTGGTGGCGACGGGCACTGTGGCAATCGGAACCCCAACGACTGGAGCAACCACAGCCGGAATTTGGTTCGTGGCCGTTTCAACCACTGAAGAAGCGGAAGCGGCCGACGTTTCTTTCGTGGGCGCTACCACAGCCGGGGTGACAGCCTCAGCCTCGTTCGTTTGAACTTCAGCAAGCGGGGCCGCTGCCGGAACCGAATTGGTTGAGACTTCGGCCACCGGAGCAGCAGACGCCGGAGCTTGATTGGTGATGACATCAGCGATCGGAACAGTCGCCGGAGTCTCGTTGGTGGAAGCGACAGCAGTGGTGGAGGCTTCATTGGTGGAAGTTTCAACAACCGGTGCCGCCACCAACGGAGTTTGATTTGTGGTCCCTTCGGAAGCCGTCGCGACAACGGCAGGAGCTTCGTTGGTGGCGGCGACCGGAGTTTCGTTGGTTGGAGCGTCAGCTATCGGAACTGCATTCGTGGGAGCTTCAGTAATTGCAGCAACGGTGGGGGTTCCATTTGTATCCGTTTCAGGGGTCGTGGCGGAGACCGCCGAAGATTCATTTGTGGCCGCTACGGCAACCGGAGTCTCGTTGGTGGAAACTTCTGCAACTGGAGCGGCTGCGGGAGCCTCGTTGGTTGCAGCTTCAACGGCGGAAGCAGCGGCGGCGGTCGGCACTTCGTTTGTGGAAACTTCAGCGACGGAAGCGGCAACTGAGGGAGCTTGGTTCGTTTGAACTTCAGCAACCGGAGCAGTCGTCGGAACTTCGTTCGTGGGGGCATAAGCGGCTTGAGCTACCGCCGGAACTTCGTTCGTGGTCGCCTCGGCAACCGGAGTCTCGTTGGTGGAAGCGACAGCAACCGGGGCGACGGCAGGTGCCTCGTTCGTTTGAACTTCAGCAACCGAAGACGTCTCCGCAGGAGCTTCGTTGGTGGCAACCGCAACAGCCGAAGAAACGGCTGCGGTCGGAACTTCGTTAGTGGAGACTTCGGCGACGGGAGCAGTAACGGCGGGAGCTTCGTTGGTGGAAATTTCCGCAGTCGGAGTGGCGACCGCATGAATTCCATTCGTCGAAGTTTCGGCCGCCGCCGGAGTGGTTTCGGCCGGTGTCGAAGTTATTGCATTGGTCGGGATCGTATCGATTGTGTTTGTTGCCGATTGGCCGGCCGGCACCGCAGCATCCCCGAACTGAATGCCGGACACCACGTTCGTTGGGATTTGCACAATCGCAGGAGCGGTGGCACGGGCCGGGCTTTTGTGCGCGCAACCGGAAACCAAGCCGGCGTCAAGTGCGACGCATAAACTAAGCAAAATTGTGGATTTCATGGACCGACGTTTTCCGGCGGAATGCACGGAAATGGGGCACCGTGCCACAAGCTGGACGCTTGGACGATTTCCATGGCAACTGTTTTCTTTCATAGTTTGTGGTCAAAAAGATCCCGAATTCAAAAACCGGCATGTGGGCGGTGATGACCCGGATAATCCCTGATGCGAGTTAGCAGCCGTCATGCCAGCCAGACTCGATGCAGTCTGCTGTGCGGTTTGGTTTTATGCGGTTTATACTGCGGTCAATCAGTAAAGCCATTTCCCAATCTGCCCATCCGTATTCAGCGTTACGCCCTGCCGCCGATACGCCCAGCACATGTAGCTCACGCTCACGAAATACGACGCCGGCACGCGGTTCGCCACGCAGATCTTCACGCCGAGCA
>Ga0181528_10000638_pt1 | contig 23716 bp, 17 predicted proteins | sample PEATcosm2014_Bin_47_FD_119742 | JGI IMG/M metagenome (GOLD analysis project Ga0181528, IMG submission 119742) | Peatland microbial communities from MTU Mesocosm Facility, Houghton, MI, USA - PEATcosm2014_Bin10_10_metaG | ecosystem: Environmental > Terrestrial > Soil > Wetlands > Peat | place...
ACCTTCACGCTCGATTGGCCGCTACTGCACAACGCCATCCTCCAGCAGGCGCCGGCCGTTGTGCATGCTGCGCCCTACGCCGCGCGTTTCAAAGTGGACTGGCTCGCCGCCGCCGGGACGGCCTGCCTGCTGGCCTGCGTGCTGACGGCGTTCGCGGCGCGAATGCGGCCCGGCGCGTTTCTGAAGATTGTGTGGGAAACCGCCGTGCAACTCGCCTTCCCCGTGCTCACCGTCACCACCGTACTCGCGCTCGCGTTTCTGATGAACTACAGCGGCGCCACGGCGACTCTGGGATTGGCGCTCGCTGGGACGGGCCCGGCCTTCCCATTTTTCAGCGCGCTGCTCGGCTGGATCGGCGTCTTTCTCACCGGCAGCGACACGTCGGCGAACGCCCTGTTCGGCAGCCTGCAGGTGGTCACGGCAAACCGGCTGGGGCTGAGTCCAGTGTTGATGGCCGCGGCGAATTCGGCCGGCGGCGTGATGGGCAAAATGATCAGCCTGCAGAGCATTGCCGTGGCCGTCGCCGCCACCGGCCTGGCGCGGGCTGACGAATCGCGCCTGTTCCGCTTCACGCTCAAGCACAGCATCCTGCTGGCCTCGCTGATCGGCGTGATCGTGCTGTTCTATGCCTACGTGATGCCGGGCTGGGTGCCGGTCTCACACTGACGTCGCGCGAAAGATTACGCTCCTGCGGGCCGGCCTTCCGTCGCGCTCATGTGCGCTTCGATTTTGCGCAGATGGTCGTACCATGTGAACTTCAGAATGGCGGATGTCACGAGCACCACCGCAAGTGCGATCCACGCGCCGGAGTGGCGGATGACGATGTAAATCGGAAGGGCCACCAACGCGATTTGCCAGCAGATGCCCACGGCCACGTTGAACATGTCGCGCAGGAAATCGGGATTGCGCTGGAACGTGGGATCGTCAGCCAGGACCTTCTTGAGGATCGGTCCCCAGAAGCCCCAGGGCCGCACGCGCCGGTAAAACTCCTTTAACACTTCGTCGTCTTCCTGCTTGGTGAGCAGCGTGCCGAGCAGACAGCCGATCAGCGAAATGAGGAACACTAGCGGGAAGACGAACGAGACGTCGGTATTGATGCGGTTCAGGGAAGCGAACGCCGTTACGCCGGCGAACCTGGAAAGGATGGTCGGCAGCGTTAGGGATGCCGAGATGCCCGTCACCATGCCCCAGAAATAACCGTATCCGTTGAAACGCCACCAGTACCACTTCAGGAAATTGGAGGCCGTGTAGCCGCCCCACAGGCCGGAGACAATCCAGAGCACCACGGAGTTCACCGAAGAGACGTACCAGCCGATCGACACGCCCAGGACCACGACGGCAAACGACGCCAGATAGCTCAGCCGCATGTAGGTTCTCGGGCTGGCGTTCGGGGTGATGTAGCGCTTGTAAATGTCGTTCACGAAGTACGGCGGAGCGGCATTCACCGTCGCCGCGAAGTTGGACATGAAGGCGGCCAGCAGGCCGGCGATGAGGAACCCGAGCAAGCCGACCGGCACAAAACGTCCGAGCGCGAGCGGGAGCACCTGCTCGAAATCCATCTTCGGCATGCGCCGGATGTCGTCGCTGAAGAACGCGAGCGCCAGCACGGTCAGGCCCGTGATGAGAATGTAGCGCGGGAAGGTCAGCACGACGTTGACCCAGCCGCTCATCATCGACGCTTCGCGCGGATTCTTCGAAGACAAAATGCGCTGCATGTCGTAGTTGGGCGCGGGACCGGCCATGCTGATGAGCACGCCCTTGAACGCCAGCATCATGACGAAGAACCCGAACAGCCCGTAGCCGTCATCGGCGATCTGCCCCGTCGCCGCGGGCATGAGCTTCGACCAATCCAGGTTCAGATTCCAGCCGAAGAAGAGTTGGTCCCATCCGGCGGGAACGAACTTATGCAGCGTCTCCGGAGCGACCTTGACCATGGCAATGATGCCCACCGCGAAGGAGGCGATCGACAGGATGCAGAACTGGATCACCTCGGTGATCACCACGCTGAACATGCCGCCCTTGATGACGTATATCGTCGTGATGGCAATGAGAATCAGGGCGTACTGGTTGGGCGTGAAGTGCCAGGGCAGGAAGTTCACCGCGAACTTGCCGATGCCTTTAAAGCCGTACGTGAAGAACCCGATGATGCTGACGAAGGCATAGACGACCACGATGATGTGCGACAGTTGCGCGCCGCGCCCCTTGCCGAATCGGGTCTGAATCCACTCGGCCCCGGTCATCACGTTGGAACGCCGCAGCCAGGACGAGAGGAAAACCATCAGGAAGACCTGGTTGAACGTCGGCCAGAGCCATGGGATCCAGACGCTCTTCAGACCGTAGACGAACATCCATCCGACCAGCAGCATCGTGCCGCTGATATCGAACATGCCGGAGGCGTTCGAGATGCCCAACACATACCAGGGCAGCGTGTTGCCACCCAGAAAATAGGCCTTCATGTCGCGCGAGGCGCGGTGTGAAACCCAGTAACCGACAAAGACGGATGAGAGCAGGTACGCGACGATAATCGCGATGTCAATCAATTGAAGATGCATGAATCGTGGTCACTCCCTCATGGGCGGCCGGCGCGACTAACATCCTGCGCACCCCACCGGGTGCCGGGACTCCCGAATTATATCCGAGAAGCGCATCCGGAACTAAAGTTATCGGGAAGCAGCGGCATTGTCGTGGCGTTCGGCGCTTGGATATACTCGCCGTTTGCGGCCTCGTGGCGCGCTTGGTCAGCGGCAGTCGCGCTTGGGGATACTTTCAGAGGAGACATTCACCATGCAATACGGGCACTTCGACGACGCCAACCGGGAGTATGTGATCACGCGTCCCGACACGCCGCTGCCGTGGATCAACTACCTCGGCTGCCAGGCGTACTTCGGCATCATTTCAAACACCGCCGGCGGCTATTCGTTCTATCGCGACGCCCGGCTGCGGCGCATTACGCGTTACCGCTACAACAATGTTCCCTTCGATTTCGGCGGGCGCTATATCTATCTGCGGGACGATGAGTCCGGAGAGTTCTGGTCGCCCTCCTGGCAGCCCACGCGGCACGAAGCGGAGGACTACAGTTGCCGCCACGGCATGGGCTACAGCACGATCGGCTCGACATACCGGGGCATCGCGGCGAGCACGCGCTACTTCGTGCCGCTCGACGAGAACCTCGAAATCTGGCAGTTTACGGTGACCAATCACCGCGACGAGACTGCGTCGCTCTCGGCGTTCTCTTGCATCGAATTCTGCCTGTGGGACGCGCAGGACGACGCGACCAACTTCCAGCGCAACTTCAGCACTGGCCAGGTGGAAATCGAAGACGGCGTGATCTACCACAAGACCGAGTACCGCGAGCGGCGCGATCACTTCGCCTACTTCGCCTGCTCGCTTGAGCCCGCCGGGTTCGACACGCAGCGCGAAGCCTTCCTCGGAGCGTATCGCGGCTGGGATAAGCCTCTCGCGGTGGAACGCGGCGCGGCGACGAACTCCGTCGCGCACGGGTGGTCGCCCATCGGCTCGCATCAAGTCAAGCTCACGCTGCAGCCCGGGGAGTCGCAACAGATCGTCTTCCTGCTGGGCTATCACGAGAATGCGCGCGATCAGAAGTTCGACCCGCCCGGCTCGCAGACGATCAACAAGAAGACGGTAAAGCCTATCATCGCGAAGTACCTGGATCCAGCCCACGCGGATGCGGCGTTCGACAAACTGCGCGCTTACTGGGACGGACTGCTCGGCATTCTCGACGTGCGGACTCCCGATCCGCACACCGACCGCATGGTGAATATCTGGAACGCCTACCAATGCATGGCGACGTTCAACATGTCGCGCTCGGCGTCGTTCTACGAGTCGGGCATCGGCCGCGGCCTGGGCTTCCGCGACTCCAATCAGGACCTGCTGGGATTCGTCCAAATGGACCCGGCGCGCGCCCGCGAGCGCATCGTCGACCTGGCGTCCACGCAACTCGCTTCCGGTGGCGCGTATCACCAGTACCAGCCGCTCACCAAGCGCGGCAACAACGACGTCGGCGGCAACTTCAACGACGATCCGCACTGGCTGATTATCGGCGTTTCCGCCTATCTCAAAGAGACGGGCGACTGGAGCATCCTCGACGAGCCAGTGCCTTACGACAACGAGCCGGGTTCCGAGCAGCCGTTGTACGAGCATCTGCAGCGCAGCTTCCGCTACACGCTGGAGCGGCTGGGACCGCACGGGCTGCCGCTGATCGGCCGGGCCGACTGGAACGACTGCTTGAATCTGAACTGCTTCTCCGACACGCCGGGGCAATCCTTCCAGACGACGACGAATAAAGAGGGCAAGGTGGCCGAGTCGGTGTTCATCGCCGGACTCTTCGTACTGGCCGGTCACGAACTCGCGGCCATCACCGAGCGTCGCGGTCTAAAAGCTGAAGCAGAGAACTATCGTGCGGAAGCCGCGAAGATGGACGCGGTCATTCACCAGCACGGCTGGGATGGCGAATGGTTCCTGCGCGCATATGACGATTTCGGTGAAAAAATCGGCTCAAAAGAGTGCAAGGAAGGCCAGATTTTCATCGAAACACAGGGTTTTTGCGTACTGGCTGGAATCGGACTGGAAGACGGGTTGGCGCAGAAGGCGCTGGACTCGGTGCGCACGCGTCTCGCCACAAAGCACGGCATCGTGCTGCAGCAGCCGGCGTATTCGGAATATTACCTGAACCTCGGAGAGATCTCCTCGTACCCGCCGGGCTACAAGGAGAACGCTGGCATATTCTGCCACAACAATCCGTGGGTGATCATTGCCGAGACGCAGGTCGGCGATGGCGACGCCGCGCACGACTACTATCTGCGCATCAACCCCTCGGCGCGCGAGGCCATCAGCGACGTGCACCGCTGCGAGCCCTACGTCTATTCGCAAATGATCGCCGGGCGCGACGCGTCAAGTTTTGGCGAAGCGAAGAATTCGTGGCTGACGGGCACGGCGGCCTGGAACTACTACGCCATCACGCAGTGGATCTTGGGGCTCAGGCCGGAATTTGAAGGGCTGAAGATCGCGCCGGTGATTCCGCAAAGCTGGCAAGGATTCGCGGCCACTCGCAAATTCCGAGGTGTCACCTACCGCATCAACGTGAAGCGGGTGGGCCCGGGCAATCGGGTATCCCTGATTGTGGGCGGGAAACCCATCGGGGGCAACACTGTGTTGGCCTCCGAGGGACAAACCGAAGTGTCCGTAGATGTGACGCTTTCCTAGGGAGCTTTGGACGCGGAGTGATATTGCCTTTCACGGAGACTACGGTCATCTAAGCTGGCCGGACCCCGCCGTCCGGCCAGCCGGCCGTTGCAGCTCACTGCACATCAGGCTCAGTCCTGTTGGGCCGGTGCGGCTCCGGCACCCGGACGGAAGCCCGCTCCCAGACGCTCTCCACGAGCAGGTGGCGCGATCAGGCCCAACTGCGAGGCGGCATGGATCATCGGCCATGTTTCCGGCATCGCGCCAGGCGTGGTCTGGCGCTGCGCCTGCAGCGTGGACGTGAGCGTCGCGAGCTTCTGTTGCTGGTCCGGAGTCAGGATCGCCGTTGTCTTTTGGGCCAACTGCTGGCGCGAGGCCACCATTTGGGCACGCAGGCTGCTCGATTCCAGGACCAGCCGGCCGGTCTTGGCCTCGTCCGCCGGGGCGCTTGAACTCAACATTGTGTGGAGCGTCGCCTGGTTCGCGCGAATCTTGTCCGACGTCGCTTTCATCGCGACGCGGTTCTGCGAGCTCAAATCCTGCAACTGCAGCACTTGAGCATCGCTCAGTCCAAGGTAGGTTCGAAGCGACTCCAGCGCGGCGGCCTGCTGCTGCGGCGACCGGGCCGCATGGGACATCCGCTGACCGGGACCAGCATATTGTGCGAGCAGGGACGCCGTCGCCAGCACTCCCAGCACGACCAGAGCATATTTCCAAGTGAATTTGGTTTTCATTGTATCCGCCTCGCGTTGCCAAGCTGCGTGATGGTTGACGACCATTCAGACAAGCATGACGAGGAAACCGCCGGCGGGATTACTCCGCCCCAATCAGTTTTACCGCATCTTAATGTAGCCGTCCTGGCGGAAATACCGCTGCGCCCGAAGCCAAAGCGCCGCCGGCAGCAGCGCTATGGCGCCGGTAGCGAAGGCCAGGACACGAACGGAAACTCCCTGGTCGACCAGGCGGCCAGCCAGGAAACTGACGGCGCTCATCGACAAGAACAGGCCCGCGAAGTCCGCCGAGAAGACTCGACCCCGGAAACGGTCCTCCGTCAGCCCCTGCAGAATCGTGGTGGAGAATACCCAGGCGATGGACGTGCCTGCGTGGCCGAGAGCCACGGCCAGACAGGCCAGCCAGATGTTCGGGGCCAGGCTCAGGCCAACATAAGAGAGGGACACCAGAATGAACCCGGCGGCGATGCCCACACGCATGCGCGATTCGGAGTTGCGCGCCCACGCTCCGGAAAAGTAGGAGCCGGCCAGCGAACCCACCCCGCGCGAGCCGAACAGCAGGCTCATCGAGAGCGTCCCGGCGCCTGATGTGTGCGCATGGGCGCCGGGCAGGCTTACCGCCATAGGGAAGATGCGCTCCCCGAAGATCGGCAAAATCACCCAATGAGCGCCAAGCAGGCCCATGCCCGCCTTGACCAGCAGTGTGGCTCCACGGCGGCGATCGCGCACAACATACCGTGCGCCTTCGAGGACCGGCTTGAAGTCGACGAGGTCCACGGCCCGGAAAGGCGGCAGGTCGTCGCAATGCGTCTCGCGAACCCGCATGGCAGCGAGCAGCAGCGCCGAGCCCACGAACGAAAGCGCGTTCAGGATGAATACCGTCTGCCGCCCGAAGGCGTAGGCAACCAGTCCGCCGAGACCCGCACCAATGGCCAGGTTGAAGGCCCAAGTGGTAGAGGAGAGCGCATTAGCGACCAGCCTCTCCTCGTCCGATCGCACCAAATGCGGGATGAGGGCCGAGCGGCCAGGCTCGAACAGAGCCCACATCAGGGTTTCAAGAAACAGCAGCACCCAGACCAGCCAGACCGTGTCGGCGGACCGGACTAAGAGCATGGACGCTACGATGACGGCCCGGCAAATGTCGGCAAAGATCATCACCGCGCGGCGTGGCAACCTGTCGTTGAGCACGCCCGCGCTCGGCGCGGCGAATACCTGGGGCAGCAGTTGCAGAACCACCGCTATCCCGATGGCGCTGGCGCGCCCGGTCAGTTCCAGCAGCAGCGAGTAAAGGGCGACGGTGTAGAACCAGTCGCCGATCTCGGAGACGATTTGAGCTGTCCAAAGCAGCCGGAAATCGCGATTCTCCCGGAGCAGCCGCACGTATGCGGCGAGCGACCACGAGCGGGAGTCCGATTCCTGTTCCATGCCTTCGCCCGCGGACCGGGAATTTTCTCAGGCGTCGGTGTAGATGCCCAGGCGCGACTTAACGAGGTTTACGGTGGACGTCGCGATCGGCATCACGCGCTCGGCGCTCTCCCGCAGAACGTTCCGCAGATAGGCCGGATCGGCTACGATCTCGGCGTAGCGCTTCTGGATCGGCTCGAGACCGCCGACTACCGCTTCCACCACCTGCTTCTTTAAGTCGCCATAGCGCAGGCCGGCGAAGTGCGACTTGACGCGAGCGTCGTCCCAACCGGCGAAGGCCTGGAAGATGCTGAGCAGGTTGGCCACGCCGGCCCCCATGGTCTCGAAATCGACATCCGGATTCGAGTCCGTGGTGGCGCGCATGATTTTTTTCTTAATCAGGCTGGGCGGATCGAGCAACCCGATGGCGTGATTGGGGCCCTCGGCCGACTTCGACATCTTCTTGTCGGGTTCGTCGAGGCCCATGATGCGCGCGCCGACCGTGGGCAAACGAGTTTCGGGCATCACGAACGTGTCGCCGTAAGTTGCGTTGAAGCGTTGCGCGATGTCGCGTGTCAGCTCGAGATGCTGCGACTGGTCGTCGCCGACCGGCACGCAGTTCGCCTGGTACAGCAGGATGTCGGCGGCCATCAGGACGGGGTAGCAGAGCAGGCCGGAACTGACGCTCTCCTGCTTGGCCGACTTGTCTTTGTACTGCGTCATCCGCTCCAGCCAGCCGACCGGCGTGACACAGGTCAACAGCCAGGAAAGCTCGCTGTGCCCGGGCACCATGGATTGGACGATCACCGAGGAATGCTTCGGATCGATGCCGCAGGCGATGAAGAGCGCGGCCGTCTGATCGATCTTGCGCCGCAGTTCGGCCGGGTCCTGGTAGACCGTGATGGCGTGAAGATCGACGATACAAAAGATCGACTCATAGTCATACTGGAGGTTGGCCCAGTTCTTAAGCGCTCCGAGGTAATTCCCGATGTGGATGTTGCCCGTCGGTTGGACGCCGCTGAGAATACGTGGTTTCATTCGGTTATAAGGGTTCACTTCCATCCTACGCAATGCTTCCTGATACCAACAACGCACCCGGGGACGACGCTTCGGAGCAGATCGACGCTCCGCAGCCGTCCGCAACTGCTGAAACGGCCCCGCCGCCAGACCAGGAGAATGCCTCGGAGGAAGCTCAGTCCGGCGAGCAACCTGACGCCGCACCTGCACTTGCGGCCGAGCCTCCGGCTGAACCCGGGCTCGAACTTGTAATAGAAAAGTGGGTCTACGGCGGCGACGGACTGGCCCGGGCTGACGGCAAGGTTCTGATGATCCCGTACGTGCTGCCTGGCGAACGGGTCCGCGTTCGGATCGCGGCGGACCACGGTGGCTTTGCCGAGGCTCGCGTGACGGAGATGCTGGAGCGCTCGGCGGAGCGGGTGGAGCCGCAATGCCCCGTCTTCGGACTCTGCGGCGGATGCGCCTACCAGCACGCCGGGGCTGAGTTTCAAGCCGCGCAAAAGGCGGAAATCGTCCGCGAAGTCTTCCAGCGGGTCGGCAAGATCAAGGCGCCGGATGAGATCAAAATCCTGGCGGGCGAGCCGTGGGGCTACCGCAACCGGACGCAGTTCCACTCTGACGGCCGTGAGATCGGGTTCCTGGAGGCGGGCTCGCACAATCTGGTGCCCGTGGACAACTGCCCCATTTCCGCGCCGAAAATCAACGAAAGCCTGCTGGCGCTGCGTTACATGATCCGCGACCGGGGCTGGCCGCGCTTTGTACAGACGCTTGAACTCTTCACCAACGGCGAACAGACGATGGTGAACGTGCTCGAGACCGAGGGCAGCCGTGGCGTGGCCAAGGGCTTCTTCGAGTGGTTGGGCAAACAGATCCCGGGCGCGGAACTCGGCGGCCTGGAGTATGACTGCACCGGCGCAAAGTTCCGGGTGAGCCATGGTGCGTTCTTCCAGGTGAACCGCTTTCTGGTGGACACGCTCGCCGACGCGGCCGTGGAGGGTGCCGAGGGCGATATCGCGCTCGACCTCTATTCCGGAGTCGGCCTGTTCACGCTGCGGCTGGCCAAGCAGTTCACTAAAGTGGCCGGCGTGGAATCGAACCACCAGGCCGCGCGCGATCTGACGTTCAACGCCGAGCGCGCCGGGCTGACGATCCCCGTTCACCCGATGCAGGCTGAGCAATACCTGGAAAACCGGAAATCGACGCCCGATTTCGTGCTGGCCGATCCACCGCGCAGCGGGCTCGGCAAGCGCGTGGTGCAGCACTTGATCAGCTTGAAGCCGAAGGAGATTCGTGTGGTCAGTTGCGATCCTGCGACCCTCGCGCGGGACGCGGCCGGCCTGATCGCGGGCGGCTATCGCTTTGAGCGGTTGACCGTCGCGGATCTGTTCCCGCAGACCTATCATGTCGAGACGATCGCCGTCTTCCTCGCCCAATAGCCGCGGCGCTGGTCACTTCCGGAAATCGTTCACGCTTCGAACCCGCCCGGCGGCAGGCCGGGTTTGATATCTTGTGAAACGAATTCCTTCACGACGCCATCCGCCATTCTTTCTCGGACGCTTCGTGAAAGAAGGAGGATTGCCCAGTGGCACACCTTGAATCCGCCGGAGGGAGGCTGATGAACGGTCGCAACAGCGTTGCGCTCTGTTCATTGCGCTGCTATTTCCCGGCAGCTACAGGCCCTGCCACTAACTATTGCGGGCACTCCGGGCCGGCGCTCTGAACAATGCTGCGGGCGTCAGATGGAGCGCCGCTCCACTCTGGCGATCTGCAAGAATTGGACGGAAGGAGACAGACTCTGATTATGGCTTTCAAAGCCAACGCATTCGAACATCTCCGGGAGTGCGCGGAGGCAGGCGCGTGACGCGCCGTGCCTGGCTGGCGGGTGGCGCGCTTCTGGCAGCCGTTTGCACTTCCTGCGCCCGCAGTGAGCGTGCCTACGACTACGGGGAGGCCAAGCAGCGTTACCAGCTACATGGCAAGATCCTGAGGCTGCGTCCGGAGAATCGCATCGCCGTCATCGAGCACGAGAAGATCGAAGGCTGGATGGAGGCCATGACCATGGAATTCCCGGTCCCTTCGCTCGCCGAATACTCAAGACTCAAAGAGGGCATGCTCATCCGGGCGACGGTAAACGTCAACGAATCGTACTTCTGGTTGACGGAGATTGTCATCGAGAAAATCTGACTTGTTTCGTCACCGGCAACCGCGGTGCTGCCACTGCACGCTCCGCCTTTTGTACGCTGGTTGCAGGAGCAGAATGGCGCCCCAAAAGACCAACGCGATGCGGCAGCTCGACGCTTTGGGAATCGCTTACGAAGTGCGCAGCTACGAGGTGGATCCTGACGATTTGAGCGCGGAAAATGTCGCTGCGAAAATCGGTCTGCCCGCCGAACAAACGTTCAAGACGCTGGTGGCGCGAGGCGATCGCAATGGCGTCGTTCTGGCTGTGATCCCTGGAAGCGCCGCGCTCGACCTGAAGCAACTCGCACACGTGACGGGCGACCGCAAAGTGGACACCGTGCCCCTCAAGGAAGTCCAGCCGCTCACGGGTTACATCCGCGGCGGGGTGACGGCGCTGGCCTGCAAGCGCGAGTACCCGGTATGGGTGGACGAGTTCGCGCAGCTTTACGACGTCATCAGCGTCAGCGCCGGGCTGCGCGGCGAGCAGATTCTGCTCGCGCCCAACGATTACTTGCGGGCAGTTAGCGGGCAGTTTGCGCCCATCGCGAAGGACAAAGAGGCGTGAGGTCCCGTAAGCCCTGGGAACGCCGATCTCCAGATCGGCCCTTCCCGGGCAACGCGCTTTCTGATTAGCTTCTCCGGACTGCCGATCTGGAGATCGGCGTTCCCAGGGCCTACGGCCGGACGACGACTTTGCTTACCTCGACATTGTCGTTTTCATCGGTGACCCGCACGGCGATGGTCCACTCGGAGCCCGCGGGAAGCGGCACTTCGACGGCGTAATCGAGCGCGGCCGCATCCGTCATGCCGTTGACCGGACGCGCCGGCTTCCAGTCCCCGCCGTTCACGCTGAACTCCGCCGAGTCCAGGTCACTCAGGGCATCGGCGGCGTGGAAACGGATGACAAGTTTGCCACCCTCGCTTTTGGCCGACAGGCCTTCGATGCGGGGCGGGGTGTTGTCGATCACGAAGGGCTCGCTCTCGATGGAAGCCGTCAATGCGACTTCGGGATAGTTGTCCGGCAGGTCGCTCGCGGTGACACGCAGGAGATAGCGGCCGTCAGCGAATGACGTGGCATCCCAACTGATGCGGTTCTCGTTGACGTGATCCTTCAGGAGTTTCCACTCGTGCTCTTGCTCACCGCGGTACTCGATCTTGTACTCCAACGAGTCGCCATTCAGATCCGAGGCTTTCCAGCGCGCTCCGATCCAGCCTTTGTCGTAGTTCATCGTGGCTGTACCGGAAGGCTCCGAGGTGGGCGAGGACGGGCTGCCGCGGCGCACCTGCCCGATCGGCGGCAAAGACAGCGTGTTGGAGGACGAACTGCTCAGCATGGACGAGGAGGAGCCCGGGAACTTGTGGTTGTACGGCGTGATTTCGAGCTTGTCGAGCACGGGCGCGACATTCTTTTGCTGATAGGCGACTTCGACCAGCTTCAGGACCGGCGGTTGGCCTGAGTTGTTGGTCTGAGCCGTTAACGTCGCTCTCCATTGCAGGAAGCGCGCCGCGGGAGACGCAACGCGCGAGCCGGCCGTGGCGTCGATCGCCGCCCAGGGGCTCCAGTTCTTCTCCGGCACGTCCAGGTTGCCGCTGCGCGTTTCCAGCTTAACCGCGCCACCGTTGGCTTCCGTCTCTGCGCGGAGCCGGCCCCAACGCGTAAACGAGCCAGCATCGAAGACCTCGCTTTCGAGAGACCCAGAACTCTCGAGTTGCGGTCCGAGTTGGAACAGCTTGCCCGGGTTGGCCGTCGCCACGGCAATACCGCCGCCGGGCAGAGGCGCGAGCGCAGTGGCCTGCCCCGTCTCCGTTTGCACCAGGCGCGTATAGGATTGCGGAGACTCGATGCGGTACACGCGCCCCTGGTTGCCAGTTGCCGCGAGCAGCCGTCCTTCAGCGTCGAAAGCGAGGGCGTAAACCAGAGCTTGCGAGTGACTCCAGTAGATGGAGGGTTCGCCGTCCGGGCCGATGCGCCAGATCTCGCTCCCGCCCGGCGCTGCTGCGTGCGGCTGAATAGTGGGAGGAAGGTTGGAGCCGTGCGGAGCAGTGGTCTGCCCGGAAGGCGGTTGCGGGGCGGCCGGCGCCGGAGTGGCGGAAGCAGGCGCGGCGGGAGCGGGCGCCGCCGGGGAAGCAGCCGTGCGGTTGCCCGAAGCCGCGGCATAAATCGTGCCGTCCTTGGCCACCGCGATGGCGGTCACTTCGCGCTTCCCTGTCTGCTGCAGCACGAAGCCCTCGCCCTTCGGGTTGACGCGCAGGACCACGCCGGAGGAGTCGGTCCCGGCAATCAGGCTGCCGTCCTTATCCACCGCGAGGGAACGCACGTGCGTCTCTTCCGCATCAAACAGGACCGCCGTTTTGCCTTGCGCGTCGATCTTCAGAATCTGTCCGGGATCGCCCGTGGCGGCATAGAACGCGCCCTGCCCAGCGGGGATCAAGGCCCAGATGTAGTGCGCCTTGACCGTGGAAAACAGGACCGCCTTGCCGTCGTGGCCGATGCACCAGATCCTGGCGTCGGGCGACGAAGCAGCGTAGATTTCCTCGCCCTGCGCCGCGAGCGCGTAGATGGTTCCTCCGCCTTCCAGCGTCGCCAATATGCGGGACTTGCCCGACGCGTCCAGCACATAGACTTTGCCGTCGCTGCCTCCGGCATAGACACGCCCGCCGCTCCCAGCTACGGCGCTCCAAAGGTGGGACGCGCCGGCGTCCAGGAGTTCAGCGAGCTTCGGCGCCAGGCTGATCTGGCCGGAGTTCGAAAGCGAGACTCCCTTCAGCGTGCCTTTGTCGAATTCCTGAACCTGGGAGCTGACCCATACCTTCGTCTCCACGGCAAACGCCGCGGTGGCTGCAACGACTGTTGAGCAAAGCAGAATACGTGAAACGTGCATGGGATGTTTTTGGGGACTACTTTACTGTAATGTGCAGGCTGAGATTGCCGGTAACGACAGCGTCAAGAGAGAAAGACTCTGAGGCGCGAGCCGTCTCCGCGGTTGCGATCACCGGGCCCGAAGAGCGAGCCGAGGTCAAAACGTTCAGCACCGAGGAGGGCAGCGCCGCCATGGTGCGATCGTCTTCGTAAACGCTCGGACGGGACTCCATCAGGGTGATGGTGACCTGTGAGTTGTCTCGCTCCTGGCGGAGCAGATTCACGGCCTCCGGGGCTGTCAGATGGCGGTTGACCATCCCGGCGACGAACTGCGTCCGGTTCATGACTTCGCTGTCGGCGATGAGGATGTGATGCTCGCCCTTGGCAATCGAGAGCGGAGCTTTGAGACGGAACTCGCGTGTCTCCGCGGGGCCTTTCCAGGGACGCAGGACGACTCTTCCGTGGATTTCTCCACCCGGTTCGACCTCGCTTGAATCAAGCAGCGCACTTTCAATCGTGACGATGCGCCTTTGCGGATGCACTTCAATCGTGCTCTCAATATGACTGATCCTGGGAGCGCCCTCGGCCAGCGTGTAGAGCCGGTTAAACCTTTCCGCCCACCAGGAGGCGAGCTGAAGCGGCGCGGGCATGGGAGCGTCCACGGTGGTAACCTTGTCGCGCAACTCCAACGGAGCCAAACCATCGAACTCGATCTTCCCGCTCAGGGTGTAGGTGGCCTCGTCGCTGGTGCCGTCGTTCAGATCCTGCAGGCTGTTGAACGTGGTCAGCAGGATCAGGTAGGGCGTCCACTTCGGATGGACGAAGACGTTGAAGCGCAGCTTCGTGTCGCGCGGCGTGCCTCCAGCCCAGGAACGCACGGTCAGCGAAACCGGGATCATCTCGGCGGCCTCGCCGAGCACGCCCATGATGCCGGAGTGGCGGTCCTGCCGCAACGCGCCGACGATGCCGGTGGCGTTGGCAAACTTGTTCGGCTGGTAGGAGGAACTCAGCACGTGAATGATCTCGCCGCCGCTCATCGGCATGGAGATCGGGCCGAGATTGAAGAAGCTGTGGCCGAAGCCGAGCACGCGGCGGCCATCGTTGTAGCTCACCGTCCCAAGGCCGGTAATGGCGAGGTCGCCATTGACCAGCACGCCTGCAATGGCCTCGCCGGGCTGGAGCGACTTGTCCCAGCCGGCGACCGGCTTGGAAGAGTAGGAATTGCCCGACGCGCCGCCGAGCGCCGGCACGACGCCCATCTGGTCGAAGTAGGGCTGGAACTGCTGGAGCGTCGCTTCGTGGAAGCCCGAGAAGCTGAGGGGCGTGCCAATGGGCACCAGGGACGGGTTGGCCAAAGCGAGCCGTGGCGCTGCGGACGCCAGGAGTTCTCCGGGCACGCTCAGAGCGTTCATCGCAATGGGGGTCAACGGCGAGTGCGCGTCGGATGGCCGCGAGCGGTCAATCTCGTCGATCTGCAGCATGTTCTCGATCGGCGTGATACCGCAGATAGCATCGGGAGAAAAGACGCTGAGACGCAGAGCGATGGCGCCCACGAGTTTGCCGTCAATGTAGACCGGGCTGCCGCTCATGCCGCCCGCGACGTTCGTCCGCGCCGCTTTGCCGCCGAGCTTGGCCAGAATGATGTCCTGCTTCGGTCCCCAGGCATTTTTCCAGAGTCCGATAATCTCGACCGGGACAGCCTCCGGCCGGGTTCCCTGGAACACAGTCCAAGCCGTTCCCTGCAAACCGGGGCGAATGTCGGTCACGTGGAAGATCTGAACCGGCCCTGCCTTGGGCGGTTCGAGAGAAGCTTGTTCGGCTGTCGCGGCCACCGCGATGCAGCAGGTAAACGCGGCCACCAGGACCACGCGCGCCAAATTCATGGGGTTCCAATTCCTAGCCGGGGTGCAGCCCCGTATCATCTCATTATCTGTGAGATGCGGCACAGCCGCCGGAAGACGGGATTTTGGCTTCAGAACCCGGCAAAGTGATCGGCGTGAACCTGGACCTCCGCGATGGCCTGGCCGACTTCGGCCAACTCGGCGACGGAGTCAACCGAGTCCATAGGGCGGATGCGCTCTACGGGAATGTGCGCGAGCCCCAAAGCCGCTAGCGTCTGGGCGGTCAACCCGGCATCGTAGCGGAGGTAGCTGAACAGCTTCCTGCCGCCGGGCGCGCCTGCGCCGATGAGATCGCCGACCTCGTGGTCGAGCGGCAGCCCGAATCGGCAATCTCCGAACAGCCGGCAAAGCATGTCGGTATGCGTCTGCATCCCGGCAATCAGCGATTGAGGCAAGTTCGACGCGACGGAGGCGAGGTCCAGATCGAAGACCGAAAGACTGGCGTCAGGCGACTCAGTCGATCCCGTCCCGACCGAGACGACTAGCAGGCTATCCCGCTCCGCCTCCCATCCCACGCGATAGGGACCGGCCGTGGCCATGAGGAACATCTGAAACGCCGGACTGTTAAAGGGCGTCACGCCGCCGTCCTGAAAAAGGAACGGCCGTGCGCCCACACGGATTCTCTCAGCCGGGAAATAGGAGGGAGCGGCGGTAGACGCGCGAACGAGTTGCCAAAGCGGCAGGCGGAGGTTGCAGTTTGCGCGCGCCAGGTCGTTGTACAAAGCCCGCGGGTTGTTGGAGATGGGCCATGTCGAGTCTGTCGTGGCGTTCCGCACCATCAGGAGCAGCAGCGTGCCGATCTGCTCCGACCCAAGTGTTGTGTCCTCGCCCAGGATTTCGCGGAGTTTGCTGGAGAGACGGCCCTGCTCGTAGTGGTACCAGAGCCGCTCCACCAGGCTGGAGCGCCTGAACATCTCGCGGGCGCAGCGGCAGTAGAACTCCTCGATCTGGCGGACCTCCATGCCGAGGGCCAGGCAGGAGGCAATGATGGCGCCGGTGCTCGTTCCTCCCAGGAAATCGAACCATTCCGCGAGCCTGAGCCGCGGGTTGAGCGTGGCGTCGCGCAGCAGGCGTTCCATGCGCTTCAGGATTTGCAAAGAAATCAGGCCCCGAATCCCGCCGCCGTCGAGCGAGAGAATTCGCTTGGGGCCGGGTGCGCCGATGCGTTCTGTCAGGGTCAAGTGAGTTCTCCGGCCCATTTCATGGCATACCTGTGGAGCCTGAAGGTGGGTTGATCGCACAAAGCGCTGCAAACAAAGTCGAAAAAGCCTACGCGTGGCCGTCACCCAAGTGACGCCCGCCCCTTGGCCGGTTCACAAACACAGCATTGGCCGGCTCTCCAGTCATGCAAGCGGACCGACGCGCGTGAACCATCCTTGCCGCGAGCCCTTTGTGCTTACGCCCTTTGGGTGGGCAGGGCAAAGCACGATTTTCGAAAATGCGATAACCGCGCGATGCGGCTTCCGACGGTAGAATGAAACGAGCCGGACACTCCGTCCAATCCCGCCCGGGTGGCGAAACCGGCAGACGCAACGGACTTAAAATCCGTTTTTCCGTAAGGAAAGTGAGGGTTCAAGTCCCTCCCCGGGCACCAATAACTTAAACAATATCAATCATTTGCAGAGAGCACGGGCGATGCTCCGGCTCCAGCGGGCGCAGTCGGCTGGGGCTTGTGACGCTTGCTAACCGATTGCTGACCATCGGTTTCACCCAGCGTCGACGCGCATTGGACGGAAGAATGATCCCATGCCTGACGGACCCTATCATCGAGCGTCGCAATCAGCCGTGTTCGATCCGCGCAATGGCCTGCGTCTGCAATTCGCGCGAACAGGACAGTGTGTGAGTGGAACGTCGTCGCGCCACGACCAACCCGGAACTGTGCATCATCACCGGAAGATTCGCGGCCGCTTTACTTCACTGACCGCCCAAACCAGCGCCAGCCCCACGCTTCGAGTTCCACGGTCCAGGTCTTGAGTTGCAGGCCGTCATTGTCCGCCTTAGTCTTTTTCACCAGGTCTACGAAGTCCTGGTTTGAGTCCAAGGTCACACGCACCTTACAAGGCCGGTTGGAGAGATTGACCAGCGAGACAACCTCTTCCGCTTCGTTACGGCGAATGAAGGAAACGACGCTCGCTTCGTCATCGTTGGCGAGCCACTTGAGGTCGCCCCGGCGCAGCGCCGGATGCTGCGCGCGCAGCCGTATCAGCGTCTCGTAGGTCTTGCGGAACTCCGGCCTGCGCTCGCCGTTGCCCCAGAACACCGGCAGTCTTTCAAACAGGGCCGGTGAGCCGGACTCAGTCGTGTCGCCGACTTCCATTCCGTTGTAGAGCATCGGCACGCCCTCCAGCGAGAAGACCAGCGCGGAGGCCGCCAGCGCGCCGCCCTCGCCAAATCGCGCAATGGCGCGCTTCTCGTCGTGATTGTCCGAGAACACCATATGCAGAGCGCCGTGCGGGAACTTGGCCCTTTGCGCTTCCCAATCGTCCCGGATCGCGCTGGCGGGTTTACCGGTCTGCAGCACCTCGGTCAGCGTCTTGTGGAAGGTCCAGGCGTAATCCAGGTCAAAGGCCTTCACCAGCAGCTCTGGCGAGTCCCACTCGGCCAGCACGAAGATGTCCTTCTTTACGCTCTCCAGGCGCGGGCGTGCCTGTTCCCAGAAATCCGTAGGCACCATGCCCGCGGCGTCGCAGCGAAAGCCATCCAGGTCGAACTTGCGCAGCCAGCCCTGCAACATGCCAACCATGTACTCGCGCAACTTCGCATTGGAGTAATCCAAGCCGGCCACGTCCGCCCAATCGGGTATCGGCGAAATGATGTGGCCCGCGGCGTCTTTCTTGTAGTACTCGGGATGCTTCATCAACACGCTGTCCCATGACGTGTGATTCGCGACAATGTCGATGATGACCTTGAAGCCACGACTGTGGGCGGCGCCAACCAGCGCCTTCAGATCCTCTGGAGTGCCGTAGTCCGGGTTGATCGCGTCGTAGTCGCGCACGGCGTACGGACTGCCGTAAGTGCCCTTCTTGTTCAATACGCCCGAGGGTTGAATAGGCATCAGCCAGAGGATCGTCACGCCCAGTTGCTTCAGATCGTCGAGCTTCGCCGTGATGCCGGCAAAGTTGCCTGCCGCCGAGAATGTTCGCGGATTGATCTCGTAGATGATCCCGTCTCGCACCCAATCCGGCGGCTGGCGCGCCGCCAGGCCCGACACGTCAGCGCCCTGCACCCCGAGGGAGAGCGCGGCGGTCAAGTAGACGAGTGAGGTTCTCATGACCAAGATCTTACATGCAACGCCAGTGTTTCGGCCCGCTCCTTCTTATGGCGTACGCATCAGCGTGTCGCGTCGACGTCCGAAAACCTGCTTGCGGGAATGACGGCACGGTATGACCAAGAGCGTCAAGGCCGAGGCGTGAGGGTGTAGCCTGGAGGTGTGGATCCGCTTCGCACCCAACGTGTCTCCGAGGCCATGCGCGAGGAGCTCTCCGAGCTCATCCGTTTTGAGTCCGCTGACCCCCGCCTGACAGGCATCGACGTTTCGGGCGTCATTGTGTCCCCCGATATGAAGAAAGCGGATGTGCTCGTCTCCCTGCCAGGCAACGCAAAAGCCCGGGGCGAGGCGATGGAAGGGCTGATGAACGCGAAAGCGTATCTCCGCAAAAAGCTCGCGGCGCGTATCGAACTCTTCCGGATGCCTGAGCTGCGTTTCGTCGCCGACTCCGAGCCGGTCACCGACCGCCCATTAGCAAAACTACTGCGGCGCGCCCGCCGCGGGCGGCCGAAGACCGATCCGGATGCGACTCCACAGGCTTCGGCGTAACGTCCATCCCATAGAAAATCAAGCGTTTTGTTGCTGAACTCAAGCTCCGGTTGTACCCTAGTGTCAGGGTTGCGCCCCCGTGCCGGCGCCGCATTGAGAGTGGCTTCTGTCTCCCGGATTTTCCCAATCGGCTTGATTGCGTGGCTTGCCGCGGCGGCGGTCGTCGTTTCCGCGAGCGAGCCACAGAAACTGCTTCGGCTCGAACGATCACTCGACACCATGGGGACCACGTATACGGTCACCTTATACGGCACAGATCAATACAAACTCGATTCTGCCATCGACGACGCCTTTGACGAGGCTAAGCGGCTCGATGAGCTGCTTTCGAATTATCGACCGGAGAGCGAATGGAGCCGGGTCAACCGCGGTGCTTACAAAGCGCCCGTGCCAGTCTCAGCCGAACTCTACAGCCTGCTCGACAACTGCCTGGATTACAGCCGCCGCAGCGAGGGCGCCTTCGATATCACGGTGGGACCTTTAATGAAGATCTGGGGGTTTTACAAGAACACGGAGCATATCCCGCATCGGGCGGAGATCCGCTCCGCGTTGGACAGGGTCGGCTACCAGCACATCCATCTGGACGCCAAGACGCACACGGTTCGCTTCGATGCTCCCGTGGATATGGATCCGGGGGGCATTGGCAAGGGCTACGCCGTGGACCGCATGGCGGACGTTCTTCTCCGGGACGGGGTGACCAGCGGGCTGATCTCCGCCGGCCGTTCGAGCATTTACGCCATTGGCGCGCCGCCCTCCGAGCCGCGCGGCTGGCACATCGTACTGCCCAACCCGCGCGACGCGCGCAAGACCGTCTGGGATCTCTATCTCAAGGACGAATCCATGTCGACTTCCGGGACCACGGAGAAATTCTTCGTGGCGGGAGGAAAGACTTACAGCCACCTGATGGACCCCCGAACGGGCAATCCCGTCCAAGGCATGCTGGCCGTCTCGGTGGTGGCGCCGAAGACGCTCGACAGCGAAGCGTGGACTAAACCCTACTTCGTGCTTGGCCGTGAATGGGCTGCCCGTCACAAGCCCAAGGAATTTCGAGTCTTTCTTTGCGAGGACAGAACGGAGATCGCATGCGTGTCCCTCCCATGAGCAGCCGTTTTCTGGACGCCTGCCGCCGCCGGCCGACTGATGTTCGCCCGGTGTGGTTCATGCGCCAGGCTGGCCGGTATCTTAAGCCGTACCGTGATATTCGTTCGAAAAACTCGATTCTGGAGATCTGCAAGCGCCCGGATCTGGCCGCGGCGGTTACGTTGCAGCCAGTCGAGATCCTGGACGTGGACGCGGCAATCATCTTCGCGGATCTGCTGCTGCCCGTCGAACCAATGGGACTGAAGCTGGAGTTTGTCTCAGGCGAAGGGCCGCTGATCGACAACGCGGTACGCACGTCCGCCGACGTGGACGCACTCTCGACCTCGAACACCGACGATCTCGGCTTCGTGGGCGAGGCGATCACGATGGTGACGCGCGCGCTGAACGGGAAAGTCCCCGTGATCGGATTTGTTGGCGCGCCGTTCACTGTGGCGAGCTACATGATTGAAGGCGGAGCGTCCCGCAACTTCATCAATACAAAGATGATGATGTACAGGGACGAGACCCTGTGGCGGCGGCTGATGGGCAAGCTGGTGGACGTGCTGGCCCCATTCGCCATCATGCAGGTCGCCGCTGGCGCGCGCTGCATTCAGGTCTTCGATAGCTGGATCGGAGCGCTCGGCGCGGACGATTATGTGCGCTACGTCGCTCCTTACTCGCGCGCTTTGATCGAACGCATCCGTTCGAGCGGCGTGCCCGTGATCCACTTCGGCACGGGCTGCGCCGGCTATTTCCGCGAACTCCATGCGGCGGGTGGCGACGTGATGGGCGTCGACTGGCGGCTGAATATCGATCAGGCCTGGATGGACATCAGCTACCGCTCGGCGATCCAGGGCAACATGGATCCCGCGGCGCTCTTTGCGCCGCTGCCCGAGATCAAGCAGAAGGTCACCGAGCTGCTGAAGCGGACCGGGACCCGCCCGGGCCACATATTCAACGTGGGGCATGGGATTCTGCCAGACACGCCGGTGGAAAGCGTAAAGGCCGTTGTGCAGATGGTTCGGGAGTTCCGGCCGTAGCTGCGAATGAGAGTTCCTCGCGCCATCATCGTCGGCGGGGGCATCACGGGGCTCTCGGCTGCCTACGAGTTCGCAAAAGCGGGCCAGCCGGCCGTCCTGCTGGAAGCGCGCCCGCGCCTCGGCGGGGTGATCGAGACCGAGCGGGTGGAGGGCTGCGTCGTTGAGGCCGGGCCAGACAGCTTCCTGGCTGCAAAACCAGCGGGACTCGACCTGATCCGCGAGGTGGGCCTCGGCGCCGAACTGATCGGCTCCAACGACAAGTCCCGCGTGACGTACCTCGTGCGCGACGGGCGCCTGGTGCCCATGCCCGACGGGCTGATGATGATGGTGCCGACGAAGATCCTGCCTATCGTGGCGACTTCCATCATCGGCTGGAAGACTAAAATCCGTATGGGCCTGGAATGCTTCCGGCGCCCCCCGGTGAATGAAATGCCCGATCGCTCGGTGGCCGATTTCATCACCGACCACTATGGGCGGGAGACCGTCGATTATCTGGCGGAGCCCTTGCTTTCTGGCGTTTACGGCGGCTCCGTGGACCGCTTGAGCGTAAACAGCGTGCTCACCCGCTTCGTGGAATTGGAGCGCCGCTATGGGAGCCTCAGCCGAGGTGTATTGGCCGCAAAGCGGAAGCGCAAAAAGACCTCCGGCAATGCCACGTCGGCCCTGTTCCAGACCTTGAAAGGCGGATTGGCGCAACTGACGGGCGAATTGGAGTCGCGCATTCGGGGCAATATCGAGATTCGCCAGATGACGGTCGAGTCTGTCGAGGCCACGCCGCAAGGCTTCCGGGTTCGTGCGGGCGGAGAGACCTTGGAGGCGCCTTCCGTGATCCTGGCCACTCCGGCCTGGGCCGCGGGCGCGCTTTTGAGAGATGCTGATCCCAGGCTCGCCGGGTTGCTCGAAGGAGTGGAATACAGCTCTTCGGCCACGGTCGCGATCGGCTTCCGGCGATCCGAGTGCGGGGCAATTCCGCGCGGCTTCGGTTTCCTGGTGCCGGCATGCGAGCGGCGTTTGCTGGTCGCCTGCACCTTCGTCGGTGCGAAATTCCCCTATCGCGTACCCGACGGGATCGTGGTCCTGCGTTGCTTTGTGGGCGGCGCCGGGCAGGAGGCCGTGCTTGAATTCAGCGATAGCGAGATCTTGCTGCGGGTACAAGGCGAACTCCAGAGCCTGCTCGGTTGGACGGCGCGGCCGCTGTTTACCCGCATCTCGCGCTGGCATCGTGCAATGGCACAGTATACGGTCGGCCACGGGGCGCGCCTTGACGAGATCCGCGAACGGCTGAAGAGTCTGCCTGGCCTCTATCTGGCAGGAAATGCCTATGAGGGGATTGGCGTTCCGGACTGCATCCGCACCGGGAGACAGGCGGCATTGCAGGCTCTGAGCCGCCAGCCGGCGTAGTTGCTTTCCGTCCGCAGCGCAAAAACTCGCATTCCGGTGGCAGCGATTCGAAGTTTCTTCAGTCTTTCGCGCCTCGGTCTGCGTCCATATGGTGGAGAACGAAACCTTTCCTTGGTCTGACCTGGCCAGCGAACCCCACCGCAATTGAACCCTCAGCGGTGGGGTTTTTCATGCATGTAACATCAAAATCGGGCATCCTGTAAGGCATGCGACTTCGCGTTTATCCCACACTAGTCCTGGCCTTGCTCTCCGCAACGGCTGCGCTGCCCGCGGCTGAGGCCGACAACCGTCGTCTGGCTGACGCAGCCTCCATGTTCAAAGAGATCATGGACACGCCGGACCGCTCCATCCCTCGCGATCTCCTCAAGAGCGCGCAATGCGCCGTTCTGGTTCCCGGCATGAAGAAGGCCGGGTTAATTATCGGTGCAAAGTATGGTCGCGGATTTGCCACTTGTCGCACTCCCAAGGGCTGGAGCGCACCCGTGGCCATGCGAATCGAGGGCGGCAGCGTCGGATTCCAGATCGGCGCGTCGGAGACGGACATTATCCTGCTGGTGATGAATAAGCGCGGCATGGACCGGCTGCTTTCCAGTAAGTTCACGCTGGGCGCGGAAGCGAGCGTAGCCGCGGGGCCCGTAGGACGGGAATCACAAGCGCAAACCGACGTCACGATGCGCGCGGAGATTCTCTCCTGGTCGCGTTCGCGCGGAGTCTTCGCCGGAATCGCGTTGCAGGGCGCTACGTTGCGGGCAGACTCGGACACCGACAGAGCTCTTTACGGCAAGGAACTGAACCGTGCGGACGCTCTCAACGGGAAGGTCGATACGCCTCCGGCCGCCGCAGTGCTGCTTTCCACCCTCTCCCGGTACTCCGGGGTGGGGAAGTAGTGATTCAAACTGGAAGCGGCAGCGGAACGTTCCCGTCAGCAACCAAACCCGCGCTTGCAGGGAGCCCGGAGAGCGAAAGAGCTTAGCCCACGGCGCAAGCCGCATAAGCGTTAACCTAAATCTTGCTTTCCATTTGGAGTAGCCTCATACTGGCCGTAAATGGATAGCGCTCAGAAACCATCCCTTGAGTTTGAG
>Ga0181528_10000639_pt1 | contig 23715 bp, 15 predicted proteins | sample PEATcosm2014_Bin_47_FD_119742 | JGI IMG/M metagenome (GOLD analysis project Ga0181528, IMG submission 119742) | Peatland microbial communities from MTU Mesocosm Facility, Houghton, MI, USA - PEATcosm2014_Bin10_10_metaG | ecosystem: Environmental > Terrestrial > Soil > Wetlands > Peat | place...
AGCTTATCAAGATTCTTCCCGGCTTCTCGGAGGTTGCGCAAGGCGCAGGCGCGGATAACCTGGCGCCCGATCCCAGCCAGGTCGGCAGCCAGATCAGCAGCTACTCCGCCAATGGATCGACACCTGAAGGTATCTCCATTGTGAGTGACGGCGTGAACATCACCGATCCCGGCGGCGAGGCTCTCACCGATCAGGTGATCAATATGGATAACGTCCAGGAAGTCAGTGTTCAGACTTCGAACTTCGGCGCCGACAGCGCCAAAGGGCCGATTGTCATCAATGCTGTCGGTAAGTCCGGCGGATCGGAGTATCACGGCAGCCTTTATGTCTATGGCCGCACGTATCAGATGAATACTCAGGATTGGTTCAGTAAGTATGACAAAGATCCAAAGCCGCAGGATCGTTATATCTATCCTGGAGGTAATATCGGAGGCCCGGTAAAAATTCCGGGAACCAATCTTAACCACAACAACAAGTTGGTATTCTTTGCCAGCAGTGAAGACTATGCGCAGCGCGAAGTCTACTCGTACGGCAGCGCTGAAGCTGCCACCATCTATGCGCTTCTTCCCACGCAAAATATGCGCAATGGCAACTTCAGCGCGAGCGAGCTGTCGAATTACTTTGGCATCCCGGATAATGGCGCCAGTTGCAACCCGGCCGCAGGCTCCGCGCTTGCACTGTATGTCAACATCTGCAATCCCGCCAGCGGTCAATCCGTCAGCGGCACCACAATCTCGAACAATCAGATTCCCAACAAAGATCTCGATGCGGGCGCGGCGGCGATCATGAACAACCTGGTTCCTCTGCCCAATCGAACGCCTTTTAACAACTTTGGCAACTATTACAACTATTCCAAAGTCAATCTTCAAAATAACGATTCATTTCAACTTCATACTCGCGTTGACTACGCGTTCTCCGACAACGCCAAACTTTACGTCACCTACGGATTTCAGCATGGAAGCGGACGCAATCCGCAGCAGGTTTATTATTCTCCTCAGCAGCCTTTCGGCGAGATCGATACCCCGGATGGAATTCTAGGCCAGGACTTTTCGCACGCCGCTTCCCTCAACTTCACGCAGGTGCTCTCCAACTCCTTGACCAATGAGATATTCGCCGGTGTTAACCTCAATCTTGGCGGCAATGAAATCGGCAAAAAAGGCGTTGACCTGAGCAGCACGATCGGATATCCCTATCAGGGGATTTATAATACCGTTCAATATCCACAACTCTATGACTATGGTTATGACGGACTGCCGCTGGCGCTCTTTCCTGATTATTCATCGCCGATCTTTCAGCACAAGTTCATTCCCAACGGTGGTGACAATCTGACCAAAGTCTTCAAGACGCACACCATCAAGACCGGATTCTATATTGAGCGCACCACATGCAATGAAACCGACCTCAATGTCGCCTCCAACGGCCAGATTGGGCAGTATTACGTTGGGCCGAACAACGGACCGGGAAATTTGCAGCAGCCGGATGGCACATCGTATCCAACTCCCGGCAACTATCTGGCCAGCTTTTTCGAGGGTGAAATTGGGCAGTTTAGCCAGTACAATCTTCAAACCAACAGCGATCTTTTCTATTGGACGGTTGACAGTTATGTAACCGATTCTTGGAAGTACAACAAGAAATTAACGCTGGACATCGGCTTCCGTCTGGGTCATGTCGGCCCCTGGCAGGATGCGCATGGCCTGGGCATGGCGGTTTGGAAGCCCGGTCTCTATGCGCAGCAGGCTGCGGCGCCGGTGATCGTCAATGGAGCGGTTGTGATTAATTCCACAACCGTGAATCCGGGCTATACATGGCACGCTCTCGACAAGAGCATTCCCAACTCTGGCGCCGGTTCCACGTTGGCGTTTTTCTCTCCGCGCTTTGGCCTTGCCTACGATCTGCGCGGCAACGGCAAGACAATTATCAGGGGTGGTATCGGAGCCTATCGTTCCCATGATGCATGGAACGATGTGAATCAGGAGCAGGCTACGGCGCAGGGACAGAGCTATGCAACTCTCGGCGGAGGCGGCTTGCTGTTGAAGAACATTCCCGCACTGGCGAAGTATGCCAATGTGGGCGCGGGCAATGGAACGCAGGGGGCTACCGACGGCGTGGGATTTGGACTGACTGCCGGCGATACCGAGCAGCCGCTCACGTATACGTATAGTTTCGGAATTTCACAGCAGCTCAACTCCTCCTCTCTGTTTGAGTTGAACTATCAGGGCAGTCAGAGCAGCCATCTGCTGACTCAATACGAACAAGGCGCATCGGGTGATCTGGAGAATATCGATGCGCTGCCGATCGGTACTCTTTATCAACCCGATCCGATCACGGGCGCTGTCGTCAGTCTGCATGGAATATCACCGAGCACCATGAATGACTTCCGCCCCTATCCCTTCTACTCACAAGTGAATGTGGCGCGGCATATTCTGTACTCAAATTACAACTCACTGCAGACCTCGATCCACAAGACGCAGGGAAGCCTCACGTACGATGTCAACTATACGTGGTCGAAAAATCTTGGCGTTCTCGGCTCCTACGGAACCGGAAACGTGATCGACTCAGGCAATATCCGGCCTAACTATGGTCCGCTGGCCTATGACCGGTCACAAGTTGGCAAAGGAACGATCACATACAATACAGGTTCCCTGGTGCATGGCGGGCGGCTGATTCGCGGATTGTCCAATAACTGGGAGGTCTCCGGAATCGTCGTCATTCAGAGCGGACCGAATGCGCAACGCGTACTTAGTTCCAATCTCAATCTGGGAGGTAATATCCAGGAATGTGCCCCATTTGACCCGAAAAAGTGTCTTTATCCTTCACCCAACGGTCCGCAGCAGTATAGCGTGAACAACATCACTTATCTTGGTACTCCCGATGTCGTCTTGCAGCCGGCGCTTACCTGCGATCCTCGCTCCGGTCTGGCGAAGCATCAGTACATCAATGTCAACTGCTTCCGTCTGCCGCAGTTTGGCGAAAACGGACCTGCCGAATTTCCATACATTCACGCGCCGGGATTCTTCAATGCGGATGCGCGCGTGGGGAAGGATCTCCAGTTGGGTGGGAAAAAGAGCTTGCAGTTCCAGCTTTCGGCATTCAATGTCATTAACCGGCCAAATAACAGCTTTTCCAGCAAATTTCCCACGGAACAGGAGCTTCTGGTAACCGGGAATGAGCTGAACTATCAAGGCAGCGGCAGCAGCGGTTACGCCTTCCCGACTGACTTTGGCAAGGCAAATTTCCGCTTTGGACGGCGCATCGCGGAGATTGGTATCCGGTACAACTTCTAAGGCGTCGATTGCTTGCCGGCATCCGATGATAGTTGCAAGGAAATGAGCATGAGTCTGATGAATCATTTTAGGACGCAGAGGAAGGGCGCTGCTGCGCGGTTGGCGGCAGGCGCTCTTCTCTGCGGGGCTGCGGTGGGCGCGGCTCAATCCACCGCCAGCGTTCACGTGGATGCAACCAAGCCGATCAATGTCATGACGGTTGAATCCCTGGGCGTCTATACGAATATCTATGACATGGGAACGACAAAACCGGTCATCACGCAGTATCTTCACGCTGCCGGCATCTATACAGTGCGGTATCCCGGCGGCTACGGATCCTATCCCGACCTATATCATTGGGCTACAAATTCCGGTACGCGGTACGAGAACATCAATCCGCAACCGGAACGCTTTTATCCCGGCGAGAACAGCATGGGCCACATGGCGCAGTTTCTGGACGCGCTGGGAACCGCGGTGATCACTGTCAATTATGGCTCCAATGCGGCGGGAACCGGCGGAGGCGAACCGGCCGAGGCGGCAGCTTGGGTGGCCTATGCCAATGGAAATCCTAACGACACAAGAGTGATTGGCAAGGATAGCACCGGCCAGGATTGGAAGACCGTCGGTTACTGGGCATCGTTGCGCAGTCAGGCTCCATTGCCCAACGACGACGGCCTCAACCTGCTGCGCGCCAATCATCCCAAGCCGCTGGGCATCAAGCTCTGGGAGGTGGGCAGCGAAGTTTACAAGAACGGATATTATTATGGGGACTATTATGGCGATCACCATGATAGTGAGGAGGACCTTCACGCGCCTTATCCAGCAAGCGAGAAGGAAAATGACAAGCGCAAGAAGAATCCCAATCTCTCTCCGGCATTTTATGGCGCACGAGTCATTGAATATGCAAAAGCGATGAAGGCAGTCGATCCTACCATCTGGATCGGCGCGTCCATGGCGCTCGATCCGATTGAATACCACTACTATCCCGACTGGAATGCCGATGTTCTCAAGACCGCCTGTGAGAGTATCGATTTCATTTCGCTCGCATGGCGACCGGGGGATACGATTGGGCCCGAATACAAGGTGAGGGACGACGACTCAGTGCTTCGCGCACCGGAAGAGCAACTCGGCAAGATCTTTTCCGAAGTGATTTATGAGGACAAGAAGTATTGTCCTGCCGGTCATTCTCCGCGTGTGGCTTTCACGCAGATGTCTTCCATACAATGGGCGAGGATCGATCATCCAATTGTCGATGCGCTGTTTGCCGCCGACGCTTTTGCTCTGCTGGCTGAGTCTGGAACCATCAACAGTGATTGGATGGAACTGCATCTTCCATCGTTCTTGAATGAGAATAACCAGCCGGGACCGGCCTACTACGGAATTCAGATGCTGCACGTCGTCGCTTTTCGTCCGGGCGACAAGTATCTGACCGTTGATTCAAACAAACCGACGCTGGCGGTTCATGCCACGTTGCGGACGGATGGCAGCATCGGCATCTTGCTGATCAACAAGGACGGCAAGGATGCAGTCGACGTTAAGGTGAAGATTGACGGTGAGAACGTTGCTTCCACCGGCTCGCGCTTCGACTATGGACAAGACACGCTCAAGACCAGTGGACACGTAACCAAGACCACATTGAAAGATATGGGGAATGTATTCAATGTCTCTGTCCCGGCTTATTCAATTACGGATATTGTGATTCCCAAAGCGCAGTAGCTGCATATCATGTGTTGCTCAGCATCCATAGGCAACCGAGCATAAAACTGAGATGAGAGGTTGATGAAGATGCGTTCCTACATGAAAGTGGTCTTTCTATCCACTGTGTTTGCAATCTGCGGTTGCTCCTCCGGCAGCAATAGTACATCAACGACCGGTCCAGTTACGCCAACGATCTCATGGCCGATGCCCGCAGCCATTCCCTATGGAACGGCCTTGAGTTCCGCCCAATTGGATGCAACAGCGGGCGGTGTGGCTGGAACCTTCGTCTACTTGCCAGCCGCAGGCGCCATGCTGACGGCCGGCACTCAGAAACTTACAGTTACTTTTACGCCCTCAGACACCAACGAATACACAAGCGCAACCGACAGCGTGACATTGACGGTGAATCAGGCGACGCCCAGTATTACATGGGCGCCAAGCGCTCTAGTCGTTGGATCGGCGCTGGGTTCCTCTCAACTGGATGCGAGCGCGAACGGCGTGGCAGGCAGCTTTGCTTACGCGCAAACTGCGGGAACCGTGGAGTCTACGGCCGGGAACATCACGCTGAATGCCACCTTCACGCCAACGGACACGGTTGACTACGTGACGGCAACCCCTACCGCGACGCTGACGGTGCTTGCTGCCAACACTGCAACCGTGGATTTCGGGTCTTCCAAGCAGACGATTCGCGGCTTCGGCGGCTCCACGGCGTGGATGCCGGAACTGAGTGGTGCACAGGCGAACACGCTCTTCGGCACTGGTGCAAATCAACTGGGCTTGAGCATTCTCCGTGTGCGCATCGACCCCAGTTCGACAACAGGTAGCTCTTCAAACTGGGGCACGGAACTGGCCAACGCCAAGGCGGCGCAAGCGGCTGGTTCGGATGTCCTTGTCTTCGCTACGCCGTGGACGCCGCCGGCAGCATGGAAGACGAACACCCAGGGTGTTCTCTATAACAATAATCCGCCAAACTCCAACGGCACCGATGCATTGTGGGGTGGTTCGTTGAATACCGCAGATTATGCCAATTACGCCAGCTATCTGGAGAGTTTTGTCACCTATATGGCGAATGGTGGCGTGAATTTGTACGGGATTTCAATGCAAAACGAGCCGGATGAGAACGTAGATTATGAGTCTTGCGTATGGACCGGAGGGCAGATGGACACCTGGGTGGCCAACAACTCGTCGGTGCTGACTACCAAACTCATCATGCCGGAATCTGCTAACTTCAATACCGGCCTTTCCGATCCCGCGCTGAATGATACGAATGCTGCTGGAAATATCTCGATTGTTGCCGGACACCTTTATGGGACGTCGCCTACCTACTACACCAACGCCGAGAACAAGAGCAAGGATGTGTGGATGACGGAACATTATTTGACGCCATCGGGAGCGCAGCCGGAGATTGCCGATGCTCTTGCAGCGGCCAAAGAGATCAACGACTCGATGGCGGTGGCCGACTATAACGCCTATGTGTGGTGGTGGGTGGCCGATTGGAATCCAGGCGGCGGCGTTACAAATACCGGCCTGATCGATAGCAACGGCAATCCCACTTTCTATGGCTATGCGCTCGGTCAGTATTCCAAGTTTGTGCGCCCTGGTTACTCCCGCTCGAACTCAACATACAATCCTGGCGGCGGCAGTGTGTATGTCACCGCCTATCACGGCGGCGGAAGTATTGTCATCGTTGCGCTGAACCTGGGAACAACCGCTCAGAGCCAGCCGTTTTTGATCCAGAATCAGACGGTAACCACGCTGACTCCCTACCAGACATCGGCCAGCGCCAGTATGGCGCAACTTACTCCGGTGACGGTGGCGAACGGTACCTTCACCTATCTGCTTCCTGCACAGAGCATCACGACCTTTGTTCAGTAGCCTACGTGCGCTATAGCATCGAAGCTGAAGAACCCGACTGTGACAAGGCCTCGAACCCGCTACCCCAAGAATTAAATGAACTCTGAAGGCTCTTTCCTCAAAAGCAATCCGGAAATTGAAAGGCCGTGATGGCGCAATGGGCCATGCAAATGTAAAGAGCGCCATGGTCTACCAACGCTCATGAGCCTGGATTTTCAAGCAATGCAATCAATGCACGGAACATTTAGCGGCACACCGCGTAAATATCAACAAGGTAAGTTATTGATTTTTATGGAGCCGAAAGTCGGACTTGAACCGACGACCTGCTGATTACGAATCAGCTGCTCTACCAACTGAGCTACTTCGGCTTCCTTTCAGATTGTATCGTTGACGTCGCCTCCGGTAAAGTTTTGTAGCGAAATTGGCTCTGGCGCTTCCGAAATCGGTCCACTGGCGCTCGATCAGGATAAAATCGGCTTCGTGAGCCACTCATTTGAAATCGGTCCCGTCCATGTGGGCGAGGGCCAGCTCTTCCTGATCGCCGGTCCTTGCGTCATCGAGTCCGAAGGCCATCTGCGCCGGCTCGCCGAATCCATTCAGCGCATCACGGCAGATCTCGGCATTCCTTTCATCTTCAAGGCCAGCTACGACAAGGCTAACCGCACCAGCGTCAAGAGTTATCGCGGCCCCGGGCTGGTTGAGGGAACGCGCATTCTGGGCCGTTTGGCGAAGGATACCGGCCTGCCGGTGCTGACCGACGTCCACGAGCCGGCTCACTGCGCCGTCGCCGCCGAGGCCGTGGATGTACTACAGATTCCCGCTTTTCTTTGTCGCCAGACCGATCTGCTGGTTGCCGCCGGCCAGACGGGCCGCGCCGTCAACATCAAGAAGGGCCAGTTCGTCTCGCCCTGGGATATGAGCCATCCGGTCGAGAAGGTCCGCTCAACCGGCAACGACCGCATCTCGCTCACCGAACGTGGGGCCAGCTTCGGCTACAACACACTGGTTGTCGATTACCGCTCGCTGCCGGTGATGCGGCAGATTGCCCCGGTGATCTTTGACGGAACGCATTCGGTGCAGCAGCCCTCGGCAGCCGGTGGGGTAAGCGGCGGGCAGCCGGAGTTCATTCCGCTGCTTGCGCGGGCCGCGGTAGCAGCGGGAATCGATGGATTGTTTCTGGAAGTTCACGACGATCCGGCCAACGCAAAATCCGATGGCGCCAATGCATTGGACCTGAGACTCCTGAAGCCGCTACTGGAAAAGCTGCTTGCGATTCACGCCGCTGCAATCTAGGCCTGTATCGACCTATACTGTCGTGCCAGTATAGGTCGATACAGCCTAGGGCCAGCTCGCGCGACTCCTCCGAGCAAATCTCCCATCCTTACGCACGAGGATTTGCTCGGAAGCGACCTTGCGCTCTCAACGGCAAGCGAGGATCGCGTCTCTTCGAGCAATCCTAAGCTGCGACGGGCCGGAGAGTTGCCGAGGCGCTGTGTGCCGCGATTGGAATAGGCGGCACATGCACAGGGAATGCAAGGGCCACGGTGCAGACAGAGCGGTGTTCTTCCAATTCGTACCGGGCGCGCTCCATCTCGACGTTTGCCTGGGCTGCCAGCTTTGTGCTGAACCGAAAACCCACCGAAGAGCGAGCCTCAATGTACTCTCCGAGCCGGACGAGATAATCTCTTTCCAAGCTTGCACAGATTGAGCAACCCATTTCGCCTCCTCTTGTCTTTCGCCAAGTTCAAGGCAACTGAAGTTCAAATGCATCAGGAAGGGAATCCATAATACTGTGTTGGATGGAGCGGCTCTGCCGGAGCTGATCCATAACGAACAGCACTCCCCATGATGGCAATCAGCAAGCCAGCGTGAGAATGTTCGAGCATGAAGTCTTCGGCAAAGCTGGGGCGCTTCACCCTGGCGCCATCCGTCTCGATACGAGAAGATTTGCTGCGATCACTCTGTCCTGCCGGACCGAATTCAAACTGATTCTTTGTACGACCGGAAGAGAGACGATTCCGTACGCCGCATTCTTTAATTTGACCCATGATACAACTCCAGTCCCAATCCTTCGGTTGCTCTGTTGAATAAGCTCGCCGGGAACAAATCAGGAGGATTCGAGGCGAGTCAATGTACGTTGAGCTTTTCAATCCAAGCAAGTCCGAAATGAGTCGCAACTCTCCTGTGCCGTGGCATGAAATCTTTCCAAGGCGGCAAGAACAACTTGCTTCGATTATTTCTGAGGCTCTGTATCCAGCTTCGGAGGGCCTCATGGGGAAAATTCAGGAGAAATTGCTTAGGATCGTCTGCCTTTGTTCAGGCAATTTGATCGAACATCGGGGAAACCCACCCATCTTCAAGTCTGTCCCTGAAGCTACTTTGTGTCAAGCGGTTTTTTGTGAAAATTCAAATTCATTTCAGGATGGTCAAACTCAAATGGTATCGATCTGCTCTTCGCGCTCGATTTTGCTTGACAGCTTGCTGGATGATTAGCATGAATCTGCCCTTGAAGGACAGGGCGTGTGGATCGAGAACGATCCCCGATTCGGGGAGTGGGGCGGCGCGGAGATCTTCGGCGGAAAGCGGCTCAGGTTTGCTCGCCATTTCTTGAAACGCAAGTCTTTACTATAGGAGCGGGGAAGAGGGAAGTTCCGCTTTTCGGTGGAGTTGCTGCCGGGAGCCGGTCCGTCCTGATACACTCTCCTTTGGAGATTCAAGATAAGTTTGCCGGCCGGTAGCATGCAGGAGTGTGCCACCGCAGCCGGTCATTTGAGCGGATTTTTCCGGAGATATGGCCCGCTTGGGCGTGTTGGATGTCCGCTCCAGAGTGCGCGATTCCAATCACTGCAGCCACATTTGGCGTCAGTTTGCGGGCTTTCTTGATGGGAAGGCTCCTGAATGGCGGCGATGGGGGTGGCGGCGATGGGAACTCTGCCATAACCCAGTTTTTCCGACGGCTTCGGAAGTGACCGTTTCGCGGTTTGACAAAGCGGGGCGGGGAGGATTCATGCGGCGGTTTTTGACGCTTACCTGTTTGTTGTGTCTGGCCATTCCAACCGGGATTTCGATCTCAGGATGCACCCGCAATCCGGGTGCGAACTACTGCAATGGCTTGGGTTACGGAACAAAGATATCGGACATCACTTCGATCACTCTGTCCCCGGTGACGTCGGGCATCTCGCTGGCCTATGGACAGACGAAGCAAATGTCCAACCCTCTTGCCTATACGTGCAAAAATGACATCGCCACCGCGCCGTCTTCGTATACGTACGGCACCACGAACAATCAGTTGGTGGACATCTCGCCGAGCGGCAACATCTGTGCCGGCACGTGGAACCGGAACACCGGCGGCGGCATTGCCAATTACACCATCTGCTCGCCGCCTTCCGTGGTGCCTACAACCGGCGGCCTGCCGTACGCTACGGCTTATGTCACGGCCTCCGCGCAGTCGGTAGTCTCCAATCCGGTGGAGATCTTCGTTCATGCTCAGGTGACGTCCATCACCCTGGTCACGCAGTCGACTCTGCCCTCCCTGAACGCTCAGCAGTGCTTTTCACAGGGACAGTCGACCGTGCTTGACGGGCAGGCCTGCTTTGCCGGCCCCAACAATGTGCAGCAGGTGTTGTGTGCGCCCGCCTCGGTTGTGGCAAGTGGAAACTATGCCTGCTCCGGTGGAGTGCCTGCCGGGGTTACTTCAATCCCCAACTGCACTGCGGCCCTGGGCACGTTCAACTATTCAGTGGGCAACTCGTCGATCGCCAACCTTGCCACCAACACCACTACCAATCAGGTGACGATCACCGCCGGTCAGCCGGGCACCACGCCCATCACCGCCTCGGTCGCCGGATCGGGTTCATCGGCCGGCTTCTTCTCCACCTGCCCGCCGGAATCGATCACCTTGACTTTGGAAGACGGCAGCACATCGGGAATTATCAATCCAGGTACGACGCAGAATCTGAAAACGACTGTCCTCGATACCCAGGGAAAGCCCATCACCGGTATGGAACTGGACTACCAGTCCACCGATCCGATCGACATCACGGCGGGCGCTTCGGGCGCCATCTCCGTCACCCTTCCCGGCCAGGCATCGGTTTATGCCATCTGCCAGCCGTCTTCATGCAATTTTGCTCCGGTCTATGATTTGGGCTTGTTCGGCACAGGCTTGCCACTCTCCTCGAATCCCGTGAACATCACCACGAAGGGTACGGCCAGCAACTACCTTTGGTTCTCCGCTCCCGGACAATCGCAATACATGATTCCCGTCGAGCTGTTCGCCGGTACGACAGGAACGGTCGGTTCCACAATTCGTCTGCCCTATGTACCCAATTCCATGATGATGGACGAGGCGGGTGACACCATTTACTTAGGTTCCGCCCGCGAGTTGATGGTCTTCAGCACTCTCTCCAGCTCGGTCTCCAAAGTGGATCCTGCCGTTCCGGGCGTGGTGCTGGCTGTGGCGCCCGATAACCAGTTGATGCTCATCAACGACCAGCAGCTCCATCGCTTCTATCTCTATAACCCCACCTCCGGCGTTTCCTCTACTTTTGCCGGTATGGGCAGCGCCGCCGCATGGACTCCCGACTCGAAGACGCTCTACATCACCGACAGCGCGGCTTTGAACAACGCGGCGGCGGGCATCACCGGACATACGGACACCTTGTACGTTTACAACCAAAATACCGGCTGGGTCACCCAGGACCTGAGTGCCGGCACCAGCACCGGCGGCTCTACGAGTCTGGCGGTGACCATCCCCAGCGTCGGCGCCTATCTGAGCGGCAGCGCAGGCTTCAATACCGTGGCACACACCTGGTGCCCGACCGGCACGGTTGGCAATTACTCCAGCTTGAATTTGTATCCGCAGAGCGATTCGCTTGCGGAGCAGACCGATGTGCTGGCAGCTACAACGGATGGAGAGCATATTCTGGGCGCAGCTCTTGCCGGAGGCGGGATCACGCTCAGCGACATTGGCGTTACGATTCCGACGACCACGTGCGCGGAGAAAACCACCGGCACGGCTCCCAATCAGGTGGAGACGCTGACCGCGCCGCTCGCCACAAACCCCGCGCTGATTGCGTCGATCTCCATCCCGAACTCGCAAGTGAACGCGAGTGCGGTCAACCAGGTGGTGACCTCGCCCGCCTCCAATCTCGCCTTCATCACCTACACCGGTTCAACGGCAGGCGCGCAACTGCCTTATTACGAGCCGAAGCCGTATACCCAAAGCGCAGGCGGCACACAAGGATCGCTGAACTATCTGCCGCTGGTTGGCGGAAGCGCGATTACAGCGCCTCTCGCCGGCGCATTTAGTCCGGACGACCAGTATTTCTTTGTCTCCACGGCGGGCGACAACAAGATCCACTACATCAGCGTGCCGCTGGTCACGAGCGATCCGGCTCATGCTGACACGGAGCAGATCAGTCCCAACCTGCCTGCCTGCACGCCCATCTCCGCCGGAGGCCTCGATTTAGGCTGCCAGTTTTCTGGACCGGGAAGCGTGACGGTGGTTCCTGCCACGGCCATTGCCGTCAAGCCGCGCGCCACAACCTAGCGGCAATTGCATCGTTGACTTCCGGGCCTGTTCATACGACACCATCCATCGGGGTCGTGTGAACAGGCCCTACGCGTTTGCCCAACTTGTTTTCTGACGCATTCAGCGTGTGCGACTCATCGCGCCGAGGGCGGAGCAATGACGATGGAAGATCACGAACTTCTGGCCGCCTTCGCGTTGCCGGCGTGCTGGCTTCCCAACCCGCTCTTGCACGATAGAATCAAGGAATGATCAAAGGGATTTCCTTCCTTCGTCCAGCGGGCAGCCGGGCAGCTTATGACCGGCTCGCGAGCTTCTTTTCCGCGCTGGGATTTGCGCCCGGCAAAGGCTGGCACGAAGAAAACAGTCAAGGCGCAGCGTTTCTGGCCCCGTTGGGCAATCTGGAGTTTGTTGACGGCCAATTTCCCGCGACCGCGGAGATTCTGGTGGAGGTGATCGCGCTCGACGCCGTGCATCAGGCTGCCGCCGCGTGGCTTCGCGCGCAGGGTGGAGATGCCGCGCTCGCGCGTCTCACTCCCATCACGGAGACTCACTGGAAGTCGAGTCTCTTCACCGTCGAGCCGGAAGAGGGCTTCGCCTTCAGCTTCTGGGCGTGGACGGATCCGGTCAAGGGCAAGCCGCTGGCGATAGAGGGCGACCTCTCGGCGGAGGGCATGAAGTTTGCCGTTATTGCCGCCCGCTGGAATGCGGTGATTACCGAACGGCTGCTGGAAGGCGCGCTGGATGCATTGCTGCGCAGCGGCGCCCGTCGCGGCGAGATCGACGTCATCCGCGTTCCCGGCGCATGGGAGATTCCTGCCACCGCGCGCACGGTGGCAGCCCGCAAATCGGCAGACGCCATCATTGCGCTGGGATGCTTGCTGCGCGGCGAGACCGCCCATTACGAGGCGATCTACAACGAGGTGGCGCGCGGCATTGGCCAGTCGCAGCAGGAGAGCGGCATTCCACACAGCTTTGGCGTGCTGACCTGCGAGACGCTGGAGCAGGCGCTCAACCGCGCCGGCATCAAGGCCGGCAACAAGGGCTTTGAGGCAGCCATCGCGGCGATCGAGATGGTCAGTCTGGGCCGAAAATTGGCGGAAGGCGGCGCGAATTGACCCCGGGGCAGCATCATGGAGCGGGTCGCCGCAAGTCGCGCGAACTGGCCATGCAGATGCTTTATCAGGCGGACATCGGCAAGCAGACGCCGGAGCAGGTGCGCGCCACGTTCTGGAAGGCCGGCGATGAGGTCGATCCTGAAGTCTGCGGCTTTGCCGAAGACCTCTTCCGCGTAGCGGTCGCGCATCGGGAGCAGATCGATGAGTTGCTGACTGCCAACTCCAAGCATTGGCGGCTGGAGCGGATGCCGGCCGTCGACCGCAATCTGCTGCGCATGGCCGTCGGCGAGATGCTGGGCTTTGAGGGCACGCCCTTTCCCATTGTCATCAATGAGGCATTGGAGATTGGCCGCCGCTACTGTGCGCCGGAGTCGATCAACTTTCTCAACGGCATCCTGGACGCCATCGCGCGCGGGCTGATCGGCAGGTAAAGACTCTCTCCCAAACTGCTTCGCAACCAGGTCAATCCTGTTATCCTTGTCAGGTGATCCGGAGCTTCAGATTCAGAGGATTGGCGGCCCTGGCCCTGCTAATGGGTGTGACCCTGGCCGCTTGCCACAAGGAAGAGCAGGCAGTCGCCGGCGTCGCCCAAAACGCGGTCAACGCCGAGCACAAGGCTCAGGCTACGGCAACTTTGCTCGACCGGCAGCGCGCCGCGCTGGAGCAGATTCCGCTGCCCACAAAGAGTATGTACGTGGACGTGCGTGAGCCGGGAGCTTGGGCCAATCCCTTTCTCTCTGTCGGCGCCGATACTCTCAACCTGCGCATCCTCCTTGCCGACGCCAACCCCAGCACGCTCGGCCAGGGAACCATGATGCGTCCCGATGCAGCCCGCCGCCAGGAGCTTCCGCTGCGTCCCGCCGACCTGCCCCAGGCATTGATCGCTTTGCCGGCCGGCGCATGGCGCTATGGCCGCGTGATCGCCGTGGCCGAGTCGCCGCTGGCCGCTCCCAAAGACCGCCCAAAGCTCCGGCGCAATGTCGAAGCAGTGATCCAGCAGCTCAATGACCTCGGCATTGTCGTCGAAGAGTGGCCTTCGCGCTGACGCTTGCAGATTGGCTTTGAAAGTGGGTCAGGGCGTTGCCGGCTTTGCTGTTTCCGCTTCTTCGCCCAGTCGCGCATTGCGGTTTTGCAGCGCCTGTTCCAGACGGCGGCCGAGCCGGATGCATGGCCGCTCGATCAGCCCGTAGCTGCCGATGGCAACAAGAGGCAGAAACACTGCGCCTTGTCTCTGCCATTGAGAGATAAAGAGCATTCGCTGCTGCCACACGTAGAGACTGTAGGAGATCAGTCCAATAAACTTCAGGTGCTTCCATTCAAGTGCTTTGGCTGCGAGTGATGTGAAATTGACGCTGGTGCAGGCGATCATCGTTGCCACCACCAGAGCTTCGCTGAGCGGAAGCAGCCTTTGAAAGCGGTAAAAATGCCAGGCGAGAACCGGAATGCAGAGCCAGAAAAGCGCGGAGCCGAAGCGCAGAATCCAGGCGCGGACCCGGAGGTCCTTCAACAGAAATGCCAGCGTGCATCCTACGAATAGAGCATCGACACGAACCTCGGAGCGATGAAAGAGCAGCAACGGATCGTCGCAGTCATAATTGTTCCAATGATAGAAGCGATAGACCGCACACGCGATGGCTCCAAACGCGGCCAACTTCCAAGCCCACCGCCTGCCGATCACAAACAGCAGCGGCGGCCAAAACAGATAGAACTGCTCTTCCAGCGAAAGCGACCAGAAGTGCCCGGTCAGCACATTGGCAGCGCTCTCAGAAGGATAATAATTGCGATAGAAGAAAAGGCATGGCCATACGTCTTTGCCGATGATATGGGAATGCGTGATCAGCGCGATGACAGCCAGGGTCAGCAGATAAACCCACGCGCAGGGCATCAGGCGAAAAAAACGGCGCAGATAAAAGCGTTTCAGGTTGATCTTTTCTTCTTCCAAAAGCAAGGTCGTGATCAGATAGCCGCTCAAAATGAAGAAGATCTCCACGCCGTGCTGGCCAACGTCCATCCAGCTATAGCCGCAATAGAGATGTCCGAGAAGGGATGTTTGAAGATGAGAAACAATTACCAGGAGGATTGCGACGCCACGCCAGCCGTCAAGAGTGGGTATGCGATTCATGGATTCTCTGGCTAGAATCTTACTGGAAGTAACTTCGAATGGCCAATCCATCGCGCCTGCATACCGGAGCGGATTGTAAGTGCTGTGTAATCAGCGAGGATTTCGACGCAAGGCGGAGTTTGTTTCTGTGCTCTGCCGTTCTTGAGAGATTCCATCCTCTCCAATCCCCCGCCGATTACCTTTGGAACGGCCTCTGACGCCAGGATTGAAGCGCAGCACGGTAAAATGAGCAGAACCGGATGATTCAACCCTCTTCAGCGGCTGCCAGTCAGGATCTCCACCCCGCGCGGAGCCAGGAGACCTGCGCGCCCATCATTCAGATAGAGAATCTTGAAAAGACATACACGACCGCGCGTGGCGCATTGACCTTGTTTCGAGGTCTGAACCTTGAGATTGCCGCGGGAGAGATGGTCGCCATCGTTGGCCAATCCGGCGCGGGAAAGAGCACACTTTTGCACATTCTGGGCGCGCTGGATGCGCCCACCGCTGGAACGGTCACTTGCGCCTCGGTCAATGTAGCCCGGCTCTCCGCGCAAGAGGCAGCGGTCTTTCGCAATCGTGAGATCGGCTATGTTTGGCAATTTCATTACCTGCTGCCGGAGTTTACAGCGTTGGAGAATGTCGCCATGCCATTGTTGGCGCGTGGCTTAGGGAAGCGGGATGCGCTGAATGCGGCGGCGAAGTGGCTCGGTGAAGTGGGCCTGGAGGATCGCAGCGGCCACCGGCCGGGCGAGTTGAGCGGCGGGGAACAGCAGCGCGTGGCGCTGGCCCGCGCACTGGTCAACAACCCTCGGCTGCTGCTGGCCGACGAACCCACCGGCGACTTGGACGGCACGACTTCAGAGCGTGTCTTTGGTCTGATTGAAAAGCTGCACGCTACGCACAACTTGACTTCGATTCTTGTGACGCACAACCTTGACCTGGCGGCGCGATGCACGCGAATCTTGAAACTCGAAGCTGGGCGCCTGGAGAGTGGCCGGCTGGCCGCGTATACTCCATGAACGGGCACTCATCTTGAGAGTGTTTGGGCCGAAAAAAGCGCCGTTTCGGTTGGTGGTTGAGTCTAATGGTTTAAGGCGCCTGGGAATGAGTGTTTTTTCTCCCTCTCAGGTGGAAAAGGGCAGGATGGAACTCTCTTCGGCTGGACGAGGGCGAGGGAGAAAGAGGGCGAAAGAGCGCTCGGAACCATCCAAAATAGCTGCTCGGGGCTGAAGCACTTTCCCACAGGCTCCCGGCGGCGAAGTTCAGAGCAGGGCGCGTGCAGGTGGGCTGAAGCCGGCAAGTGAAGCGGACGGCCACTCCAGCCGATAGCCCGTATCAGGGGGAGACTCATGTTCGAACGCTATACGGAAAAGGCGCGGCGCGTAATCTTCTTTGCACGGTATGAGGCCAGCCAGTTTGGCTCTCCCTATATCGAGACCGAGCATCTGCTGCTGGGCCTGTTGCGCGAGGACAAGGCACTGACCAATCGATTCCTGCGTTCGCACGCCTCGGTGGAATCGATTCGCAAGCAGATTGAAACCCACACCACTATCCGCGAGAAGGTCTCCACCTCGGTGGATCTGCCGCTTTCCAATGAGTGCAAGCGCGTGCTGGCCTATGCGGCCGAAGAAGCGGAACGGCTGGGCCACAAGCACATCGGGACGGAGCATTTGCTTCTCGGCTTGTTGTGCGAAGAGAAGTGCTTCGCTGCGGAGATTTTGCAGGAGCGCGGCCTGAAGCTGGCGCAGATTCGTGAAGAGCTGGGTCGCGTGACCCAGGAGAAGGCGCAGCCGCAGCAGCGTCAGCGCGAGAGCAGCCTGCTCTCCGAGTTCAGCCGCGACCTCACGCAGGCGGCGATGGACGGTCAGCTTGATCCCCTTGTAGGCCGCGACGGCGAACTGGAACGTGTGGTGCAGATTCTCTGCCGCCGCACCAAGAACAATCCTGTGCTGATTGGCGAACCAGGCGTGGGCAAGACAGCCATCGTCGAAGGGCTGGCGCAGCGGATTGCCGATGGCGAGGTGCCAAGTTTTCTGGCAGAGAAGCGGGTGCTTGGCCTCGATCTGTCACTGATCGTAGCGGGCACCAAGTATCGCGGGCAATTCGAAGAGCGGCTCAAGACGATCATGAAAGAGCTGATGGAAAATCAGAACTCCATCATCTTCATCGACGAGTTGCACACGCTGGTTGGAGCGGGTTCGGCTGAGGGATCTCTGGACGCGGCCAACATTCTCAAGCCCGCGCTGAGCCGCGGCGAAATTCAATGCATCGGGGCCACAACTCCAGGCGAGTACCGCAAGTCGATCGAGAAGGACCGCTCGCTGGAGCGCCGCTTCCAGGCCGTCAAGGTGCCTCCGCCGAACGAGGCCGATGCGATCAAGATTATCCACGGCATCAAGGACCGCTACGAAAAATTTCACGCCGTCAGCTATACGGATGCGGCGATCGAGTTTGCCGTCTCGCACTCGAATCGCTACATCCCGGACCGCTTCCTCCCGGACAAGGCCATCGACTTGATCGATGAGGCGGGCGCGCGCGTCAAGCTGCGCCAGACCTCACTGCCGGAAGAGATCACCGAGGTGCAGAAGCGCATCAAGTTCATCGTGCACCGCATGGACTCGGCGATCGCCAATCATGAATTCGAGAAGGCACGCTTCTACTCCGACGAGGAGCGCAAGGAGCGCGAGAGCCTGCGCGGGTTGCGGGACAAATACCACCTCGACGATTCGGCTGCGGGGATCGTGGGCCGCGAAGACATTGAAGATGTGGTCAGCCGCTGGACGGGCGTGCCCATCACCAGCATCAAGGAAGAAGAGACGCAAAAGCTGTTGCGCGTGGAAGAAGAGCTGCACAAGCGCGTCATCAGCCAGGAAAAGGCGATCAGCGCCCTTGCTCGCGCCATTCGCCGTTCGCGCGCGGGTTTGAAGTCGCCATCGAGACCGATCGGCAGCTTCCTGTTCCTGGGACCTACAGGTGTCGGCAAAACCGAGATGGCTCGGACGCTGGCGCACTTCCTCTTTGGCTCTGACAAAGCGCTCATCCGCTTCGATATGTCGGAGTTCATGGAGAAGCATTCAGTCTCCAAGCTCATCGGTTCGCCTCCGGGGTACGTGGGTTACGAGGAGGGCGGCCAATTGACCGAGCGCGTCAAGCGTTCGCCGTATTCGGTTGTGCTGCTGGACGAGATCGAGAAGGCGCATCCGGATGTCTTCAACATCCTCTTGCAGGTCTTTGAAGATGGCCAATTGACCGACGGCCTGGGCAATACCGTCGATTTCAAGAACGTCATACTCATCATGACCTCGAATATCGGCGCGCGCCACCTGCAGAAGAAGCAGGGGCTGGGCTTTGCCAGCGACCGCGAAGATATTGTCAGCGACAAGGTTGAGGAACTGGTCAAACAGGAGGTCAAGAAGACCTTCAATCCGGAGTTTCTCAATCGCCTCGATGAAGTGATTCTCTTCCAAGCGCTCAGCGATACCGATCTGCTGCAGATTGTCGAGCTGCTGGTTCAGCAGTTGAACGCCAATCTGGCGCAGAAGTCCATCACCATCTCGGTCACCGAGGATGCCAAGAAGTGGATTCTCGACAAGACCCTCGGCGACCGCAGCTATGGCGCCCGTCCGTTGCGCCGCGCATTGCAGCGTTACGTTGAAGACCCGTTGAGCGAGGCGCTGATCGGCGGACAAATCTCCGCTCGTCCCGCTTTCCTTGAGGTATACCTCGATTCTAACCAGCTCTTCTATCGTCCAGTCAGCGACGACGAGAGCGCCAGCGAAGACAAGCCCGCAGGTATTCTGCTCTACAGCAACTAAATCCGCTGTCGCCCTAATGCACCAAGCCCCTGGCTCTATGGCCAGGGGCTTTTTGTCGGCGGTGATTCGAATACGAGAATACAGGGAATAGAATCTACGCGGCTGAACGGCTATTTTCACAAGAAATAGCCGCCATTGAAGCTAAAGTGTGGGAACACTCTTGGGATTTTCAAGGATTACTGGAGCAACGGGATAGGAGAATTTGTCACCTTGCGCGACCTTGCCAGTACGGTCGATTTCAGTTGTGACACCGGAGATGGTGTGCGCATCGATGGACAGTGTCAAGAATCCCCATGCCTTCGCCGTGCCATACTTCAGGACCGCGCCGGTATCGGGTGCAACGTCGCCCGGATTGGAGTGAATCTGATGAAGATTGTGGTATCCGCCGTTTCCCGAGACGATGAAAGGCGTCGGGCCGGCAGGGCCAATCGTCTTCTCGATCCTCTGGTAGTCGTGCACGTGACCGGAGAGCACAAGATTGGGAACGCGGCCGGTATCGCGGATGGCGTTTTCCAGAACATCCGCCATGCGCGAACTGCCGGAGTGAAAGACGTCGAATGAATAGATCGGGTGGTGCAGCGCCAAGATCAGCGCGCGGTCTTTAGGCGCCGAAGCAAACTCGCTGGTGACCCATTGCTGTTGGACTGAGTCGATGGAGCCGTGTTCGGGAACGTTGGTGTACATACCGATGAATGTGGCGTAGGGAGTGTCAAGGGTCCAATAGACATTGGGCAGATCCAAGCCGACGCGTGGCGCGTCTTTGGAGATGGGATCGACGTCGGGTTGAGTCTGCATGAAGTAGTCAACCCAACCATCGAGCGAAGTCTGCTGTGAAGGGTCGTCGACCTCACCGTCATGATTTCCGGGGATGGCGAGGATGGGGACGCTATATGCGGAGTATGGTTCGTAGAACTGGGCATAGTAGTCGTCATGCATACCGGTGAAATAGACAACATCCCCTAAGTGATAGCAGAACTGGGGTGAAGAGGGATCGGCGGGCTTGAGGTGGGCGATCATCTGTTCGGCGACAAAGGTTTGATACTCCCCATTCAGGACGCCGCCGGAGTCGCCTAGAACGTGGAAGGTCATCTTTTTGGCAGTTGCAATGTTTTTGCCGATGTCGGGGAAGTTATCGGTCACGGAGTAGTGATAGGGGGCCAGACCGATCGGCCGGGGCAAAGGCTGATAACCCACGTTACGGTGCGACAGTGGATTGAGCGGAGATACGCCGGGGTGGGCTTGCGAGTTCTTCGAGAGCGGGTTTCGGGTTGGGACTTCGCCCTGTTGCAGTTTGGAAGTGAGGTGCAGTGCTTGGTGAGAGTGCGCGCGCGCGTGCCTGGATGTCATGGGGGGGCGACCTCGGCCGGAGGATTTACCGTCTGCGCCGATATGCGGAGAGGAAGCTCGGCGGCAGAGGCATGCCTTTGTTTTTATCTCTGTTCCCGTGATTGTCAAGTTAATCTTTGGATAACGATATGGGGTTGGCGGACGAATACTTCTTCTTTTCCTCACAACTCCCTTATGAGCTCTCTGCTAAAGCTAAGGTACGGGGTCAAGACGGATCGAAGCTGTTGTACCCAGACGATTTGCCCGCGCCCTGAATTCGCGGTAAGGAAAGCAGCAAGCCGCCATGAACGCTGGTCCTCCATTGGAATTGGAAACGCTCTTCGGAGAGTATCCTCTCGATCAGGCCTTCGACGAGATGCGCGAACCGGGCGGTGAGGTTCGCGCGCATTATCGCGCGCTTGCCGAGACGCTGGCCGGTCTTCCCCACGAGGAGTTGCAGCGCCGCAAGCAGTCGGCGGATCTTTCCTTTCTGACGCAGGGCATCACCTTCACCGTCTATGGGCGCGATGAGGGAACGGAGCGTATTTTCCCGTACGATCTGCTTCCGCGTCTGATTACAGCTCAGGAGTGGACGCGCATCGAGCGCGGATTGACGCAGCGCATTACCGCGCTGAACCTCTTTCTGCGCGATGTTTACTCGGAAGCCAAGATTCTCAATGATCGCGTGATTCCCAGCGAACTGGTTTATAGCTGCAAACATTATCGCCGCCAGATGCGCGGCCTGCAGGTGCCGCGCAATATCTATATCGCCGTGGTCGGTTCCGATCTGCTGCGGCTGAACAGCGGCGAGTTCGTCGTGCTGGAAGACAATCTGCGCGTACCTTCAGGCGTGAGTTATATGCTCACCAATCGCCGGGTGATGAAACGCACCTTTCCCGAAGTCTTCTCGAGCTATGGCGTCCGGCCCATCGAACTCTACCCGCAACTGCTTCTCTCCACACTGCGTTCGCTCGCACCAGAAGGCCGCTCGGAGCCGAATATCGTGCTGCTGACGCCGGGAGTTTTCAACTCAGCATACTTCGAGCACACCTATCTGGCGCGCCAGATGGGCATCGATCTGGTCGAAGGCCGCGACCTGGTTACGCACGACAACATCGTTTATATGCGCACCACCGACGGGCTGAAGCGTGTGGATGTGATCTATCGCCGCGTGGATGACGACTTCAGCGATCCGCTGGTCTTTCGTGCCGATTCGTCGCTGGGCTGCGCGGGGCTGTTCAACGCCTATCGCGCCGGCAATGTGACGGTGACCAATGCCTTCGGCACGGGCCTCGCCGACGACAAAGCAGTCTATGCCTATGTGCCGCAGATGATCAAGTACTATCTGGATGAAGAACCGGTGTTATCCAACGTCGAAACCTATCTGTTAGGCGATGTGAAGCAGCGCCAGCACGTGCTGGCCAATCTGGATAAGTTAGTGGTGAAGGCGGTGGGAGAGAGCGGCGGCTACGGAATGCTGATCGGGCCGCATTCGACGGCCAAGCAGCGTGAGGAGTTTGCCCGCGCGATCGAGGCCAATCCGCGCAACTATATAGCCCAGCCGACGCTGGATTTTTCGCGCGCGCCGTGTCTGATCGGAAACCAACTGGAGCCGCGCCATGTGGATCTTCGACCCTACATTCTTTTTGGCGACAAGGTGAACATTGTGCCCGGCGGCCTCACCCGCGTAGCGCTGGAAAAAGGCTCGCTGGTTGTCAACTCCTCGCAGGGCGGCGGCAGCAAAGATACCTGGGTGCTGGAGTAAGTTGAGCGAGTGAAAGAGTGATCCACAGATCGCGCTTTTTCACTAATTCACTATTTCACTGATTCACTATTTCACTTTGAGGCCACGACCATGTTATCCCGCGTTGCCGACAGTCTTTACTGGATGAGCCGCTATCTGGAGCGGGCGGAGAATACTGTGCGCCAGCTCGACGTGACGATGGGCTTGATGCTCGACACCGGCGGCGCCAGTGAAGAGACACGATGGCAGCGCCTGGTGGCATCGCTGGGCAAGCCGGAGGGCTTGGAGTGGGATGGCGATCTTGAGTCGATGGCGCGCAGGCTGGTCTTCGACAATCTCAATCACGCCGCCATCACCTTTTGCATCAATGGCGCGCGCGAGAACGCCCGTCAGGTGCGCGAGGAGATTTCAACCGAACAGTGGCAGCGGCTCAACCGGCTCTTTCACCAGATTCATTCGCAGCAGGCACAGGATCAGTTCGCATCCAGCATCGGCGACGCGCTCTCGTCGGTGATCGATGGCATTCATCTCTTCAAGGGCGTCAGCGATACCACCATGATTCACGGAGAAGGTTGGCAGTTCATCCGCCTGGGACGCTATCTGGAGCGGGCCTACGCGACCGCCACGCTGCTTGAGGTCTATCAACCCGAACTCTTTCATCCGTTGCTGCGCGAGCACGCCGGCTACCAGTATCTTGAGCTGGTGGGTTTGCTGCGCTGCTGCACATCCTTTGAAGCCTATTGCCAGGTGTACACGGCCGATGTTTCTCCCGATCGCATTCTGGAGTTTCTGCTTCTCAATCGCGATTTTCCGCATGCCATCCGCTACTGCGTCGACAGCATCCGCGATGCCATCGAATCCATACGACACGCTGGCGGCCGCCGGCCGCCGGAGGAGCTGACTGCCGGTATCGGACGGCTGCACGCCATGCTCGAATACACCACCATCGGCGAAGTTCTGAACGGCGACACAGCGGCGTTTCTGCATACCATCCGCGAGCAGTGTTTGCGCATTCACGAACTCATCTACCGCTATTATGTGCATTACTCGATTCAGTCCGCGCTGGCCAGTTGAGGGGAGCAAACATGAATTTTTATTCGATCCGACATCTTACGCGCTTTCGCTACTCGCGTCCCATCAGCGAGAGCATCATGGAAACGCGGATGCACCCGCGCTCAGACTCCCATCAGCACTGCCTGAATTATTCTCTCTCCGTAAGCCCGCGCTGCCGCGTCTTCAGCTATCGCGACCATCAGGGCAATACCG
>Ga0181528_10000640_pt1 | contig 23713 bp, 19 predicted proteins | sample PEATcosm2014_Bin_47_FD_119742 | JGI IMG/M metagenome (GOLD analysis project Ga0181528, IMG submission 119742) | Peatland microbial communities from MTU Mesocosm Facility, Houghton, MI, USA - PEATcosm2014_Bin10_10_metaG | ecosystem: Environmental > Terrestrial > Soil > Wetlands > Peat | place...
AACGTCGCCCTCGTCGGGGGAGCGGGCAGCGTCACCGTGGCCTCGGGCGGCACGCTCTCCACGACGGGGGCCGCCAGCAACGCCTTCATCCAGCTCCCCGTCACCACCCAGTCCGGCGGAACGCTGGCCGTCGGGGCGGCCAGCACGCAGTTCGACGACGACACCGTGACCACCAACTCGGGCACGCTGCAGGTCGGGAACGGCGGCCAGGCCATCCTGAGCGACAGCAGCACGCTGGCCAACACGTCGACGGGGACCATCGGCGTCACCGTGAACGGCACCAACGGGGGCATCACCGGCCCGGGTGTGAGCCTGGCGAGTGGGAGCACGCTGGCCGTCACCACGATGGGCGCACCCTCGGTCGGGACGGTCTTCACGCCCATCGGGGGGCCGGTCTCGGGCACCTTCACCACGCTCTCGTTCGGCCCGGCCGCCTACGCCGTGTCGTATCCGGCCAACGCGGTGAGGCTGACGACGGAGGCGCCGTTCACGTCGACCGCCGCCCCCCTGGCGCCGAAGGAGAACGTCAGCACCGGCACGGTCGTGCTCGCCAACATCGGGAACGCCGGTGACGGGACCGGTAGCTACTCGGCCACCGTCAACTGGGGTGACGGCACCCCGACCGGCCCCGCGTCGGTCAACATCACCGGGTCGACAGGCACGGTGACGGGCAGCCACACCTTCACGGCTCCCGGCACCCATACGGTGACGACCACCCTCTCCAACACCGACGGCACGACGCTGGTCACCACCGAGGTCGTGACGGTGACCGGGCCGACCATCACCGGGTTCTCCAAGACCGTGGTCAAGCCGGGCAAGAAGCTGACGACGGTCATCTCGGGCACGGGCTTCGACTCCAGTGCGACCGTGTCGGTGTCGGATCCCTCCGTCACCGTGGTGTCGGTCAAGGCGGGCAAGAAGACGAAGAAGCACCCCAATCCGACCCTGAAGCTCAAGCTCTCGGTCGCCAAGGGAGCGACCGCCGGGCCCTTCTCGGTCACGCTTACCGAGACCGGCGGCACCACCACCGCCGTCAACGCCATCACGATCAGCTGAGCGCGGCCGACCGCTGGGGCGGCCCTCCGTCGCCCGACGCAGGCCGCCGTGGTCTCCCCGCGGACTAGGCCACTCGGATCAGGCGGCAGATCCGAGTGGCCGGGCGGCGCGCCGGATCCGGGTCGTGTCCCGACCCGGAGCGAACCGGCCGGCCGTTTGCCCGGTGCCCGACAGGGAAGAACCGCTCCATGATCCCGCCGTCCGACGCCTGCCCGCGCCCCGGGGTACCCGCCCCGGGCGACCCGACGTCGGAGACGTCGGTGGGTACGGGTCCGTGACGATCCAGCAGGGCGACTTCCCCGGAGCGGGAGGAGCCGCGGACGACGGAGGAGCGCCCCGGGACGTGCTCCTGCTACCCCCCGACGTGGAGTTGGATCCCGACGGGAGCGGACAGTCGCTGGGTGTCCAGGGGCGACAGTTCGACCGGAGGCACCCCTTCTTCATCGGCATGTCCGGGGCGTTCGGCGTGGCGGTCGCCTACGTCGTGTTCCGCGGCATCACCGACATCACCAGCGTCCTGATCATCGTGGGACTGGCGCTGTTCATCGCCATCGGGCTCAACCCCATCATCGAGATGCTCACGGCCCGGTCGCTGTCCCGGGGCACGGCGGTGGTGATCGTCACCGTCGGTTTCGTGCTCGTCGTCGGGGTGTTCGCGGTGGTGGCCATTCCGCCCATTGCCCACGAGTTCCACGTCCTCGTCACCAACTATCCGCGTTACAAGTCCGAACTCGTGGCGGGCAAGGGATGGGCCGGACGCCTCGCCGTCAAACTGCACCTCACCGGGTACCTGACGGGAAAGACGAAGTTGAAGCTCCCGGTGACGGAGGGACTCCTCGGCGCCGGTCGGATACTCCTCTCGGTGGGGGTGGCCACGGTGAGTGTGGTCGCGCTGACCATCTACTTCCTCATCGCCCTGCCCGGCGTCAAGAAGGTGTGGCTGTCGTTGATCGCCCGCAGCCGGCGGGACCGGGTCGCCCGCCTGACCGACGAGGTCTTCGGTCGGGTCGGCGGCTTCATGTTGGGGAACCTCCTCACCTCGGTCGTGTCCGCCGTCGGTACCTATGTGTGGCTGGTCATCTTCGGCGTGCCCTACGCCCTCCTCCTCGCCCTGGTCGTGGCCCTCTTCGACCTCATCCCGATGGTGGGATCGACCATCGCCGGCATCGTCGTCTCCCTCGTCGCCCTGACCAAGGGCCTCCCCGTCGGGATCGCCACCGCGGCCTTCTACATCGCCTACCGCTTCCTCGAGGACTACCTCCTCAACCCCCGGGTGATGAAGCACACCGTGCGCATCTCCCCCGGACTGACGATCATCGCCACCCTGATCGGTGGATCGCTGCTCGGCATCATCGGTGCGCTGATCGCCATCCCCATCGCCGCCACGATCCACCTCCTGCTGGAGGAGGTGGCCTTCCCCCGTCAGAACCAGCGGTGACGCCCCGGCGGCTCGTCCGGTCCGCACGCGTGACCAGGCCGCACGCGTGACCAGGCCCGGAGCGCCCACGGCCGACGTTCTCGCCCTGAAGATGACCGCGCCCCGCGCGCATTCCCGCGTCCGGGACCGGACGGGGCACTAGATTGCGGTCCGTCCGGACGGATGTCGGACGAGGAGGCCGGTCGGACGACGGACCGATGTCGATCTTCGGGGAGAAGGATGGAGTGGGACAGTGCGGCTTGGACAACCGACCGGTCGGCTGCTCCCCGCCCGGCAGGCGGCGCCCTCCATCGGTGAGCCCGTGCCGGGTGATCTCCTGACGGGACCGGACGGACCGGTCGAGGACCCGCCCGGGCGTGCGGTCGATCCGGAGACAGATCGCACGAGCAGTGGTCGCCGGCACCCGGCCCGGTGGCTCGTGCCGACGGTGCTCCTCGGTGCCGTCGGCCTCACGCTCCTGTTCTACTTCCTCTCCGTCCGCGTCGGATTCGCGGACTCGGACACCGCGACCGCCGTGCTCGAGGGCAACGACATGGCCGCCGGCCATGTCACCCTCCACGGGTGGGCCCTGAGTGTGGACTCGTTCTGGACCGTGGACGCGCTCTTCTACTCGGTCGCCACCCTCCTCGTGGGGGTCAAGGCGATGCTGCTCCACCTCGTGCCGGCCGTCATCGCCATGCTCACCGTCGTCATCGGCATCGTCATCGCGCGGGACGGCCGCCGCGGCGCACCGGCCGCGGCGGCGACAGTCACCGTCGTCTGCCTCCTCGCCCTACCGGGCCACTACCTGGCCTTCTTCTTCCTCCGGGGGCCGTTCCACGTGGCCACCACGCTGTGGTGCCTCGTCGCGTTCTACGCGTTCCGGAAGGGTCGGTTCGGATGGGGTTGGGCGGTCGGCGTGGCATTCCTGGCCGCGGGACTCCTGGGCGACCTCCAGATGGTCGGTCTCGGCCTGTTCCCGGTCGTCTGCGCGGGACTCGCCACCGCCCTGCGGACCCGATCCCTCCGGTCCGGGGCACCCCTCGTCGCCGGTGCGGCCGCGGCTGGGGTACTGGCCGTCGCCGTGCGGGTCGTCGCCGTCCGGATCGGGGCCTTCGCCATCGGGGGTGTCCAGCAGTCGGCCGCCCCGCGACAGATCGTGACGAATCTCGAGCACGTCCCCTCGATGTTCGTCCGGATGCTCGGCATCGGCTCCGGAAGCGGTGGCGTCCCACCCGTCCTCGAGTGGGTGCACATCGTCGGTGTGATCGTCGTGGTCGGCGCCCTGGCCTGGCACACGGTCAGGCTGGTGACGGCCATGGTCCGCGGGTCGATTGCCACACCCCCCGGGGCCCCGACGGTCCGCCCCCAGGAAACCGGGGCCACGGACACGCCGTGGCGACTGGACGACCTCCTCTTCTTCGGCTGCGCCGGCGGGATCGGTGCCTTCGCCCTGCTGGCCCCCACCAGCGACTTCAATTTCGACCGCTACCTGACCGGATCGATCGTCTTCGGGAGCGTCCTGGCCGCCAGGATGGTCGCCCTCTGGATCGCCGCCCACCCCCGGCCGGAGGTCGTGCGAGGGGCCGCCGTGCTCGGTGCGGTCTGCGTACTCGCCTTCGCCTCCTCGGTCGGCATCGCCATGCACGTCGGATCCGGCGGCGTGGAGAGCGCCCAACCCGTGTCGACGCTCGGCCGGTTCCTCGAGTCCCACAACCTGACGTCGGGCATCGGGGACTACTGGAGCTCGTCGGTGACGACGGTGACGACCGACGGTGCCGTGGTCGTCCGGCCCGTCACCGTCCGTCCCGACAACACGATCGTCCGATACGAACGCCAGTCGGACAGTGCGTGGTACGCGGGCCAGCAGTTCCAGTTCCTCGTCTACAACACCGCCATCCCGGCGGGGGTGAACACCACGTCGGCCACGACGACCTTCGGACCGCCGAGCACCGTGTACGCCGTCGGCCCGTACCGGGTCCTCGAGTGGGGCCGACCACTCACCGTTTCGGCCGAAGGGTACGACCCGGTCAAGTGATCGGACGGCGAAATCCGGAGGCTCGGACGACGGCCCACGCCGACCGATCGGCGGCCCCGGACGCGACCCTCATTTGGCCCGAAGCTCGGCTCAGCCTTCGGGCGTGGCCACATCCAGTCGCCGCCGCACCTCCGACGCGTTCACACCGAGGGCACCGAGCAGGATCGCGGCGGGATCCGGTGGCTGGAGTGTGAGGATCCGGGCCAGCACCTGCGCACCCGTCACCTGGAGCCTCCGACGGTTGGACTTGGACGCTTCCTCGACCACGTGTTTGGCCGCGGGCGTCATGCGGAGGCGACCGTTCTTCGCGACGTCCCTGATCCTCGGCTTCTCCGGCACGGCGCGCATCGGCAGTTCGGGAACATCGGCACCGACTCCCAGGCCGATGGCGACCAACGCCCCGCGATCGAGCGACTCGAGGGCGTCACGGGCCTGCTGCAGGCTCACGCCCAGTGCCGCTTCGATCGAATGGTTCTCCAACAAGGCGAGCAGGACGTGATCGGTGCCCGTTCGGCGATCACCTCGTCGACGAGCCTCCTCGCCCGCCCGCAGGCAGATGGCCCAGGCGTGAAGCGTCTCCGGCGCAGCGGCTTCGGTGGTCATGACGACTCCTTGGTGTACTTGGTGTGGACGGATTGGCGGGTCACGCCCAATGCGTCGCCGATCCGCTGCCACGACCAGCCCTGCCCACGGGCCGCGGCGACGTGCTTCGCCTCCACTCTCTCGGCGAGGCGATGAAGGGCCGACGAGGCCCGGAGGCCCACCGCCGGGTCGTCCGACGAGAGAGTCGCGCTGAGTTCTTCCACGTCCATAGTTGTCAGTTTAGCCTGACGCCGCCAACGGTTGTCAACCTGGACTGACATCGGTAAGCGCCGTCCTGGCATCCCGTCGAGTGGCGGGAGACGCCTCCGATGGCCCGAGGAGCCCCGTCACCGGGGGACAGGCTCGATTCGGAACCAAGCAGGCGATCGAGGGAACCGGAGGGGGCGAGGCCGTCGGGGACGGAGATCCGAGGTCACCGGTGCCCCGGACGCCCGCGGGCACCACCGACCTCCCTCAAACCGGGAGCTGACCGTCCGGGCCCACCGGCACGCGCCCGGTGCCACAACGCAAAGAAACCCCAGCCTGAGCTGGGGTTTCTCGGTGGGCCGTGCGGGACTTGAACCCACGACCCCTTGCGTGTCATGCAAGTGCGCTACCAACTGCGCCAACGGCCCGTAGCGGACGACGTTACCACCCGGTCCCCGGACCTACCGCCCCTGAGGTCCCGGGTGCCCACTACTCCACAGCCTCGACCGGACCCGACCCCGGGATCGGCTGAGCCCCGGGGTGTCGGTCAGGAAGACGCAGCCGCCGGTACGCCCGGTTGGGCGTCCTCCACCGCCTGCCACCCGCTGAGTCGCCGCTTGCGTTCGGCTTCGGCCGCGTGACCGCCCCGCAGCCCGAACAGACGCTTGGCCCACAACAGATAGGCGACGACCAGGACGTTCACCACCAGCGCCACGATCTTCAGGACACTGACCTTCAGGGCGAGTTCGTAGATCTCGTAGGGGATGAACAGGGCGGTCACGACGAACGTCAGGTACTCGGCCCACCGCTTGTTCAACCACAGACCGACGGCTTCCGTCAGTTCGACGGCGGCCAGCGCCAGGAAGATCAGGGCCAGCTCGACCAGATGGGTCGGCGAGTACTTGAAGGCCCGGCCCAGGTACCCGAGCAGTCCCCGGACCTTGCTGGCGGCGACCCCTCCCCCGTTGAGCGCGTTCATCAGGTTCTCGTAGTCGGTGTGGAGCGCATGGTCGTGGCCGGCGAACGTCAGGAACGCCACGGCCAGAAGGGTCAGCAACACGAAGTGGAGCGCCCGGTCGAGGGCGATCAGGCGGAGGACGTACCGGTCGCGCAGAGCCGGACCGCGGAGCGGGAGGTCGATCTCGTCCCGTCCGGGGACCCGCTCCACCTCGGGCTCCCCGGCCGGTTCGACCGGGAGCCACGAGTCGCACCTCAGGCACCGGCACCACCGGGTGCCGTCGACGTCCCGGACGATGAGGCCGTCACCCGGTGCCACTTCTCGGGCACCTGCGCCCACCAGGACGTGTCCGGACCACGCACAGGTGAGCAGTTCGTAGCGATTGTCGGGTCGCTTCTTCCGGGCCACGGGTTCACCCTAGGCTGAGCGACGAGTGGTGAAGGGAGTGCCCACGATGCCGGACACGGGAGACGGGCAGCACGACGCCGCACTGCGACAGATCGACGAGGTCGGCTACGTCGTCCTGGAGGACGTGATCGAGCCCGACCTCCTCGATGCCCTCGCCGACGACCTGGAGCGACTGGAGCACCGACTCGGCGCCCGACCCGCCACCAACGCCTTCGAGGGCACGAGGACCCTCCGCATCTACAACCTCCTGGCCCACGGCCCCAGCTTCCAGGCGATTCCCGTGCATCCGGGCGTGCTGCCCGTCGTGGAGGGGGTCCTCGACCCGGGCCTGCTGGTGTCGTCCCTGTCCTCGATCGCCATCGGACCGGGTGAGACGGCGCAGCCCGTCCACGCCGATGACCAGATCATCCCCCTGCCCAAACCGCACCCCGCCACCGTGTGCAACACGATGTGGGCCCTGACGGACTTCACGGAGGCCAACGGGGCCACCCGCCTGGTCCCCGGCTCCCATCGCCGGGACCACTCCCCCGACCTCCGGTCGGACTACGCCACCGTTCCCGCCGAAATGCGACGGGGCAGTGTCCTCGTCTGGCACGGCAGTCTCTGGCACGGGGGTGGGGCCAACTCCACCGGCGAACGTCGCGTGGGCATCGCCATGAACTACTGCGCCGGCTACATCCGGCAACAGGAGAACCAGCAGCTCGGACTCCCGTTGGCCACCGTCCGGGACTTCCCGCCACGTCTACAGGAGCTCTGCGGGTTCGGCATCTACCGTGGACTCATCGGCCACATCGACAAGCAGGTACCGTCCGGCCTCCTCCTCGACTCCGACCCGGACCCCCGGCTCGTCTGGGACCTCCCCTGAATCCGATACTTGCCCGAGGGCGTGCACCGTGCGGCAGGTATCTCCCCACGCACGGCTGAGCCCGGTCGAACTCGCATTCGGCGCGCACTACGCTTCCGGCCGGAGAGCCAGGAGGCCTGGTCGGCACATCGAAGGTTCGCATCGCCGAGGAGCTGAACGTGTGTCACCCGATGACGCCAGGAGGGGTTGAGCACTCCCACCGCCTCTGCCGATCGGACCGTCGCCCCGGGGCTTCCGGATGACCACCGGGATCGCCCTCTCTCATCTTCTTCGCAGGGGCCGTCATAAGCCTCGTCACGAGTTGGGTGCTCGTCTCACGCCTCGAACGGGTTGGCGAGCGGCTGGGGCTCTCCGAGGCGCTCCTCGGGATGGTGGCCGCCGTCGCGGCCGATGCCCCCGAGATCACGGCCTCCATTACCGCACTCGCCCACCATCAAGCGACGATCGGCGCCGGGGTCGTTCTCGGGTCGAACGTGTTCAACCTGGCAGCGCTCCTCGGGCTCGGAGCCGTAGTCGCCGGTCGTATCGAGCTGCATCGGAAGGTCGTCGTCTTCGGTGGCGCGGTCGCCACGTTGGTCGCCGTGGTCTGTCTCTTCACGGTTGGAGGTCAACTGCCGCCCACCGGGGGCCTCGCCCTCGTCGTCGCGATCTTGGTGCCGTATACCGTCCTGCTGGGTGCGCACCGAACCATCCTCGGGCGATTCGGCCTCACACCGAGGCTTTCGGCATGGCTGCACGACGCCATCGTGGAAGAGGAGATCGAACTCGAAGAAGCCATCCACCCCCGACGTGGTACCGGAGGCGACGCCCTGATGGCCGGTGCTGCCCTCGTGGTGGTCGTCGTCGCCTCCATCGCCATGGAACGAGGAGCGGCTTCGCTCGGGGCTCACTTCGGGGTCCCGGAGATCATCATCGGCGGGCTGGTACTGGCGGCCGTGACCAGCCTGCCCAACGCCGTCTCCGCCATCTACCTGGCCCGCCGAGGCCGTGGTGCCGCCACATTGAGCACGGCGCTCAATTCGAATTCCATCAACGTGGCCGCCGGACTACTGATACCCGCTGCGATCCTCGGTATCGCCAAGCCGTCCGGATCGGGCATCCTCGTAGCAAGCTGGTACTTGGGACTGACCGCCCTGACACTTGCGCTCGCCTATTGCGGTCACGGACTGCGCCGTGCGTCGGGAGGGCTGATCATCGCCTGCTATGTCCTGTTCGTGGTGGTGCTTCTCGCGACTACCTGAACGATCGACGGGCCCTCGGTGCGTGATTGCTCATGCGATGATCCCATCCATTCGGACGCCGAAGACTCGACAGCATGAGCTAGCGCCTCACCTGCTCCGACCACGGAGGTGGGTCCCCTCCCGATGGCGGACGTCGAGGGTCGACGGAACCCGGGGCTCCCGGTCCGGATTCCGCTGTCACTCCGGGTCCGAAGGGCCGAATCACGGCCCGGACGCGACACGGTCCCCAGCCCGCGCATCGACGTGCACGTCCGGGGACCGTGTTCTGGAGGCGGCGGGCGGAATCGAACCGCCGTACGGGGCTTTGCAGGCCCCTGCCTAAACCACTCGGCCACGCCGCCAGAGGCGCTGCGTGATCCTATCCCCCTGATCGGGATGCTTAGATCTTCACATGCGCATCGGACTGATCGCCCCGCCCTGGACTCCCATCCCACCCGTGCTCTACGGCGGCATCGAGCTGGTCGTCGACCAACTGGCCCGCGGCCTCCAGGAGGCGGGGCACGAGGTCCTCCTCTACACGACCGGCGACTCGACGTGCCCCGTCCCCCGCCAGTGGGTACTGCCCGAGGCCGAAGGTCGGCGGATCGGCATGGCCGTACCCGAACTGCGCCACGTCCTGCACGCCTACGAGGCGGTGCGTGAGTGCGACGTCGTCCACGACCACACGGTCATGGGGCCCTTCCACTCCGTCAACTACCCGGACCTCCCCGTGGCCACCACGATCCACGGGCCCTTCAATGCGGAGCTGACCGACCTCTACCTGGCGACGTCGGGCCGCGTGCCGCTGATCGCCATCTCCCACGCCCAGCACCGGGCCGCTCCCGAGATCCCGGTGGCCCGGGTCATCCACCACGGCGTCGAGGCCGCCCAGTTCCCGATGGGGGACGGAGGAGGCGACGCCGACGGCCACTACGTCCTGTTCCTCGGGCGGATGGCCGACGACAAGGGCTGCCACCGGGCCATCGAGGTCGCCCGGCGGGCGGGTATCCGGATCCTCATGGCGGCCAAGATGCGCGAGCCGTGGGAGATGCAGTACTTCGCCGACAAGGTGGAGCCCCTGCTCGGACCCGATGCCGTCTACCTGGGCGAGGTGTCCCACGAGCGCAAGCTCGAACTGCTGGCCGGCGCCTCGGCCCTGCTCTTCCCGATCCGCTGGAACGAGCCCTTCGGCATGGTGATGATCGAGGCCATGGCCTGTGGCACCCCGGTGCTGGCCTTTCCCGAGGGTGCCGCCCCCGAGGTCGTCTCCGACGGCACCACGGGGTTCCTGTGCCCGGACGAGGACGCCATGGTCGAGGCCCTCGGTCGGCTGGACGAGCTCACGCGACAGGACTGTCGGCTGGCCGTGGAGGGGTACTTCTCCACCCGCCGCATGGTGGCCGAGCACGTCGAACTGTTCGAGTCGATGACGGCCTGAGCCCCCGCCGCGGGCCCGACCGGGTCGTCAGTCGCCGGAGCGGCGCAACAACAGCCACCCGATGAGCACCACGAGGGCCACCAGGCCGATCACCTCCACCGCGCCCCAGACGAGGCTGGCCAGGAAGTGCAGGAGCCCCAGCAGGAACCAGACGACCACCACGACGGCGACGACACCGACGACGACGGTCAGGGTCCCGTGTCCCGATCCCGAGTCGCTGTCGTCAGCCATCGGCCCAGCGTATCCCCCGGGGATCACGATGCGGCGGCGGTGCGGTGGTACGGTCCGTCGATGTCCCTGCGTGTCCGCCGCCAGGAGCTGATCGACCGCCCGGACCTGGGGGGCGACGCCTTCTGCCGGGCCTACGCGGCGGCGGCCGACGGGTGGCTCACGGGTCTGTTCGACGAAGCTTGCGGAGGGGATGCCCGCGGGATGGCCCTCGTGGCCGTCGGCGGCTACGGCCGGGGCGAGCTCTGCCCCTTCAGCGACCTCGACGTCGTGCTGCTCCACAAGGGCCGCAAGGACATCGCCGCCACCGCCGACCGCATCTGGTACCCGGTGTGGGACGAGGGGATCGCCCTGGACCACAGCGTGCGCAAGCCGGGCGAGGTCCTCGACATGGCGACCGAGGACCTGCGGGTGGCCCTCGGCCTGCTCGACGCCCGGGTCATCTGTGGTGAGGCCAAGCTGGCCGACCCGGTCATCGAGGGTGCGAAGGAGCGCTGGGCCCGCCAGAAGCCGCCGTGGCTCGGGGTGCTCGCCGACGGGGTGGCTGAACGCCAGGCCGCCAACGGTGACGTCGGCTTCCTGCTCGAGCCCGACCTGAAGGAATCCCACGGCGGCCTGCGCGACATCGCGGCGCTGCTGGCCATGATGGAGGCCGTCCCGGCGCTGGCCGACTACGTCGACACCGTCGCCCTCGACGCCGCCCGGTCGGTGCTGACCGCCGTCCGGGTCGAGCTCCACCGCCGGGCCGGGCGGGAGCTGAACAAACTGCTCCTCCAGGAGCAGGAGCAGGTGGCCAAGGCGGTCGGCATGGTCGACGCCGACGAACTGATGTACGAGGTGGCCACCGCCGGCCGCACGGTGGCGTGGGAGGGTGACGACGCCTGGCGCCGCCGGAGCGCGTGGTCCCGGGCCCAGGGCTCGCGCGGGCTGCGCCGGCGTGACCGTGGTGCCGCGCCCGGGGTCACGGCCCTGGGGGGCGAACCCGGCATCGGCTCCACCGGGGACGAGGTCGTCCTCCTCGAGGACGCCGATGTCACGGGGGACATCGCCCTCACGCTGCGACTGGCGGCGGCGGCGGCCGAGCGCAACCTGCCCATCTCGCGGGATGCGCTGACCCTGCTCGGCCGCAAGGCCCCTGATGTCGTGACCCCGTGGTCGGACGAACTGCGGGCCACCCTGGTGCGGGTCCTGGCGGCGGGACCGGCCGCCATCCCCGCCCTCGAGGCCCTGGACCAGCGGCGGCTGTTCGAGCGCTACCTGCCCGAATGGGCCAACGTCCGCAACAAGCCCCAGCGCAACCCCTACCACCGCTTCACGGTCGACCGGCACCTGCTGGAGGCCACGGCCAACGCCGCCACCATGGCCCACCGCGTGCGCCGGGTGGACCTCCTGCTGCTCGGGACGCTGCTCCACGACATCGGCAAGGGCTACCCGGGGGACCACACCGAGGTGGGCATGGTCGTGGCCACCGACATCGCCACCCGGATGGGCCTGCCCCCCGAGGACGTCGCCACCATCGTCACCATGATCCGGCTGCACCTCCTGCTGCCGGACACCGCCACCCGGCGTGACCTGGACGATCCGGCCACGGCCCGACGGGTGGCCGACGAGGTCGGCGACCGCCCGACCCTCGAGCTGCTGGCGGCCATGGTCGAGGCCGACAGCCTGGCCACCGGGCCCTCGGCCTGGGGGGCATGGAAGGCCGGACTGGTCGCCGACCTCGTCGAGCGGGCGGGCCGGCTGCTGGCGGGTGAGGCCGTGGCCCCACCCGCCCCGTTGATCACCGAGGAGCTCGAGGTGGTGATGGACACGGTCCGCACCCACGGCGTGCCCGCTCTGTCCATCGAGGCGCCCCAGGTGACCGTGGTCGCGCCCGATCGGTCCGGTCTCCTGGCCGAGGTCACGGGCGTGCTGGCCCTGCACGGGCTGAACGTGCGGTCCGCCGTGGTGGCCGGCGAGCACGGGGTGGCCGTCGAGACCTTCACCGTCGAACCCGACCGGGGGCGGTGGCCGGACGCCGCCAAGCTCTCCAACGACCTGGCCGCCGTGATGGACGGCCGGCTCGACGTCCAGAGTCAGCTGGACGCCCGGGCCCACACCTACCGCAATGCCGCCCGGGTGCGGGTGGCCCAGTTGGTCTCCACCCAGGTCACGGTGGACAACAACGCCTCGGATTCGGCCACGGTGGTAGAGGTGCGGGCCGAGGACATCGTGGGGCAGCTCCACCGCATCACCCGGGCGTTGGTCGAGTGCCACCTCGACGTGACCTCGGCCAAGGTCTCGACCTTCGGGTCCGCCGTCGTCGACGCCTTCTACGTGCGCGGTCCCGACGGCCGCAAGCTGACCGACGGCTCGCAGATCGCCGCGGTCGAACAGGCGGTCCACGCCGGCGTACGGAGCTCGACCGACTGACCGGGCGCCCCGCCACCGGGCGTCGATGCCGCATCGGCCGCCGACGGGCGGGAGCGCAACACCTGGTGCGCGGAAACCTCGACCATTCTTCGTCATGTGGTCACAAAACCCGTGTTCCGGCTGGTAGATTGGGCATTGATCGTCATGTCCGGAGCCCACTCCCCCACCCGTCGCCGCCAGGGCGATTCGTCCACGCGGCGCCGCCTCATAATTGCCGGCGTGGGCGTGCTCGTCGTGGCGCTCGTGGCCGCCGGCACCGTGGTGAGCCGGTCCGGCGACAAGGTGTCGGCCAGTCCCACCACCACGCCGACGCCCCACGCCTCCACCTCCAAACTCCCCCTCGAGGTGGTCTCGGTCAGCCCGACCGACGGCGCCACCGGCGTCCCGAGTGACGCCAGCCTGACCGTCACCTACTCGGCGCCGCTGTCGGCCCACTCCCCCACCCCCACACTCACCCCCCCCGTGGCCGGCACCTGGCAGCAGGTCGACCCGACGACGATGGCGTTCGTGGCCGCCGCCCCCCTCGTGCCCTCCAGCTCCGAGACCATCACCGTCCCGTCCGGGGCCGACGGCGTGCTCGGGGCCGACGGCAAGACCCTGGCCCAGGGGGCCACGGTCCAGTTCACCGTGGCCGCGGGCAGCACCCTCCGCCTCCAGCAGCTCCTCGCCGAGCTGGGCTACCTGCCGGTGGGCTTCACCCCCGCCGGCCCCGTGACCGCTCCCCAGGAGCTGGCCCAGCCCCAGGAGGGGACCTTCGCCTGGCGCTTCAGCGAGCCGGCGTCGCTCGTGTCGCAGTGGACGCCCGGGGTGTCCAGCGTCATCACCAAGGGTGCGGTCATGACCTTCGAGGACCAGCACGGGCTGAAGGCCGACGGCGAAGCCGGACCCGCCGTCTGGGGTGCGCTGCTGGCGGCCGTGGCCGCCGGTACGGTCGACACCTCCGCCTACAACTACGTGTTCGTCTCCAAGAGCCTCCCCGAGACGGCGACCGTCTACTCGGACGGCAAGGCGGTCTACTCGACGCTGGCCAACACCGGGGCCTCCTCGGTCCCGACCGCCGACGGCACGTTCCCCGTGTTCGAGCACCTCACGTCCACGACGATGTCGGGCACGAACCCCGACGGCTCCAAGTACGTCGACCCGAACATCCCCTGGGTGAGCTACTTCAACGGGGGTGACGCGCTGCACGGCTACGTCAGGTCGGCCTACGGCTTCCCCCAGAGTGACGGCTGTGTGGAGATGCCCCCGGCCAACGCCGCGGTGGTCTTCCCGTACACGCCGATCGGCACCCTCGTCACCGTCAGCTGACGGAGCCGTCCGCCTCACGTGGCGGACGGGAACTGCGGAGGCCGGCGCTCCCGCACCGCCCGGAGCCCCTCGGTGGCGTCCGGTCCGAGGAAGCCCAGCATCTCGAGGGCCAGGGACTCGCCGAAGACCGGGGCCGCCTGCAGCATCCACTGGTTCATGACCCGTTTGGTCCACTGCACCGCCGTCCGGCTGCCGGCCGCCAACTTCGTAGCGATCGCCAACGCCTCGTCGAGCACGCGGTCGTCCGGAACGCACCGGGTCACGAGGCCGATGCGCTCCGCCTCCCGCCCGTCGATGAAGTCGGCGGTCATCAGGTAGTACTTCGCGCGGGCCATGCCGCACAGCAGGGGCCACAACAGGGCGGCATGGTCGCCGGCGGCCACCCCGAGGCGGGCATGCCCGTCGGAGAGCCGGGCACCCTCCCCCATCACGCTCACGTCGGCCAGCAGGGCCACGGCCAGGCCGGCGCCCACCGCCACCCCGTTGACGGCCGAGACGATCGGCTTCACCGAGGCCAGCATCTCGTCGACCACGGCCTTGGCGTCACGCCACTGCTCGAGGGTCGTGGTGTAGTCGGTCGTCATCCGTTCGACCATGGCGAGGTCGCCGCCGGCGCTGAAGGCCGACCCCGATCCGGTGATCACCGAGACGGCCACCGAGTCGTCGCGGTCGACGACGCGCCACACCTCGGAGAACTCGCGGTGCAGGCGTTCGTTGGCGGCGTTGAGTACCTCGGGGCGGTCGATGGTGATCAGCAGCACCCCGCGCTCCACGTGGTCGAAGCGGAGGTGGGCGAAGTCGTCGTACCCGCCGAAGGCGGTGGGGATGGCATCGGTCATGGGTGCATCATGGCCCGACGGAGGCGCCACGGCCCGCTCAGGCCCCGATGCGGCCAGCCCGCTCGACCACCGACCCGAGGAACGCGGCGTAGCGGTCGACGATCACGGGCCATCGGAACCGGGCGTCCACGTAGGTCCGTCCGCGTCGGCCCAGGACCGAGCCGAACGCGGGGTCGGCGACCAGACGGTCCACCGCCACCTCGAACTCGCCGTAGCCGTCGAAGCGCAGCCCGCCGCCCGACCGCCGGCAGTGCTCGACGGTGGCGGCGCAGCCGGCGTTGACCAGGACGGGGGTCCGGGCACTCCACGCCTCGGCCACCACCAGCGAGAACGCCTCCCACGGGGACGGCGACACGAGGGCCACCGCCCCCGTGAGCAGCTCCCACTTGACGGCCTCGGACACCGGGCCGACCACGTCCATGTCGGGATGGGCGGGCGGCGCCTCGACGACGGGCCCGGCCACCACCAGGCGCAGTCGTCCGGGGTGCCGCTCCTTGTAGCGGGCGAAATAGGCGGCCAGCAGGCTCGTCCCCTTGTGGCCGTCCACCCGGCCGAGACAGACCAGGTAGGGCGTGTCCGGCACCGCGGAGGCTCCGGGACCGCCCCGATCGGCCCCGGACGGATCCGCCCCGGACGGCCGTACCTCGTCGGGGTCGTCCACGCCCAGTCCGAGGAGGAGCTGGTGGTGACTGGCCACCGGGAAGAGTCCCTCGACGAGGTGACGCTCCGACTCCGTCTGGAAGACGAGGGCGTCGGCCGCCTCGAAGACCGGCGGGAAGATCGGCAGGTGCAGGGCGGGCTCGTCGTGGGCGGCCGGGTGGAGCACGGTCGGCACGTGGACCCGGTCGATCACCCTGACCGTCGGCCAGTAGAGGTAGGGGTAGAAGACCATCGCATCGCCGTCCCATGCCATCGCGGCCTCGGCCAGGTCGGGCGACACCGGGCCCTGCAGGTCCAGCCACCGCTCGGCCTCCTCGGAGCTGGCGGCCCCCGGATCGGCCAGCAGGGCCGCCGACAGGGGGTGGAACGAGGGCTCACGGCCGGACGCCGAGGGGATCCGCACGACCCGCACCCCGGCGATCCACTCCTCACCCGGTGGGTACACGTCGTCCCACGTGACGAAATCCTCCGCACAGGTGGTGAGCACGTCCACCTGCCACCCCTTGACGGACACCAGGTGCTCGGCGAGCAGCCGGGCCGCCGTCTCGGCCCCGCCGATGATGTCGGGACCGTAGCGGGGGACGACGAAGGCGATCCTCATGTCGGCCCGCGGCGTGCGGGGCGGGGTGCGCTCACGCCGCGCAGGCGGCCTCGAGCGCGGCCACGAAGCCGTCCTGGACACGCGGAAGGGCGAACCAGTCGACCCGCTCGCCGGCGGCCGCGGCCAACTCGGTGCGCAGACGGGCGTCCTCCACCACGCGGTGGATGGCGGCGGCCACCCGGGCCGGCTCCTTGTCGGGGAGGATGAGCCCGGCCTGCGCCACCGTCTCGGGAACCGCGGTGTTGCGGTACGAGACGATCGGCAGGCGGTGGTACATCGACTCCAGCAGGGGGACGCAGAATCCCTCGTGGTTGGAGAGGCAGAGGAACACGTCGGAGTGCTCGTAGTAGGCGATGAGCTCCTCGTGCGTGACCGAGCCGGCCCACTCGACGGCGTCGGTCAGCTCGAGCTCGTCGGCGAACCGCTCCACCGCCTTCTGGTAGTCCTCGGAGATGGCCCCACCGATGATGTGGAGCCGGGCCAGCGGATCGTAGAGGCGCCGGTAGGCGGCGAGCGCCTTCACCAGGTCGTGCTGGCCCTTGTGGGGGGAGACCTTGCCGACGAACAACAGGTCGGCACCACCGGCGGCGCGCCGGCGGGCCAGCCGGGCGACCAACGCCGGGTCGGCGCCCCCGGTGAAGTCCTCGGGGTCGATGAGCAGGGGCACCGTGGTCGTGGACGGGTACCCGGCGGCCTGGAGCTCCATCTCGTTGAACACCGAGTCGGCGATGGCGAACTCGGTCACCGAGGCGAGCTCGCGGAGCTGCGCCCGGCCCCAGCGGACCTCCTCCCCCACCTGGGGGATCCAGGCCTCGAGCAGATCGGCGGGGGTGATGTTGTGGTAGTTGACGAACTTGCGCTCCGGCCGGTCGCGGAAGATGTCGGCGACCCCGCTGCCGATGGACAGCTGGTAGAGCAGTACCCGACCCGAGCTGGTGCGCTCACCGATGCGGGTGATCGGGTAGCCCTCGTCGAGCCGGTCGGGGCTGGCGTTGCCGTAGTAGACGTCCGACGCGTAGCCGCGCGAACGGAGGAGGTCCCGCAGCTGCATGACATGCCCACCGATGGCGTCCCGGCTGGCCAGCGTGGGGATCACCTGGTCGATCCGGGTGACGGTCACGCCGTGGACTCCTCCCAACCCGGCAGGGCGAGCGGTGAGAAGTCGCCACTGCTCACGACGGGCACCTCGCCGGTCTGGCCGAGCCCGCGCAGGCGGAAGCTGATGTCCGGCAGGAGGCGCACCTGGCCGGTGGCCCGGGTGGGGTTGGCCACCTCGAACTTGGTGACCTGGTCCTTCCAGTCGAAGATGTTGGTCTCGGTGGCACTCCGCACGCCCACGCTCACCGAGTACGTGCCGTCGAGCAGGGGCACCTCGGGGAAGTGGAACCGCACGATGCCGCCGCCCTCGGGCACGGCGATGGCGCACATCGGGTCGTCGGGGTCCGAGGCGAAGACCAGCTCGTTGCGGTCGTCGTGGATGGCGATGGTCGCCATGGCGTTGGGCACCGGCGCCAGGCTGTCGAGGTCGGCGGTGATGGTGAGCGACTCCCCCGGGTAGAGGTGCATCCTCTCGCCACTGCCCCCGTGGTCGGCATGCACGGCCCCGATGGCCAGCACGTTGCCCTCGATGCCCCCGGACTCGGAGTGCTCGAGGGTTCCGACGCCGAGCAGGTCGGCCAGGAAGACCCGGATCCCCTCGCCCGGCTCGTCGATGGTGATGACCTGGCCGTGGTTCATGACCATCACCCGCTGGCAGTTCTGGCGCATCACGTCCGTCGAGTGGCTGACCACCAGGATCGTGCGGCCTTCCCGCTGGAAGCGCTTGACGTGGTCCAGGCACTTGCGCTGGAACGACGCGTCACCGACGGCCAGGACCTCGTCCACCAGCAGGACGTCGGGCTCGACGTTGACGGCCACCGCGAAGCCGAGCCGGACGTACATGCCCGAGGAGTAGAACTTGACCTGGTTGTCGATGAAGTCCTCGAGCTCGGCGAAGGCCACGATGTCGTCGAAGCGCTTCTCGACGTCGGCGTGGGACAGGCCCAGCAACGACCCGTTGAGGTAGATGTTGTCCCGACCCGACAGGTCGGGCTGGAACCCGGCACCGAGCTCCAGCATGGCGGCCAGGCTGCCCCGAACTCGGATCTCCCCCGAGGTCGGCTTGAGGATGCCGGCGATGCACTTGAGCAGCGTGGACTTCCCGCAGCCGTTGCGGCCGATGATGCCGAAGGTCTCGCCCTGCTCGATCTCGACGTTCACGTCGCGCAGGGCCCAGAACGGGGTGAAGGGCATCTTGCCGCCCTTGATGATCCGCTCCTTCAGCGACGTCTGCTTCTCCGTGTAGAGCCGGAACTGCTTGGAGATGTCCTTGACCTCGATCGCGTAGGCCATGGGTCAGAGCTCCTCGGCGAAGTTGCCCTCGAGCCGTCCGAACACGATGAGCGACAGCAGGAAGAGCCCCACGCTGACCACGAAGACGATCCCGATCATCATGAGGTACCAGGAATCGCCGTAGTTCGGCAACAGAGGGGTGACCGCATGGGTCGGGTTGTTCTTGGTGGCGATGTAGGAGGTCTGGTTGTAGATGACCCGTTGGAAGGTCATGGCGATCGGAGCGATCGGGTTGGCCAGGTACAGCCAGGTCAGGTGGTACTTGGCCAGGTGGGCGCCGATGTTCCCGAACGGGTAGACGATCGGGGTGAGCCAGAACCAGGCCATCAGCGCCACCTCGGTGAGGTGCTGGGTGTCTCGCAGGTAGACGTTGACGGCCGACAGGAAGATCGACACGGCACTGGTGAATACGAGCAGGGCGACGAAGGCCGGCACCAACAGCCACAGCGAGCCCCAGTCCGGGGTGAGCTGGAAGCCCACCAGGAAGAGGATCAGCACCACGACCTGGATGGCGAACAGCACCACCGCCACGCCCACCGTGGACATGGCCAGCAGCTCGCGGGGGAAGGCGACCTTCTTGATGATCCCGGCCCGTCCCACCACGACGGTCGTCGAGCTCATGGCCGAGTTGTTGAAGAGGTTCCACACCAGGAGGCCGCAGAACAGCCAGATGGCGAAGTGGGGCTGCTGGGTCCGGGAGATGACCTTGAAGATCATGTAGTAGATGGCCAGCACCAGCGCCGGGTTCAGCATCGACCACGCATAGCCGAGGACCGACTCCTTGTACCGGACCTTCAGCTCGGTCCGGGTCAGCAGCATCATCAGGTCCCGGTTGCGCCACAGGTCGACCAGGCGCTGGCCCAGCTGGACCTTGCCGTTGACGATCGTGATCCGATCGTGGCTCTGGCCCGGGACGAAGCGCGTGCTCCCCCCGATGGTCGTCGGCCGCTCCGGCTCCGACGCCGCGGCCGCCGGTTTGTCGATGAGGCTCATCAGGTGGCGGACTCCGTGCCGGCCGTCGGGACCTGCATGGCGTCCTTCTGGATCACCTCGTCGATGAACCCGTACTCGCGGGCCTCCTCCGCGGTGAACCAGCGGTCGCGGTCCGAGTCGGCCTCGATGCGCTCCACGGTCTGGCCGGTGTGGAAGGCGATCCGCTCGGCCAGCATCCGCTTCATGTAGATGATCTGCTCGGCCTGGATGGCGATGTCGGAGGCCTGGCCCTGCATGCCCCCCGAGGGCTGGTGCATCAGGATCCGGCTGTGGGGCAGGGCGAACCGCTTGCCCGGGGTCCCGGCGCACAGCAGGAACTGGCCCATGGAGGCGGCCAGGCCCACACAGATGGTGCGGACGTCACACCGGACGTACTGCATGGTGTCGTAGATGGCCAGCCCGTCGGTCACCGACCCGCCGGGTGAGTTGATGTACACCGAGATGTCGCGCTCCTGATTCTCCGCCTCCAGGAGGATCAGCTGCGAGCAGACCAGGTTCGCGGTGTTCTGGTCGATGGCCGATCCGATGAAGACGATGCGCTCCTTCAGGAGCCGTTGGAAGATGTCGGAGCCGGGCCCGACGTCGGCGCCGGACTTCATCTCCGGGGTCACCGCGGAGCGGGCCGTGACGAGGGACGCGGGGGTGGAGAGAGGGGATTCCATGAGCGTTGAGCCTAGTTGGTCAGGGGTGCCGGCGGACGCAGGGGCCCATCGCCGACGACCGCCGACCGGGGGCCGGCCGGGCTGTTGTCCGCACCTTCGGCCACGCGGCGCAGCGCTGTCACCAGGTCCGATGCCGCCCGGTCGAGTCCGAGGGCGGCGGGCCGCTCCCGACCCGCGGCCGCCAGCGCGTCCCGCCGGACCGGATCGGACAGGAGCCCGGACACCGCCGCGGCCACCTGACGGGGTCGCTTGGTGTCGAGCAGCACCCCGGCCGGTCCGACCACCTCGGGCACGGCACCCTCCGCGTAGGCGACCACCGGCACGCCGTGGGTCATGGCCTCCAGCAGGGGAACCCCGAAGCCCTCGTGGTCGGAGAGCATCACCAGCACGTCCGAGGCTTCGTAGTGGGCCGACAGTTGGGCGTCGGTCAGCCCGGACACGAAAGCCACCGCCCCGGCCAACCCGAGCTGGCCGGCGAAGTACCGCAGGGCGCGGGCGTAGGTGGGCTCCGACGGCGATCCCACGATGGTCAGCCGGGCGTCGGGGTCCGTGGTGGCCCGGGCGGCGAACAGACCCGCGATCGTGTCCTCATGCCCCTTGTTCGGGGCGAGCCGCCCGACCGACAGCCAGTGCGGACCACCGGCCCGGCCGGTCAGGTCGCCGAGGGTGTCCGCGTCCGGGGCCACGGGTGGGACGCGGACGTTGGCCACCGGGATCACCTCGACCTCCGGGCAACCGGCCCGCCGGAGCTCCTCGGCGTCGAACGCCGACACCCCGATGCCCAGGACCACCGTCGGCGCCAACGCCACCAGGTCCTGGTTGGCGCGGACCTGGTGGCGGGCGATCCAGTTGTTCCAGGGCCCGAAGTACTCCGACGGGGTGATGCTGTGGTAGTTCACGACCACGGGCTCGGGCCGGTCACGCAGCCAGGCGACCATGTCCGAACGCGTGGCCATCTGGTACACGAGCACGTCGCCGGGTAGGGCCACGGCCTCGTACTCGAGGTAGTGGTGCGTCTCGCCGACGGTGGCCGGGTCGGGCGTCTCGATGTAGATCCGGCAGTCGATCCCCTCCGCCATCAGACGGTCGCGTAGCGACCGCGTGTGCTCGCCCACCGCGTCACGGCGGTGGAGCATGGGCACGAACAGGTGGATGCCGCTCAACCGCCGACCTCCGCCACCACCGCGTGCACCGACCCGCGGTCCGGTGCCTCCCAGGCGGCACCCGGGGCGCCACGGTGGGCCAGGACGACCCGCCACGTGTCGGGATGGAGCGGTCGGCCGGGCAGCAGGTCGGCCGTCACGGGTCCGAGTCCGGCGTCCCAGACGGCCTGCTCGGTCACCAGGACCACGACGGTCCCTCCCGGGCCGACCACCCGGACGGCCTCGTCGACCAGCTCGACCTTGGCGGCCAGGGAGGCCCGGTCGACGCACCCCGACAGCACGACGGCCCGACGGCTGCCCGACGTCAGGGTGCGCAGATGGTCGGCGACCTCGTCCAGGGCGATCGTGACCGCCCCGTCGGACGCCGTCACCTCGGCCCCGGCCGCCCATACGGCGGCACCCCGGGGGTCCACGGCGTCGACCCCCACGCCGGCGCCCACCAGGGCCCGGACCAGCCCGAGATCACCGAGCTCGCCCACCACGACCGGCGGGCCGCCACCGGTCCCCACCCACCCCGTGACGGACCCGGCCCACGCGGCGGTGTCCGGCGCGTCGGGCCCGAGCTCCCCCACCGCGATCCCGAGGGGGTCGGCGGCCCGCTCCAGGCGGTCCATCCGGGCCGACAGGAACCGCAGCGCGTCGAGCGTCGTCCGCCGGAGCTCGTCGACGGCGTCCTCGCCCAGGCGGGACGATTCGGCCACGGCACGGTCGGTGTACTCGCTGAGGTCCTGCGCCACGATCTTGACCACGTCGCCGAGGACCCGTTCCGTCGCCCGGGTGCTCCGGCCGCGCTCCCACAGGTCGGCCGGCAGGCCACCCCAGGGCGACGACCGGGCCGGCGTCCCGGTCGGCTCGTCGAGACGCCGGAGGGCGTCGTCGAAGTTCCATCGCAGGGACCCCTGGGGCGCCAGCCGCTCGAACGCCTCGAGCAGGGCCCGCTCGTCGGCCGGCCACCCCGCCCGCGGGTCCTCCGGCGCCCCGTCGGCCCCGTCCGCCCGACCCTCGTCCACGCTCCGGTCGTCGTCCCCGTCACCGGGCACCGGGCACCACCTCGCGTACGTAGGCCGTGCCGCCGGCGTGCAGCTGCAGTCGCGTCGTCCGCAGGGGCGGCCGTCGACCCCGGGCGACGACACCCTCCAGGAAGGTGGTGTAGCGGTCGATGATCGACGGCCACAGGTAGTTCCGCTCCGTGTACCGTCGGCCGGCGTCGCCGAGGGCGACGCGCAGGTCGGCGTCGCCGACGAGGCGGCCCACGGTGGCCTCGAAGCTGCGGTAGGAGTCGAACCAGAGTCCCCCGCCCGACCGGTGGCAGTGCTCCATGGTGGCCGCGCAGGCGCCGTTCACGAGCACGGGGACGCCGAGCGTCCAGGCCTCGAGGACGACCAACGAGAACGACTCGTACGCCGAGGGCGTGACCATGACTCGGGCGTCGGCCAGGATGTCCCACTTGTCGGCCTCGGACACCGTCCCCGTCACGACGATGTCGGGATGGTCCGGTGCCTTGGCCGACACCGGCCCGACGAAGGCGAGCGCCAGGTCCGACGGGTTCCGCTCCTTGTACTCGGCGAAGTAGTCGGCGAGCATGCCGCAGCCCTTGTGCTCGTCGACGCGGCCGAGGTAGCAGAGGTACGGCCGGTCGCCGAGGCCGAGGACCTCGCCCCCGGGGCGGCCGGCCCCGGCGGGATCGTTCACACCGAGACCGAGGACGACCTGGGGGCGGGCCCCGATCCGGTAGACGTCCTCCATCAGGTCCCGCTCGGCGCGGGTGTGGTAGACGAAACCGTCGACGTCTCGGAAACTCCGGCGGAACGCCGAGAAGTAGAGGGCGGGCTCGTCGTGGGCCGCAGGGTGGAGGACCACCGGGACCCGCGACACGGCGATGGCGTCCACCGTGGTGGCGAACAGGTACGGGTAGCAGGCGATCACGTCGGCGTCGGTCGAGGCCACGGCGTCGACCAGGCCGGGACACATGGGACCGTTGAGGGCCACCCACTTGCGGGTGTCGGAGAGGTTGGCCGCCTCCGGGGCCACCCGCAGCTGCCCGTCGAGGGCGAAGTAGTCGAGGGTACGGGGCGACGCCGTCGGGAACCGCGTCACCTTCACGCCGTTCAGCTCACTCGTGCCCGCCGGCTCGGTGTTCTCCCACGTGAGGTGGTCGAGCGCGCAGCTGGTCAGCACCTCGACCTCCCATCCCGGACGGAGGCAGAGTCGCTCGGCCAACATGCGCGCCGCGGTTTCCGCACCGCCGATGACCTCGGTCCCGTAAC
>Ga0181528_10000643_pt1 | contig 23686 bp, 22 predicted proteins | sample PEATcosm2014_Bin_47_FD_119742 | JGI IMG/M metagenome (GOLD analysis project Ga0181528, IMG submission 119742) | Peatland microbial communities from MTU Mesocosm Facility, Houghton, MI, USA - PEATcosm2014_Bin10_10_metaG | ecosystem: Environmental > Terrestrial > Soil > Wetlands > Peat | place...
CAGGCCTGGAACGAGGAGATCAATCGCGCACAAACGAAAATCAATTGGCAATTCAGCTGCAAGGACGCGCGCCGGAAGTTCGGGTATAGGAAGAACCAATTCAAGCGGTCAGAGAACTAGTAGCTCTCTTAGCCCGGCGATGGAGTGCCCTTCAAGCCCCCAACGGCGGAGGCTGTCGAGCGCGCTGAAAAGTCCGTCTGTGGTTTCAGCCTCAAGAAGAGCACTGGCATTGTCCATGAATTTCGACAGATGCCGGAAGTGCCGCTGAAAGGACTCGACGTTCTCAACGAACTGTGCCAGTAATTGACGGTTCGCGGCGATCTGGCATGAGGCAAGAAGATCCTCGCCGAGTGCAAACCAAGACTTCGGCAGCGCCGCGAGCGCGTTTGCCGCAGTTCCGAGGCCTTGTGCCGTCGGGGGCAGGGTGATGCCGGCTGTTTCCCGTAATTGCTCGCAGCACTGATGAGCATCTTGGACGGTTTTTTGGAACCCCACTAAGAGTTCGAGGAGGCGTTCCTCTTCCGAGAATCCAAGGGGCTTGGTAACCCACTTCCAGGGATGCTGTTCTATTGAGTCGCGAGGAGCTAGAACAGCGGCCAGGTGTTGCGAATAGACTGACAAGAACTGCTCCGTTTGCGTGAACTGTGTTCTCGTGTACTGCACGACAATCGGGAGATAGATCTGTCCAAGTTTCTCGCGAAGCTCCGAGACTTCCTGACCGTACCAGTCACGCGCCCACAGAATTTCAAAAACGGTTGCATCGAATGGTTCAATCGTCTTGTTGATGATCGAGGCGTACTGGGTGAGAAGCCTCTTCCTCTCATCAACGATCGTGAGATGCCGGTCAAGATCCCGAGGATCTTTGAAGGACCCTCGCATACCGTTCCGCTGCGCAATATCGTTGAGAAGTGCTCCTTTCTTGGTCTTATGGCTGTGAACTTCTAGGCAGAAAACCCCGAGGCCAGCATCGTCCAGCCGACGGCGGACGACTTCAAGAGCTGCAAGTTTCTCGGAAACGAAGAGCACCGTTTTGCCCCTGGCAAGGGCTGCGGCGATGAGGTTCGTGATGGTTTGCGACTTGCCGGTGCCAGGTGGCCCTTCGATGACGAGGTTCTGTCCATGAAGCGCATGGATCAGCGCACTGTGCTGAGAGCTGTCGGCATCCAGGATCAGATGTGGAACGTCCTTCCTGATCTCGGGCGCGTCGATCGAATACTCTTCGGCTAGCGCGATATTCGGAAACTTCGAGCCTTCAAACAGCTCACGGACAAGTGGGTGCTCGGCTATGCTCTCACCGGCAGGCCAAGTCTTCGGGTCCAGATCCCGATACATTAAGAGTTTGCCAAAACTGAGAAGCGAGAGAGTAATCTGTCGCCGTATGGACCAGCTCCGCTTGAGCTTCAGAATCTCGGCGAATTTCTCAAAGTAGGCCTCGGGGGAATCATCGTCTTCGAAGAGCGGTATCTCAACCCCAAAATCCCGGCGCATCTTCTCGACAAGCGACAGGTTGGTCTCGACGTCCTCTCCCGAGTATTCAAGACCCGCTTCGACCGTCCTTCCCCGGCTTCCCGAGCGTTCTAGGGTCACCGGAACGATGATCAGAGGAGCCAAATGAGCCTGTTTGGAGTCGTCGGATTCATACCACTCCAAGAAGCCGAACACCAAGTAAAGCATATTGGTGCCCGATTCCTCGATAGCAGTTCTCGCAGCGGTCGCGATCTTGCGTACAACCGTGTCGAGTTGTTCCGGGTAGAGCAGGACCCGCAAAGGTTGGACGATTTTGCCCTCAGTGTCGCCGAGATCGAAGGATGTATCCCAGCCCAATGCCTCGGCATAGTCCTTGGCGGTCGGATCTTCGCTCTCCTCCGAAGGTTCCGGCTCCGGGACCGGCAGAAATGCAAGCCTCTCGTTGTCACGGAGGCGTGCGAACACGGAATCAACCCGAACATCGACAACTCGCAGGGAGGACGTGGTGGAATGCCTGAAATTGAGAAGTTTGTTGCGGTTAGTGAGGTCGAGCAATCGAGTGCGGATTCGGTCAAGGCCGACTTCGGTGCTTCCCGTCAAGAAATCGGAGCTTATGCTCGGGGCTGGCTGTTCGACGGTCTCTTCATTCGTACCGTTTGGCATGGCTGTTAAAGACCCTAATCCAACTCGCGCTTGCGAGGAGGATAAGCACCGTAAAGCGTCGAGCGACTACAGGCTTATCGCTGCATACAGCATATCGTTTACTGCCTCAGGGCTTGCACGCGCCCGTCGGCGAGATTCTATAGGCCACGTGACGAGCTTCCTGAAGACGTGCTCGTAGCGCTCGCGCGAGCCGACGCCCTTGTTGAGAGTTCGTTGCGGTTTCCTCCCCGCGACTGTGGTTCTCGTAAACTCCGATATGACTGACACATTGAGACTTACCATTTTCACTTCGATTCCCGTGCTTGCCCGCGTAGCCGGCGGCCGGGATGGTGGCAATTTCCTGGAGATCGTCGTCGAAGGAATCGATCGGCGCGCTCTGGTGCTGTGTTGTCAAAGGTGACGCTCCCCAGCAGTCGAACCGTGGGGAGCAGTCGCGTCGGATGCCGGGGGAGCGGAGCGGCCGAACTAGATTCGCAAGGACTGCGTGGCGCGCCAAGGCGCCGGCGTTGAAACCGGCCTCCGGCACCCACAGCGCAGTCCGCCTTTCGGTCGTTCCGCTGTCTGGTGATCTGGGGAGCGCGAATTGCGCCCCCACTTGATACATACGCTCGATTTTGGATGAGCGTAAACCAGCGGGGTGAAACATTCCGAAATCGGTTCGCCAGGCCATCTGCCAACCGGCCCGATTGACGCGAGTTCGCGACAGCGGTAGGATTCTTGTGTGGTTGGTGGCACCCAAGACCTTTCGCCGGGTCAGACGCCACAGACTCTTAGGTAGCCTTCGACGGTCCCTTTCTCATTGGGACGCTGCGTAATCGGCGAACTGCGATCCCCAGAAAGGAACTTTATGAAGGCCCGATTCACTCTCTCCGAAATTGAACTCATCAAGGTCGAACTCACTCGCCTCCTTCCAGACGTTAAGTCATCTCACCGAGTCGAGGCGCTAGCGCGCGGCCTCGGTTGGAACACCAACGCCGCGTTGCGCGCAGAGCTGGCCCGAGACCATATGGAGCGGATCGTCGACGACCATGCGTTCAAAGACTATCTGCAAGACCACGGCTTCCGAGAGGTCGATTTTGGCACTCTCGGAGAGGCGGTCGTTAGATGTAAGTTTGCGTCTGAACGGGTCGCCATACAGGCGGTCATGGCGACGGAAGGACGGCTTACTCGTTACGGATTCGGAATCATCGGTCACGCTGGGCAAACGCACGAGCAACGCGTGCTTGAGTTTCAGCAGAAGCGCCGAGAAATGCTCGAGCCCTGGGCCGTTGGTGAGTTCGTTATGGCTCGCGAGTTCCTCTCCCGATTCGAGCGGCGCAAGACCGTCAACAAAGCGGCGGGGAGCTACTGGCTGAAACACCAGGCCGAGAATTTCCACCGGGAGAACGGCTACCCGGGCGCGTATGTAAGTAATGGGATGCTGATCGCAGCGGCCATCGACCTTGGCCTAAGGATCGCGGAGAATGGTCCGAACGCCTTCCTGAGCATTTCACTCAAGCCCATGCATCGAGGCCAGCGCGAAGACCGACTTGAACTCACGGCGAGCTAACATTTGAGAACACGGGCATTGTCGTTCGCGCGGCCATGCCCTAGTCTCGAACCGAACCAGGTGAGAAGATCGCAAACTCCTTTGCACGTAAGATAGGGTCGGAGATTAAGAACTTGGCTAACGGATCCATTCCTCGAAAGCATCACTACGTGTCCCAGTTTCTTCTGGCAGGCTTCACAGAAGACGGTTCAAGAGACGGCACGCTCTTCGTCTCCGACCTTCAGACAAAGAGATGGTGGCGAGCCAAGCCCGCCGATGCCGCTAACCAGCGCGACCTGTATGAGCTCGATGTCGAAGGGATCGATGGCCTTGATCGGATGGCAGCTGAGAAAGGGCTGGCGGTTACCGAGGGACGAACGGCCTCTATCTTGACCACGCTCATTAACGACCCCAGCGCGATGTTGTCTCAGGGCGATTTGGAGCAGCTTCTCTATTTCGTCGCGCTTCAAGTTGGCAGAGTGCCCAGCGAGCAGCCCAGGGTCGAGGATGCGTATCAGCGCTTGATCGATGCGCTAGCGACGCCCGAAACCTGGGAAGCAGAGCGGAAGAAGAGAAAGCTCGCTGATCTCGACTACTCCTATGAGGAATTGCGCGGCCAGGTCGGCACGCAGTCTCTCCAAACGCTCTTCGTCCTAACGATGATCGCCGCGGCTGACATTCTGCTTTCGGTTCTGGCCCGCAGGAAATGGAGTCTACTGGTCAGTTCTAACATCGACTTCATCTGTTCCGACCGACCGGCTACCACGATAACTCGGACCGAACGGCGGCAACCGACACCGCCGGGCCGAATCGCCGATCTCGAATTGGACATCATTGTGCCCCTCCACGCCCGGCTGTGTTTGTTTGGAACGAGGCCCGGGGGCATTGTTCCGGTGGCCAATGATGAGTTAGTCGGCGAGCTGAATTCGTGTTTGGCTCGTGGGGCGGCTCGATTCCTGGTCTCAAAGGACTCGGATTTTGTGTGGCGTCACCTGGATGGGTCGAATGGCAGGGGTGTTCAAGAGTTCCTGGCCGAACCTTGGCCGCCAGCAGCGCAATGACTCTGATCTGGCATCGACCTCACCCGATCGAGGTTTAACAATCGGAGACAGCTCATCATCGATGGAGATCGTACGTCCCGCTGACCGTCTTCTCATCCCACCGGCAATCCAGCGCATTGCGGACAGTGAGGATCGTCGACTTGCTTGGCAGTTCTTCGTGTTCTTTTCTCGAATGGAATACGCACTGAAACGGACTCCAAGGTACTTGAAGAACCGCCCAAACGCCGAGGCCAATTGGGATAGGTTCGGGTCCGATCATGATGAGCAATTCCGCCAGGCATCTTCGCCGCAGGTGATGCTCGCCGTTGAGTTTTTTGAAACCAACCCGCCTAGGAAGCAGATTCAGGTCGAAGGGAGAATGGGCTGGTCGGAACCACGGCGTAGAGAGGTGAACGAGCGGCAGCTAACTTGGCTTCTGTTGGCGATTCGCATCGTCCGCAACAATCTATTCCACGGTGGTAAGTTCCCTATGATTCCGATATCGGACCCCAGCCGTGATCGAGGCCTCTTGGTCCACTCCCTCACGATTCTGAACGCGGTGCTGACTCTCGATGTGGACGTCAGGTCTGCATTCTTCGAACACCTTGAAGATTACTGACGGCGCTACACCTGGTTGCGGTTGAAAGGGGAACCGTTTGGACGCGGGGGAAATGGAGCGTCAAACCGCTCTTGATCGTGTTCGGAAACGCATCTTCGGGGCTGCCACCCCCAACCCCAAAGAACTGTTAAATAGCGCCGGAGGCCAGCCGGAGAGTAGGAGAGGTCTGGGCAAAACCGGCGCAGGTGTCCGTCTGGTAGAACGCTACCATGTTGATGTCGGCGCCCGGCGCGGCCGTGATCACGAGCTGATTCGGCAACACCACGGCGGCCGAGAGCACGACGGGACCATTCTGCACCCAGTTGATGGCGTTGATCTGCTGGGCGATGGACTGGAGGATCGTGGCGGCGCTGACTTGCGAGAGCGTGTCCGCGGCCGATCCATCGGAACTCGAAACCGCAACGGGCCCGGCCACTCCAGCCTTCAAGGTGATGAAGATCTCTTTGCCATAGGTGCCGCTTGTCGTGGCTGTGCAGTTCGGGTCGGAGGCATTGATCTGACCGCCGATGTTGTTCGCCAAGCCCGCGCTGCTTAGCGAATCTTCCAGGCAGGAGTACGTGGCCGAACCGATCCGGACCCAGTGGCTGCACGCCGCGTTGCCCTGCCACCACATGGCCTGGTCGGTGGACGTGTGCGATGTGGAGATCGCCGGGCTGATGAACGACTGATTCTGATACCAGAGCGTGACCTTGTCGCCGGGTTGCGGACTGTTCAGGTTGAGTACGTATGTGGCCGAAGCGCCGATGCGGCCAGTCGTGTTGCACGTGACCGTGATGCCGGTCGTGCCGATCCATTTCACGTCGTTGTGGCCGACTCCGTTGATGGATTAGTCGAGCGTGTTCCAGTCGGTCCACGGGTTCTTGAGCGACTCCCAGGACTGGATGCCCTGCCAGGTCACATGGAAATCAAGCACGAGGCCCGTGAGATCGCCATCCGGCAGGTAGGAAAACAGCGGGTGTCCGAAGGGATCATCCTTCTGGGAGAGGACCAGCACTGCGAAGTGTCAGCTTACCAAGGTCCCCGAAGCTCAACCCTACCCGTGTTCATGCCGCGTACAGTTGATGTCTGCACGGACAAGGGTTCAGGGCGACGACAGGCATGAAGTCAATTGGAAACGAGACCTCCGCGTGGCGACACCGCTACCGCGCAGTCAACAAACAGCCCGGTGCCATCCTTGTCAATCGAAGCAGGGCACTCGGGCCACATTGCGCGCACCAGTTTGAGCCAGCCTTCCAACTTCTCGCGGAACCTTCGAGGTCGGGCATAATCGGCGCTCCCGAGTTGGCTGATGAGACCGAAATCGCCGAAGAGCGGGACACGCTCTCGTCCCCGCGCTGTGAAGCACCGATACGACAGCCATGTGAATAGGTCGAGCGCGGCGGGACTGGACGAGAGCGCCTTGGCCGCCTCCAGATCGGTCGGAATCGGGTGATCTAGGATTTCGCGATAGAACTCCTCGCTCAGCACGATCATGTTCTGGCAGTCCCCCGGCAGAAGTTTCTCGTCGGGATTGCGCGAATACCAGATCCGGGCTTCGGTCATGAAGTTGAACCGGGCGCGGTGGAAGACTGCGGCATGTTCCCGTTGGGTGTTGGTGCCAAAGAAGATCGTTGCCCCGAAAATGCGCTGAAAAGAGCTGGTGAGGCGGCGGTATTGGGAACCGCCCTGCTGCATCCCGAAGGTGTCCAGCATCTCGGCGGCGCTACCGAACGCTATCCGCGAAGTCTGCTGCCGGATTGCCAGCGTGGCGAGGAAGATGGGAACTAGCCGGTCCTGGCCCCACGGTAGTCCATAGCTCGGATGTCCAGTGACCTGCAGCACGAACTGGCCGTTCCGGCGCTCGTGGAGTAGACAGCCTGATGCCGGCCGCTTCACGGGAAGACCACAGAGGACAAACGGCCGCGACGAGAACCCCAGATTCTGCATTTCCGTCTCTCGATTGGCCCGAACCAGTTGGATCGTCTCCGCCTGGCGGAGTTTCCTTTTCGAGATGACGAACTCTGGGTGGCACAGCCCGAGAATTTGGCCAGCCCGGCGAAATCCTGTTCCGGTGGAGAGGTTTGTATTGTACAAACGAGAGTGGTCCTGCGACGTTTCCCGCATAGCTCTATCCCTGAAAAGGAGCCGGGACCAGCCCACGGGGCAGGGGCCGTTTCGTGACGTGATTGTGCCAACTACGGGACTCGATGCGACTCGATGGCACCCTAAGAATGGCGCGCAAACGTGTGCTATCGAGTGGGATCGAGTCGGATGAATAGTTTGAGGTGCTAGCGGGAGCAATCCCGTGGGGGTTCAAGTCCCCCCCCGCACCAAATCCTCAAAATCGGGCCGTCCCCAACAGGGACGGCCTTTTCGTTGAACGTTCCCCACCATTCTCTTGCATGTGGCGCCTCGGCAGTGGGCGGAATTGTGCGGTAGAGCCGCAGCGGCCTGGAGGCCCATATCGGAATCAGTTTCCGAGGGCCAGGAGAACCACTATCTGCCGCCCAAGTTCCCGGACAACCTCAACGAGAGTGCATCGGAACCAGGCTCGAGATAGTGGCACACTGCTGCACTGTCAGGGACGTCCGGAAAGCTCACAGAAAACTCTGAGCGAGCCGTGGATGCGCTCGATCGAGTTTCAGGTAATCGCAGGCGCAACAGGCGATATCATGACTATTCGATGGCTACCCGGAGAACAGCGAGCGCGTGCGTCTCTCGCTGACAGTCCGCAACCGGAAAGATCGTACCGGCGAAATGGTGTTTAACCTCAGCGGGTCGCCACTCTGAGCTCCTCCGCGAGGACCAACTGGTTGGGACGCAGCGAAGATTGCATAGACAAACCAGGTTTTCGAGGTGCATCGGATGTCGATCATGCGGCAGGCCCGTGGAATCATCCGCAAGCGATCGTGCAAAGCGGTCCCGTAGGATTCTTCGTGAACGGTGTTTCGGTGAAGCAGGGTCGCGGCCGCTCGCTCACCGGTGGCGGAGTCCCGTTTCAGCCCCAGGGTGCGGAGACTTGCTTCCGCCGGATCGATCTTCAGCCCGTGCCGCGGCCGGCGATGCTTAGTTTGTGGGAGAGTGTCAGATCATGAGGTGCTTGTTACTAATTGCCGCCGCCGGAATCGCCTATGCTCTTGCGCAGGGCGCGCCTGCCTCGCCGGGCCTGTGCCCGGTCCGGCAATACGGCGCCGTAGGAGACGGAAAAACCCTCGACACCGCCGCGTTTAACAGGGCGATTGAGGCCTGCGCCGCGGCGGGAGGCGGGCAGGTGCTGGTGTCTCCTGGCCACTATCTCACTGGGACAATTCGCCTGAAGAGCAACATCACGCTACTGCTGGACGCCGGAGCGGAGATCGCAGGCACTTCAGATCTCACACAGTATGAGGCATTCAACCCCCCGGATGGCAAGCTGCCGACGAGTACTTCCTCGCCGTGGCACCGGGCGCTCGTGCTGGGCGTCAATGTGGAAAACGTCTCCATCACCGGACGCGGCGTGATCAACGGCAATAAGGTCTTCGACCCTCAGGGCGAGGAGCACATGCGCGGCCCGCACGCCGTGCTGTTCGGCAACTCCCGCAACATCGCGCTGCGCGACATCTCGATCCGTGACGCCGGCAATTACGCGGTCATGCTCGAGTTCACCAGCGATGTGGAAGTGCGCGGCATCAAGGTGACCGGTGGATGGGACGGAGTGCATTTCCGTGGCGGGAAGGACCGGCCGAACCGTAACGTGACCATCACCGACAGCGAGTTCTACACCGGCGACGACAGCATCGCGGGCTGGTTCTGGGAGGACACCGTCATTACTCGCTGCATCCTCAACTCCTCCTGCAACGGGATCCGGCTCATCGGACCGGCCAAACGCCTTATCATCCACGATTGCCTGTTCTTTGGACCCGGCCGATTCGAGCACCGGACTTCGCGCGAGCGGCATCGCACAAACATGCTGGCAGGCATCCTGCTTCAGCCGGGAGCCTGGGACCGCACCGAAGGCCGGCTGGATGACGTGCAAATCTCCAACGTCACCATGCACGACGTGGCTACGCCCTTCAGTCTGACGCTCACCCCGGGCAACACGGCGGGCCGCATTGAGGTGAACGGGATGACGGCCACTGGAGTGTACCGTGCGGCGGCATCCATCGAGAGCTGGGCCGAAGAGCCGGTTGAGAGCGTGACGATGCGCGGCCTGAATCTCGAGTTTGCGGGTGGTGGACGCGCTGCGCAAGCGCCAGTGCAGCGGCCCCACGTGGATGCCCGTGAGCTGCCGGTGTGGGGTATTTACGCGCGCAACGTCAGATCGCTGGAGTTGCAGGACGTGCGGTTAAACGTGATCCAGCCGGACGGCCGCCCCGCGCTCATGATGGATGATGTGGGCCGCCTCGAGCTGGATGCGGTCCACACTCCGCCGAGCGACGTTCCAGCCCTTGCTCTGTTCGACGTCCGCGAATTGAGTCTGCGCAATACGGATCTGAAGACTTCCGTGAGCGGCGCGCCGCCGGCCCCGGCTAAACAGTAGCGAGCCGTTAGCCCGATCAGACCGGCCGGGCGGCGCGGCCAGGGCTACTTCTTTTCCAACTTTTGCGCAAAGAGCCACACCGGAAGATCGGCTTCACTATAAGCCTTGTCCCATGAGTTGTGTCCCACTCCATCGTATTCGGTGTATTTGACGTTGCCCGAGTTGGCTTTCAAAGCCTCGACCATTTTACGGGACTCATCGACAGGGACGGACTGATCCGCGTTCCCGTGAAATACCCACACCGGAGTCGCGCCAATTTTATTCGCCGCCTCCGTAAACTGGTTGGCCGGGCCATCCTGCGTCCCGTTGTCGTCGCGCCGGCGTATTCCTCCACAGACCGGAACGAGCGCAGCGAACATGCCGGGGTGGCTCGACGCAATCGACCATGTTCCATAGCCGCCCATCGAGAGGCCAGTCAGGTACACCCGCGCAGGGTCTCCATTGAATTCCTTCATTGCCGCGGCGAGGGCAGCCAATACCTGCGACTCCATGGCCGGGTCGGCCCACCAGACCTTGTCCCTGCACTGCGGCATCACGACCACCGCCGGATAGCGCTCCACATGCCGGCGGATAGCTCCGCCGAGGCCTACTTCCGACTGAATGAGTCCATCCTCGCCCCGCTCCCCGGATCCGTGCAGAAACAGGATAACCGGCCATTTCTTGTGTTTATCCCAGCCGTTCGGAACGTAGACGACATAACGATACCCGGTCCTCTGGACCGTGACTGCACGGTTCAAGAAGCCGGTTTCATGGGGCTTCGCGCACAAGGCGGTCCCCGCGCCGAGAATCGTGACAATCGATAAGAGCCGCAGTAATCTGGACATGGTCTCCACCTTCTTGTACTGAGTTGCGATTGCGACGGGAGCGAATCCAAGCCGCTTCAATTCCGATCGGTCCCACACCCTCAGGTACTATGCCGGAATCTGTTGAGGGCCTTGGACGACTTCCCACACTAGTTTATGCCGGCAACTCCGTCCCCCGTGCGCGACCCGACTCAAGGCTGGATTCCGATTGGCGGGATATCGGCTGGCAGCGCGCAATTCTGTTTCACTAGGACCATGAGAGCTATCGCGGGGCTGCTGATGATTTGCACCGGTGCGGCGTTTGCGGCGGAGCCACCGCAAATCGACTCGATCTTCGCCCGGTTGGCCGGCGGGAAATCGCCGGGCGTCGCAGTCCTGGTGCGGAAGGATGGCAGGACGATCGTGCAACGCGGGTACGGCGTGCGCGACCTGCGGACGTTTGCGCCCATCGACGTGAGGACGGACTTCCGGCTGGCTTCGTTCACCAAACAGTTCACCGCGATGGCGGCGATGCTGCTGGTGCATGACGGCAAGCTGCGCTACGACGACCGGCTGACGCAGATCTTCCCCGACTTTCCGGAGTACGGCCGCGCGATCACGGTGCGGCATCTTCTAACCCACACATCGGGACTGCCGGACTATGAGGATCTGATGGGCGGTGGCCCGTGGACCGAGGCCCGGCAGATCCAGGACGGGGAGGTTCTGGCCCTTTTGAAGCGGCAGACGGCTCCGAAATTCGCGGCGGGGACGAGTTGGGCGTACAGCAACTCCGGCTATGTCGTACTCGGTCTGATCGTGGCAAAGGTGTCGGGTGTCCCGTTCGGCGAATTTCTGCGTCAGCGCATCTTCCAGCCGCTGCACATGAATCACACGCTCGTTTACGTCAAGGGCAGCAACAGCGTGCCAAACCGCGCCTTCGGACACGCGAAGCAGGCGCAGGGCTTTGAGGAAACCGACCAGAGTTCTACCTCGGCGACGCAGGGAGACGGCGGCGTCTACTCCAATCTGGAGGACCTTGCGAAGTGGGACGATGCGCTGAGAAACCGCGCGCTGCTCAGCGAGCCGGAGATGGGGCCGGCTTTGACGCCGGTGCGGTTGGCGGATGGTTCGGAAACGCGCTGGCCCGAGGCTCCGGGCGACGACAATCTGAATCCCGGGAAGCCGGTGGCGTACGGTTTTGGCTGGTTTCTCGACCCCTATGCCGGCCGCGCGCGCATGTGGCACTCGGGCAGCACCCGAGGGTTCAGCACGGTAATCGAGCGGTTCACGACAGCGAAGCTGACCATTGTCGTGCTGTGCAATCGCACCGATCTTGAAGCGAGCCACCTCGCGCTTCGGGTGGCAGACGCGTTGCGGTAACGATGTGGGCCGCGACGAAGTAACCTGCGATGGCTGGATCGGGTATACACTGAGTCGGAAGTTCCGGGCATTCCCGCAAAGCCACTAGCCATGAATCCTATCGACGACCTTTCGAGACGAACGTTGCTGACTGGATTCGCCGCGTTCGCCATGCCAGCCATGCCCGCCGCGGCGGCGTCCCACAGCGGAGGAGTGCGCTTCGGCGTCCGCACTCCGCTTCCCAAAACCGGTCTCCACGAAAGGGCTCTTCTCGTAAAGGATTTGGGCTACGACGGAATCGAGTTGGGTCCGGAATGGCTGGATCAGACCCTCGACTCCCTGCGCGAGGCGATCCGCGGGACCGGAGTCGTTGTAAGCGCCATTGTGGGTTCGCTCCAACTCCTGAACCCCGATCCGAAGCTGCGCTCGCAAGCGATCGAATTGGACCGGACCCGGCTCCGCATGGCAAAGGATCTCGGCGCCGATTGTGTCATCGAAGTGCCCGTCTTCGGAGCAAATCGCTTCACGGATATCAGCCCCGTGATGAGCCAGCGAGAGGTGGAGGACCAGTTGCTCGTCGCGGGACTGAAGCAGCTTGCCGCGTCCGCGGCAGAGAACGAAGTGACGCTCCTGCTTGAGCCGCTCACGCGCAAAGAGACGCACTACATGAACCTGCAGGAACATGGGGCGGACATTCTGGAGCGGGCCGGCTCGCCGCGCATGGGTCTGCTCAGCGATTTCTACCACATGCAGATGGAAGAGAAAGACATCCCCGCGACGCTTGCCCGTTACGGAAAATACACGCGCTACGTCCATCTGGCTGACGGAGCGAAGCGGACGGAGCCCGGATCGCTGCCCTTCGACTATCGTCCGTCTTTTCACGAGCTGAAGAAATGGAACTACTCCGGCTGGCTCACGGTCGAATCGGGCGCGACCGACGAAGCCGAAAGCGCGCTTCAAAGAGCACTTCGCTACCTCAAACAGCAGTGGGCGGAGGCTTAGACTTGGGATGATTGCCTGGAGTTTCGCCACTGGCACAAATCCCGCCGAACGCCCCTGATTTGGACTAGCCTGGATGCTGTGAATCAGTTTCCCCAATTCGATTTGTCCGGCAAGGTCGCCCTGGTGACAGCATCGGCGCGCGGCCTGGGACGCGCCATTTCACTCGCTTTGGCACACGCCGGCGCCGACGTCGCTCTGGGTTTACGGGACCGCGGCGCGCACGGCGGCCTCCCCGGCGAGATCGAAGCGCTGGGCCGCCGCGCGCTTCCGCTGCAGATGGACATGACGAGCCTGGACCAGATCTTTCGCGCTGTCGATGACACGGTTTCCCACTTTGGCCGGCTCGACATTCTGGTCAATAACGCAGGCATTGCGCCCGGCAATCTCGCCGAGAATGTGCGCGAGGAAGACTACGACCTCACGCTGGCGGTGAACCTGAAGGGAACGTTCTTTGCCAGCCAGGCCGCGGGGCGCGTCATGATCGGCCAGAAGAGCGGCCGGATCATCAATGTCAGCTCACAAGCCGGCTTCGTGGCTCTCCCGACCGAGTCCGTATACTGCACGACCAAGGCGGCCATCGTACACCTCACCAAGTGCCTGGCCGTTGAATGGGGCAAGTACGGCATCAACGTGAACGCCGTTGCCCCGACCTTCGTCGAAACGCCGGGCACCGAGGAGTGCCTCGCGGATCCCGAGTTCCACGCCGATGTCGTGGAACGGATCGCCGCGTTGCATCGCATAGGACAGCCGATGGACGTTGCGGGCTCGGTCGTTTTCCTGGCATCCCCGGCGGCCTCTCTGATCACCGGCCACACCATAGTCATAGACGGCGGGTGGACGGCCCGCTAAGCGCGGGGGCCTCTCAGCATTGCGGCCCTTCAGCGGTTGGACAAAGCCGTCATCAACTCATCCACCGTGCCCACAACCAGGTCTTCCACGGACTCTTGAAAGCGCGCGGGCAGGCCGTAAGCGGCCATGGCATCGCCGCCTTCATACCCGCCTTCCTGCCAGACGCGCCGTGAGGGAATGTAGGCGAACACGTCGTTCGAGTATCCCGCAACCCACAGGTTCCGGAATCCGTATTGGCGCTTGAAGCGCAATGCATAGTCGGCTACCACTTCGCCGCCCAGCGCGAGCAGCGTGAAGTCCGGCCCGATTTTCCAGGCCTGCGCCTGCCACCGATGCGAGGCCGGCAGCCGCCCGTCCCGGTCCAGTTGTTGCAGCATCAGACGCGCATACCGCTGCTCCATGCCGCTGCCGCTGGCCGCTCGCTTCTCCCACTCCTGCCGGGACGGCGCCACTTCGAGCGGCAGCTCGATTTCGCGGAATGCCGCGGCGATGGCGCCGTCGATCTTGCGGGGCTTGCCTTGTACCACCTCGGCGACGGCCGCCGCAATCACCCGGCCGTGTTCGATTGCCAATTCTTCGGTGCGCCGTGGCAGTGGATTCGCATCCGCTCCGCAGTTCTGGACGAACAGCGCCACCGCGCCTGCAAACTGCGACTCCACGGCCGACTGCGCGTAGCCCGCCCAATCGCCGCTCACGAGGTAGTCATCGAGCGTCGTATTGTGGCACGCGTATCCGAATACAATCGCGCGGATCGCTCCGTTCCCACCACGCACGATCAGCACAGGCAGGTCAGGGTCGGTCACGTTCGGATACTCCGGATTCCCCACGCGGCGCCGATTCACGGCCAGGCCTGCCAGACCCTGCCCGAACGAGAGCTGCGCGGGCTGCAGGTTCCCGATGGAACGGCCGACCAATTCCACCAACTCGCCGCCCAGCCACGCCGTGTAACGTGAGATCACGGCCCGGTCCGCGTCGGTCAGCGGGTACGCCGGACCCAACGCGCCTCCGATCACAGGCGCGCTGTGCGTGTGAGAAGCATTGAACAACAGCAGCCTCCGCGGCACCTGAAACCGGCTCTCCGCCTTCTGCGCCACGGAGGAAACCACGTCTTGCGTGAACCCCAGAATGTCCGCTGTCACCAGCACAGCAGTCGCGCCGCTCTCATCCCGCAGCGCCAGCGCCTTGGCGAAAATCCGCTGCCGGACGCCCTGCGACGGTTTCGTCCGAGCGGCGTATCCACCCAGCCAGATCGCTTCCTTCGGCGTAATGTCGAGTGTCGCCACGCCGGCCTGTATCGCCGCCACAGCCGGCAGCGACAGGCACGCAACCAGCGCGAGAACCGCGCACAACCTCGGGAGAAGCTTCATGGTCGAATCGATTTTACAGGTCATTTGAATGTCATACTCCATTGGGCTGGCCTGCGCTACACCTGTCTGAGCCACGCCGGGCGCCCGACAGCGCTTCATCGGAGTGATAATGGTCCAAGTCTTAGCGGGTGAGCAGACGATGCTTGCTGAATGCGGCTGGCAGTACGGCCCGGTTCTCGAGAATGTCGAAGGCATCGGCACGGTCTCCTCGCCTAACTTCTCCGGGACGAAGGCCGCCGCGATTGCGCGGGAACGGGTGCGCGAGTACCTGCTCCAGTCGTGCCGGCGTCCCATCCCGCCAAGTGCTCGACCGGCCGACCCGTTATGCCGGCCTGTACTCTTCCACTCCAGCGTACCGGGCAATGCTAAGGAGAACCCATGTTTCATCATCTGACCCGCCGCCGGTTCCTGGCCGCCACACCAGTCGCCGGCGTAGCTTTGCAAACTGGAACGAAAGCTATTGCCGCTTCCGCCAGTGAAAAACCCGCGCTGCTCGGCGGCCCCAAGGCGAAGCAGGGCGCTTTCGATTCCTGGCCGAAGTTCGACTTGACCGAAGAGCGAGCCCTGCTGGACGTCCTGCGCAGCGGCCGCTGGTTCCGCTCTGACGGGCAGGTCGTCAAGCGGTTCGAGCAGTCCTTCGCCGAGCTCACAGGCGCCGGGCAAGTACTTGCCACCTGCAACGGTACGTCCGCGCTCATGATCTCGGTGAACGTGCTTGGCGTGGAGCCGGGCGACGAGGTCATCGTACCGCCGTACACCTTCGTCGCCACCGTCAATACTGTGCTTCGCTCGTACGCGCTTCCGGTCTTCGTGGACTCCGATCCGGAGACTTTCCAGATGGACCCTACCAAGCTGGAAGGCGCGATCACGCCCGCGACGCGCGCCATCATGCCAGTGCATCTCGGCGGCAACGTCTGCGACCTCGACGCCATCGGCGAGATCGCCAGCAGGCACAAGGTCCCTGTCATCGAAGATGCCTGCCAGGCCATTCTCGCGGAGTGGAAGGGCCGCAAGGCGGGCACCTACGGATCCGCGGGCTGCTTCAGCTTCCAGGCCAGCAAGAACCTCAACTCCGGAGAAGGCGGCGCCATCCTCTTCAACGATGAGGATCTTCGCGAGCGCGCCTACGCCTTTCACAACAACGGTACCGGAGTGAAGACGGCCGGCGCCAGCTTTGGCTATTCCAGTTCCGGCGCGAACTTCCGGCTCACCGAGTTCCAGGGCGCGCTGCTGCTGGCCCAGATGACGCGGCTCAAAGCTCAGGCGAAGACGCGCACCGAAAACGGCCGGTACCTGACGTCACTGCTGCGCGAGATCCCTGGCATCGCACCGGCGCGCGAGTACGCGGGCACCACCAACAACGCTTACCATCTCTACATGCTGCGCTATGACCCGGAGTCCTTCGCCGGACTCCCGCGCGACAAGTTTCTCAAGGCGCTCGCCGCCGAAGGCGTTCCCGCTTCCAGTGGCTACTCTCCGTTGAACACGCAGCAGTTTCTGACGACGGCGATCGAATCAAGAAGCTACAAGCGCCTCTTCTCCGCCGCCCGTCTCAAGCAGTGGCACGAGCAAAACCACTGCCCGCGGAACGACAAGCTTTGCAGCCAGGCCGTCTGGTTCACCCAGAACATGCTGCTTGGCTCGCGCAGCGATATGGAACAGATTGCCGAAGCTATTCGCAAGATCCAAACTCATGCTCCAGACCTGCTGAAAGCGTGAAGAGCTATCGCCTCGCTCGCACCTGAGCCGCGGCCGGATACTCCGCGTCTCCGGCTCGCTTACTCCGCCGCGGCAGTCCCGCCCGGCGCCGTCTTCCTCCGATAGAATCCGCGGATTATCTTGCTCTCCGGCGGCATTACGAGCGAATTATCCGGGACATCGGTCATCACCACAGCGTTGGCTCCGATGCGCACGTTGTTCCCCACCCGGATGCTGCCCAGGACCTTGGCTCCCGAGCCCACATACACGTTGTCGCCCAGCGTCGGCCAGCCCGAGTCCTTCCCGTCTGACCGGGAGAGCAATTGCGCCCCCTGTACGATCGTGCAATTCCGGCCCAACCGACCGTGAATGAGCACGCCCCCGAAGTTGTGGACGACCAACCCTGGTTCGATCTCGGAGTAGATCGAGATTCGGATCCCGCTCAGGGCCTCTGACGTCTTGTACAGGAGGAAATAGACCACCAGCAGAGCCTTCCGCAGCAGCCCAAAGCGGATGCCCATCACCCACTTGCCGAATCGGAATATCCCCACCGCCCACACCGACATCTCAAAGAACGCCATCAGACGGGTTCTCCATGTGAACGGGGCGGGAAACTTCCGCGCCAAATCCTGGCGAAATGAAGGAAACATACCTGAGTGCCTATCCTAGCATCGCTCCCTGCCCGCGCATTTCAGCACTCAATTGTTACCATCAGACAAACATGAGTGGAGAAGCCAAGCCCATCTATAAGGGCGATATCCGCGAGTTGGACGGGCTCCGCGGATTGGCCATTTTTATTGTTCTCATCCACCACTTCTGGCCCGGCGGCGACTCGCCCGCCGGCCGGTTCGGACCAATCGCCCATCTGGGTTGGATGGGCGTCGATCTGTTCTTCGTCATCAGCGGGTTTCTCATCTGCGGCATCCTGATGGATACCGTCAAGGACCAGTACTATTTCAAGAACTTCTACGCCCGCCGCTTTCTGCGCATCTTCCCGCTGTACTATCTGTTCCTGATCCTCGCTTTCACTCTCATCCCGGCTGCCCAAAGCGGCGCGGACTACTTTGACAAGGCGTTCGTCCGCCAGTCCGGCAACCCGCTCTGGTACTTCCTCTACGCTGGCAATCTGCGTGAGGCCTTCACCAGCATCTACCCGGCCTATATCCTGGCCCCGCTGTGGTCCCTCGCCATCGAGGAGCAATTCTACATTACTTTTCCCGCCATCGTCCGATCCATCAACCGGGAACGCCTCTGGAAGCTGCTGTGCTTTCTCATCCTCTTCGCGCCCCTGTTCCGCACCGTCTTCGCCGTCTTCTATCCGGCGCTCTACCGCATGCCTTACCTGGGCAGCTTTTCGCGGTTGGATGTCATCAGCCTGGGCTGCCTCATCGCAGTGGGTTTCCGCACCGGCCGGATCCACGCCGGCCTGCGCTGGCCGCCGCGCCTGGCCGCGGCACTGCTCCTGGCCGTAGTGGTGCTGTTCGAAGCCGGCGGGCTCGACCGCCGCACCATCGCCTGCAAAACCCTGGGCTATTCCCTGATCGCCTGCTTGTTCGCCTGCCTGGTGCTGAGCGCCGTTCTCTACCGCAGCGCACCCTGGACCGCCGTTCTGCGCTGGAAGCCGCTCACTTACCTCGGCAAGATCTGTTACGGCACATACCTCCTGCACTTGCCCACGGAGGTGATCCTGCTCAAGATCATGCACCGGGCTGGTCTGGCCGTCGACGAGAATGCGCTCTGGCTGCTGCCGGTGAAGATAGCCGCTACCGTCGTCGTCGCCTCGCTGTCCTGGTTCCTCTTCGAAAGCCGTGTACTGCGCTTCAAGGACCGTTTTGCGTCTCGCTCCCATCCTTAGCAACTCGCGCTGGAACGTTCGGGCGCTCGAACTCCGCCGGCTTGACGATCGGGCAATGGCGATCAACACGCCGAGCCAGAGGAGCTTGCGCAAAGTGATAGTTTAGTGGATGCGGACCGTGACTCGACGGCAAGTGGAATCGAGGCCGCTGGTCAGCGCGGTCGGCCGCGGCAGTTTTTGACTTGGCAGCGCCTGCCAGAGTGGGGAGGGAGTTTTGTCCAGACCAGAGGATGTCGCCCGGCTGGAGCGATGTTTCGCGGCTGTCTTCCCGGACCTTTCGCCGGAACAACTGAGGCAGGCGGACGCCGACAACGTGGCGGCCTGGGATTCGATGGCGACCGTGACCTTGATGGCTGTGGTGAATGAAGAGTTTGGCTCCGACCTCGATCTGGATCAGATGGAGCCCCTGCGGTCCTTTGGATCGCTGCTCGATCACCTGGAGCGCGACCCAAAGCATGGCTGAGCCGCGGTTGCACCATGTGGGATACGTCGTGTCCGATGTGGAAGAGTCTCTTCCGAACTGGACCGCCTCGCTGAGTGCCCGGTGGGTGTCCGCTGTCTTCCACGACCCTCTGCAAAAGGTGAAGGTGGTGTTTCTCCAGCCTGCCTCGGAAGATGCAGTGCAGGTGGAACTGGTGGCTCCGGCGGGCGATGGTTCGCCCGTAGCACCGTTTCTGAACAAGGGCGGCGGATTGCACCATATGTGTTATCAGGTGGACGACCTGGAGGCGCACATCGCCGATATGAAGCTTCGCAAAGCGGTGCTCATCCGGCCGCCCAAGCCGGCGGTGGCTTTCGGCAGCCGGCGGATTGCCTGGATGGTCACACGGGAGCGCCTGGTGGTCGAGTATTTGGAACGGCGGCTGCCGGAGACCGGCGCATGACAGGAGTGCGCCCCGGAGGCATCCTCTCTGTTGATGTCGAGGATTATTTTCAAGTGGAGGCGTTTTCCGACCGGGTGTGCCGGGATGAATGGCCCAACTATCCCCACCGTGTCGAGGCCAATACGCTGCGGGTGCTGGACCTCCTCGACGAATGCAGCGTGAAGGGTACGTTCTTCATATTGGGGTGGATCGCCGAGCATTACCCGGCCATCGTGCGGGAGATCGCCGCTCGGGGCCACGAACTGGCCGTGCATTCCTACTGGCACCGTCTGATTTACAAACTGTCGCCGCAGGAGTTTCGCGAGGATACGCGCATCGCCAAGGACGCCGTGGAGCAGGCCTCCGGACAGGCTGTGTACGGATACCGCGCTCCGAGCTACTCAGTAACCCGTAAATCATTGTGGGCACTGGAGGTTCTGGCCGAGTGCGGTTTCCGCTACGACTCCAGTATCTTCTCCGTGCGGCATGACCTGTACGGGATTCACGATGCGCCGCGCACGCCGTTCAGGGTATCGACCCCGTCGGGGACACTGAAGGAATTTCCCATCACCACCTTCCGCCTGGGCTGGGGGCCGAACTGGCCGGTGGCCGGCGGCGGGTATCTGCGCATTTTCCCCTTTCTGTATACGCGTCTGGGCGTTGGCCGCGCGCTGCGTGAGGGGGTCCCTGTGATTACGTATTTCCACCCTTGGGAGCTGGATCCGGAACAGCCCAGGATGGCGGGCCGGGCGCTCTCGCGGTTCCGGCATTACACGAACTTGAGCAGGACGGCTGGCCGCATCCGGCAACTCTGCGGCCTGATTGACTATATGCCGTTCGAAGCCGCACTAAGGAACCCCGCGTGGAGCGAAGTTCCGGAGTGGCGACCGTAGCTAGAGGCCGTGGATCAGGGGAATCTGCTGATATTTGACCGGATCGACGTGTCCGGCTATACATCTCGCATCATCGTCACCAATGGCGATGACGTGCTCGAACAGAACACAGGACGCAGAGCGGTGCCAAGCTCCGGAGTGGAGTGAAACTCCTAAGGTGTACAAAGCTCCCGACAGGAGCAGACAACACACAACTGCGCAGAGATAGGGCATGATGAATCGGGATGTTCCGGAATGTACTGATTAACATAGCGGTTCGACTGGCAGCGCCATGCCGTGGCCCGGAGACTAAATGCTTACGCTGAAGTACCTCCAATGCGGCATCCCCCTGTTGTGGTTCACGCTCGGCTGGGTGCTGTGGCGGCAGCGCCGCGACCGCCGGCCGGGGAAATGGGCCTTGAGCGCCGTCTGGGCCGCTCTATTCCTGTATTCATGGTCGCCTGGTGCAACGCTCCTCATGGGTCTGCTCGAGTGGCAGGCGCCTACCCGTCCGGCGGTCAACCCCGGCGCCCAGGCCATGGTGGTCCTCAGCGGCGGATTGAACGTTGTGAATCCACCCGAACCATCCGTGCTGGCGGCTTTCAGCACGGATGTCCGCTGCCGCCACGCAGCCTGGCTGTATCATCACGGCTGGCGGATGCCGGTGGTGGCCAGCGGCGGTGTGGCGGGTCCGGGTTTCACCTACGCTGCCGTGATGCAGCAGGCTCTGCGGCAGGAAGGCCTGCCCATTGAAGACATTTGGATCGAAGACCGGTCCCAGTCGACCTACGAAAGTGCCCGCAACACGGCCGGGCTCTTGCAGTCAAAGGGGATTCGTCGGATTTTGTTGGTCACCGAGGCCTACCACATGCCGCGTGCCGCGAGGCTCTTCCGCCGAGCCGGATTTGAAGTCATCGCTTCGCCCTGTGCCTACCGCACCCGCGATTTCCAGGGCTCTTGGCAGGATTGGCTGATCTTGACTCCCAAGTCCATGGTGATGAACGAGGAGGCGCTGCACGAAGGGCTGGCCCTCCTGTACTCCTGGGCGTGTGGAAGGCTATAGGACCGGCCCTTGAGCCTTGCGCAACTTGCTCAGGCCCACTCCGGCCCATTGGCGCGCCCGGCTGTCCAGCGCCAGTACGGCTGCGAGATAGACCGCCAGCGTGGCGGTCGCCCGCGCCGCCAAGGGCAGCAACAGCCCCGGAAGCACTACCGTTTGCCCCACCCAGGCCGCACCCACACCCGCGGCCACATAGATCAAGCACCGCACAACCGATACGTAAATGGGCAGCAGACGGTGCGAATACCAGCCATAGAGCCCGGCCAGCAGCATAAAGCCCGCGACATTGGGAATTACTGCTCCATTCAGGCCCAGTCGCGGCAGCAAGAGGACGTTAAGAACGCACTTCACCACGCAGGCGATCGCCACCAGGCGGGCCATCTGCATGGTCTTCTTTTGCACCCAGAAGCCGGCGCTGAGAAAGACTGAAGCCGCAAGAAACATATAGCCTGCCACCAGAGGGCCCAGCATCGGCGCGGCCGGCGCGTACTTGGCCGAGTTCACAAAGATGATGAGCTGGGTCGAGGCGGCGAAAACCACTGCGGTGACACCGCAGGCGGCCAGCAGGAATAGTTCGAAGGTCAGCCCCACAAACCGGCCGGTCGCTTCGGCGCCCTCCGTGTACCAGATCTTCATGTAGATGGGCACCAGGGCGAGGTTCAGAGGGATCTGCAAAGCCTCCTGCAGAATGATGGCGATGGTGCAGGCGGCGGCGTAATAGCCCAGCGGCTGGGAGCCGAGGTAATACTGAACGAATGCGCGGTCGGCTGAACCGAGCAGCGTCTGGGCCAATTCTGAAGCTGCCAGCGGAGCGCCAAACACCAGCGCGGTGCGAAAGAGACCGCGGTCGAAGTATGCCAGCGACAAGCGCTGTCGCGGCACATAGAAAGCCAAGGCGATCACGATCACGGTTGCTTCGGCCACAATCAGGCCGAGCAGCAGGTTTTCCGGACGACGGCCCAACAAGAGCACCATCGTGACGCCGATGATGAGAGACAACAGCCGCGTCAGGACGTCCAGAGTGTTGAAGGCCAAAGTCCGGCCCTCCACTCGCAAGAATCCGTAAAGCGGCGAGGCCGCCCCTCGCAAAAACACCAGCCCGCAGGTGACCAACAATGCCCTGACGATATTCGGCGGGATCCAGCGCGAGGTCGACGGCAGTGCGAAGAACAGGGCGCAGAGCGTGGAACAGACCAGCGCGCCGAACGTGGTCCCGAACAGGGCCGTGGAATAGAGCCGGCTGAGCGACTCCTCCGAACTGGCAGACTCCTCGTGAAAGCGCAGAATAGAGTTCTGCATCCCCAACTTGGCGACTGCCACGGCGAACATGGCGCAGCGCTGCGCCAGATTCAGGACTCCGTAATCGGCCACCGAGAAGAGGCGGGCGAAGACCGGGAAGGAGACAAAGCCGATCGCAATGGCGATACCGCGCCCGGTGAGGTAATGCGAGGATTGCTTCAGCAGGGTTTTGATACTGCTCATAGGGAACTGCCCTCAAGGTCCTGATACCTTTCGCGCAGCACGTAGTACTTCTTCTTGCCCGAGGGAGTTCTCGGGATCTCAGCCACGCGCAGGATGTAGCGCGGCACCTTGAACATCGGCAACTGGGCCAGGCATTGGCTGCGGATGGCTTCAGCGTCAAACCGCTCGTGCGGGCAAACTACGCAGGCGGCGATGGCCTCGCCCAGCAGGGAATCGGGCACGCCGATGGCGGCCACGTCTTCAATGCCGCCCAGGCTGGCGATCACTTCCTCGATCTCGACCGGGCTGATGCGATAGGAGGCCGACTTGATGAAGTCGGACTTGCGGCTGACGATGTATAAGAACCCGTCGGCGTCGCACCGCGCCATGTCTCCGGTGTAGAGCCAGCCGCCGCGGATCGCTTCGGCGGTGGCGGCCGGATCGTTCCAGTAGCCGGCCATGACATTGGCGCCGCGGGCGGTCAGCTCGCCCACTTGGCCGGGCGCTGTCTCGTTGCCGCTCGCGTCCACCACCCGGATCTCCACGCCTGGAATGGCCTTACCGATCGAGCCAGTATGGTCTTCCAGCAGTTCCGGAGCCAGGTAGGAGAGCCGCGCCGAAGCCTCCGTCTGACCGTACATGATGTAGATCCGTGTGGCCGGCATGGCCTGGCGCAGCCGCTGAATGGTCTCCACGCGCATGC
>Ga0181528_10000644_pt1 | contig 23649 bp, 20 predicted proteins | sample PEATcosm2014_Bin_47_FD_119742 | JGI IMG/M metagenome (GOLD analysis project Ga0181528, IMG submission 119742) | Peatland microbial communities from MTU Mesocosm Facility, Houghton, MI, USA - PEATcosm2014_Bin10_10_metaG | ecosystem: Environmental > Terrestrial > Soil > Wetlands > Peat | place...
GCAACGCCGCTCGCCGCGACGCCATGAAGAACCTGCTCTACCGCAAGGACAGCTAGCTCTTCCCCGTCCCGTCGCGCTCCTCAAGTTGCTTGAGGATTTCCTGATACGTCTTCGGCATCGTCACGGTCTCCCGCATGGCCACCGTAATGGGATAGCGCGTGCCGCCCTTGTGCGTGCCTTCCAGCCCGGCCACGATCTCCGCCGCATAGCGCCATGGAAAAGCGAAGGCCATCTCGTGGTCCTGCGCCATGCCGAAGACGCGGTCTCCGTTGCATGGCAGCACCACTTTGGGCTCGTCGCTCAGCATCGTCTGGATGATCAGCTCGGCGCAATCCAGGCGTCCGCCGGTGGTCGAACTCAATCGTCCGCCGCGCGCGTACAGTGATGCATGCACCAGCCGCATCACCTGCGCGCTGTTGCCATACACGGCCACCACGTGCGGCTCAAAGTTGGCACGGTTCAGCGGAGCCACGCAGACGTACTCATACTTGCCGGGAGTGAACTTCCACACCTCGGCTTCCAGTTTTGCCGCCGCCGTCTCATCCTTGCAGTACATCCCCACAGCCGCATGGCCGCTGCTGTACAACTCGTTGGGCGCGTGGAAGCCAAATGCGATGGAGGCCAGCGGGCAGACGACATCCTTGCGTCCCACGGCAATGCTCCAGCCATAGCGCCGCGCCACGCCAATGCTCTGGCAGACGATCCACTGCTCACCCATCGATTGGCTGGGAACCTTCACGCCTTCCGGCAAGGCCTCGCCGGGGGAGATCATGCGAATGGCCAGCGGAAAGGTGTCCGGGCGGACCAATCGGCCGATGGCGTCATCGAGAGAGCGAAGACTTGCGGCGAGCATTTCATTCATAGCAGTAACTCCAGCATGGCAGTAACTCCCGCATGGCAGCCTCTCCAGCAAAGCTGCACAGGCAACGGGAGATCATACACCACGCAAAAGCCCCATCCGCAGCGGGACGGGGCTTTGACTTTTTATTCTCGTGGCGCGCTTAGTACGCTCCGCGAAAAAGCTAATAGCGATAGGTCTCAGGCTTGTAGGGGCCTTCCACCGGCACGCCGATGTAATCAGCCTGGCGCTTGGTCAGGGTCGTCAGCTTCACGCCGATCTTCTCCAAGTGCAGGCGCGCCACTTCTTCATCCAGCTTCTTGGGCAGGGTGTAGACGTCCACGGCGTAGGTGTCGCGGTTCGCCCACAGGTCCAGTTGCGCCAGCGTCTGGTTGCTGAAGCTGTTGCTCATCACAAAGCTGGGATGCCCGGTGGCACAGCCCAGGTTCACCAGGCGGCCTTCGGCCAGCAGGAAGATCGAGTGGCCGTCGGGGAAGGTGTACATATCCACCTGCGGCTTGATGTTGGTGTGCTTTACGCCCGGCGCGTTGACCAGCTTGTCCACTTCAATCTCGTTGTCAAAGTGTCCGATGTTGCAGACGATGGCCTGGTCCTTCATCTTCGCCATGTGCTCCAGACGGATGATGTCCACGTTGCCGGTGGTGGTCACGTAGATGTCGCCCAGTCCGAGCGTGTCTTCCACGGTCGTCACCTGGTAGCCGGCCATAGCCGCCTGCAAGGCGTTGATGGGGTCAATCTCCGTGACGATGACCCGGGCCCCCATGCCGCTCAGCGAGGCAGCCGAGCCCTTGCCCACGTCGCCATAGCCGCAGATGACCGCAACCTTGCCCGCCATCATCACGTCAGTGGCGCGCTTGATGCCGTCGGCCAGCGACTCGCGGCAGCCGTACAGGTTGTCGAACTTGCTCTTGGTCACCGAGTCGTTAACGTTGATGGCCGGCACCAGCAGCGAGCCCTCTTCCTTCATGCGATACAGGCGATGCACGCCCGTCGTCGTCTCTTCGCTGACGCCGCGCCATTCCTTCACCAGCGCCTGCCAGTAGCGCGGATTCTCCGCATGCACGCGCTTCAGCAGGTTCTTGATCACCTGCTCCTCGTGCGACTCCGACGGGCTATTCACCCAGTCTGAGCCCTTTTCCAACTCGTAGCCCTTGTGGATCAGCAGGGTCACGTCGCCGCCATCGTCTACCACAAGCTGCGGACCGAGGCCGCCGGCATGGCTGATCGCCTTCAGAGTGCAATCCCAGTACTCTTCCAGGCTCTCACCCTTCCAGGCGAAGACCGGAACGCCCGTGACGGCAATGGCCGCCGCGGCGTGATCCTGCGTGGAGAAGATGTTGCAGCTGGCCCAGCGCACGGTGGCGCCCAGGGCGGTCAGCGTCTCAATCAACACGGCCGTCTGGATGGTCATATGCAGCGAGCCAGTGATGCGCACGCCCTTCAGCGGCTTTGCCGCCGCGTACTTGTTGCGAATGGACAGCAGGCCGGGCATTTCGGCCTCGGCGATGCTGATCTCCTTGCGTCCCCACTCGGCCAGCGAAAGGTCGGCAACCTTGAAGTCCTGAACAACGGGAGTGCTTTGTGTCACTAGGGAGAACCCTCCAAAAAAATAAAATCAAGTTTCGAGTGCGAGGCAATCTGTCTCTCACAGAAAACAGAGGTGCAACTCGTAACTAGGACTCAACTGATTATAACTTGGGACGGGCATGAGCAGGTTGACCAGGCTTCGCAGCAGAGGATTTCAACCCGTGATTGGGTGTGGCTCAGGGCGTTCTCAACATCAGATGCTTACTGCATTTGCCGGAATGGGATGGGATGTTGTGTACGACTGATGGACATTTCTAAAATAAAGTGCGTCACTAGTGTCGCTATATAAATATTTATATAGCAGTGATCTTAGTTTTTTGCTACGCTTTGTCCATGACACGCCATCCCAGTCCGGCAAATGCAGCGAACTCCTCGGAACGCGACATTAGCGCTGTTGCAGAAAAGTGGGGCACTGCCCTAGTCGCCGGCTACCAGATCATTCCCAATGTGCTCTTCGCAGCGCAAAGCCGCCTGGAACTCGACGCCGTGGATTGTGTGATTTTGCTCAATCTAAATCTCTTCTGGTGGAAGAAAGACGATTTTCCATTCCCTCCACCCACACTAATAGCTAAAAGGATGGGAGTTAGCCGCCGGACTGTTGAGAGACGGCTCCTCAAACTTGAGGCGAAAGGCTGGCTGAAACGCCTTCCGGCGATAGAAAAGGATGGGAATCCAAAGATTCGCAAGTACGACCTTTCGGGCATGGCAAAACGCCTTCAGGTGGCCGCGATAAGTAACTTGAACTATCGCAATTACCGTGCGGACCACCCGTCGGAACGGAATCGGCTTTTGAGCGAACGCGCGGTTGGGACTGGACGCAAGCAGTTGCTTTTGGATGGTGGCACGGAAACTTCAGTCTGACGCAACAGGAACTGGCGAGTAAAAGGGGGAACGACGGGGGAAGCATTATGGACGAACTAAAACCCAAGTGGCGTTGGCGAGGATGGCAAATGTCTCTCCAGGAGTTAGGGGAGCGCTGTCATAAGATCGAGTATGCCGCTGTTACGATTGCCAGTACAGTTGTTTTTCTCTACTTCTTGGTGCGCCTCGTATTCCGAGAACTCGGTCGCTGAATGGAACCATCGTTTCAGAATCCCTATACCCCTGTTCTGGTGTACAGCGAAAGGCGGGAAGTTGCCTATTTCTAATCCAACCAGCAAACAGGAGACATTCTGGGGGGCTCTGTTTGCCGCCGCCACCGGGGTGGCCGTGCTGTTGCAGTCGTGGCACGCGCTGCACTGGGGCCAAAGCAGTTGGCAGATGACGGACTGGCTGATTGACTACTCCGGTGGATTCGTGCGGCGCGGACTGGCCGGCGAAGGAATACTGATTGCCTCGCGTGCCACTGGCATCCCGCCGAACCTGATGGTCATCGGCATCAGCCTGGTGTTCTTCGCCATCCTCACGGCCTTCCTGGTGAAGAGCGCACGCCGCTTCGTCCCCCTGCCGCTGATCTTCTCCGGACTGTTGCTGGGCGCACCGGCCATGGAGGGAAACGCCATCCGCAAGGATGCGATGATACTGCTGGTGTTAGTGTTCTGCCTGTGGCTGCTGCAACGGTCATCACGCGAGGTTGCAAAACTCGCGGCCGTAAACCTTGTGGCCATCGTTGCCCTGCTCTGCCACGAGTCCTTCTTCTTTCTGGCCATCCCGGCGCTGGTGCTGGTCGCAGGCGAGCAAGCATCGCAAGCCCCGCGCGGGAATACGTCCAGTGGATTCTGGCGCGGACTGCTCTCACTCTCTCCCGCAATCATCGCCATGGGCGTCATCTCGCACTTTCACGGCAACCAGGCCACGGCTCGCGCAATTGACGCCGACTGGCACAGCCTCTGGCTCCAGGCCGACCCCGCAACCTGCTGCACCGTGGAGCCGCAGGCCGCAATTGATTCCATGCAATGGAGCGTTCGCCAGGGGATTGCACTCAGCGCGGAGTGCCTGCACCAGTTCTCCCATGGCATATGGGTGCCGCTGGCATGGCTCGTGCTCCTCGCCCTCAGCTTCTACTTTTTTCTGGGATGGCTGCGCCCGCGCGACGGCCAATCCACCCAATCCGCACGCGCACAGTTGGCCGCCACGATGGTATTCCAGTTGGTGATGGTTTCACCGCTGTTTGTGCTGGGGCGAGACTTCGGACGGTGGATTTTTCTCTGGCTGGCCTCGTCACTGATCCTGCACGTATTTGGATTTGGGCTGTTGGACTTCGCCCCGGAGTTCTGGTTCTTCCGGCTCTGCCGCAGCATGGGGGAGCGCATCTCGAATGCGCGTCTGCTCACGCGCTTCCAGCCGCGCTATTGGTATTTGTTGTTGGCCGGTCTACCCGCCTGCTGCTGGACTGTGGAGCACGGATTCCGCGCCGCGCCCGCAGGTTACTATCTGCGCCTCCTGCTCGTGCTGACGCATCACTGGCGCGGACCTCTATAATGCGCAGCTTTACCCTTCCGGCTTCAGAATGACGCCCATACCGCGCGTGCCGCTGATGGCTACCGTAAAAGGTTGTTCCGTGCGGATGTGGCGCACCGAGCCGATCTGCTCTACTGATGGCTGCCCGGCCAGCCATGCCCAGTCCACCAAGCCCTCGCCCAGGTCGGGATTGATGGTGAAGTAGGCGATGTGGAATGCCGTCAGGTTCTGGAAGAAGTGGCTGCCTTGCGACGGCGTCACGCGCATGTCCCGGAAGCCGGCCTCGACGATCACCCGCGCGCCGCTCACCTGGTCCCATGTCACGGGAATCCCCAGCCACGGATCCTTCGATCCCCAGCGCCCCACGCCAATCAGGATGTACGGCGTCTTTGCATGCACAAGCTGCGCATTCAGCCGGGCCACCACGTCGGCCACTTCCACGCTGCTGGAGCGGTGGAAGCTCTCGTAGTCCACCACGACGACATCGTGAATGTCCTCCATGCGGCCGTTGCCCAGCACATGCGAGCTGCGGCACAACACGTCTCCGGCGGCTGCGGCCTCCACGGCGGCGTCCTCCGTGGCACCGGCGCAGACCAGCGGTCGCATCTGGAGGAAGCCGAAGTCCGAGGGCGTCTCATGGTCGCCCATGCGCACGGCAAACTCGATCTCCACCGGACGGCCCAAAGCCCCGGCGCCAAGCTTCTGCAAGGCGTCCAGCAGCGCGGCCAGCGGAAACACATTGTGTTTGAGGATGGGCGCAAAGGTCACCACGCGCGCACCGGGACGGCTGATGCCATCGCTGATGGCGTCGTTATCGCGTGAGTAGGTGCTGGCCACGTAATGCAAGGTGCCGTCGGCTTCGGCGTCACGCAGCGGGTAACGATGCTCGCGCAAGTGCTCAACGCTTTGTTCGGCGACCTTAGGCCGGCCGTCGGCCTTTCCTTCCTGCGGCGCGGCGTCCAAATCCAGCGCCAAGAACTCCGTCTGCGAGTTCTTCAGAATGTCCTCGACGCTGCTGAACTGGATCATGTGGCGCGGATAGCGCGGACAAAAACTCAGGGCCTTGCCGCCATCCACCACCGTGCGGCCCAAGCCGAGGGCCACCGTGGCCACGCCATCGTTCGGCTGCATCGGCTCGGCGGGATAGAAGTTGCGCGAACGCAGCACGCCGGAGAAGTCGGGGTAAAAGCGCGAGCCATGCGCCGAGCCCACCAGCTCCTGGATCATCACCGCCATCTTCTCTTCTTCCAGCCGGAAGGGCGTGGCACGGATGTAAGCCTTGGCCTGCTGCGTAAACGTGCTGGCATAGACGCGCTTGATCGCCTCATAAAGTTCTTCGAGCCGCGTGTTCAGTTCCGCGTCGCGGTTGGCCAGCATGAACGTGTCGTAGACGCCAGTGAATGGCTGATACTGCGAGTCCTCCAGCAGGCTTGACGAACGCACCGCCAGCGGAACTCGAATGATGCGCAGGAAATCCGCCAGTGCGGCGCGTAGAGTGCGCGGCAGGCTGGCGGCCAGAAAGCGCCGCAGAAGCTCACCGTCATCCGTGCATGCAATGGCGAAACCTTCCAGGTTGTTCTCCGCCAAAAACTGTTCAAACAGATCGGTGGCGATGACCAGCGTATTCGGCACGGAGATGCGCACGCCGGCAAAGCTTCGCGCAACATCGTATTTGTGCAGCAGATGGCGCACAAAGGTCAGCCCGCGCGCCTTGCCCCCCAGCGAGCCGGAGCCAAAGCGCAGAAAAAATCCTGGCGAGGGACGAAAGTTTTCCGCCTGGAAGTCGCCCACCAGCACCTGCTTCTGCTCGCGGCGATAGTCACGGATGGTCTGCACGCAGTAGCTGCGCAAGGCCTCCACGTCCTGGAAGTCGCGGGAGCGGCGCGGGCGCAGTTGCTCGGCCAGCGAAAGCTCGGTGCGCGCAATCAGCCAGTGGCTGATGTCATTGCGCTCGGCGTGATAGCTGAGCGACTCGGCGGGGATCGTGCGCAACTGCTGCTCCATGGCGTCCAGGTCGCTGGCCCGGGCCACCTCAGCGCCATTCGGCAGGCGGAAGACAAAATCTCCGAAGGCGAATTCCTGCGTCAGCAGCTTGCGCATGTCGCCCAGCAGTGTGTCGCTGCCCTTGCGCAGGAATGCGAACCCTTCGGCGTTGGCGCGCCCCTGGAATTGCGAGTCGCTCGATTGCAGCACGACGGGAATATCTGGAATCATGCGCTGCACCAGTCGCGCCAGTTCGAAGCCGGCATCGGGGTCCAGATGCCGATTGCGGGGAAACTCCACGTCGCTCACCACTCCGAACAAATACCCGCGATAGAGCTCGACGATGACGGCTGCGCTCTCGTAATCCCGCGCCAGCAGAATCTTGGGCCGCGCCCGCATGCGCACTAGCTTGTGCGCCAGGTTGTAGCCTTCGCTCATGGCCCGCCGAGACTGCGAAATCAGTGCGGTGTAAATCTCCGGCAGCAGCGCGGAGTAGTAGCGCACATCGTCTTCCACCACCAGCACCACCGGCACGCCCATCTTCAGCGTGTCGTGCGCCACGTTGTGCCGGTCCTCCACGTATTTGACGATGGCCAGCAGCAGCCGCGGATTGCCCTGCCACAGGAAAACCTGCTCAATCCCCGCCACAGGTCCGTGCGCCAGCAAGGTCTGTGCCTCCTTCTGGTCGAAGGCCAGCACGGCAATGGGGATATCGAGCCCGGCGGCGCGCACGGCCTCGGCCAGAGCCAGGCAATCCATGTCTCCCAGTTGAATGTTGGCGACGATGAGGTTGAAGCGCGGCTGCGCCTTGGCCAGCGCAATAGCCTCAGCAGCCGTGGAGACGTGGGTAATCTCAGGGGTGTGTTGCAGGTGCAGTTCCAGCGACTGGCCGATCAGCAACTCGTTCAGGCGGCCATCTTCGCGCAGGATGAAGGAATCGTAGAGGCTGGAGACGAGCAGGATGTCCTGCACCCGGAAGGGCATCAGGTTCTCGAAGCCCTCAAAGAGGCGCTCCGTGTCGGAGAATTGCAACGAACTTTCCACCGTGGCCATGACGCGCCTTGCGAAAGCAGGGATTCACATCGCGCGTCATAGTATATGCCGCCGCGCCGGGTTCGTGCCGCGCCTTCCGCTTGCCACGCTAACCAACCACAGCCATCAGCCTGCACCGCGCCCGGCAATACTCGGAAGCGGTCCCTGGGGACCGCCCCCTTGTTGAGGGACTATTGCTGTGCCCACATGGGTGCGCGAGTGTGGCACATCGCGCAGTTGTTCAGCGGAAATGCCACCTTGAGATGGCACGCCCCGCAGTGGTGTCCCTCGATGTTGGAAAACATGGTGTACTGCACTGCGCTCTTCCTGGCCGTGGCAAATATCTCCGGATGGCAGAGTTCACAGCCATTCCACACCGCGTGCTTATGGTGAGAGAACTGGACCGGGCGAACCCAGTTCACTCCGGCTGCGATGTCGAAGTCCCCCCTGACCGGCATTCTCGGTTTTGCAGGCACAAAGCCCGCCAGCTCATCAGCCGGACGGATCAGCCCGTGCTCCTCAGCCGTCATCCAGTCCACGCCGAAGTTGGTTTTCGGATACCTGGCCGTGTAGCTCTGGTAGTCATACTTCCGCACGCCGCGCTTTACCGCCGCGTGGCAGCGGTCGCACGCCGGCACATACTGATCGCTCACACAAGCGGCAAACACCACGTTGCCCTCTACCACGCGCTTGCCGTCATGGCAGGCTCCGCAGTGGTAACCCTTGCGGATGCTTTCCTGAGTAATGCCGGTGCCATTGGCCGTCATGGCAAAGCCAATATCCACATGGCACAACCGGCAGGTGAACTTCGAGCGGTGCAGCCAGTGATCAAATACCACCGCCCCGGGACTACGCACGGCATGGCTATCCAGCACGACCCGGCCGTACTGCGCGGGCGGTGGTGGCGCGGGCGGCAGATAAATCTGCGCCAGGGCCATCCCGGTCATCAGCAGGGCGGCAGCCAGCACCAGCACTCCGCTCCGTCTATTTTTTCGGGTTCCTCTTCGACTCCAGCACGTAGGCATAAAGACCTCGGCACATGTGCAGGCGCCCCAGGTAAACCTTGCGACGGGTCTCGTCCAGCTTCTCAATCTGCGGCGCCAGGGCGTCACAGCGCTGGACAAGGCTGGCCAAATCCTCCTCAGAGAAGCTCATGGCCTCCTGAGTCCTGGAGCAGATGCGGTCAAATTCCCTCTGCCAGGCCTCCCTGGCCGGGGTCTGGGTTGCCGGTGGCGAGGTGCTCTGCGCCCCGTTCTGTGAGGTGCAAAACACCGTTCCCGGCCCCATGAACCCGGTCAGCAGGCACACGACGACGATGGCGCGCAAACGACGGTTCATCGCAGCCTCCTTAAGGTTGTACCGGTTTGGCGTGGCAGCGCTGGCAATCCATCAGCGGGAAGGCCACCGTGACGTGGCATGCACCGCAGCTCCTGCCCTCACTGATGTCCACCATGGTGTAGTGGCTGTTGCCCTTCTTCACGCCCATGAATATCTCCGGGTGGCACAGTTCGCAGCCGTTCCACACCGTGTGCTTCCTGTGAGAGAAGATGATGTCGGGCATGCCTTCCACCTTGGCGTTCAGGTCAAAGTCCTTCTGCACCACCAGTGGATTCTTCGGCGTAAATCCGGCCAATGCCGTCTGTGGCTTGATCAGTCCTAATTCCTCGGACTTCTCCCAATCCACGCCGTTGCCATAGCGCTCCTTGGGCAGCGGAGCGGTGAAGGTGGCGAAGTCAAAATCACTGGGAACCCGCTTCCCGACGGAATGGCAGCGGTCGCAGCGCTTCTGGTCTTCATAAGTGAGCTTCCTGGTGCTGCATGCGGCAAAGATCGGCTTGCCGTCGTTGAGAGTGCGGCCGTTGTGGCAGGCGCCGCAGTAATAGCCGCGCTCAATATCCGCAGCCCGGATGCCGGTATTACCAGCCTTCATGCCAAAACCAACGTCCACGTGGCAGACGCGGCAGGTGAACTTTCCACGGTGGATCCAGTGTTCGAACACCACTGGGGCCATCTCATACTTTGTCGCATTATTGTTCAGCACCACCCTCCCGTACTCGTACGGCAGCGGACGCTTCTTCTTAGTACCGGTCTGTGCCAGGGATGGGATGGAAAACAGCAGAATCAAGGCGAGGGTGACAAAGCGCTTGCGGTTCATCAGGAACCTCCTTCCCGATGGAACTTGGCCTTCAAGGCATTGTGCCGAAGTCGGCAACTCGCAGCGCTTACTTATTGAGTGTGCCCTGCCGTGTTTGCGACCGAGGCACAACGTCTGCCTGCCGTATAGCACTATTGTGGAAGAAAAACCGTGACCAATCTCACGTCCAAACGTGATAGTCGGGCACTCAACCTTGTCACCATCACCCTGGGGCTCCCGATGCGAGGCAATGCCAAAACAGAAATCTCTGCTTGCAGGTTAATCTGCCGGGGCAGAGCAAAACTCGCTGCGCGTGCAAACGTCAAAGCAGAAAAAATAACTGGCGATAATAGAAAAATACGCGCAACATCCCATAAAGTGGCGGGTTATACTTCCCGTACGAAAACACTTTGCTACGTCATGCGCGGCCGAACCCGCGTTGCCATGGGAGGAATGCTCATGAAGTCCCTCGATCGTAACCTCTTCCGATCCCTTCGCCATTTTGCGCTCTGCTCCGGTGCTGGTGCTCTGCTGGTGACTGCGGCTTCTGCCGGCACCACCTATCACGCCCCGGCAGCGCACGTCTCCGCTCCTCATGTTTCGGCTCCGCGCGCAGCTCCGGCGGCACGTCCGGCTCCGGCCGCGCGTCCTGCTCCGGCGGCTCGTCCGGCCCCAGCGGCACGCCCGGCTCCGGCGGCGCGCCCTGCCCCTGCTGCTCGCCCCTCACCTAGCACTGGTGGCGGCCGTGGCGGCGCCAACCAACCTGCTGCCCGCGATGGCGCCGGCTCAGGCCACGTTCCTACCGCTGGTCCCGCTGGCGGCGGAGCTGGTCATGCTCCCACAGTGAATGGTGGCGGCGCTGGCCGTGGTCCCACGGGTGGTCCTGCCGGCGGTGGCGCTGGCCGTGGTCCCGCAGGCGGACCAGCTGGCGGCGTGCATGGCACGGCAATGGGTGGCTACGGTCACGCTCCCAACGGCTTTAACTCCGGCCCGGGCCGCAATGGCGGAACCGTCATGCGTCGTCCCGGCGGCGGCGTAGCCGGCTTCCACGATCCCGGCCGCGGCATGGACGTGCACCGCAACCTGGGTGGCGGACGCACCATCAGCCACGAGCGCCCCGACCACTCCCGCGTGGTGGCCTATGGCCACGGACGCGGCTTTGTGCAGCGCCCCTACATGTACCACGGCCATGAGTTTGCCCGCCGTGACTTCTACGGCCACGGTGGCTATCGTGGCGGATTCTACGGCCGCTATTACTACCGTGGCGGATTCATCAACCCCTACTTCCCGCGCGCCTACTTCGGCGTTGGATTCTACGGGTGGGCCTACAATCCGTGGGCTTACCCCGTGGGCTTCGGCTGGGGTTGGGGTGGATCTCCGTGGTTTGGTTTCTATGGCCCGTGGTTCTCTCCCTATCCGATGTATGCCGGTCCGGCCTTCTGGCTCACCGACTACATGATCGCCGCATCGTTGCAGGACGCTTACCAGTCCCGCATGGATGCCCAGGCCGATGCTGAGGCCTTCCCGCCGCTCGAAGCCGGTCAGGGCCTCTCTCCAGAGGTCAAGGACCAGATCGCAGAGGAAGTGAAGCGTCAGATCGCGTTGGAGAACGCGGAGTCCATGACTGGCCGCACACAGGAGCCTGATCCGGCCTCCAGCAGCATTCAGCGCTCGCTGACCGACGGCATCAAGCACGTCTTCATCGCCGGCCAGAACCTTGACGTCGTGGATTCCAACGGCAACGAGTGCGCCCTTAGCGAAGGCGACGCCCTGCAGCTGATTCCGGGCGGCGATCCGAACTCAACTACCGTCAACCTGGCCGTGCTGGCCAGCAAGGGTGGACGCGAGTGCGGCCGTGGCGCCGTCGTCGCGGTCAACCTGGCTGACCTGCAGGAGATGCAGAACCACATGCGCCAGACCATTGACGCCGGCATGCTGGAACTGCAGAAGAAGCAGGGTACCGGTGGTCTGCCGCCGGCTCCGGCCTCGGCCCTGGCACCGCCCAACGAGTCGGTGTTGGCGCTGAACGCTCCGCCGCCGCCGACCGACAGCGAGATCGCCAGCCAGATTTCGCAGGAGTACACCTCTGCGGATCAGGCCGAGCGTGATGCTCTGGGTGGCGCTCCGGCTCCTACCAGCAGCCTGAGCCCGGCTCCTGGGTACCAGGCTCCGACGAGCGGCGCTCCCATGGGCGCGCCTCCGACGGTGACACTGGGCCAGACTCCGGCACAGGTACTGGGACTGCTGGGCCGACCCAATAGCGTTGTGGATCTTGGCATCAAGAAGATCTACGTCTATCCCCAGATGAAGGTCACCTTCATCGGAGATCGCGTCACCGACGTCAACTGAACCCGGTCTCGGCTGCGGGGCGCTCCGCAAGGAATGCGCTCCGCGGCCGGGGCAACATTCAACGGCCCGCCTCGGCGCGGGCCATTTCTTTTGCGCGGCGATAAATATTTTTTAGAAGTTGGGTAGTCCTAAACGCCTCATAATCATCAGAGTTTAGATGTTGCATATTCGCTTTTCATTTGGCCAATATAGCGCAGTGTGCTCAGAAGGAGCCTAACTTGATTACTTACTATGAGGCAGTGAAGGCGAAGAAAGCATTTGAGCAGTACAGGACATTAACTCTGAACTATTGGCACGTGAAGCCTAAATATGAACCTAGCGGTTATGAATGGATGGCGGGCGGCCCAATTCAAGAGCCAGAATCAGAACAGTCTATGGCATTACGTGATCAATTAAGTCGTGCATACCCTAGTGTCTCCATATATTCGCAGCGCTTAGGAGTTCCAACTTCAGTTACTTCATATCCACCACCTGCATTTGGTGGTCCTGTATTCAATATCGACATGCTAAATAGCGTGGTAAATCAGCATATTGATGGGCGCGGTTCAATTACGCGCGTAGAAATTATGGACGCAATAAATAAATGTATAGGTGCAGCGGAATTGGCCGAGCGTAATCTGCTTTGGAAGCAAGCTCTAAACCCTATTTACTACCTTGCCGTAATCTTAGGATTCGTTCTTCGAATACCATTCATGATGTTGCAGCAAGCTGGAATTCCTAAAGAAGTTGAGAATACGGTGTGGGGACATGCAATGAAATTCACATTTTTCATAATGTTGCTCATTGTCTGCGCTCGGTATGGACTAAAGATATCGGTATCCGACCTACTACCGTTTCTCAAGTAAGACTAGGATTCACCCGTTCCACCATCTCAGCAACATCAGCACTCTTGCACGCAAGCGACAATCGGCAGGATGCGCCTGCGGGTTTGTTTCCCTGCGCGGACGCGTCCTGCCGAAGTTTCGCCTCAGGCCGCCGCGGCCAGTTTCGGTCCATGGCGGCAGCCCTTCCAGCGGATGTTCTACTGCGAATTCCTACATCAAACCTCTTACACCAGTCCCTGATCCATCATCGCGTTGGCCACCTTCAGGAAGCCTCCGATGTTGGCTCCGGCCACCAGGTTGCCCGGCTGGCCGTAGGCGTGCGCGGTCTCAAAGCAATTGCGGTGGACCTCCACCATGATGCTGTGGAGCTTCTTGTCCACTTCCTCGCGGGTCCATGCCATGCGCTGGCTGTTCTGGGCCATTTCCAGACCGCTGGTGGCCACGCCGCCGCAGTTGGCAGCCTTGGCCGGTCCGTACAGCAGGCCGTGCTCCAGGAAGAGCCGTGTCGCCGGCAGAGTGCTGGGCATGTTGGCGCCTTCGCTCACTACCTTGCAGCCGTTCTTCACCAGGTTCTCGGCGTCCTTCAGGTTGATTTCGTTCTGCGTGGCGCTCGGGAAGGCGCAATCGCCCTTCATCGCCCACAGCGGATTGTGATCCATCTTCATGTCGGTGGGCACGTAGATGGCTTTCTTGAACTTGGCAACATACTCCTGAATGCGGCCGCGCTGGACGTTCTTCAGTTCCATCATCCAGGCCAGCTTCTCGCGGTCAATGCCGTCGGGATCGTAGACCACGCCGTTCGAATCGCTGCACGTCACCGGCTTCGCACCCAAGTCGAGCAGCTTCTCGATGGTGTACTGCGCCACGTTGCCGCTGCCACTCACCAGGCAAACCTTGCCTTCCAGCGAGTCCTTGCGCGTCTTCAGCATCTCCTGCGCGTAGTACACGCAGCCGTAGCCGGTCGCCTCGGGGCGAATCAGCGAGCCGCCCCAGTTCAATCCCTTGCCGGTCAGCACGCCCACGAACTCATTGCGAATCCGCTTGTACTGGCCATACAGGAAGCCGATCTCGCGTCCGCCCACGCCGATGTCACCGGCCGGAACGTCCGTGTCGGCGCCGATGTGGCGCTGCAGTTCGGTCATAAAGCTCTGGCAGAAGCGCATCACTTCGTTGTCGCTCTTGCCCTTGGGATCGAAGTCCGAGCCGCCCTTGCCGCCGCCCATGGGCAGCGTGGTCAGGCTGTTCTTGAAGACCTGTTCAAAGGCCAGGAACTTCAGGATGCCCAGGTTGACCGAGGGATGGAAGCGCAGGCCGCCCTTGTAGGGGCCGATCGCGCTGTTCATCTGAATACGGAAGCCGCGGTTGATTTGCATGTCGCCGTGATCGTCAAACCACGGCACCCGGAACATGATGACGCGCTCGGGCTCCACGACACGCTCCAGAATGCGGGCGCTGCGGAACTCCGGATGCTTGTCCAGCACCGGGCGCAGGCTCTCCAAAACCTCCTGCACGGCCTGGTGGAATTCCGGCTCGGCGGGGTTCTTTGCCTTCACCTGGGCTAGGACATCTTCAATGTAGCTGGCCGGCTTGTTTCCGGCCCTTGTGGGGTTAACTTCGGTTGGCATTTCTTACGCCTCCAGTTGGTTCGTACCATCTTTACTAAAATAGGGCTCCGGCGAGCCCTTGGCACGAAGGGGAGGAGGATGGAGCGGAGCGACGGCTGATGATACAGCGCGCGAACGTGGCGCGCCCCGCCGCGGCGAACCAATACCACCAAACCGCTGGGGTAAAGGCGGGCCCGGAGGCCTTACTGTCCGGGGGCATTCTAGCACTCCCCCGTTCCGGATGTGCATTAAATCCCGGGGCCTCCAATGGACGCCATGACGCATATCACCTGCGGTGGTGACGCGCATACAGAAGGTCACTACCCGGGAGCACAGCCCATTCCGGGCCAGCCCGCGCCGGCTTGCGCTCCCCCTGATTTTCTCCCTGTGGAATACGCCCGGAGCGGGCAGATGGCCTTCCGTTTCGCGGCGTTACTTTCGCAGTGCTACTTCCGTAACGTCAACTCTGCAACAAACCCATTTCGGACAGCCGCTGATGGAAGTACGGCAGGCACAGCTCCAGCCCCTTGCGCAGATCAATCTTCGGCTCCCAGTCCAGCAACCTCCGCGCCTTCGCAATCTCCGGGCAGCGCTGCCGGGGATCGTCCTTGGGCAGGGCCTCAAAGACCAGTTCGCTGACCGAGCCCGTCACCTCCAACACCAGCCGCGCGCACTCCAGCACTGTGAACTCCTTTGGGTTGCCCAGGTTCGTCGGCAGATGCTCGCCGCTCGCGGCCAGCCGCACAATGCCTTCGATCAGATCCGTCACGTAACAGAAGCTGCGCGTCTGGTTGCCGCTGCCGTAAATGGTCAAGGCTTCGCCCACCAGCGCCTGGCGCAAAAAGTTGGAGATCACGCGGCCGTCATCCAGTTCAAGGCGCGGGCCGTAGGTATTGAAGATGCGCACGATCCGCGTATCCAGCCCGCGATAGCGGTGATAAGCCATGGTCAGCGCCTCGGCAAAGCGCTTGGCTTCGTCGTACACCGAGCGCAGCCCGATGGGATTTACGTGCCCCCAGTATTCCTCTGTCTGCGGATGCACCTCAGGATCGCCATAGCACTCTGATGTAGAGGCCAGCAGAAACCTGGCGCCGTGCCGTCCGGCCAGTTCCAGGCAGTTGCGCGTGCCCGCCGAGCCCGCGTCCAGGGTCTCCAGCCCCAGCCGCGTGTAATCAATCGGGCTGGCCGGCGAGGCAAAGTGAAAGACGTAGTCCACCGCGCCACAGTCAAATGGTTGGCAGATGTCGCGTTGCTCAAAGCAGAAGTTGGCGTCCGCCGAGAAGCCGCGCAGATTCTCCTCGCGGCCCGTGCTCAGGTTGTCCACGCAAATCACTTCGTGCCCATCACCCAGCAGGCGCTCACAGAGGTGCGAACCCAGGAATCCCGCGCCACCAGTCACCAAAACTCTCATCGCCGCCTCAAAGGAGAGAATCTTCTATGTCGCTCACCAGGTCCCCGCGCTCCGGCCGGATCACACACCGCGCCGTGCAGGCCGCAGAAGCACCAACGAAAACGGCACGCCCCGCCTGGCCGAAGCCCGCGAAACGTGCCGAAATATGTACCTGCCGGACGCGAATACCGGCATCTGATTAGAAGCGGTAGCCCAGGCCGGTGCCAACGTTGAGGTACCACGGCGTATGCCGTCCCCAGGGCATCATCTGTGTATCCACCTGCACAATGCGCCAGTAAATGCGGCGCTTCAGCTGCCAGTCCACACCGCCACCGAAGCGATAGCTGAATCCGTCTTCGGTCAGGCTCTTGCCCACCGGGGCCGGCGGATGATGGTCGGCGGCGTACATGCCATTCGAGTTCTGCACGGCAAAGCCGGCCTGCAATATCCCATAAGGACGAATCTTGCCCGTCAGGATGTTGACCTTCGGACCCACCATCCCGCTGAACTGCTTCACGCTGTACGAAGTGCCCATTACAAAATCTCCCGCCGCCGACAGCTCCACATGCGGGAAGAGACTCTTCGTGTAAGCCACTTCCCCGCCGTCGAAGCGGAAGGTGGTGAGGCTTTCGCCGTAGTCCGGATATGTGGCTACAAACCCAACGTACACATCGCTTTTCGAAGTCTCGAGCGGAGCAGCTGGAACCTGTGCCAGCGCACCTGCGACCAAAAGTAGAACGGAAACTGTAGCGGCAAATATCTTCATTGTGCCTTTCCCTGAATCTTGTCTGGTTTCGCGTTGCAGGCTATAGGGACGGCTCCCAGGTTTCGTAAATGGGCAGCCCTGTTAATTTCATGCAATTATATCCAGAAATCGCGCTGCTCAAAACGGGAAACCAATATATTTCGGGAAAAGCTCACCTCATCCGAACTCCGCCGCTCTCAATCCTTGTCCCATCCACCGTCGCACGACCCACGCTGTGATATTGAAATCCGGCACGCTCCATATCTTCCAATGAGAAAAGATTTCGTCCGTCAATCACCACGGGGTACCGCATCATGCCACGCAACAGTCTCAGGTCAAGTTCGACGAACTCCTTCCACTCGGTCACCACCAGCAGCGCATGAGCCCCTTCGGCCGCCCGGTAGGAATCTGCGGCAAACGTCAGTTCCGGCTCGTTCGGCAGCAGCCGCCGAGCCTTCTCCATCGCCGCGGGATCGTAGACCGCAACCTGGCAGCCTTCGGCCAGTAAAGTCCGCACAATCTGGATGGCTGGCGACTCGCGCACATCGTCCGTGCCGCCTTTGAAGGCCAGCCCCAGCACGCCCACTTTTTTTCCGCGCAGGTTCCACAGTGCGCCGCGCAGCTTCTTCATGAAGTGCTGCTGCTGCGCCGTATTGATGCGCTCCACCACCTGCAGCAGTTCGAAGTCATAGCCCACGCTCTCCGCCACCTTGTAAAAGGCGCGCACGTCCTTGGGAAAACAGGAGCCGCCGTAGCCGATGCCGGCGTTGAGAAAGCGCTGTCCGATGCGCGCATCCGAACCAATCCCGCGTGCTACTTCCGTAACATCGGAGCCCACCAATTCGCACAGATTCGACACGGCGTTGATGAACGAAATCTTCATCGCCAGGAAGGCGTTCGACGCATGCTTGATCAGTTCGGCACTCTGCGCGCTGGTCTCCAGGTAAAGCACGCCGTCGTTGAGTTCGCGCGCGCCCGGCACACGATCCTCCCGACGGTAATAGCTGCCGTCAATCATCGGCTGGTAGATGCGCCGCGCCAACTCGCGAGCCCGCGCCTGATCGGCGCCGATGACCACGCGATCCGGGTAGAGAAAATCCTCCACGGCCGTGCCCTCGCGCAGGAACTCCGGATTGCTGATGACGTCGAAGTGTTCCTCGCGCGCGCCGTTGGCCAGCAGAGTGCGACGAATCCAGCGGTTGGTCAGCACCGGAACCGTGCTCTTCTCCACGATCATCTTGTACTCGCCCAGGGCTGCGGCGATCTCGCTGACGCTGGCTTCCACCTGGCTCAGGTCGGCCTCGCCCGTGGGCGATTGCGGTGTGCCCACGGCGATAAAGATGGCCTCGCTCTGTTTCGCAGCCTCCGTCAGATCGGTGGTGAAACTCAAGCCCCGGCCGCGATGCCTCGCCAGCAGCTCGGGCAGCAGCTCTTCGTAGATGGGAACTTCGCCGGCGTTGAGTTGTTCCACGCGATGGCGGTCAATGTCCACGCACACAACCTGGTGGCCCAGTTCGGCAAAGCACACGGCGGCAATCAGCCCCACGTACCCGCTGCCAACGACGGCGATCTTCACGCTTTTATCTATTGTGGCTGGATTCACTACACACCCTCGTTCGAGCATTCCGCACGCCACCGGACCGCCTTTACGCGCGCAGGCAACGCCAGAATAGCAGTCACTCCGGGCGGTCAACAGACGCGAAGGTGCCGCGGGGCCCGTGTTTTCGCCCTACCGGAGAAGCTGATATTCTTCCACTGACTCAATTGCCCATCCGGACGGATACCATTGGACTTCCAGACCGGGCAATAAACCTGCGATTTTGTGGCGGAATTCACCGTCCTGCAATGTTCACGCCCCGCCGGCCCCAGGGCTGCGGCCTCCAGCGTGGCGAGGAAAGATGAATATTATGAGAAAAGCTCTGATCACGGGAATTACGGGCCAGGACGGCTCTTATCTGGCCGAGCTGCTGCTCCACAAAGGGTATGAGGTGCATGGCATCAAGCGGCGCAGCTCCCTGCTCAACACCGACCGCATTGACCACCTCTACCAGGACCCGCACGATCTTGGCCTGCGCCTGGTTCTCCACTACGGCGACATGACGGACACCAGCAGCCTGACGCGCGTCATTCAGTCCGTGCAGCCCGACGAGATCTACAACCTGGCCGCGCAGAGCCACGTCGCCGTCAGCTTCGAAGAGCCCGAGTACACGGCCAACGCCGATGCCATCGGAACCCTGCGCGTGCTGGAGGCCATGCGCATCCTCGGCATGGAGAAGAGCACGCGCTTCTACCAGGCCTCCACCAGCGAGCTCTACGGCAAGGTGCAGCAGATTCCGCAGTCGGAGACCACACCCTTCTATCCACGCTCGCCCTACGCCGTTGCCAAGCTCTACGCCTACTGGATCACCGTCAACTATCGCGAGGCCTACGGCATATACGCCTGCAACGGAATCCTCTTCAACCACGAGTCTCCCGTGCGCGGCGAGACCTTCGTCACCCGCAAGATCACTCGCGGCCTGGCGCGCATCAAGGCCGGTTTGCAGCAGACCATCTACATGGGCAACCTGGATTCTCTGCGTGACTGGGGCCACGCCCGCGACTACGCCGAGATGCAGTGGCTCATGCTGCAACAGGAAAAGCCCGAGGATTTCGTCATCGCCACCGGCGAGCAGCGCAGCGTGCGCGAGTTCATCAACATCGCCGCCTCCAAGCTGGATATCCATCTCACCTGGTCCGGCTCCGGCGTCACCGAGAAGGCGCACGACGCCGATGGCAAGCTGCGCGTCGCGGTGGACGCCCGCTACTTCCGCCCCACCGAGGTGGAAACCCTGCTGGGCGACCCTTCCAAGGCTCGCACCAAGCTCGGCTGGCAGCCCAGGACCACCTTCGACCAGTTGGTCACCGAGATGGTGGAGTCCGACTACGAGCTGGCCAAGCGCGACTCCCATGCCCGTGCCGGCGGCTTCAAGGTCGTCACCCGCTATGAGTAGTTTTATAAATCCCGCTATGAGTAGTTTCATAAACAAAGACGCGCGCATCTTCGTCGCCGGCCATCGCGGCCTGGCGGGGTCGGCCATCGTACGCCGCCTCGGTGCGCTCGGCTACACCAACCTTCTGCTGCGCACGCGCAAGGAGCTGGATCTGCTGGACGCCTCGGCCGTCGAGTGGTTCTTCCAAACCGAGCGCCCGGAGTTCGTCTTTCTCGCCGCCGCCAAGGTCGGAGGCATCCTCGCCAACCGCGACTTCCCCGCCGACTTCATCGCCGAAAATCTCCGCATCCAGTTGAACGTCATTGAGAGTGCGCATCGCGCCTCGGTCCGCCGCCTGCTCTTCCTCGGCTCCAGTTGCATCTATCCGCGCCTGGCGCCGCAGCCCATTCATGAGGATCAACTCCTGGCCGGGCCGCTTGAATTCACCAACCGCTCCTACGCCGTCGCCAAAATCGCAGGCATTGAGATGTGCTGGGCCTATAACCGCCAGCACGGCACGCAGTATCTTGCCGCGATGCCCACCAACCTCTACGGCCCCGGAGACAACTACGACCTGGCCAATTCGCACGTCCTGCCCGCGCTCATCCGCAAGGTGCACCAGGCCAAGCAGGCTGGAGCCACGGAGCTCGTCGTCTGGGGCACTGGCGCTCCGCTGCGCGAATTTCTTTATAGCGACGATATGGCCGACGCCTGCGTATTCCTGCTCAATCTGCCGGAGCCCGAGTTCACCGCCATCACCTCGGATGCCGAGCGCGCGCCCTTGGTCAACGTCGGCTACGGCAGTGATCTCAGCATTGCCGAACTGGCCCATACCGTCTGCCGCGTCCTTCAGTTCCCCGGCCGCATCGCGTTCGACACCACCAAGCCCGATGGCACGCCGCGCAAGCTGATGGATAGCTCGCGCCTCTTCTCGCTCGGCTGGCGTCCGCAGGTCGCGCTGGAAGAAGGCATCCGCCGCGCCTACTCGGACTTCCTCGCCCGCGAGCGCGCGGAGACGTTATAAACGCTTGACGTTAATAACGCGATACGTTATGTTTCTCATGAGCACAAGCTTCCATGATTAAGAGCTTCAAAGATGCCGACACGGAGCGTCTCTGGAATACCGGCAAAAGCCGCCGTATTCCGGCCAGCATTCGCAAAGTGGCATCCCGGAAGTTGGCATGGTTGGATAGCGCCACGTTGTTCGATCATCTTCGCGTGCCTCCGGCGAATCATCTGGAAGCTCTCGCCGGAGACCGTAAAGGCCAGTTCAGCATTCGCATCAACGATCAGTTTCGTCTCTGCTTTCGCTGGCAGGACAACAACGCTCACGATGTCGAGATTGTGGATTACCACTAGGGGAGTCAACATGGCCAAGAAGGTTTTTGCCGTTCATCCCGGCGAGATTCTTCGCGAGGAGTTTATGCGGCCGCTCGGACTGAGCAGCTACCAGCTCGCAAAGCAGTTGCACATCTCCGCGCCGCGCGTAAACGACATTGTGTTGGAGCGCCGGGCGGTCTCGGCCGACACGGCGATTCGCCTGGCACGCTACTTCGGCGGCGACGCCCAAACCTGGATGAACCTCCAGGCCACCTACGACCTTGTGCAGGCCGGCAAGAAGGTTGATCCCACCAGCATCCAGCCGCGCGCGGGCCGGAAGTTAGCTTAAAGGACCGCGGCCATGATTGATATCCACTGCCATATTCTCCCCGACGTTGATGACGGCGCCAAGAGCTGGGAAGTCACGCTCGAGATGTGCCGCATGGCCGCCGCCGATGGCACCACGCATATCGTCGCCACGCCGCACGCCAACTTCGAGTATCGCTACGACCGCGCCGCGCACCTGGCCCTGATCGATGAAGTTCGCGCCCGCATCGCCGATCTCGGTATCAACCTCGCGCTCACTCTCGGCTGCGACTTCCATCTGTCGTTTGAAAACATCGAGGACGCCCTCGCCAACCCCGCTCGCTATACCATCGGAGACACCCGATACCTGCTCATCGAACTCAGTGAGTACACCATCTTTCACGTCACCGACTCCATCTTTAGACTCCGCAGCGCGGGCCTTGAGCCTATCCTCACCCACCCGGAGCGCAATCCCGTGCTGCTGAAAAAGCAGGAACTCGTCCGGGAGTACGTGGATGCCGGCGCCTGGGTGCAGATTACCGCCAACTCGCTCACCGGCTTCTGGGGCAAACACCCGCAGAAGATGTGCGAATCGCTCCTCCACCAGGGATTGGTGCACTTCATCGCCAGTGACGCACATGGCCTCCGCGGCCGTCCGCCGCTGCTGGCTGCGGCGCGCATGGCCGCCGCAAAGCTCGTCGGCGAAGCCACGGCCAAGCGACTTGTAGAGGACAATCCGGCCGCCGTGCTCGCCAATCAGTCCCTGCTCGGGTAGGTGGCGGCAATTCTCCGCAGTTTTTTCCCATCAAGCTCATAGAAGTTTGTTATTCCCTGGCCCCTTGGACGGGGTCGGCACCCGCCTGCGCGGATCGCATTCTGCTGGCTGACTTCCTGTAAGCCGCACATAATACAGAACCAATGCGCTGCCCCACGCCATTTCTTTCTCGTCGTCCACGTCGCAATGATGCGCGAGTTACGGTTATTCACACGTTAGAAACAAATGTGATGACGCTGATAAAGAAAAGGAATTGGCTCGAATCACGGAAGCCAGCTACGCTCACTCATCCGATTCCAAATCAAGATGTCAGAAGAATAGACATCGGTGCACCACCCACTTGTTTTTCCGGGAGAAAACAATTGTCCTTTAAACGCCTTGCTCTGAAGGCGATGGGAGTACTTCTCATCGCATGCGCCTTGCCCCTAACCATGGCCGCACAAACCTCTGACACGGACAAGAAGCTGATTGAGTTGGAGAAACAGTTGGACGCCCTTAAGGCGCAGATTGAAGCGATGAAGTCCGCCCCACCGGCAGCCGCACCTGCCCCTGCTCCGGCCACCACGGCCGTGGCCACGCCTGCTCCGGCGGCTGCTGCCACTCCGGCGGCTGCGCCTGCCAAGGACCCCCTGGCCGGCATCACTGGCGTGCTTGGTGGCGTCAACCTCACCGGCCTGGTGGACGCCTATTATGGCTACAACGCCAATCATCCGAATCTCGCCAACAACGGCGGCACACTTAACGAACCCTTCACCTTCGTCAACAACCAGTTCTCGCTGAACCTGCTGGAACTGCAGTTGGATAAACCGGTGGACAAGGATTCGCGTCTCGGCTTCCGCACCGCCTTCTTCTGGGGACAGGCCGCCAACGCGGTCAACAACGGCGGCAGTTCGTACTTCACGCCGGACCTCGCTTCCAACACCGCCGGCGCTTCGCAGTACCTGAAGGAAGCTTACCTCTCTTACTACGCGCCCATCGGCAAGGGCCTGCAGTTGGACGTGGGCAAGTGGGTTACTCCCGCGGGCGTCGAAGTGATTGAAGGCAACCAGAACAACAACTACTCGCGCGGACTGCTCTTCAGCTATGCCATTCCCTACTACCACATGGGAGCCCGCGCCAAGTACGTCTTCAATGACAAGTGGACCGTGACCGGCTACATGACGAACGGCTGGAACAACGTGATTGCCAGCAACAGCGGCAAAACCGGCGGCGTCAGTATCGCTTACAGCCCCAACAAGAAGCTGACCATCACCGAGAACTACCTCGGCGGTCCGCGTGACTTCTTCGGCACCGGCAACAACAGCGCTTGGAGCAACCTGTTTGACACCGTCGTCACCTACAGCCCCACGACGAAGCTCTCCGTGGCCGCCGA
>Ga0181528_10000645_pt1 | contig 23640 bp, 22 predicted proteins | sample PEATcosm2014_Bin_47_FD_119742 | JGI IMG/M metagenome (GOLD analysis project Ga0181528, IMG submission 119742) | Peatland microbial communities from MTU Mesocosm Facility, Houghton, MI, USA - PEATcosm2014_Bin10_10_metaG | ecosystem: Environmental > Terrestrial > Soil > Wetlands > Peat | place...
TTGCGTTGGTTCTTTCGTGCCTGGGCAAGATCATACGCGGCCTGCATCCGCAACCACATGTCGGCGCTGCCGCCGAAAGCCTTCTCAAAGCGCAGCGCCATCTCAGGCGTGACGGCGCTTCTGCCTTGCATCACGTTGTGAAGCTGCTGGCGCGTGATCTTCATCGTTTTCGCTGCCTCGGCCACACTTAAGTTAAGTTCGTCAAGGTTCGCCTTGGCGAGTGCGCCGGGGTGAACGGGATTCTTCATCGGCATGGCATCGTCCACCCTTAATGGTAATCTTCCAAGTCCATGTCGTAGGCATCGCCCCCTCAAAACGGAAGGTCACCCGCCAATTGGCTTACCATCACTGCCCAGAAGCCTTTGCGGTTGCCCTTGAGCGGATGCAACCGAAACGTGGGCTGGTTCATATCCTGCGTGTCGCTGGCCTGGTCCAGCGCCGAAAGGCGCTCGCCGTCAATCGAGCCGGGGCACGATGGTTGTTCCTGCGTCGACCGGTGCCGTTCTATAATCCTTCTAAGGATACCAACCGATGGACGAAGTCCTGACGATCGCCGAGATTGAGGCGAAATTCGACGCCGAGTGGATACTGATTGAGAACCCATCGACCGATGAGTCCCTGGAAATTCGTAGCGGCACGGTGCTCTGGCATGACAAGGATCGCGATGAGGTCTACCGCCGGGCCGTCGAGACGCGTCCTAAACGGTTCGCAATCGTCTACACAGGCAAGATGCCTCGCGATACTGAGATTGTGTTGTGAGTTCTTCCTTCGATCCGCGGCGCGGTCTCATCGTCGTCGGGGCGGAGATAAACGGGCCGAGTGGCAGCGCCATCCTGCGATTGGCCCTCGATACTGGAGCCACCAGCACGGTGGTGAACGTCGCGATGCTGGTGGCCATCGGATGCGATCCGGCGCTGGCTGCGGACACGGCCCAGGTCACCACGGGGAGTGGCGTCGAGTTTGCACGCCGCGTCGAATTGAAGAGACTGACCGCCCTCGGGCGCGAGCGGATCGGATTTCCGGTGCTCGGCCATACATTACCGCCAAGCGCCGGAGTCGATGGGCTGCTGGGCGTGGACTTTTTGCGAGGACTGCGCTTGATCGTCGATTTTCGCATCGGCCAACTGGACCTTGCCTGATAGGGCACAGGATTGAGTCCGGCGACAGTCAGGATCGGCACATAAAACAAGCCGCCCATGGGGCGATAATCGCCGCGCCAGAGCGTGAATTGCGAGACAGCGAGGGCGAGCGGGCCGCCACGAAAATAGTGGGCCATGTTGCCCAGGTCGTCCACCGCGAAGTGGACGCGCAGGCCATCGTGCGTGAAATAGACGAACCAGGCGAGCACGAAGACGGCGAAAGCGAGCCTGCGCCGGCGACCCATCGCGTTCCAACCCGCGGATTACTGTACGGGCGGCTTCTTGCGCGGGCGCGATGAACCGGTGCGTTTCTTCTGGCCATCGGACGATCCCGATTTGCGCGGCGCACGCGGGCGGCGCTGCGGTTTGGGCGGAAGCTCGGGGAGAGGAATCTCGCCGGTCGCGGTGGGCTGGCCCGGGACGAGCGGCTGCGGCTCGTCCTCTTCTTCCTCGACTTCGGCCACCGGTTCCGGCGCCGGCGGCGCGGCGGGCGGATGGAATTCGGCGCCCAGATAGACCGTGATTCCCTTCTCTTCGTCGGCCTGGATGCGCACCAGTCCTTTGTCCTGGGCGTAGTTCAGCAATTCGCCGAACTCCTGGAAGCCGTATTGGCTCAGGTCGAAATTGGGGTGGTCCTGATGGACGAATTCGGCCAGTTCTTCGGCGGCGGCGCCGTTGTCCATCTCCATGCGATGAACTTCCAGCACGTCGCGAAGCATGGGGATAGCCTCTTCCGGCTTGGCGCCCGGCTTTTCGGGAGCCGCGCCACCCTTCATGCGGATCATGTAGCGGCCTTCGCCGCCGGTGACCTCCACGTAATCGGCCTTCTGCAGTTTCTCCACGAAATCCGTAAACGAACTGGCGCCGTAGGCCTTTTCGTTGAAGGTGGAATCCAGTTGCAGCATGGTGGATTTCAGCAGGCCAAGTTGCGGCCGCACTTCGCGCCGTTCGAGCACGCCGAGGGCGCGTTCCACCAGGGGCATGGACTGAGCCAGGTCGAGCGCTACGCGCTTCTGCTGCGGCCGCTGCTGTTGTTGTTGCTGTGGCGGGGGCGGGGGCGCCTGTTGCGGCGGCTGCTGTGTCTGCGGCGGGTGTTGTTGCTGCTGCGGCGGAGGCGGCGGCGCGGACTGCTGCTGGTGGCCGCCGCCGGAGCGCGGGCGATCGTCAATGATCGATTCGTAGGCCACGAATTCGTGGCAATTCTTCTGCAAAATCGTGCTGGTGAAAGCCCTTCCGCCCACCACGAAAATGCGTTTGTCATACTGTTTCAGTTTGTTGACCAGCGCGATGAAGTCACTGTCGCCGCTGACGATCGCGTAGGCGTTGATGTGGTCGTGCGTGAAGGCCATCTCCAGCGCATCCAGCGCCAGATTGATGTCGGCGCCGTTCTTGTCGCCGCGCGGCGAGGGATCGCGCTGCACCATCTGCACCGCGTGCTCGGAAAGCGCGCGCGTGGCCGATTCCTGCCTGCCCCAGTTCGCGTACGCGAACTTGGTGACGATTTCGCCCCGTTCCTTCAGCGCGTCCAACACTGCCGCGACATCGAATTCGCGGTGCAGGGTGGACTTCACGCCGATTTCGATATTGTCAAAATCGATGAACACGGCGATCTTGAGTTTTTGTTCCATTTTGAAATCCTTACGTTCGGCGCCTGGTGCGAAGGACCGTCTGGTCCGTCGCGCCGGAAACCTTGCAGGTTCACCTTCGGACGCGTTGTCCGCCGGTGGTCGAGTTACGGTTTCTAGCCTCATGCGTAGTTTATCCTAATTTGACGAAGAGTATCTGGCTATCTTTCACAGAGCCTGCCGTAAGCGGCCCGCCAGCGCGGCGCCGCGTTCGAATTGCTGTTGCATTTCCCTGGTCCGAAGATTTTCGCGCATGTGCTCCAACGTTTGTATGTAGTCGGCCAGCGCCTTGTCGATGTAGGCCGAATTGGTGGCCAGGATGTCCCGCCACAGATCGTAGGAGCTGGCGGCGAGGCGTGTCATATCGATTAATCCTGAGCCGGAGATCTCCGGCCGGCGGACACGGCCGGCGACCGATGCCAGCGCGGTGGATGCGAGCTGCGGCAGATGGGAGGTGAGCGACACTACGCGGTCATGCTCGTCGGAATCGAGCGTTTCCACCACCGCGCCGATGCGATCCAGCCAGCCGCGGAAGCCGCGAGCGATGGGTGTTTCCAGTTCCGCCGGCTCGTCGGGCGTCAGCACCCAGGTGCGGCCCTTGAAAAGCGCCGCGTCGGCCGATGCGGCGCCGCGCGTTTCCTTGCCGGCCATGGGATGTCCGCCCAGAAACTGGCAGCGGCGCAGCTTCTCGCGAGCCATATCGACGATCTCGCACTTGGTGCTGCCGGCATCGGTGACCAGCGCATCAGGCCGCACCAGCGGATCGAGATGGCGCAGGGTATCCAGAATACGGCCGATGGTCGACGAGAGGAAGACCAGGTCCGCCTGCCCCACGGCTTCGGCGAGGGGCGCCCCGCGATCGATGGCGCCGGCTTCCACGGCGCTTTCGACAGCGCGCGGCGAACTCACGCCGAGAATCTCGCCATCAAATCCGGCGCGGCGCAGCGCCAGGCCGAACGAGGCGCCGATCAACCCGGTTCCGACAATGGCGACGGTCTTCAGATGGTTCTCTCCACCGCCGCCGCAATCAGCCGGAGCTGGCGCATCATCTCCTGAAATTGTTCCGGCCGCAGAGACTGCGCGCCATCGCTGAGCGCGCGGTCCGGATCGGGGTGGACTTCCACCAGGAGGCCGTCGGCGCCCGCGGCCACCGCGGCGCGCGCCATCGGCACAACTTTATCGCGGCGGCCGGTGGCGTGCGATGGGTCGGCCACAATCGGCAGATGCGACAACTTTTTCACCACCGGGATGGCGGAGATATCCATGGTATTGCGGGTGTAGGTTTCGAAAGTCCGGATGCCGCGCTCGCACAGAATCACGTCGTAGTTTCCGCCGGACATGATGTATTCCGCCGAGAGCAGCAACTCTTCGATGGTAGCCGAAATCCCGCGCTTCAGCAGGACTGGCTTGCGCTGCTTGCCTAACTCGCGCAGCAAGGTGAAGTTTTGCATGTTGCGCGCGCCCAATTGCAGGAGGTCCGCGTATTGCGCCACCATCGCAATCTGCGTCTGGTCCATCACCTCGCTCGCCACCAGCAGGCCGTGGCGGTCGGCCGCTTCGCGCAGCAGCTTGAGGCCTTCTTCGCCCAATCCCTGGAAGGAATAGGGCGAGCTGCGCGGTTTGAACGCGCCGCCGCGGATGACGCGCGCGCCGCCGGACGCCACGATCTCCGCCGAGCGTTCGATCTGTTCGCGGCTTTCCACGCTGCACGGGCCGGCCATGACCACCACGCGTTGCCCGCCGATATCCACGCCGCCAATTTTCACCACCGTGCCGCCCGGCTTGAAACTGCGGCTGGCCAGCTTATACGGCGAGGTGATGCGATGCGCTTCTTTCACGCCTTCCATCAGTTCGAAGACGTCGAGATCGAACTCTTCCTTGCCGCCCACGCCGCCGAGCACGGTGTGAATCATACCGGTGGAACGATGGACATCGAATCCGAGGTCCGTAAGCCGCGCGATAACGGCGTCGATCTGTTCTTCGGTGGCGCCCTGCTGCATCACCACTAACATCTATTTGTCCCCCGCGGCTTCCATGCGAAGACGCTGAATCTTGCGCATTTCGTCGATGATGCGCTCGAAGATGCGGCGCAGGGCATCGGAACTCATGGGACCGTGGTTCGCTCCCGTGACGTTGGCAAATACCTGCTCCTCGCGCTTCGGTTCGTAGATGGGCAGGTCGCAAGTCCGCTTCACACGCCCGATTTCTTCCACCACCTGCGTGCGCTCATTGAGCAGCGTCACGAGGCGCCGGTCGACATCATCGATCAGCATCCGGCACTCGTCTAGCCGGACGCGAGCTTCTTCAGGCGTCATGCGTGCGCTCCAAATCCGTGCTTCAATTCACGGACGAACGATTCCAGCTGAATCTCGAGCGAGGCGTTCTCGGCGTTGCGCTCGATCAGCCGCACGATGGCGCTGCCCACCACTACCGCTTCCACCTGCCGGCCGAGTTCGGCCACGTGTTCGGGCTTGGAAATGCCGAAGCCGACCGCCAAAGGCAGATCGGTGACCGCGCGGACCGCCGCGACCAATGGCGCCACGGCGTTCGACAGCGAATCGCGCTCACCCGTGACGCCGGTGCGCGACACCAGATAGACGAAGCCGGTGGAGTATTGCGCCACCAGCTTGAGGCGGCGTTCGGTGCTGGTAGGCGCAGCCAGGAAAACGGTATCGAGGCCGTGGCGATGCATGGCGGCGACATACGCGCCGGCTTCTTCCACCGACGCGTCGATGAGCAGGCAGCCATCTACGCCGGCAGCGACGGCGTCCTCCGCCAACCGGTCGAGCCCATAGCGAACGACGGGATTCAAATAGGTGAACAACAGCAGCGGAACTTCGGAAGTTCGGCGAATCTCCGCGGCCACCGCGAGCACGCGCGCGAGGGTGGTGCCGGCCTTGAGCGCACGCTCGCCGGCCGCCTGAATCACCGGGCCGTCGGCTATCGGATCGGAGAATGGCACGCCCAGTTCGATGAGGTCGGCGCCGCCGCGAACCAGCGCCTCCACCAGCGCGGGCGTGCGCTCGGGAGAAGGATCGCCTACGGTGAGATAGGCGATCATGCCTTTGCGGTCGGTCTTCTTTAAGTTCTCGAAGAGACGGCCAATGCGCGTCGTCGGGAGGGCCGTCATTGCGAGTCGAGTTCCTTGAAATTCTCGCGATAGATATCGATGTCTTTGTCGCCGCGGCCCGATACATTCACCAGGAAGATGGCGCCCGGCGCGGAGGGCGCGCGGCGCACCGCTTCGGCCACCGCGTGCGCCGATTCGAGCGCCGGAATGATGCCTTCGGTGCGCGAAAGCAGCCGCGCGGCGTCGAGCGCTTCGACATCGGACGCAGCGGTGTATTCGGTGCGGCTCTGATCGTGCAGCCATGCGTGCTCCGGCCCGATCATGGCGTAATCCAGGCCCGCCGAGACGGAATGCGTCAGGGCGATCTGGCCGTCATTGTCCTGCAGCACGACGCTATATGCGCCCTGCAGAACCCCAGGAGCGCCGCCGCGATAGCGCGCCGCATGTTCGCCGATGCCTTCGCCTCGTCCGCCGGCCTCGATGCCGACCAATCGAACGGCGCGGTCGCCGAGGAAGGCGTGGAAGATGCCGATGGCGTTCGATCCACCCCCCACGCAGGCGAAAATCGCATCGGGCAGGCGGCCTTCCGCTTCCAGGATCTGGCGGCGCGCTTCCTCGCCCATCACCTTATGAAAATCGCGCACCATCATGGGGTAGGGGTGCGAACCGAGCACCGAACCGAGCAGATAGTGCGTGTTGGCGACGTTGGTCACCCAGTCGCGCATGGCCTCGCTGATGGCGTCCTTCAGGGTGCGGCTGCCGCTCGCCACGCCAACCACCTTCGCGCCCAGCATGCGCATGCGGAACACATTGAGCCGCTGCCGGCGCATGTCTTCCTCGCCCATGTAGACTACGCAGTCGAAGCCCATGAGCGCGCAAACGGTCGCGGTGGCGACGCCGTGTTGACCGGCGCCGGTCTCGGCGATGATGCGGCGCTTACCCATGCGCTTCGCCAGTAGCGCCTGCCCTAAACAGTTGTTGATCTTGTGCGCCCCGGTGTGTAACAGGTCTTCGCGCTTGAGCCAGATGCGCGCGCCGCCCAGTTTTTCAGTCAAGCGCCTGGCATCATACAGCGGCGTGGGACGGCCGGCGTAGTTATGCAGCAGGTCTGCCAACTCCGACTGAAACGCCGGGTCTTGACGCGCCGCCAGGTACGCGGCCTCCAACTCCTCGATGGGAGCCATCAATACTTCCGGCACGTATCGGCCGCCGTAGGGGCCGAAGTGACCGCGTTGGTCGGGCTGCGCTGTCATACGTGGACGGCCGCCGCCATCGCCGCGCTTAGAAACTCTTTCATCTTTTTATGGTCCTTCTTGCCGGGCACGCTTTCGATGCGCGAGCACGCGTCGACGCCCCAGGGATGCATCTCGGCGATTGCCTTGGCGACATTCGACGAGTCGAGCCCTCCGGCGAGAATGATGTGGTGCGGCCGGCGTAGAGTCAGCCAGAGACCCTTCGCCGCGCTCCATTGAAAGGGCACACCTGACGTCGGACCGTCGAGCAAGAGTGCTTCCGCGGGGTCGAGGTCGTAACGGCGGAGTTGGGTGAAATGGAGATCCGGCCCGCTGCGTATCGCCTTCCAGACCGGGACCGCCGCCGGATAGTCGCCTGAGGTCTCGTCGCCATGCAGTTGCGCCACGTCGAGGCGGGCCGCACGTATGATTTCTTCCACCAGTTCCCGCTTTTCATTGACAAACACGCCCACACGCCGCACGCCCGCCGCAGTGACGATCTCGCCGGCCTGCTCGGCCGAGATGTACCGCGGACTGGCAGGACAAAAATTGAATCCCAGGGCGGTGGCCCCAGCATCGATGGCGGCGGAAGCGTCGTCCTGATTGGTGATGCCGCAAATCTTTAGGATCATCCAGCCACCAGTTGTTGGATCGCCGCCGCGGGATCGACCGACTTCATGAGGTGCTCGCCCACCAGGAACGCGGTGTATCCCGCGGCACGCAGGCGGGCGATATCGGCCGCATTGTTGATGCCGCTCTCGCTGATGCGCACCACGCCGGATGGCATGTACTCCGCGAGTGCGAGCGACGTATCGAGCGTCACTTGGAAGGTGCTGAGGCTGCGATTGTTGACACCAATGATCTGCGCCCCCGATGCGGCGGCCGCGTCCAACTCATGGCGATTGTGCACCTCAACCAGCGCCGTCATCCCATATCGCGCTGCCGACTCGCGAAAATCCCGCAGTTCGCGCCCACTCAGAATGGCGGCGATCAGCAGGATGGCGTCCGCGCCGTGGGCCGCCGCCTCCACGATGTGCGCATTCGCAATCGTAAAATCCTTTCGTAAGACGGGCAGATCGACGGCGGCGCGCACGCTCTCCAGATGCGCCAGGCTGCCCTGGAAGAAGCTCTCGTCGGTAAGCACGGATATGGCCGCGGCGCCGCCGCGCCGATATTCCGCCGCGATGCGCGCAGGGTCGAAATCGGCGCACAGGACGCCCTTGCTGGGCGACGCTCTCTTCACTTCGGCGATCACGGCGGGCACACGCGCGCACAACGCCGCGCGGAAATCGCGTCGGCCGGCGCGCTGAGACTCCGCCTGGCGCCCCCATTGGTCCAAACGGTGCGCCCGTTGCGCCAGCTCCTCGCGTTTCCTGACGACAATACGGGCAAGGATATCTGGAATCGTGTCAGTCAAGGGTTGATTCTTTATCGTATCAGGCTGAACGGCGGGGCGGCTGCTCCCGTAAATATGGGACAATTGGAATCGGATGAAAACCACGCTTGAAATTCCAGATGCACTCTTTCGCCGTGCCAAGTCGGCCGCTGCGGAACAGGGGATTCCTTTTCGGGCGCTGGTAACCGAAGCGCTCGCGGAGAAGTTGCGCGCCGGAGCACGCGAGGATAAACCGTGGATGAAGAGTTTCGGCAAGCTGCGTAGTTTGCACAAGGAAACCACGCGCATCAATCGGATCATCGAGGCGGAATTCGGGCAGGTCGAGCCCGAGGATTGGCGTTGATTCTAGACACCAACGCCCTGTCTGCCTGGGCAGACGGCGACAGGGCCCTGGAGCCGGTTTTACGGCAAGCGTCGGAAATTGCCATACCAGCCATCGTGTTGGGAGAGTATCAATTTGGCATCCGCCAGTCGCGGACCCGCAAACCATACGAACGATGGCTCACGGAAGTGATCGCGGCAAACCGGGTGCTGGTCGTTGACGACATCACCGCAGGACGATACGCCGAGGTCCGCGACGAACTAAAACAGCGCGGACGCCCGATACCATCAAACGACTTATGGATCGCAGCGCTGGCGCGACAGCACGCTCTACCGCTGCTCAGCCGCGACGGGCATTTCGATTCTGTTGCCGGCCTGCGGCGATTCGGCTGGTAACCGGCCGTTTGGCCTGTTGTATCCTAACGGCAGGGATGCGCTTTCTGAAGTTACCGGCAGTCGCGCTGCTTTTGCTTTCCTTGCTGGCTAGCGCCCAGTGCGTGGCACGTTGCGCCGCGGCGCCCTGCGGCCAAGCTTCCGGGGATCTTCCACCGTGCCACCGGCATTCATCGCCGGCTCCCAAAGTTTGCACCATACCATTATTCGTTGCGGGACTAAGGACACACTCAACGCCGCACCTGGCCGTACACGCGGTCGCTATCGTCAACAAGCCAGCCATCCCCACACGTTCCCAGCCATTCACGCCACCGCATCCGCCATTCCCGCCTCCCGATAGCGCCGGGCCATCCCTCACCATCCTGCGAATCTAGCTCTAGCCGCGCCGCAGTCTCGTGTCGTCGTGCCTTTGTGGAACGCAGGAGCCATTTATGTACAGACGATTGCCGCTCGCCGGCATTCTGATTCCATTTCTATCGTTCGCGCAAATGCCTTCCATGAACGAAGCCGGCATGTACCTCATGAGCATGGCATCCGGCACCAGCCAGAATCCGGACTCGTGGCCGATGCCCATGCTGATGAGCGGCGCCGGCGCCTGGAACCTCATGTTCATGGGCCAGGCCTTCCTCGTCGACACCCAACAGAGCGGCCCGCGCGGTGGCGACAAACTCTATTCGCCGAATGCGTTCATGTTCTCCGCCTCGCACAGTCTCGCCGGCGGCACGCTCCAATTCCAATCGATGATCAGCCTCGAGCCGCTCACTATCACCGGTGAACGGTATCCCGAGCTGTTCCAGACTGGCGAAACGGCATACGGCCGGGCGATTGTCGACGGCCAGCATCCCCACAATTTCCTCATGGGAGTGGGGGTCGATTATGCGCATTCCATAAGCGGCGGCACACTTCTGCAATTCTATTACGCGCCGGTGGGCGACCCGGCGTTGGGGCCGGTGGCCTATCCGCACCGCGCGTCGGCGGAAGAGTTGCCGCAGGCCCCGCTCAGCCACCATTGGCAGGATTCCACGCACATTTCTGCCGATGTGGCCAGCGTCGCGGTGAAGCATTCGTGGTTTCGGCTGGAAGCCAGCGGCTTTCACGGCGCCGAGCCGGGTGAGAATCGCTGGAAGATTCCCTGGGGTGCGATGGACTCCTGGGCTGGCCGGCTCTCCATCGCGCCGTCGAGCAATTGGACGATGCAAGTGTCGGCGGGAAGGATCACGCACCCCGAACCTTTGTCGCCGGGCGATGTGATTCGCACGACCGCATCGATCTCATACAGCCAACCCGTCGGCGGCAATGAAGCGTGGTCCACCAGCCTGATTTGGGGGCGCAATCACGATACCGATACGGGCCACAATCTGAATTCGTATCTGCTCGAGACGGTATATCCGTTTCGTCACCGGAATTTCCTCACAAGCCGAATTGAGTACGTCGATAAGGACGAACTATTCGCGGACACTCCGGCACTCGCGGCGCAACTCGAACGCACAGCCGGCAGCACCTTTCGGATCGGCGCTTACACGGCGGGCTATACGCGCGACATCGGCACATGCAAGATGATCGAGACCGGCTTCGGCGCCAATGCCTCGGTGTACACGCTTCCGGCAGGCATCAAGCCTTATTACAGCGATCGGCCTTGGGGCGTCAACGTGTTCTTACGGGTCCGCCTGAAGCCTGGCCGCTGAAAATCGCGTTCAGATCGCGCGGCCTGGCGGCATCGTCGGCGAACGTGAAGGTGCCATACTCGCGCATTTCGTGGGCGGCGCGCAGGAATGCCCCCAGTGCGGTACGGCAGAGCGCGCTGCCCACGCTCACGCGCCTCACGCCGATGGCAGAAAGCTCGTCCAGCGACAGTTGGACGCCCTGCAGTCCCATCACCACATTCACTGGGCGGTCGACCGAACTGACTACGGCGGCAATGTCTCCCTTGCCGGTAAGACCGGGCGCGTAAAGCACGTCAGCGCCGGCTTCCTGGTAGGCCTGCAGACGCGCGATGGTGTCTACGAGGTCGCACCTGCCGTGCAGGTAGTTCTCAGCGCGTGCCGTGAGCATGAAGGCGAACGGCAGGGCGCGAGCCGCCTCCGCCGCGGCGCGGATTCTCTCGGCGGCATCTTCCAGGCCGTAGATCGGATGGTCCGGGCGCCCGGTGGAGTCTTCGATCGAGCCGCCTACCGCACCCGCTGTCGCCGCCAGAGCGATGGTTTCCACTACCCCATCCGGCGAGTCGTCGAACCCGTTCTCCAAATCGGCGCTCACGGGGAGATCGGTGGCTCGCGCGATCTCCGCGATGTGCGCCATGGTATCTTCGCGGCCTGCGGTATTGTCTGGCCGCCCCGTGGAAAAGGCGAACCCCATGCTGGTAGTGGCCAGCGCCTCGAAACCAAGGTGTGCCAGCAGGCGTGCCGTGCCGGCGTCCCAGGGATTGGGAATAATGAAAGCGTGCGGGCGCTCGTGCAGCGCGCGGAAGTTCCTCGCCTTGGCGGCCTGCGTCAGCATGGATCAATCCCTAACGTCCCGTCCACCGATTCCACGAAATTTCTCTCTTCGCGCAGAATCAGCCGCTTGTCCCGCGCCATGTCGAAATTCTCGCGCGCTTCCGGGTCGCATCGCAGACGCTCCCGGTACCTTTCATAGGACGCGAGGCTGTCGAACCCGATCAACCCCCAGGCCACGTCGTTAGTGCCTTCGTGCGGCAAGAAGTATCCTACCAGGCGCCCGCCGCATCGTGGGATGATACGTCCCCAGTTTCCGGCGTACTGTTTGAACCCGTCGCGCTGGAAGGGATCGATCTGATAGCGGATTACACAGACAATCGTCATGATTCACAAAAATACTGCTTGCCGGACATCGACACTTCGTCTAGCATCAAACTATGGATGAAGCGTACGCGGACGCAGCGGCGGCAAGCATCGCGGCGGCGATCGGCGAGCCGGCGCGGGCGCGCATGCTTTATTGCCTGTTGGATAATCACGCGCGCACCGGCACGGAACTCGCCGTCATCGCGGACGTGAGTCCATCCACCGCGAGTGTCCACTTGAGTCGCTTGAAGACGGAGGGCCTGGTGAAAGTGGTGGTGCAGGGAAAGCACCGCTATTACAGCTTGCTAAGCGCCAATGTGGCCCGCGTGCTCGAAGGTTTGAGTGTGCTGGCCGGCGGCGCCCGGCCGAAGTTCGTGCCGCACACGCCGGGCCGCCTGCGCGCCGCCCGCACCTGTTACGATCACATCGCCGGCACGCTCGGCGTTCTGCTCCACGACCGGCTGGAGGTATGCGGGTGGCTATCGAGCGCTTACGATCTTACGCCGGCGGGATTGAAAGGTTTCGAAATGCTGGGCGTCGATATCGCGGAGACGCGCGGTTTGCACCGCAGATTCGCCTTCCCGTGCCTGGATTGGAGCGAGCGGCGCTCGCATCTGGGCGGCGCGCTCGGCGCGGTGATGCTGAAACTAACAATTCGCAAACGGTGGGTGATGCAGGAACTGGATAGCCGTGCTCTCAGCATCACGAATCTGGGGAGGCGTGAAATGCGCGCGCGATTCGGGCTGGAAGTTTGAGCCTTGCACCGTGCATGCAATGCTATCATTGAGGCGTGGCGAGCATTACCATACGGCGGCTGGATGACAAAGTGAAGGCGAAGCTGCAGGTGCGCGCCGCCCGTCACGGCAGGTCTATGGAGGCGGAAGCTCGGGAAATCCTGACAGCCGGGCTTCGGGAGAAGGACGCGCCGCAGGAGAACCTTGGGACGGCGATTCGGCGGTACTTCGAACCGTTTGGCGGAGTGGAACTTGATATCCCGCCGCGCGGGCCGATCCGGAAACCCCCGAACTTCGACGAGTGATCGTACTCGATACGAACGTGGTGTCGGAAGGGACCAAGCCCTCGCCTTCCGAAACCGTCCTGAACTGGCTGGACGCTCAGATAGCCTCAGAGTTGTTCACCACCGCAATCACGGTGGCGGAACTTCTCTACGGAGTGGAAGCGCTTGCGCCGGGCAAGCGCCGGGCGTCGCTCCTCGCAACTGTCGAAAAAATGTTTGGGCAACAGTTTCCCGGCCGCATCCTGCCATTCGACGAGGAGGCGGCCCGCTCGTACGCCGCAATCGTCGCCTCGCGGAATGCAGCGGGCCGGCCAATCTCGGAGTTCGATGCCATGATCGCCGCGATCGCGCGCACCCATCGAGCGACCGTAGCGACCCGGAATATCGGTGACTTCGAGCACTGCGGCCTGCGGCTCATCGACCCGTGGAAATACCGGGATCCCCTTCGCGCATGACACGCTGAGGCTCGCTGTCTGTGTGCAGATTCAAAATGGCAACGGCGCGCAGGGCTCCAAGCAAGGGTTCTCGATTCTGCGGTCTTTGGGCCCATGAGAGGGAACAAACCCAAGCTGGCGTCCTGCCGATGCTCAGCCCCACCGCAGACGTGTGTCTGGAGCAGGAGCGCCTCGCCTGTAACTTTGGCCAACTCGCGAAGCATCTATGATTCACCGGCGGGAAGCAATAAGGGAACTTCGATGCGCCCCGGAGCGAACCTAAGAATAGAGCCTTCCGATGCGTTTTCTGATACTTGCCGCTTTCCTGCTGGCTCCGGGACTGCTCTTTGCAGTCGGGCACACCGGGACCGTCCGGGCGGCGGATCAGTTCATTCCCGGGGCAACCGTGACGGCGCGCCAGGGGGGCGCCAGGCTCGTCACTTATACCGGCGAGAACGGCCGCTACGCGTTGGATCTCACTCCCGGCGTCTGGGAAATCGAAATCAAGATGTTCGGCTTCAAGACGCTGAACTCCACCATCACGATCGGGGAGCAGTTCACCAACAAAGATTGGACGCTCGAAATGCCGCGGCCCGGTGAGCCAGTGGAGCCGGCCAAACCGGCCGCCGCTGCCACGACTCCGAAGACTACATCTGCGCCACCCACGCCCGCTGCATCGTCACCCCCATCTGCCTCAAACGGCCCCCGGCCGGGCCGCTACGGACAGGGGCGAATGGCGGGTCAGGGCCGCGGCGGTGGCCAACCGCAACAGTCGAATCAGCCGGCGTTTCAAAACGCTAATGTGACGGCCACCGATGCCGGCGCCGAGGCACTGGCGATGGCGGGGGACGGGTCCGGCATCGCCGCAACTGCCGATACATCCGACGCGCTCACCATGAACGGCAGCACCAGCGGCGGACTGGGTGCGGCGTCGGACGATTTTGCCCGCATGGGGCGCGGCGGCAGGGGTGGTCCTGGCGGCCCCGGCGCGCTCAGCGGCGGCCTGAACGGCAACGGATTGATGACCCTCGGTGCGAGTCTGGGCGCCAACGGCGATCCGCTCGGGATGGGCGGATTCGGCGCAGCCGGTGCGGACGCCGGATTCGGCGCGGGTCCCGGCGGCAATTTCGGATTAGGCGGACCGGGCGGAGGTGGACCCGGTGGCGGAGGAGGGCGCGCCGGCGGTGGCGGTGGCGGCGGCGGGCGCGGAGGGGGCGGTGTAGCTCGCGCCGGGCGCGGCGGGCGCGGGCCCTTCAACGGGCAATACGCCCAATTCGGCAATCGCCGCGGGCGCAATCGGCAATCCCCTTATCAGGGATCGATTGCGATTACCGCCACCAATTCGGCGCTCAATGCCGCGCCGTTCTCGCTCAACGGACAGAATCAGCCAAAGCCTTCCTCGGCCACTGAAACCATCGCCTTCAATTTCGGCGGACCGGTGCGCATTCCGCACATCGTGAGCAACGACAAGTGGTCGTTCTACGTGAACTTCACGAATAACGATGCGCGCACGGCGAGCAATCTGGTGAGCACGGTGCCGACCGATGCGGAACGGAGCGGCGATTTCTCAGCCGCCACGCAAAACGTAACCGTCGGGGGCGTGCGGCAGACGGTGCCCGTGCAGATCTTCGATCCCACCAGCAATACGCCATTTCCCGGCGCGATCATTCCGCAGACCCGGCTCAGTGTCGTCGCCATGGGGCTGCCAGGCGTGCCTGGATTGTTAAGTTACTTCCCGCAGCCCACCTACCCGAACCTGACGACGTACAATTACGCCATCGCCGAATCGACGCCTTCGATGAGCAATTCGCTCGGGGTTCGTCTGCAGGGGTCGGTCACGACCAAGGACCGCATCAGCTTCAATCAACAGTATCAAATTCGCCACTCGACGTCGGAACAACTGTTCGGCTTCGACGATACCAGCAAAGGCTACGGCCTGAGTTCCACGGCGCAGTGGACGCACATTTTCAAGCCGCGCGTGAATAACAGCGCGCAATTGGCGTTCAGCCGGAACCTCACCAAGAACCAGCCGTACTTCGCCTACAAGACGAATATCGAAGGCGACCTCGGAATCGCCGGCCCCGACACCAGCCCGATCGATTACGGCCCGCCCACCCTGAGCTTCACCAACTACGGATCGCTTTCCGACGGAGCGTACAGTTCCACCCGCGGCCAAACCACCAACTTTACCGATAACTTTACCTACATCGCCCACAAGAACCACAACCTGAGCTTCGGTGCCGGATACCGGCGGATGCAGAATAACGTGCTCTCGTACGCCAGTTCGCGCGGCAGCTTCACTTTCGGCGGCGACATGACGGAGGGCATCGATTGCGGCGTCACGCAAGGCCAAACGGTGACGGGGCCGGTCTGCGACGGCGCCAAGGTGGCCAACTCGGGATACGATTTCGCCGATTTCCTGTTGGGTCTGGCGCAGGTTTCGAGCATTCGAACCGGCAACGATAATAACTATTTTCGCGGATGGGCGGCGAACGCCTACGCCATGGACGACTGGCGTGTCAGCCGCGGATTGACCATCAACGCCGGAGTGCGCTACGAATATTTCGCGCCTTACACGGAGCTGTACGGGCACCTGGCGAATCTGGATATCAATCCGAGCTTTACAGCGGTCGACGTGGTAACTGCCGGAGGCTCGGGAAACAACGGCATCGGCAGCGTGGGAACTTATTTCGGCCAATATCCCGCCAGTCTCGTAAAGGGCGACCCGCACGCCTTCTCGCCGCGATTCGGGCTGGCGTGGCGGCCGTCGCAGAAATACAACCGGGTCATCCGGCTGGGCTACAGCATCTTCTATAGCGGATCGACCTATAGCGGCTTTGCCACGCAAATGGCCGCGCAGCCGCCCTTTGCCAACAACATCAACGATACCGGCACTTTGCTCGCGCCGCTACCCTTGCAAAACGCGTTTATCCCCCAGCCGGTGAATAATCAGTACGCCATCAATCCCGATTACCGGCTGGGGTACACACAAACCTGGACCGTCGCCTTCCAGCAGACGCTCCCGCATAATGTGCTCATGGAACTTGAATATGTCGGCATCAAAGGCACGGGATTGCCGGTCACTCTTCTGCCGAATCAACCCATCGTTCCCGCCGACAACAACGCGCCCCTGCGCATTCCCAGCGCCAGTTCCTTCAGCTACCAGACCGATATCGCCGATTCCATCATGCACGCGGCGCAAGTCCGTTTGACGCGGCGTTTCACGCGCGGCATGTCGGCGGTGGCGCTTTACACCTTCTCCAAATCCATCGACGACGATAGCAACCAGGCGCAGGATCCGTTCAATCTGAGCCTGGAGCGCGCGCTTTCCACCACCGACCAGCGGCATCGCCTGAACGTGAACTACGTGGTGTCGTCGCCGGTCGGGGTGCGCGGATTGTGGCGAAATGGCGGCTGGAAAACGCGCATGCTGTCCGGCTGGACCACATCCGGCGGGTTTACCTATGCCACCGGCCTCCCGCTCACGCCCACGCTGGCGGGTGTCGCCACCAGTTCCAAGTTCTACCTTCGGCCCGACACTACCGGCGCGCCGCTCAATGCACCCGGTTATCCGTATTTCAACCTGGCGGCTTTCTCGACCACTCCGCCCGTAGATGCCTACGGCGACGCGGGGCGCGACATCATTACCGGCGTCCCGACGCTCGGCTTGAATGCGCAACTCAACCGCGCCTGGCGATTTGGGGAAACCCGCAAGCAGATCCAACTGTCCTTCCGTACCACTAACGTGTTGAATCACGTTTATATCAGCGGTTTCAGCACGGTGGTGGGATCAAGCAACTACGGACAGCCCACGGCGGCGGCCGGAACGCGAACGGTGACTTGCAATCTTCGCTTTAACTTCTGAATCCCTTTATGCGAAGGATCTGGATTCCCGCGGTGGTAGCGCTCCTCGCGATGGGGCAGCAGAAGCCGCCCGCCTCTTCGCCCGCCACCACCATGCCCAAATACACCATGAATTCCAACCTGGTGATCGTGGATCTCACGGTGAAGGACAAGAACGGGAAGGCAATCGAGGGGCTGACAAGAGACGACGTGGTAGTTCTCGAAGACGGCAAGCCGCAGACCATCGCATTCTTCGAACCGCAGAAACTCACGCTCGACCCCGAACCGCCCGAACCGCCGCCCTCGCTCGAAGACAAGAACGCGCTCCCCGATCCGCCGAAAACTACCATCACTTCGGCCGGCAAGGACAAGATTCAGTATCACGACAAGCGCCTCATCGCCCTGTTCTTCGATTTTTCGAACATGCAGATCCCCGAGCAGCTTCGCGCGCAGGACGCGGCGCTGAAGTTTCTGAACGAGCAGATCACTTCCTCAGACCTGGTGGCCGTGCTGCTGTTCACCTCCGTGGTGAGCGTCCGCACCGACTTCACGGCGGATCGCAGCGTCTTGACGGACATCATCAAAGGACTGCCCATCGGCGACTCCAGCGAGAACGCCGCCTTGGCCGACGATGCCAGCACCAACGGCGAAGATACCGGCGCGGCATTCGTCGCCGACGAGACGGAGGTCAACATCTTCAATACCGATCTCAAACTGGCCGCGCTCGAACAGGTGGTGCGCCAACTGGCCACGCTGCCGGAAAAAAAGGCGCTGGTCTACGTCACCGGCGGTATCAGCAAATCCGGCAGCCTCGAAAACCAGGCGCAGCTGGAAGCCAGCATCAACGCGGCAGTGAAATCGAACGTCGCGATTTATCCCATCGATGCGCGCGGCTTGATGGCCGACCCTCCGGGAGGCGCGGCGTCCGTCGCCTCCTCGCGCGGGGGAATGAGCTTGTCGGCGTACAACAATCAACGCGCCACCATCAACGACTCGCAGGAAACGCTCGTCACCCTGGCGGCCGATACCGGCGGCAAGGCCTTCCTCGACAGCAACGACCTCTCGCTCGGCCTGAAGCAGGTGCAGGAGCAGTATGCCAGCTATTACATCCTGGGCTACAACACGCAGAACAACACCATGGACGGCAAGTTCCGCAAAATAACCGTCCGGCTGAAGGAGCCGATCCCCGGCGCCAGGCTCGATTTCCGCAATGGATATTATGCCGACAAGCTCTGGAAGAATTTCAACGGCGACGACAAGGAGCGCCAGTTGAAAGACGCGCTGATGTCCGACAATCCCGTCACCGATATCCCGTTGGCGGTGGAAGTGGACTATTTCCGCATCTCGCCGGCGGCGTATTTCGTGCCGGTTTCCGTGAAGATCCCCGGGTCGGTGATCGCGCTGGCGCAGAAGAAGGCGGTGGGCGAAACCGAGTTCGACTTCATCGGCAACGTGATGGATGAGCGCAAGCAGGTGCAGGGCATGGTTCGCGATTTCATCCACATCAAGCTGCCGACGACGGAAGCGGAGAAAGTGGCGTCGCGCAACTTTCACTACGATGCCGGCTTCACGCTCTCGCCGGGGCGATACCGCATGCGATTCCTGGTGCGCGAAGGCCAGTCGGGAAAAATGGGCACGTTCGACACGCGCTTCGTAATTCCCGATCTGGCGGCCGATTCCATGACGCTGAAGACCAGCTCGATCGTCTGGAGCAGCCAGCGGGAAGCGCTCAAAGCCGCGGTCGGTCAGGCGGAGCAGATCACGAAGAAGAACGCCGCCGCCAATCCGCTGATTTCGGGCGATGAGAAGGTGGTGCCCAATGTCGGCGATTACAAAGTCTTCCGCCGCGCGCAAAACATGTACATCGATTTCGACGTGTACGACGCCGCGCCCGATCCCAGGAACACCGCCGCCCGCGACATCGACGTGGAAATGAGCCTGTTCAATCAAAAGGGCGATAAGACGTTCGAAGTCGGTCCGGTGAAAGCTACTGAACTTGTGGCCACGCGCCCGGATGCCGTGCCGGTGCGCATTCAGATTCCGCTGAAAAACGTCGCGCCGGGACGCTATGTTTGCCAGCTCAACGTGATCGACGAAATCGGCCGCAAGTTCTCATTTCCGCGGGCGAGTGTGGTGATTCAGTGACGGATTCGCCGCAGAGACGGTAGAGTCCCGTCTTGCTATTGGTCCCGATCGTTCGCTTGCATTTCGCGTCGAAGCACATCGTGGAAACGCACAGAAAGCTTCTCGAAACCTCAGGAGGTTTGGCTGGATACCAAAATCATCTGTCCTTTGGCGTACGAGTTGGGCCGGCGCGGTCTCCGCGCGGCGAGCCAGCAGGCGATTTCAGCCGTCTATGACGGCATCCGCATCAATGCGGGACTCCGAGCCGATCTGCTGGTCGAAGATAAGGTCATTGTGGAAATCAAATCCGTCGAGGTGATCCTCCCGGTCCACAAGAAGCTACCGGTGAGATCATTGATCCATCCTATCATTCGAAGCCGATTTGGGTTGCGCCCTTGAAATCCCAAGGAGGGGGCGTCGAGGCGATCCCTACGCCTCTTTGCGACTCGCCTCGTACCCGGATTTCTCCGCGTGCGAGAGCGCTCTGTCACGTATCTTCACCCTTTCGCGTAGCTAGGCGGATAATCGCAAACGTTGTCGCGACCGACGCGCTTAACGTCTACTCCTTCGCCATCGGCATCGCCGTCGCTCTCGGAATCTTCCACATGCCGCCGCACATGGCCGCCGGCGCCGTGGCCGATGGCTTGGTCTACGGTTGGCTCCGCATCGCCTGGGATCCTGGTGGCCGCCGTCTTCATCTACGACGTCTCCGTCGAAACCAAACAGTTCGAGATCATCAAGCAATCCATCGGCGGCATCTCGTCCGACCGGCGCCTGCAAGTCCTCCTCATCGCTTTAGCGCTCGGCGCGCTGCTCGAGGGCGCGGGCGGCGGCGAAGCGGTCCAGGTGGGTGTCACCGGCCTTGTAGACCACGCCCATGCCGCCTTCGCCGAGCTTCTCGACGATCTCGTGGTGCGCCAACCGCTGACCGATCATGCGATACGGCCAGACTATCAGGTCTTGTCTTGGAAACGGCGGTCGGGGACATTAGTCCCGTGAAGTCCCGTTCACGTCAAGTTACCGAAAGACGCCAGACTCGCGGCTCCCTCCACCAGGCCCCCTCCACCGATTCGACGCCTGATAAATCGATCACGCGCACCCCAAAATTATTCCCCCTTGAGCCTCAACTACATCACGATAACCCGAGCCCACAGCCAACGCACTCCGTGCTAGAGCTAGGTCGACCGAGCGCCAAAACGCGCCGCCGAACTCATCATGGAACAAATCTACCAAACGAACCCATTTCCGCCCCCAACCAAAAGAAAGGAAACCGCTTTCCCCACTCCCATCGAACCCACGCAGAAGAATTACCAAACGAACCCATTATTCCCACCCAACCCGAACAAACACAAACCTTTCCCCACCTCAAAACGAACCCATGCCGCCCACCCTGTGACGCGCCCCGATTCCAGGTACAATTCTCTTTCGTCTTCCGGCCGCCTCCATGCATGAGATCTGGCATCAGAATTTCGACCCCCTGGGCAACCCGGTGTTCTCCACCATCGCGGCCGCCGTTCCGGTCTGCACCCTTTTCTACTTCCTGGCCGTCCGCCGCACCGCCGCCTGGCTCGCCGCCGTCTACTCGTTCGCCATCGGCATCGCCGTCGCTCTCGGAATCTTCCACATGCCGCTGCACATGGCCGCCGGCGCGGTGGCGGATGGCCTGGTCTACGGTTGGCTCCGCATCGCCTGGATCCTGGTGGCCGCCGTCTTCATCTACGACGTCTCCGTCGAAACCAAGCAGTTCGAGATCATCAAGCAATCCATCGGCGGCATCTCGTCCGACCGGCGTCTGCAAGTTCTCCTGATCGCCTTCGCGTTCGGCGCGCTGCTCGAAGGCGCGGGCGGCGGCGGAGCACCCGTAGCCGTCACCGGTGCCATGCTGATCGGCCTGGGATTCCCGCCGATGCAGACCGCTCTCCTGTGCCTTGTGGCCAATTCGGCGCCCGTGGCTTTTGGCGGACTGGGAAATCCCGTGCGCACGCTGGTCGCCGTCACCGGCCTGCCGGAGGCCGATTTCAGCGCCATGATCGGCCGCATCCTCGGCATCATTATTCTGATCCTGCCGTTCTGGCTGGTGCGCATCCTGTGCAAATTCCGCGAGACGGTGTCGATCTGGCCGGGCCTCGTCGTCGCGGCCGTCACTTCCGCGGGCATCCAGTTTTTCTGGTCGAACTACATGGACGCCTCGCTCGTCAACATCGTTTCTGGACTCGGCACGCTCGTGGTCTTGGCGCTTTTCTTCGGCAAAATCTGGCATCCCAAAGAGAGCTGGCGATACTCCGGCGAGGCGGCGGCGGTCGCCCATTCCGGCGACAAGCTCACCTTCGGACGCATTCTGCGCGCCTGGTCGCCGTTTCTCATCGTCAGCGCGCTGGTCGTTCTGTGGGGCGCGCCGCCCGTCGCCAAACTGCTGGAACGGACTTCGTGGAAGCCGCCCGTCCCCGGCCTGCACCTGATGGTCATGCGCATGCCCCCGGTGACCGCCAAGCCGTTCGCCGAGCCGGCGCTCTTTGACCTCTCATGGATCGCGACTCCCGGCACGGCGGCGTTTCTCGCCGGCCTGATCAGCGGTCCGCTGCTAGGCCTTTCGCTGAAACGGACCCTCCAGGTTTTCCTGCGCACCTGCTGGCGCATTCGCCTCAGCGTGGCGGCCATCATGTGCATGCTCGGGCTCGGCTATCTCACCCGCTATTGCGGCATGGACGCCACGCTCGGCATGGCCATGTCGCACACCGGCGCGATGTTTCCGTTCTTCGGCACGCTCATCGGCTGGATCGGTGTGGCGCTGAGCGGGACCGATGCCGGGTCGAATGCCCTCTTCGGCAGCTTTCAGGCCATCACCGCCAATCGCCTCGGCTTGAGCCCGATCCTGATGGGCGCGGCCAATAGCGCCGGCGGCGTGATGGGCAAAATGATCGCCGCCCAATCGCTGGTCATCGCCGCTACCGTAACGGGGCAGGACGGTCACGAGGGCCTCATCTTCCGCGCTGTTCTGAAGCACAGTCTGGGGCTCGCGGTGCTGGTCGGATTGCTCGTCCTGATGTTCGCCTATGTCTTCCCCGGCGCCGTGCCGAGCGGTCATCACTTTTGGTAACCAAGGAGTGTAAATGCATCGACAAATCGTTTGCGCGTTCGCGTTGGCGGGGCTGCTAGCGCCCGTTTCGCAGGCCCAGTTGTGGACGTGGACCAAAGAACAGATGTCTGATTACACCAAGGCCTGGACTGGCGACCGCTTTCCGGACGGCCGTCCCAAGGTTCCCGATCAGTGGTTGGAGCGCGCCAAGGATATGTCCGCCGAAGAGGTCATCACTTCGCGCACTGCCGCGGGCTTGCCCGTCTACAGCCAGTACGAAGGCGACTTCCGCGTCCTCCATCCCGAAATGAAAATGGCCGGCCGCGCCTTCACTGTGATGTTCATGCCCACGCGGCCCGATCTCGATTCGGTGATTACCGCCAAGCTGCGTGAGCGCGGCGTCCCCCTGCTGAACAATCAGTACGTCATCGACATGCTCCAGCCCGGCGACGTAATGGTGGTAGATCTTTACGGCAAGCACGAAGGCGGCACCTTCGTCGGCGACAATCTTTTCTATTACATTATGAAGACCACCAAGGGTGGCGGCCTGGTGGTCGACGGATCTTTCCGCGATCTCGATGGCATCCAGGAAATGGCCATGCCGTGCTATTACCGCTACGCCCACCCCAGCGCGCTCACCCCGCAGACTACGACGGTCGCCGGGTACAACGTGCCGATTCGTATCGGCAACGTTACCGTGATGCCGGGCGACCTCGTCATGGGCGACAAAGAGGGAGTCTCGTTCATCCCACCGTCGACTGCGGAGGCAATTCTCGACAATGCCGACCGCATTCACATCCACGACGAATGGACGCGCAAGAAATTCGACGAAGGAAAGTATAAGTCGAGCGAGATTTATAGCTCGCCCAAAGATCCCGCGCTGCAAAAGGAATATCAGGAGTATCTGACCAAACGTCTGGCGGAAATTAAGGCCAGCCGCCAGAAATGAGTTTGCCGCCAGTCGTGTCGAGGCAAAGCATCCTGGGGCCACGGACGGACACCGATTCACACGGATCAATCCAAGGAAGTTCTTATCCGTGTTCATCTGTGGCCAAATTTGTTTTCGCGGCCGGGCTGATTTTGCGGGAGACGTTCCGCTGGTCGTTTGGGGTATTGCCATTTCGCCGGCCTGCCTCAGGAGGGCGATTGGTTCGACCCCGTGTTCGTGAAA
>Ga0181528_10000646_pt1 | contig 23605 bp, 15 predicted proteins | sample PEATcosm2014_Bin_47_FD_119742 | JGI IMG/M metagenome (GOLD analysis project Ga0181528, IMG submission 119742) | Peatland microbial communities from MTU Mesocosm Facility, Houghton, MI, USA - PEATcosm2014_Bin10_10_metaG | ecosystem: Environmental > Terrestrial > Soil > Wetlands > Peat | place...
AATTCGGGTGATAGAAAACCCTCGGACGAACCTTGGCGACGCGTTGTGGGGCATCCTAGCGCGAGTTCTTTTGCGCCCTGCTGTTGCGGGTGGGAGGCAATCGGGTTTTTCAACAAACTCCTAAAGTTCGCAGCGGAAGTCCGGGGTGGGGCGGACGTCCACGTCCGCGCCGGACCTCCAGGTCCGGCTCTTTCGGACGTCAGGAACGCCAGGAAGAAGGCCCACGTGGACATTGGCCGCGGACCGGGAGGTCCGCCCCACCGCCGCGCACTTGTTCAATGAAACTCAAATTCGGGACACTAGGAGCGGCGCTTCCCGCCCTCAATACCGGCCGCGATCTCGCGCTGGATTGGGGATTGCTTTCGGGCAACCGGGGAGCTGTTTCTCGTGAGGCGTGCCTCTGAAATGCATTCGGGCTGTGGTCTGGAGTACTTCCGTACCCCCGGAAGGGTTCATTGACTCGCCGTACGCCGGAGTGCAAAATGAGGTCGATACCTTCCAACGGTCGCCGGGCACGATCGGGCGTGATGCAGAGTTAGCTTCGGCCGCACCGATTGCGCGGCGCTTTCCTGGTTTTTTGAGAGCAGAATGGGATATTCCTTCAATAACATCGTCTTGCGCGTCGCTCCGAAGCGCTTCACGAGTTGGGAGGAGTTTGTTCGCGAAACTCCGGAATACTCCATCGGACTTGAGGTGGTTGACGGCGCGCCCGGCCACCAGGGGCACCACGTTCATTTCGATCATCATGCCGGCGTAGTCCGTGAGGCCACGATGAGCGCCGCCATGCAGGCCTACATCGCCGTCCGCCAGGGCCGTCTGATGGAGCGCTGGCTGCTGAAGCAGCGGCCCGTTCCCGTTTATACCTGGAATGCGGATCAGGACGTCTGCCTCGCCGCCTTCGTCCTTGAGCACCACGACCTGCTCGAACGGTCCGAGGGCACGCCGTTGCTGCGTTGGATCGTTCAGTACAACAACAAGATAGACGTTTGCGGCGGCATATACCCCGTGAACCTCACGGAACTCGTCGACAACCACTTCACGTGGGTCTTCGAACCCTACCGGCAACAGCGCATGCAGGGCAAGATGCAGGGTGACGACGAACTGGTGATGGACACGGTCCGGCGTGTCTGCGAGCGGTTGCAGGCTCTGCTGGAGGGCAAAGCAGGGACCTCCCCAATCACGGCCCAGCCCGAGATCCTGTATCGATCGCCCTATAATTTCGTAATTGCCGATGAGAAAGGAGATCCGACTTCCCGCCTCGTCCTGGCTTCGCAAGGTTACACGAATCTCATCAGCCTGGTCTGCACGCGCCCCAGTGGCCGCCGCACCTACAGCATCATCCGCGGTTCGCCTTACGACGAAGATGTCTTCCAGATACCGGAATTGATCGAGGCGTTTCAAGCCGCGGAAGACCGCCCGGATGTGCGAATTTGGGGCGGCTCCAATCTCGCCGCCGGTTCCGACAGCGAGATCGGCAGCTCGTTGTCCTGGACCGCGTTACGGGATATTGCCGAGCCGATTGTGAGCGCGGCGTTTCGCAAGAACGTCAGCGCCCAGCTCCCGGGCCGTGGCGATGTGGCGCGCAGTGGCGTGCTGCTGGTCATGTCCCCGGCCAGCCAGCCGCCCATCCGCGAGCACTTGATGGCTTGCGGGCTGGAGGTCTTCCCGGTGTCCTCGTGCGCGGAAGCCCGCAAAGTCCTCAACCTGCACTATCAGCTCACCGCCGTCTTTTGCGCATCGCGCCTTTCGGACGGCGGGTTCCAGGATGTGGCTCAGATGGCGCGGGAGCGGAGCCGCGAAGTCCCGGTGGTGGTCTGCGTACCGAGTGCGGATGGCGACTCCGTGAGCGGGTTGGAGTGGGACGGCTTGCAGGAGATTAACGAGCCGTACCAGCAGGCGCAGGTTCGCGAGGCTGTCGACATTGCTATTGCCTGGCGCGAGGCCAACGACCGGTAATGGCGGATTGAACTGCCGGCACGTGCGAAGACGCGCGCGCTCCGCAAAGTGCGAGGTCGGGTCTCCATCGATGGGCTTGCTTCGCGCTACACGCTTCCAGCTAAAATCTAAGTAAGCATTAATGTTGCGAGGAGGAACAGGTCAGCTTTCGTGGTGCTTGCACGCAGCTTTGTTCGGCTGATGAGCGGTGTCCTCTGGACGCCGGTTCTCAGCGTGTGCATGGCCGCGGCGGCCCTGTCCCTGCCGTCCCGTCCGGCGATGGAACGTGAATGCGTGACCGCCAACGCCCAGTCCCGCCTCGCGGTTTGCTTGGTTTCCGACCTCGATGGCGACCGGCAGGCTGACTACGCACTCTCGCTTGATATCACAGGCCTGTTTGTCCGCCCGGCCTCGATCTCCATCCACCTGAGCAGCACGCTTGAAACTTACCGCCTTTTTCTGCCGGACGGCCTGGCTGCGTCGAGCTTCGTTTTCCGCGACGTCAACGGTGACGGACAACTCGACATCGCCTTGCTGGGAGGCTTCAATGAGACCGTCGGCGTCTTCCTGAACGACGGCTCAGGCGGATTCCGGTTCGACCGTCAGGACCGGTACCTCACTCCGCCTAACCACGATTTGTCCGAAATGTCACCGCCGCCAAGACTCCGCTCGTGCGACTGCGCCGAGCCGGGGTCCGGTTCTTCCTGCGCACTTTCCGCTTATGACGTTGCCGCGCACAGACTCCCGGCAGCGAGAGTCCGCTTTGTTGAAACTCAGTCTACCCCTGCCCGTCCCTCTCCCAATGCAGCTCGCAGCCGCGCACCCTAACATTTTCTCCGGTCTTCACCGCCCCAATGCAAGCCCAGCCCATTGCCCGCTCGTCACTTGTGTCGAGAGGAAGCGCCGGCGCAATAAAGGCAACGGGCAGGCGTGGGCAAGGCAACCGAAAGCGACAAGGGATTGGAGTGGGATTCAAGCATGAGTAAAGCGATTCTTCGCGCGGCAAGCTCGGTACGAGATCCGGTTCGAGATCCGGTGTCAAGCGGGCCCCGACTGCTGACGGCACTGCCCGTCCTCCTCGCCTTTCTGTTCGCGGGATGCGGCGAGAAGACAAAGCAGCAAGACCCTGGGGCCGGCGCGCCTCCACCGGTCAAAGTGGAACGCGAGGCCGATGCATCCATCGTCAAGGTCGATAAGCCGGAACAGTTCGCGCTTGCTACTGCTGCCGGATACAACGCTTCGACGGAGCTCGGCGTCACCGGCACTGTCAGCCCGGACGTCTCGCGAAGCGTCCCAGTACCGTCTCTGGTGTCTGGCAGGGCGGTAGAGGTCCTCGCCCGGCTCGGCGACGAGGTAAAGAAAGGCCAGGTCCTTTTGAAGGTGCGGAGCTCCGACGTTGCGGGCGCGTATTCGGACTACCGGAAAGCAGTCGTGACCGAACGGCTGACGCTGATGCAGTCGGAACGCGCCAAACTGCTCTTCGAGAAAGGGGCGCTGGCAAAAAAGGATCTTGAGGTTGCAGAGAACGCCGAGGACGCCGCGAAAGTGGACCTTGAAACCACGGCAGAGCGCTTGCGTCTGCTCGGTTCGGACCTCGACCATCCGACGGGCATTGTCGAAGTTCTGGCGCCGGCCACCGGTGTGATCACCGACCAGCAGGTGACCGCCGGATCCGGCGTGCAGGCGCTCTCCGCGCCCAATCCATTCACCATTTCGGACCTTTCGCGCGTCTGGATCGTGTGTGACGTTTACGAAAACAATCTCCCTGACATACGAATGGGCGAGGCCGCCGAGATCGGGCTGTCGGCCTATCCCGGCAAGATCCTGCGAGGCCGCATCTCCAACGTCAGCCCGATCCTCGATCCGAACCTGCACACCGCCAAGGTCCGCATTGAGGTGGACAACCCTGGACGGCTCCTGCGAGTGGGCATGTTTGTGACGGCAACATTCCACGGCCAGACGCCTCAGAAACACGCGAGCGTGCCTGCCTCGGCGATTCTGCATCTGCATGATCGCGACTGGGTCTATGTCCCGGCCGGCGCAGGCCAGTTCCGGCGCATTGGAGTAGTGGGCGGGAAAACTTTGCCGGGAAATCTGCAGGAGATCGTCTCGGGGTTGGAGCCTGGCGCAAAGGTCGTCGCCAACGCGCTCGTTCTTCAGAACACGGTGGACCAGTAATGATCCAGCGAATGGTCGACTTCGCACTTGCGAAGCGCCTCTTCGTCCTGGGCGGAGCGGGGTTGCTGCTGATCTGGGGCATCCTTGCCTTCAAGGCCCTGCCTGTCGAGGCGTACCCCGACGTAGCGAACAACTACGTGCAGGTCATCACGCAGTGGCCGGGACGCGCCGCCGAAGAGGTGGAGCAGCAGGTCACCATGCCGGTCGAGATCGCCATGAATGGCATTCCGCATCTGGAGCACTTGCGCTCTACGTCGCTGTTCGGACTGTCGAGCGTGATGCTGATCTTCGATGATGAATCCTCAAACGAATGGAATCGCCAGAAGGTCATCGAGCGTATCGCGCAGGTAACCCTTCCGCAAGGGTTGCAGCCGCAGATGGGCACCGACTGGAGCCCCGTGGGCCAGATCTATTGGTACACGCTCAAGAGCCGCAACCCGCAGTACGACGTCATGGAATTGAAGGCGCTCGAAGATTGGGTGCTGGAGAAACAGTTCAAGTCCGTGCCAAATGTCGTGGATGTGTCGAGCTTTGGCGGCGCCACGCGAGAGTACCAGGTCCAACTGGATCCGAACAAGCTCATTTCCTATGGGCTCAACCTTGCCCAGGTGGAGCAGCAGATGGCCGCCAACAACGTCAACGGCGGCGGCAGTTTTATCGAGTCGGGCCTGCAACAGATCAACGTGCGCGCCGTCGGTCTGGTCTCGAACGTCCATGACATCGAAAACACCGTTATTACGGCCAGGAACGGGACCCCGCTGCGCGTGAGGGACATCGCCACGGTGAGCCAGGGCGACAGGATCCGCCTCGGCCGCGCGGGCAAGGCCATCCACCGTGCGGACGGCAGGGTGATCGACAACGACGACGTCGTCGAGGGCATCGTGCTGCTGCGCAAGGGCGCCGAGGCCGACGCGACGCTGCGCGCCATTCACGCCAAGGTGGAGGAGCTGAACGATCACATCCTGCCCAAGGGTGTGGAGATCGTACCGCACCTGGACCGCAGCGACCTCGTCCACTACACCACCCGCACCGTGGAGAAGAACCTCACCGAAGGCATGTTGCTCGTCTCGGTGATTCTCTTCCTGTTCCTCGGTAATATCCGCGGCGCCCTCATCATCGCGCTCACCATTCCTTTCTCGTTGATGTTCGCCTCCATTTGCCTGGACCTGAGCAAGATTCCGGCGAACCTGCTATCGCTCGGTGCGCTCGACTTCGGCATGTTGGTCGATGGTTCAGTGGTGATGATCGAGAACATCATCCGGCAACTCGACCGTGAGCGCGAACGCAATGGCCGCACCTCCGTGCGCGACACAATCCGCGCTGCCGCACACGAAGTGCAAAGGCCCGTTTTTTACTCAAAAGCGATGATTATTGTCGCTTTTTTGCCCATTTTCACGCTGCAGCGCGTGGAGGGCCGCCTGTTCCGGCCGATGGCCTGGACCGTGAGCTTCGCGCTGATCGGCGCGGTGATCTTCCCCATGCTGATCGCCACCGTGCTCGCGAGCTTCGCGTTCCGCAACGGTGTCAAGGAGTGGCGCAATCCGGTGATCGAATGGATCACGGCGCGCTATCGCGTAGCCGTCACCTGGGCGGTGTACCATCGCTGGGTGTTGGTGGGCGCGTCGGTTGTAGGCGTCGCCGTAACCATCAACCTGCTGTTGAGCGGCGCCATTGGTTCCGAGTTCCTGCCGCATCTGGACGAAGGCGCCATCTGGGTGCGCGGCACGCTCGCGCCCAGCACTGGCCCGAGCGAGGGCATTCGTCTCGCCAACCAGGCGCGCGGCATACTGGCATCATTCCCTGAAGTGACCGTCGTCACCAGCCAGGTGGGCCGGCCCGACGACGGCACCGACACTACCGGCTTCTTTAACACTGAGTACTTCGTCGATCTCCTCCCCAAGGAGCGGTGGCGGCCGGTGTTTCGCGAGGACAAAGAAGCGCTGATTGCATCCATGAGCCAGGAGCTCGAAAAGATGCCCGGCGTGAATTGGAACTTCTCGCAGCCGATTGCCGACAACATGGAGGAGGCCGTCAGCGGCGTGAAGGGCGAGCTGGCGCTGAAGATTTTCGGCGACGACCTGAAGACACTCGAAGAGAAAGCCGACCAGGTTGTCGCCATCATGCACGGCGTTGCGGGCATCGAGGACCTGGGCGTGTTCCGCGTCATCGGCCAGCCGAACTTGAATGTGACCGTGAATCGAGACAAGGCGGCGCGCTACCAGATCAACGTCAACGACGTGCAGGACGCCATCCAGACCGCGGTCGGCGGCAACGCCGTCAGCCAGGTGTTGCAGGGCGAGCAACGCTTCGACCTGGTGGTGCGCTACCAGCAGCTCTACCGCGGGACGAGAGAGGCCATCGAAAACATCCGTCTACTCGCGCCTTCGGGCGAGCGCGTTTCGCTCGCGCAGCTCTGCGACATCTCGGTCAACGATGGCGCGTCGGAGATCTATCGTGAGGCCAACCAGCGCTACGTGGCCGTGAAGTACAGCGTGCGTGGACGCGACCTCGGCAGCACGGTGGAAGAGGCGATGAAGAAGGTGAACAAGCAGGTAAAACTTCCGCCCGGATACAAGTTCGACTGGGCCGGCGAGTACGAAAGCCAGAAGCGTTCCTCGGCGCGCCTGGCGATCATCGTGCCAGTCACCATTCTGCTGATCTTCTTCATCCTTTACGCCGTATTTGGCTGCGCCAAGTGGGCGTTTCTGAATCTGATGAACATCTTCGTTGCGCCCATCGGCGGTTTGTTCGCGCTGCTGCTCACGGGCACGCACTTCAGCGTCAGCTCAGGCGTCGGCTTCCTGGCGCTGTTCGGGGCGTCGGTGCAGATTGGCGTCATCATGGTCGAATACATCAACCAGCTTCGCGCGCGCGGCCGCTCCGTGGTGGACGCCGCCGTCGAAGGCGCGGTGCGCCGCTTGCGGCCCATCATGATGACCATGCTGGTGGCCACGCTCGGACTGCTGCCCGCTGCTACCTCGCACGCCATCGGGTCCGACTCGCAACGGCCATTCGCCATCGTCATCGTCGGCGGCCTGATCGGCAACCTGCTGGTAAGCGTCTTCCTGCTGCCGATGCTGTATGTCTGGTGGGCGCGTCCGACAGACAAACTACCACTGCCCGAAGAAGAGCCCAGCGAAGCGTAGGGTGGTCCCGCGTTTGTTGTGAGCCTGTGTTCGCGTACGGTCCGCGTGGTGGGGCAGGCTTTCAGCCTGCGCGGGGCTTCAGCCCCGCTCCGGACGGCACCGGTTGAAAACGGTGCGCAGACTGAAGTCCGCCCGACCACGCTCCGGCCACCTTCATTCCCGTTGGCGGTGCGGCGGTCTCATGGCTTCGCGGTGATAGAGTGTAAGCTTCGCGGTTTATCCCCGCCAGCGCGCGTTTTGCGCCGCTTGCGTCAGGATGCATTCCCCGCTCCAACGGGTGGGGGCGCGAAGCGAGATTGAAATAGTCGGGGCGTTCTCCGGAGTCACCCAATAATGAAGCTGAGTTCGCACGTCATCAAGAGCACAATCGTCGCCGCGCTCGGCGGCCTGCTGTTCGGATTCGATACGGTCGTGATTTCGGGCACCACGAGCGCGCTCAAGGCGACCTTCTCGCTCTCCGAATGGGGCCTCGGCTTTACGGTGGGCAGCGCCCTGCTGGGCACCATTCTCGGTGCGATGTTTGCGAGCATCCCCGGCGACAAACTGGGCCGCAAGATGAGCCTGATGTTCATGGCCGGGCTCTATTTCATCTCCGCGTTGGGCTGCGCCTTCGGTTGGGACTGGAACTCGCTGCTCGTGTTTCGCTTCATCGGCGGACTCGGCATCGGCGGCTCTTCGGTGCTGGGCCCGATGTACATCGCCGAGATCGCTCCGGCCCGCAGCCGCGGCAAACTGGTCGGGCTGTTTCAGTTCAATATCGTCTTCGGCATTCTGGTCGCCTACCTGTCGAATTACCTGATCGGTCAGGCCGGGCTCGGCGACGCCGAGTGGCGCTGGAAGCTGGGGATCGCGGCCGTGCCCGCGGTGTTCTTCTTCCTGATGTTGTTCGGCATTCCGCAGAGCCCGCGCTGGCTGGTGAAGCAGGGCCGCGTCGACGAAGCGCGCAAGGTGCTGGAAGACGTCGGCGAAGGCAACCACGAGGAGGAACTCGCGGCCATCGTCGAGTCCATCGACGCCGAGCATGGCCTGGGCAGCGAGCCGCTCTTCCAGCATAAGTACCGGCTGCCGGTGTTCCTGGCAATCTCCATCGGCATGTTCAACCAGCTCTCGGGCATCAATGCGATCCTCTATTACCTGAACGACATCTTTGCCCGCGCGGGTTTCGATAAAGTATCGAGTGACCTGCAAGCCGTCGCCATTGGCGCCACTAACTTCCTTGCCACCATCCTGGCCATGTCGGTGATCGACAAACTGGGGCGCAAGAAGATGCTGTTGATCGGCTCCGTCGGCACGGCGCTGTGCCTGGGCGGCGTGACGGCCATCTTCGCCACCGGGCAGCACGAGTCGCTGCTGGTGTGGTTGCTGGTCGGCTTCATTGCCTTCTTTGCCTTCTCGCAGGGCGCGGTGATCTGGGTCTACCTGAGCGAGGTGTTTCCCACGCGAGTGCGCGCCAAAGGTCAGAGCCTCGGCAGCTTTGCCCACTGGTTCATGAACGCGGCCATCTCGATGTCCTTCCCGTTCATCGCGAGACAATCCGGCGCGGCACCCTTCGGGCTGTTCACGGCGATGATGGTCGCGCAGTTCTTCGTGGTCTTGTTCGTCTTCCCGGAGACGAAGGGCGTGACGCTCGAAGCCATGCAGAAGAAGTTGGGCATCCACTAGCGGGCAGCGTGCGAGATTCAGTACTGCCGCGAGACTCTCCCTCACGTCGTGTAGCTCGAATCCAGCCGGTTTACGATCAATAGTACCGAACCGCGAACAAAGAGAGCGGCCACTCCCTGCCGCATGCGTTTCGACGCCATTCAGCGCTCACTACTGCCGAGCCGTGCATCTCGTCCTGGAGTCCTATCCTGATCCATCTTCCGAAGGAGAAGATGAACGGTGGCTAAGTAGAAATAAAACATCCATGCTAGCCAGAGCGCTGCGTCGTAGTTCGTCTTCTGCCGTTCGTTATGGTGGCGAATACCAAAGTTGTTCGCCAGATTAAACAGGTCGTTCTCGTCTTTTGAAGTCAGAATTGTCTGGACGGAAGGTCGGAGATACTCGAAAATGTCCGCCAGGTCGCGAACTGCTTGTCGACGGTCATCGAAGGTGGACCCGTGCCTTCGAAACCGGAGGACTGCAGCGTTCACCCGATCGACGATGTTGGGATCTTCTGAGGGCAAGTCGGCCGCGAAAATGCGTTCGAATCCTTTTTCTGGCTTCTGCAGCACTTCTCCATTAGGAGACAACTCAAATGCCTGTTCGTAGTGTCCAAGGACCGTGTTGACTTTCTCACAGAACTCCGCACGGCCCCCTGCTCGATCGAATGTCGTCCAGTGCATCCCACAATCGTGCCAGCTGTGATAGGTGCCATCCACAGGCTTCGAGACGTGCTGAAACAAGAATTCGATCATGTCGAAGAAATCATCTTCGCTGTATTTGGTTGAACACTTGCGGATGGGCCAGAGGTTGCTCTTATGGATTGCTAGCAGGATTTCCAGGTCGACGTCACGAACTTTGCCGGGCATGAAACCCGCATCTACGCATTCAGAGCCGAAGGCCTCGTCAAAGTAGCCGCCCTCACCAAACTGATCGTAAACGCGGACGAAGAGATCGATAACATCCTTCAGGGGCAGACCATTCGGATGAGGGTTTAACCCGGAACGTTGCGAGTAGTATGAGTGTGCCATCGTCCCTCCGTGCAGACGCTGCAGGCCGCGCGTCCCATTCTCTCGCCATATTGCTCTGAATGTCAGGTCGCGCGATAAATTCGTTTGGCGCATTTGTTCGAGGGGCAACTCGCGGAATTCGGTCGTACCGATTCAGGCGCAAACGATAGTCCTCCACTTGAGCCACGAACGGCTCGCGCTATTTCGTCCGTGCTCTCAGAACCCGAGCAGCGGCGCGAGTCGTGCCCGAACCTCTTCCATCGTTTCTGTGGGGCAGCGCCCCAGTTTGCCCGCACGGCGCACTTTCCAATCGACGCTCTTCACGTGATCGGCGAGGATCACGCCGCCTGCGTCGAGACCCGCTGGAACGGGAACTTCAAACGGGTATCCCTTCACGTGACTCGTGATGGGGCAAACCAGCGCCAGCCCCGACCGCGCGTTATAGATTCTCGGGCTGAGCACCAGCGCCGGGCGCCGCCCCGCTTGCTCGCGGCCGGCTTGGGGGTCGAAGGTCAGCCAAACCAGATCACCCGCCTCCGGAACATAGGCCGCGCTCACCAGGACTCCTTACCTTGCGGTTGTCCCCAGTCCGTTTCGCGGTGACGGTTCCTGGGCGTGATTTGCGAGACAAGTTCCGACAGCTCGTACTTCCGGCGGGTCGAGCGCAAAACGATGCCGCGCGTGGCGTCGACCGCGAGCGCAACGCAGTCACCTTCCGCGAGTCCGGCCTGTGCGGCGATGGCTTGCGGAATCCGCACGGCCAGGCTGTTGCCCCATTTCGAGAGAGTGGTTTCGTTTCGCATACGTATCTACTTTGAATATACTTCCAATCCACTCGGGGCTGTCAGCGGAAGGTCCGGGGCTCTTCGCGGTCTCGCAAGACTCCGGGCCAGCCGCACCGCGCGTTGCTGCGCCCGCCTGGGAGCGCCGATCTCCAGATCGGCAGTGCGGTGTTGCCGATCTGGAGATCGGCGTTCCCAGGCGCGTCCTCCTCTCCTATGCGTTACACCCGCACGGCGAGTTGCAGCAGGTTGAATTGGTGCGCGCCGTAGCCCACCAGGCTATGCAGACGCACGCGGTCACCCAGATCCAGATGCGAAGCCCGCAGTCGCTCCAACTCCGTCAACGCGGCGTCCAGGCTCTGTGCGGCGCTGGAGATGCCGCGCTCGGCATCGGTCATCGAATCGGCGGGGGTGGCGCTCGGGCTTTCGGCCGGTTCCACAACGGCTGTGGGCTCGACTTTGGCGTTGCGCCGCAGCTCGTCGATGGCCGCAGCCAGGCGCGGGCCGTTCTCCGCCTCGATCGGGATCTCCTCACCGGCGTGCAGCAGCTTGTGTCCGCGGACGGCTACTTTGAGCCTGCGATATTCTTCCGGCGTGACCCGCGTCAACTGCGCCAGCGTGAAGAACTCGGGGCCGAACTCCTCCAACTGCCGGACGATCTTATCAGCGGTCACGCGGCTTATGCCCAGGCGCTCCACGCAGAATTGCTCCCAGGTCATTTTCAGGGCGCGGTACCGTTTGTTTCTCCGCAATTCGTGAATACATTCTGCGTCGGCCGTCGAGCAACGGCCCGCCATCAACGCGAATGCCTGTCTGCGTCCGAGCCACATCCCAAGATCGACGCCTTCCCCGATCTGATTCTCCCGGGCCGTTCGAATCTCATGTGATATCACCGCGTCTCTTCTCCTCATTCCCGTTCCCCTCTCCTTCCGCCAAGCGGCCGTTTGTAATCTGGTTGAAATCAGCAAAACAGTAAGAATTTACGGTTGTCGAAAATAACCCCTGTGAATTCAATCACTTAAGAATCGAAATCGTAAAACTTTACGGTTTGCCTTCCGCGACCGGATTATAATCCTGCCTCCTACGGCAGATTCTCGGTGCCGCGCTCAAGAAGGCGCTAACCCCTTGTGCCGATTCGATCAGACGAAATTCCATAATCGTGTGAACGCCGGATACGGCCCCGCGCGATGGCGCATGGCGTAGAGCCAGCCGGCGCCGTTCGGCTTGTTCACGGCGATGATGGCCGCGCAGTTCTTCGTCGTGCTATTCGTCTTCCCGGAGACGAAGGGTGTGACGCTCGAGCAAATGCAGAAGAAGCCCGGCATTCATTCGGCCGGCGGTTACTCTCACCCTGTCTACCTAGCGGCGGCGCCGCCGTGCTTGACCCATTCTGATGTGAACTTCGCGTGCTTGATCGTCTGCAGCTCAGGCGCTTGCGGCGCTTCACGAGAGCTACTGCTGTAGGTGACGTGGATCAGCCCGTCCCGCGTCTGGAGAAGCGATGGGTAAGAGTAACTGCCAGTCTTCGGAGGAGCGTTCTCCAGCGTTCGCTTCCAGGGCCAGGTCTTGCCTTCGTCCACCGATAGCCAAACCGAAAGGCGATGCCGTCCTTCTTCCGTGTCGTTCAGGACCATGCACCACGAGCCGTCGCGCAGAGCGATCACCTCCAGACTCGATCCGGGGTTAGGAATGTCGGAATCTACAATCTCCGACCACGTTACGCCGTCATCGTGGGACTCGCCTACCATAGCCCGCTGCGGGGGCGGTCCGTTGTCGCGCATGTAGGCGATGATCGTCCCGTCCTTGCGAACCACCAGGCTGGGTTGCACGCCGCCCAGGCTGATCAGCGGCTCGCTCGCCCGCCAGTTCAGCCCGCCATCGTCGGTGATCGCGATGAGAGACAAGTTGTAGGTGTCGGAGTAGAGCGGCACGAGCACCCGCCCGGAACGCAACTGCAGGGGATGAATGCGCGGCATCCAGCCCAGTCGGTTGAGCAGCTTGTTCGATGCGTTCCCGATGGCCGCGTCCACCTCGGCCTTGTCCTTGCCGGTCGCGAGCGTTGTGGACAAACCTTGGAGTACCGGACTCACCTTCGCCGCGAAGTCGCAGGGGATCAGCAGCAGATTGTCGGAATAGTCCCAACGAATCGGCTGTTGCTTGCCTCCGTCGGCTGAGATGCGGAGCTTCAGCAGCGCGCCCTCCCACCGGTTGTCGAGAATGGTGGCCCAGAAAAACCACAGCCGCTTCTCCCGATCGACGAAGAGCACGGGATTCGTGTCGGGGAATCCCGGGGTGTCCGCCAGGGTGAAAGGCGGGTCCCACTGCCCCGCGCCCGGCCGCAGATAAGCGGCCTGAACCTTCACATCGTCGGCGGTGCGCTCGCCCGAACCGATATACCAGCACGTCATCAGGCGTCCGTCCGGCAATTCCACGATGGACGAAGAGTGCGCGTGGAGCGGCTGTGGGGGGAAGATGACTTGCGCGTCGAACGACGGCCCGGCGGCGAAGGCGCAGCAGGCGCCCAACAGGTAGAGAGCAGCGAGAGGGAGTTTCATCAGGTTATTCGGGGTTGAAAGGCACAAGCGGCAGTGGGAGCCCATCCTGCCGTACAAAGCAATTCTACTCAGCATGGCCGCCGCTGTGGCCGCTTTGCTTGATCCCTCCACCTTAGGGTGGGCGACATAGAAGCAGCCGACGCGATTCGCCGGCAAAGTGCCGGGACGCCGAGCGTAGGGGCACGCCAAGCAGAGGGCGCCGTTGTGGGGCAGCTTGGCAAGCTGCGGCCGATTGGCAATCGGATAACTGCCACGCTCAAGCGAGACGGCGGCGGTAGGCAACCGCCGCGCAGGCTGCCAGCCTGCCCCACGACGCCGGCAGCGGTTCCATTTCTATGTCGTACACTCTTCACCTTACGAGTCAGTGGGGTCAGCGTACATAGTATCCCGGCCGGTTCTTCACGGTCAGGCCCTGGAACTTTGTCTTGATCTCGATCTTGCGAAACTGCCCTGGCTGGCCCGTGTGCGACGAAACGTAACCGACGGAGTAGAGGCCGCGCAACTCCGCTTCAATCTGGTCGAAGGCGTCTTTCAGCGGGCCCGAACCGACCCGGAACTCGCGCCCGCCGGAATCCTCGCAAAGGTACGGGAGCACATTGGGATTGCGCTTGTGAGCCTGCGGGCTGCCGCCGTTGTTCAGCCCGTACAACAGCACGTCGGCCTGCTGCAGCTCGCGCGTGACTTCAGCCACCCGCAGCTTGCTGGAGTTCTCCTCCCCATCGCCAATCATGACCAGCGCTTTGCGTCCGGGCAGGCTTTCGAGCTTCTCTTTCGTGGTCCAGTAGATGGCGTCGTTGACCGCCGTTCCGCCCTCCCGCATCTCGTTCGGCCCGATTCCTGGCGACTTCCCGTAGTTCCACGCGGCTTCCAGAATTGCCAGTTCGAGTTCGCGAGCCGTGCTTGTGAAGTCGTGCAGGAGCTTGATCCGGTTGCCGAATCCGACCACCAGCGCCCGGTCCTGGGTGCGCAGGATACCGCGCAGGAACGCCGCGGCCGTCTCCAGGTTCTGCCCCTCCAGTCCTTCCTGGCTTCCGCTCCGGTCAATCAGCAAGGCCAGCGTGAGCGGTGTGTCGAGGTCCCGGGAGAAGTTGCGAATCTCCTGGCGCACGCCGTCCTCGTAGAGCTCGAAGTCATCCTTCGCCAGCCCGCTCACCAGATTGCCCGAAGGGCCGCGCACGCTGAACGCCACGTTGACCAGACGCACGTCGACCGAGAAAACAGGCTGCTTGTCCTGCGCCTGCGGTGGCTGGGGGGATTGCTGCGCCAGAGCGCCGCTCAAGGCAACAGCGGCGATCGCGATCATTCTCGCTCTCATCAATTGTGATACTACGAAGAAATTCCGGTGGGCGTTCCCACTTGCGCCTCGAATTCAATTAGACTGCCAGCGGGAGTTCCGCTTATGCGCAGATTCATTACGATTGCCCTGATCGGGGCATTAGCCGGCCTGACCGGCTGCAACTCGGACCGCACGCCGGAGAAAGCCAAGGCGTTTGCCGACAAGGCGGAAGCCGAATTGTTGGAGGTAACTAATGCGGCCAGCCGCGCGCAGTGGGTCCAGGAGACCTTCATCACGGGCGACACGGAGGCCATTGCCGCCGCGGCCAACGAAAAGCAGATCGCGGCCCAGGTCCGGCTCGCCAAAGAAGCCGCGAAGTTCGATGGCCTGAGCCTGCCGGAAGACGTGAAACGCAAGCTGTTGCTGATCAAGCTGGGCATCACGCTGCCCGCTCCGGCCGATTCGAAAGAGAGCGCCGAGGTGGCGCGACTGGCGGCCTCGCTCGATGCCACCTACGGCAAAGGCAAGTACTGTCCGGGTGGAGATACTTCGAAGTGCCTGAGCATCGACGACATTACGAAGATCATGGCCACCAGCCGCGATCCTAAGCAGCTCCTCGACGTCTGGCAAGGCTGGCACAGCATCGCGCCTCCGATGCGTAAGGATTACGCGCGATTGGTCGAGCTGTCGAACAAGGGCGCCAAGGAGATCGGCTTTGCCGATACGGGCGCGCTGTGGCGTTCGGGCTACGACATGCCGCCAGACGACTTTGCGAAGGAACTCGACAAGCAGTGGGAGCAGGTGAAGCCGCTCTACACTCAGTTGCACGCCTATGTGCGCTGGAAGCTGCACGAGAAATATGGCGACGTCGTGCCGGCCAACGGCCCGATTCCCGCGCATCTGCTGGGAAACATCTGGGCGCAGACCTGGGACAACCTGTATCCGATGCTGGCGCCGAAGGACGCCGACCCGGGCTATGACCTGACAGCGATCCTGAAGCAGCGCAAGACGGACCCGCTGCAAATGGTTCGCTACGGCGAGGGCTTCTTCGGCTCGCTCGGATTTGCCGTGCTGCCCAAGACGTTCTGGGAGCGGTCGATGTTCGTGCGCCCGCGGGACCGCGACGTCATTTGCCACGCTTCGGCCTGGGATGTCGACAACGTGGAAGACCTGCGTTTGAAGATGTGCATCGACATCGTGGCCGAGGACTTCTACACCGTACACCATGAACTGGGACACAACTTCTACCAGCGGGCCTACGACAAGCAGCCGTTCCTGTTCCGCAACTCCGCGAACGACGGCTTCCACGAGGCCATCGGAGACACCATCGCGCTCTCCATCACGCCCGATTACCTCGTGAAGCTGGGCTTCATCCAGAAGGCTCCCGACGCCTCGAAGGACACCGGGCTGCTGCTCAAGAAGGCGTTGGAGAAAGTGGCGTTCCTGCCTTTCGGCCTGCTCATCGATCAGTGGCGCTGGCAGGTGTTCTCGGGCAAGATTCCTCCGGAGAAATACAACCAGGCGTGGTGGGAACTGCGGCAGAAGTATGAGGGCATCGCGCCCAGCTCGCCGCGCGGCGAAGAGTTCTTCGATCCCGGGGCCAAGTATCATGTGCCGGGCAACGTGCCCTACACGCGCTACTTCCTCGCGGCGTTGCTCCAGTTTCAGTTCCACAAGGCGCTCAGCGAGACGGCAGGCTGCACGGAGCCGCTGCACCGCTGCTCGATCTATGGCAACAAGGCGGCTGGCGCGAAGCTCAATTCGATGCTCGAAATGGGCCAGTCCAAGCCGTGGCCGGATGCTCTTGAGAAGCTGACGGGGTCGAGGCAGATGGACGCTTCGGCCTTGCGCACCTATTTTGCGCCTTTGGAGAAGTGGCTGATCGAGCAGAACAAGGGCAAGCCGGTCGGCTGGTAGTTGCCGCCTCGTCTTGTGGCGCACGCTTTAGCGTGCCGTGGCGGCATTCATGCCGCCATTTGGCGGACGCCGGGATAAATCCCGCCACGGCACGCTAAAGCGTACGCCACAACTGGCCGTCTACCAGGAAAAGCAGAACGGGCGGTTGAGCCGATGCCCAACCGCCCCATTGCGGAATTTTAATTCCGCCTCGATTTCCCAAACTTTCTACGACATCTTGTAACTGTCGTTCTTGTTATCCCAGAGCGCGACCCTCTTCTGCTTGTAACTCATCACCGACAGGAAGCCGGGGATCGCCGCCTCGTAGCCGGCTTGCGGCGGCGCAATCGGCTTCTCCGTGCCCAGAACGGAGTTCAGGAAGTTGCGGATGTGCGCTTCCACGGCGAGGTTGTCGTTGCCGGGGATCGTGATGGTCAGTTCCTTGCGCCTCTGCATTGCCTCGTTCATGCCCGGCGTGAAGACTTCCGGATAGTAATTGAGCGTCGAGCGGTTGAGCACCTCAATGGTTCCCTCGTTGCCCAAATACTGTTCTCCATAGCCGTTCTTGGCGTTGCCGAGGTAGCAGGAATAATTTACATGAAACTTATCCGGGTAATCGAGCAGGACGCTCCAGGTGTCGGGGACTTCCCGGTCGTCGTTCTCGGTCCAGCGCAGCACCCCTCCGGTGGCGACCACCGAGGACGGGATTCCGCGCCCCATCACAAAGGCCGTGATGTCGGTCTGGTGGACCATCAGGTCGGTGGCGATGCCGCTGGAGTAGTCCCAATAGAGGCGCCACTGGCCGTAGCGGTGGGCGTCGAAGGGCCTCTCCTGCGCGGGCCCCAGGAACTTCTGCCAGTCTGCGTTCTGCGCGGTCAGGGCCGGGTCCAACGGGTAGCGCCAGGCTGCGGCGCCGCTCGGCAGCGCGTTTCGGTACCAGAACGCCCGGACGTAATGGCAGTCGCCGATAACGCCCTGCGAAATCATCGTTCGGGCCATCTGGTACAGGCTGTTTGAGCGATTCTGCGTGCCCACCTGGATGACGCTCTTCGACTTCGCTACGGCGCGCATGATCTCCTGCGCCTCTTCCACGGTGTGCGCCAGCGGCTTTTCCACGTACACATTCTTGCCGGCCGCGATAGCGTCCAGCAGCATGCGATGGTGCAAATGCTCTGGCGTGGCGATGAACACCGCGTCCACTTCTTTGTCCGCCAGCAGCGCACGATAATCTTCGTAGGTCTTCGGGGTGTTCGTTCCCTTGGTTTGAACGATGTCCTTACCCTTGGCCAGATTGGCATTGAAGGTGTCGCAAAGCGCCGTCACTTTGAACTTGGAGGCATTGCCGGCGTAAGCCCGCTCGATCAGGTACCGTCCGCGAGTGCCAGTGCCAATCCAGCCCAGGCTCACCCGATCCGTTGCGCCGAACGCGGGAAGAATCGCGGGGCCCGCGGCCAAAGCGGCGGCTGAAATCGCGGTCTTGGCAAAGGCGCGGCGTGAGTATTCTCGACTCATAGACAAATCCTCCTGCGGAACGGGCATTTTGCACGGCGGTTGCCCGCCGGAACCAACCTTCCAGCATATCCGATCCGCGCATGGCCGCTTCTACTGGAATACGGATCTATCTGCCTTGAATTCCATTATTTGAAGATAGGGAGATCCGATTCATTTTCAGTTGTACTGATGTTACAATCACTCTATATCGGTACATCCGGTACGTTTTGGTTGGTCTGCTGTGTTGTAGCATCCAGCAGACAAGACGCTTCGGGAGGCGTTGTGAATAGGGACTCGGCCATAGCTTTAGCTCCAGGTCTCGAGGCATGCCAACCGGAAGAGCGCCGCCTTTGGGGCGCTCTCGGGTGTATGCGCGCATGTGCAGCCGAGCCGGGTCGCCCATCGGCGGTGCCAGGTCTGCCCCCTGTCGTGGCAGAAAATCCAGACGACTCCATTGGTGGCGCGAGGGCTTCGGCCCGTGGTCCACGGCGGCCTCGGTAGAGGACTTTCCGCCGGGTTCATCGCGGCCGGTAATCGTCGTCTGATTGGGTGGCCACTTGGATGTGGCGATGTTATGACCGCTGGATAGTGGTCAAGTTTTTTGGCCCTGCCCTGATTTGGGGCTTGGCAGTTGCAGGAGCCGGCGGTATCAGCGGCGGTTCCATTCAGGTGCATCGGTTTTGTTACATTTTGACGGGAGGTTAGTATGCAAAAGTCCTTTATGAGTAAGCTGCTAGGGGTAATCGCCCTGTGCCTGCTGCTCTTGCCTGCGGCGGTGACCGCACAATCCATCTCCGGTGAATTGGTGGGAACCATCTATGACGCCACCGGCGCAATTGTGGCCGGCGCCTCCGTCGTAGCAACCCATAGCTCCACGGGTGTTCAATCCTCAACGGTGTCGTCGTCGACCGGCCAGTACCGCATCGGCAATCTGCCGGTCGGCTCTTACTCGCTCAAAGTCACGGCGAAAGGTTTCAGCGTCTCCGAGATCAGGGGCGTCGAGGTCAGCTTGAACATGCAAGCCACATCGAACGTGACCCTCCAGATCGGCGAATCGAAGACCGTGGTCGAAGTGACCGGCTCTTCGGTTACGATCGACACGACCACCGCGCAGGTCGAAAGCACCTTCGACGCCCAGCAATTGGCGGATCTGCCAACCACCAGCGGCGGCTCGGGCGTACTCAACCTGGCGCTTTACACTTCCGGCGTGTCCACCAGCGGCGCGGTGGGGGTAGGCACCGGCCCGTCGGTAGGCGGCCAGCGTCCGCGCAACAACAACTTCACGATCGAGGGTATCGACAACAACAACAAGGGCGTGACCGGACCGATCGCGAGCATCCCGAACGACGCCGTCGCGGAATTCTCGATTCTCTCCAACCAGTTTTCGGCAGAGTACGGCCACTCCTCCGGCGGCCAGTTCAACCAGGTGCTCAAGGGCGGAACGAACGAGTTCCACGGCATGGCCTATGAGTACCTGAGCAATCGCACGCTGAACGCTCTGGATCAGCAGGACATCGTTTCCGGCGTGACTTCGCTGCCGCGTTATGACAACAACCGTTTTGGCGGCAATATCGGCGGGCCGATCAAGAAGAACAAGCTGTTCTTCTTTTTCGATTACGAATACAATCCGGTCGGCCAGTCCGGCGTCCCCGGCGCGATTTACGCTCCCACAACGGACGGCTATGCCACCCTCGCCGGTATTCCTGGGATCAATCAGACGAATCTCGGAATTCTAAAGCAGTATCTGCCGGCGCAGTCCACCGCCATAGCCGGCGCGTCCATAGCGGTTTGCCCGGGAACTCAGATGGGGCTTACGAATGGCGCCTGCCCCGCTGGCGCGACCCAGTACCAGATTCCGTACGGCCAGTATTCGTTTACCGCGCCACTCTACACGAACAACTACACCTACGTGATTTCGTCCGATTATACGATCAGCGACAAGGACCAGCTCCGTGGCCGGTACGTCCGCGGCAACTCAACAACGCAAGATACCGCGGCGCAGTTGCCGGCCTTCTGGATCCCCCTAGTGTTCCCGACCTACCTGGCAACCCTCACCGAGTTCCATAACTTCAGCCCGAGTGTGACCAACGAGTTTCGTTTGGGCTTCAACCGGTTCTCGCAGGATTACCCGGTTGGAAGTCAGAAATTCCCGGGACTCGACCAGTTCCCGAACCTCCAATTCTTCGACCTGAACGGCGTGCAGATTGGGGCCGATCCGAATGCTCCGCAGACGGCCGTCCAAAACACTTACCAGATCACGGACAATTTCTCCTGGCTGAAGGGCGCGCACACCATCACAGCCGGTGGGGACTTCAGGAAGTACATCACCCCGCAGACCTTTACTCAGCGTGGCCGCGGCGACTACGAATACAGCTACGTCAGCGACTATCTGTTCGACTACATCCCGGACTACCTCGGTGAGAGGACGACGGGCAATCTCGTTTACTACGGCGATCAGATTCAGTTTGGCGCTTATGTGAACGATAGCTGGAAGGTCAAGCCGAATTTCACGATCAATCTCGGTGTCCGCTACGAGCGGACTACAATTCCTTACGCCGAGCGGCTGCAGACGGTCAACGCTATTTCCAGCGTTCCCGGTTTGATCAACTTCGGCGAGCCCAAGGTTCAGAACCTCAATTTCGAACCGCGTGTCGGCGTTGCCTGGTCGCCCGGAACGAGCGGCAAGACCTCGATTCGCGCCGGGTTTGGCATCAACTACGACCAGCTCTTCGACAACCTCGGCCTGCTCACGACTGCGCCCCAATTCCAGCAGACGGTGGATGTGGGCGGCAATGCCGGCTCCGGCTTCCTCGCGGGCGGCGGCATTCCGCCGAACGCTTCCTCGGGCTCGCTGGACCAGGCAACCGCTCGCGCCGAGACCGGCGGTTATGTCCCGGACCAGAAACTTCCCAAATCCCTTCAGTGGAACATCGGCATCCAGCGCGTTGTCCACGAAGACTATACCGTGGAACTCCGCTACCTCGGTACGCGCGGCCTCAACCTGCCCATCCAGGACCGGCTGGATATCCAGGATGAGGTTACCCCCCAATACAACCTGCCCGTGTATCTTTCGGCGCCGTCTCAGGGCACTCTCGACGGCCTGACGAACACGCTCAGCTCGATCAAGGCGCGCGGCCACTTCCTGCCGCAGTACGCGGATGCCGGCTTCCAGAGCAACATCGTCGCCTATATGCCGATGGGCGCTTCGACCTATCACGGCCTCGCCGCGCAGGTCACCCGCCGCTTCCACAACGGCCTGCAGTTCGTGGGCGCCTACACCTTCAGCCACAATATCGATAACTCGACGGCCGAAGTGTTCTCCACCTACACCACGCCCCGCCGTGGGCAGGACTTCCAGAACCTGAACGGCGATCGGTCCAGCTCCGCGCTGGATCACCGCAACCGCTTCACCATGGCGACGGTTTACGACATGCCCTTCTTCAAGAACAGCAACTGGTTGCTGAAGAACATCGTGGGCAACTGGGAATTCGCGCCGATCTACACTTATGAGACCGGCACGCTGTACACCATTCAGAGCGGCATCGACTCCAACCTGAACGGCGACTCGGCCGGCGACCGCACCTGGATCAACGCGTCAGGGACAGGCAATATCGGCAGCTCCATGACGGCGCTGACGAATAGCGCCGGCGCCACGGTGGCCTACCTCGTCAATAATCCCCAAGCCCGCTACGTCCAGGCGCCTTCGGGCGTTCTGACCACGGGCGGCCGCAACACTGCTCACCTGCGTCCGATCGACAACATCGACTTCAGCCTCCTGAAGCGCTTCAACGTCTTCAAGGAGAACAAGAAGCTCGAGTTCGGCGCCCGGTTCTACAACTTCCTGAACCACCCGCAGTACACCGGCTCGCACATTAACGACGTGGCCTCCGTCGGCTACACCGGCGGCGCGGTTCACGACTTCCTGATCCCGGGCACAGCCGGGTTCTACGACCCGACCCAGGTGTTCTCGAGCAACCCTCGGAGCATCCAGCTTTCGGGTAAGTTCATCTTCTAAACTTCGAGTCAGTGACGGTCAAAAAAGGGGCGCTTCGGCGCCCCTTTTTTCGTGCCGGACCACCCGTCAAGTACGATGGCGAAGGAGTCGGTAATCAGAATCGGGAACGTGAGTCACGCCGCGGATATCTGTCCGCGCTGTGCCCGGCAGACCAGGCCGTCCAGATGAGGGAGCCAGAATGGGTAAGGGATTTTGCGCCTGGAGCCCGAGGACTTACACAGCCACCTGCTCGTCTGACCGAGCAGCGGATATGCACAACGCCGAAAGTAGTCCTCAGGTCGCCCTTCGCGAGCCCGAAGGGAGAGGATTCGAGTGGCGGGGACGACGAGGCTCGAACTCGCGACCTCCGACGTGACAGGCCGGCGCTCTAACCAACTGAGCTACGTCCCCGCACCAACACGAACACTCTCAGGGTAACATGCGCCGGCGGTGGATTTCAAATGCACGACGGGACTATCCCGGCGATCCCTTTGAAACTGCGGGAGTTCCGTCGCTCCGCGGAAACATACGGCGTGTGTTATGTTGGCCGGATCGCCCAATGCCCTCAGCGGACGGAGCAAGTGCCAGGAAAGCGGGTAGCTGCTCTGCATCCGAGTCTGGCGCCATCCGCTTTCGGTACGAATGCATGGCGACAAGGGTTGCTTCCGTCGGTGCCGCTTCCCAGTCATCGGCCACTTTGCGGCGGGCGATGCCTCCTGGCCTATCAACGAGGCTTCGGACCGAAAGTCAGTTTCTCCACTTCAGTCGCATCCGCCGGCGGCGTGAAATAGAGCAGTGGCACTTCCACGGGTTGGCCAACGCTTGCTTTGGGAAAGGAAACTGTGATGAGCGTGTCCGAGGGCTTCCGTTCGTCGCTGCTGACAGTGACCTGGTAGTTCATCTTCAGGATGAGATTCCGGCTCGTGTCGATCCAGTAGGTCAGGTGAGAGTACTGCACTTGGTCGTGAGTCGGCTCTCTTTCCACCTCGACCACCTGGCACACCACTGGACCAGTGGCCAGGTCCAGGGTTTCCTGGCGCAGCACTCGAGCGCTCTTTGCCTGGTAGGCTGCAAGCTCGAGCACAGCGAGCCCAGGCGCGTTCTGAGCGGTCCATTTGGATTGGGTCTTCGTGTACTCATTTCGATCCGGGTTGTAAGACCAAAGGAACTGTCCGTCGAACAGACATAGCAGTCCGGACGGGAGCGTTTCTTCGCGGAATCTGCCTCCGGCACCCATGATTCGCTGGTGGTGCTCGGTCCGCATGAGGAAAGTGGATTGGCTCTCGCGGACTTCCACCATCTCGAAATCATAGGAAGTCTTGAGCATTGCGGCGTAGTTCGCCGCGACCTTTTTCACGATTTCGAGCGGATCCTCCGCGGTAGCGAGGGACGAGATAAGGAGAGAAGTGGCGAGCGAGAGGGCAACTTTGCGCATGATTTCCTCGCGACGTCTTACGTCGTAGCGTGGCTGCTTCGTGCCGGGACGGCGGTATCTTACCCACTCGGCAGTATAAAGGAATGCAAGGCGCTGGAGCGCTAAACAACCACCGCCTATAAGGCGGTGGGTTGGGTTCCGACTGAAAGTCGGGTTGCGGCTGAAGCCGCCGGAACCTGACGTGAGGGCGTGATTCGTGGTGGGGCGGACCCCCAGGCCACCTCCGGAAATGGGGGCCGACGCCCACGTCGGCCGTTTGGTCGTCT
>Ga0181528_10000651_pt1 | contig 23528 bp, 23 predicted proteins | sample PEATcosm2014_Bin_47_FD_119742 | JGI IMG/M metagenome (GOLD analysis project Ga0181528, IMG submission 119742) | Peatland microbial communities from MTU Mesocosm Facility, Houghton, MI, USA - PEATcosm2014_Bin10_10_metaG | ecosystem: Environmental > Terrestrial > Soil > Wetlands > Peat | place...
CCAAGTCATGCACCGAGAGGCACTGGCGCAGGCCCGGCGGGAGTCGGACTCGCTGCAGGCCCAACTCTCGGTGGCCCGTGAGGAAGCGCGTTCGGCCCGGAGAGAGGCCGACGAGGCGCTGCGGGCCCTAACGGCTACGGTGGTTCAGCTCGGCGACCTGCGGGCGGCGTGGCTACGCTGGTATGCCCTCGTCGAGGGCCGGTCGTGGTGGCGCCGTCGCCGACTGCCGGACCCGCCGCCCGAGAACGCCGGCCCGCTGCTGGCCAAGCCGGCGAGGTAGGGCGTAGCAAACAATGGGGTAGACGCAACCCCGCCGCGACGGTATAGTGTCAGATACCGAGGCTCCGCGCCCGAACTGTCTCCGTATGGAGCGCGTGCCTGCCGTTGGCAGGATAGGGCGCGGAGCCGCCCCTTTCAGTCCTCGGCGCGCCCGAACTCCCACACGTCGGCCAATCGGCTCCGAAACGCCCTTCTGCACTCGTGACGGTCGACCTTGTCGGTGCGGTACGAACGCGCGATGGCTCCCACGGCCATATCGGCGAGTTGCAGCAGCACGTTGTTGGCCCGCTTGGGCACCGACTTGAACGCGCCGATCACGCGCCGCTCGGGCGTGTTGCACTCCTGCCGGAGGTAGGTGACCATCTTCCGCAAGGACTCGCGACCTGCCTCGCCGTCGTAGAACACCTTGGCCTCGTTGATGGCCCCGAAGCTGTGCAGAAACAGCATCTTGGCCGTGAAGTTGACGAAGTGGTCGCCGCGCCGGCGTAGCTCGGTGCCCTCCCAGATGCGGCCCTTCTGCATCACCACGGCGCGCACGGTGAAGGGGCAGCGACTGACCGCCTGGCAGAATCCGAGTCGCCACGCGGGCTTCAGGTTCGCGAAGTGAAACTGGACGTCGGCGCCGCAGCCCAGGCTGGCACGGTAATCGTGTATGGCCCGCGCCGTTTGCTCGGCGGCGGCAGGCGACTCGATGATGACCGCGCCGAGCACGAATACCGGCGACGAGCCTTGAGCCACCTTGAAGCCGGCGTCCCCTGACTCGTCCAGGTAGACCAGTTGGCGAGGCATCGGCTCAGGCTCCTGCTTGGTCCGTATAGCAGCCCTGCTTGAAGTACTTCGCCGGCACGTTGGCCTCCACGTCATCCATCGTCCGCCCGCCACCGCGGCCTGGCGCCCTTTCCCACAGGCCCGTATAGCGGCCAGGCGACGCGCTCGAACGATGTGGCCGCGAGTGTACCTCGCTCGCCCGCCGGCAGCCACCGTCCGCGTCGATCACCGTTGAAGCACAGGTGGCCGTCCGGCGGGCTGCGATAGCAGATCCCAGCGCACCCCAAATGAAGAACCGGCCCCTAGCCCTCGCGGGCTTAACCCTCCCCGACGGAGGGTGTTTCGGGACCGGTTCCTCGACGCGGTGGAGCAGTTGCTCACGCGCTCTACCCATCAGGATGCCACCAAACGGCGGGGGGTGGTAGGGGTGGCGCGACTCGGCCAGGAAACAGAACGGGCGGAGGGTGGCCCTGACAGCCATTGCCTCCGCCCGCCGACCGAGACTCCCGGCCCGAAACCGCACGGCGCCGGCCGAGCCGGGCACCAGAGCATGAACCGGCGCGGGCGAAGGAGGCTGCGCCCGAGAGCATTGGGATGCCCTTGGCCAGGGCGGAAGGGTGGGGTACGGGGTTGGCGAAGGCAGCACGTAACAGCGGACGTCGGGCTGCCGCTCCGTCGCGGCGACGTCGATTACCAGGCGCTTTAGATGGAGCCGGCGCGCTCGGCAAGGCGGCGTTGTCACGAATTCAGGCGCCCGCTGCTTCGGCCGGCGCGGGCCATCAGGGCTCGTCGCAGGACTCGATCACGGCGCGCCAGACGACGTGGCTCAGTTCGGCGGCCGACACACCCACCAGCGGCTGCGCTTCATCATCGCCCACGGCGGCGTAGACGCTCTTCACGGCGCGCAGGATGGCGCAGTAGTCGGCCGGGGTCCACTTCAGCGCGGCTTCGAGGCGCGCCAGGCCGGAGCAGGTGCCGAAGAAGTCGCCGCTGATGACGACCTGTTTGAGCAGATTGCCGGTCAGCGAGACGTAGATGCGCAGCAGGCCACCGCTGGTCTGGGCCACCGCCGTGCCGCTCGTGCCGATGACCTGCGCGTTCTGGTTGATCCACTCGTACGAGCGGTACTTGCTGCGGGCCAAGGCCTCTGTGTCGGCCAGTTCACGGGGCGTGAACGGCTGCTCTGCCAGCTCCGCGCCGAAGCTGTGGGCGAAGCCGCGGCGCACATACTCGCGCGCTTGGTCGATGGTGGCCTTCGCGGCCCGACCGCCGGCCGGCAGTTCGGCGCCCACGCTGGTCAGCCGCTGCGCCGGCGCCATGCCGGGCTTGCCAGCCGCCTTCTCGGGCACGAGGCGCAAGACCTTGGCCAACAGCTCGTAGTCGATGTCCACCAGCAGGCTCGTATGGAAGAGCAGGACATCCTGGTCGTCGAGTGCCACGGCGGCGCCGGCGATATTGCGGCCGTTCACCTCGATGTCGTTCTTGGGGCGCCGGACGGCGTGAATGCCCCACTCGCGCAGCCCGGCGATGATGCCCGTGGTGCAGCGGCAGAACAGCTCCTGCGGCCGGCAGGCGCCGTCGGGATGGTGGCGAGAGGCCATCAAGGCCACGCCGAGTTGGCCCTCGCCCATGACCATCGCCCCGCCGCCGGTCGGGCGGCGGTTGACGGGAATACCGAGGCGGTTGCACTTCTCCAGATCGATCTCGGCGGCCATGTCCTGGAACAGACCGACCAGCGCGGCGTGAGAGCGGTACGTGTAGAGGCGCAGCGTGGGCGGGCGCGTCGCGCCGGCGGGGCCCGCGTAGCCGCGCATCAACACCTCGTCGGCCGCCAGCCCTTCGGCTGCGAGCGCGCCGTCATCGGCGATGTAGCGCCAGGGCGTGCCGGTACTCAAGGCCGGCTCCGTGGCGCGTCGGCGGCGAGCGGCCACACACCGCAGCAGGACTCGTGGAAACGCGCCGTCAGCCCGCGCTGGGCGGCGTAGCCCACGGCGCCTTCGGCCGGGAAGGCGATGCCGTTGAGGCCGGCGTCGATGGCGCCGCGGTCGAGCTCAAGGCGCTCCTCGCCGGAATGGCGTGCACAGCCCAGGAAGATGGGCACGGTGGGCAGCTCTGCCCGCGCGGCGGCCAGGAATGCGAGCACCGGACCCACGGCCGGCGGCACCACGTCGGCCATGCGCGTCTGCGCCAAGGGCGTCAGGACCACGACGATCAGGCCGGCTGGGGCGTGCCGTTTGATCATGGCCAGGGCGTTGCGCTCGCCCAGCAGGCGACCATAGTGCAGGCCGACGATGATGTGAGGCAAGGTCGACACACCGTAAGCGGCCAGCAGGCGGAGGGACTCCTCGTAGTGCTCGACGCCGCGGCCGAGGTGGTAGACTTGGCGAATGGTGCGGTCGGCGCCGATGATGTCGATCCTCGCCGACTCGACGCCGGCGGCCGCCAGTCCCGCCGCCAGGGGCTCATCGACCAGGCCGGTATGGACGATCAGCCGCAGCCCCAGCTCCTGGCGTACCCGCCGCAGCGCGGGCAGCCAGGGCGCCAGCGGGACGCGACCCGCGGCGTCGCAGCCACCGGAGACGAGCAGGCCCTGCGTGCCGTTGTCGGCCAGGCGCTCGCAGAAGGCGAACAGGTTGCTGTAGGCCACGTTGCCCATGTACCGCAGGATCTGCTTGCCGCAGTGGTCGCAGTCGAGCGCACAATGTCTGCCGGTGACGCTGATCGGCACGAACTGCTGCGGCGGGCGCGGCTGGAACTCCTGCGTCTCGTAGCGTTTGATGCCCGGCCCGTGGAAGTGCATCTCGTCGGGGAAATGCCGGCGGCGCAACTCGAACGCCTTGTCCAGAACGATGGCTTCAGCCTGCATGATCGGGATCCTCGAAGCAACACGTAGCTAAGGGGTCGCGGTCGCCGCTGCCTACGGCCTTGGGGGGCTGCCGCACGATCTGTTCGGGGTCCAGGTTGCGCGTGATCATGAAGCGCGCCACGGCCCGCACCTCGGCCGGCCAGCCCAGCGGATCATCGGGTTCGCACGCCACACCGCACAGGTACATCGCCGCGGCGAGCAGCAGCGCTCGTGTGGCGGCGGGGTGGGGGATCCATAGCTCCAAGAAGGCCCGCGCCTCGTCGGTCGGAGGCGTCAGACTTTCCGGTGCGCAAATGGCTTCCACCAGCTCCGCCGGCGAGCCGTGGCGCCAGCCGTCGAGCTGCGCCATGATGGTGCTCGCGTCGAAACCCGCCACGACGCGCTGCGCGAGGGCCGCGCCAAGGCCCTTCTCCTCCAAGGCGCGCCGCAGTTCCGCGGGAAGGTAACTGCGCAAGTGGAACACCAGCTTGCCCCCACGTTCGTAATCGACGCCGCTCAGCACGCCATGCCGCACGAGCGCCTCGGCGTGGGGCCGCAGCTTGGACCAGAACTTGGCCGGCCGGTCGTAGCGCGCGCCCATGCCCAACGCGGCCGCCAAGGCGCGCCAGTCGGTGGCCCAAGACGTTTCTCCACCCAGCGTGACGCGGTCAAGGAGGCGATAGAGCTGCCCCGCGAGCGGGCTGTCCAGGGCCAGCAAGAGCTCCCAGTCGAGGCGCTTGACATCGGCCAGGGCGAACGCTTCACGCATCAGCGGACCCCAGTCGATCCAGCTCTCCTCCCGCCGCACGTCGGCCATCCGATAGCCGTCCAGCAGTCGCGTGGCTTGGCCGGGGGGACTGTACCGCCGGCCATCGCGCGCCACCAGCGCGGCATGGAGGGTCAGCGTCAGCCCACCCAGACGATCGAGCGAGGCGCGCAGCCGCGCGAAGTTGCGGCCACTATCGGTCCAGCCCAGCTCGGTGATGACCTGCTGAAGATGGAAGACCAGCCTGTCGGCCGGCGCGGCGGCGCCGGTTGGGCGGGAGTGCATGGCGAGTTGCAGCAGCGCCAGGAGCACCATCTGGTCGGATGGCGACGGCAGGGTCTGCCCGTCACCCGGCGTCAGGGTCACGTCGACGCGGCGCGGACGCCCGCTGACCACGGCCTCGTAGTCGATGGTGAGGGGCTCTCCGCGGCTGTCCAAGTTGGAGCCGGCGATGCTGAACAAGGCCAGCGCACTGTGATCATACCCCCCGGTCATGGCACGTCACCCGGCATCCAATCAACAACCGGCCGCGGCGAGCGCGGCGAGCGCCGTGACCGCTCGAAGCCCTCCGCCGGTACAGGGGCCGCTCGGCGCCACGGCGTCGCGGCTGGCGAACAGGCCGGAGCGTGCCGCCCTGACGCGCAGAACGCCGCCCTGGCCGCTGACGTAGCAGCCTCGCGCCGCCAGGTGGCCGTCCAGGGTCCGCTGGTAGACCGCGCTGCGGTGGTAGAGAACGATATTGACGGCCAGTTCCTGGGCATCTTCCTCGGCCAGGTCGGCCATGAGCTGGCGGACCTGGGTGGGCGGATAGTGCGTACTCATGGGTGGCTCCTAGCCACGCCGGAGGCCGGCGACGCGCGCCGGCCTCCGGGCGATGGGGGTCAGAAGGCGCTGCCGTAGGCCAGGTTGACACCCGGGTTCACGCGCAGCGAACGGTCATAGCGGTGGTTGGCGGCATAGAAGTCCACGGTGCCGTTTACCGACAGTACCTTGTTCAGGGGGTGCGTGAAGGTGTTGCCCACGGCGGCCACCGCGAAACCGTCCGGTGCGTAACCTTTGCCGAAGTTGGCGCCGACGCCGCCCCATAGCGTATAGGTAAAGCCCTTCGCGATCTGCCAGGCTTGGCTGCCCTGCACCCAGATCACCGTGTGCACGGGCTTGTCGTAGCCGTTGAAGACCGCGATCAACGGGTGACCGGGCAACTGCGTCGCGCTGGCGTTGGCGTAGACCTCCTTGATGTGGCCGCCGATAGAGCCGCCGTAGTAGATGAAGCCCAGCCCGACGGCCACCGGCACTTGCTTCGGCGTCCACACCAAGTGGCCGTCGAGGTCGGTGGCGTTGCCCTGCGACTGCTTGTAGGCCTCGTAGTTCCACACCGAGCCCGCCACGGCGAGCGTCGGCTGAATCTGATAGGAGGCCGACAGCGTGCTTTGGTTGCCCGAATCGCCGAGCTTGAAGCCGCGCAGGATGTAGTAGCCGGTGTAGCCGGTGCTGAGACCGACTGTGAACGGATCGGCGGCCTGGGCCGCGCCACCCGCGAAGACGGCCACCGCCAACAGGGCGGTACTGATACGACGTGTCATGTTCCTTCTCCCTTTCCTTGCCCGGCGACCCGCCAGGCGTGAGCGTCCCCTCCCCAGGGGTTGGTCCGTTGAGCAATTCCCGGGTCGCGCAGGTACGCCGTCTGGCGTGCCTTGGCGCGCAGAGTGGCGACCACCGGCAGCAGCGTCGCCAGGAGCAGGCCGATGATGGCCACCACCACCAGCCGCTCCACGAGAGTGAAAGCCCGCTTCGTCGCGCCCCGACCCGGGGCGCCTCGTGTCCGCATGTTGGTTCCTTGGTCAGGTCCGTCCCACCGTCACGCTGGGCGCTGGAGAGCTCGGCCAGGGCGCGAGCCACGGTCTCCGGCGGCGCCGCCGCGCCGGAGACCGCCGGGACACCGGCCGGCCCACCGCACCACCGGCCTCGCCCCACACGCTCGCCATGTCGCCATGCTCTGTCTCCCGTCGTGCTCGGCAAAACGACAAAAGGCCAGGCACGGGGACAATCGCGCCTGGCCTCCAGTCGTCTGGTCGGCCTCCAGTCGGTCCGGATCCGCTATACGAGGCGGATCTTCTCGGTCTTCTCAATCTGCACAACGCGGCCGTCCTGCACGACGACCACCACCGAGCCGTACCTGACACTGCGCACGGCCGCCTCGATGGCCGCCCATGGCGCAGCGGGTTCGGCGCGCCCGGGGGCATCGTCGCCCAGGTCCCGCAGATCGTGTCGCCGTTGCATAGTCTACTTACCCCATCGTCTTTCGGGTCATTATCCTAGCGGCGGGCGTGTATCCTGTCAACAGATTCGTGAGAGGCGGAGGGCGCGGGACCGAGTCGGGGGCCGACTCCCAGCATGCACCCGGCGCTGCTCGTGCGGCCTTCAAACGGCGCGAGTGACGCCCATGAGCACGATTCTCGCCACCACATGACAGGCGGGCGATCTCGTGACGGCACCCTCTTGACAGCCGCGCATCCGGGATATACACTACTAAGACTATGTGATTGATAGGCATATCGCTGACCAGACGACTGGAGGCCGAAGGCTCGGACCACGAGCCTCCGGCCTCTTTGCGTTGGGAAAGCCGGAACGGCGAAGAGGAGCCGACACGATGAACCAACGACATGGAAACGGACGCCAGCCTCGGTGCCTCTGTGCGGGCGCCTCTCGGTGCGGTGGCGCCGCCGGGAGGTGCGCAAGCAGCCGTGTGCAGCGGCCGCCGGCGCCACACGTACCATTCGCCCACCATTGCCTTTGAGGAGTGCGACATGCATACCGGTTCCGCCTCGCGCCGGCGCGGCGGCTTCACACTGATCGAGTTGCTCGTGGTGATAGCGATCATCGCGATGCTCGCGGCGATTCTGTTTCCGGTGTTCGCCAAGGTGCGCGAGAAAGCGCGTGAGACGAGCTGCCTCAACAACCTGAAGCAGTACGGCACCGGGATCGCGCTGTACGTCCAGGACTACGACGAGAACTTCTTTCTCGGCGAGTACAAGATGCCGGCCAGCTCGGGCTACGACTACATCTGGTGGTCGGGCTGCCGATGGGCCTCGAACGCCGTTTGGGACACTTCGCAGGGCTTCATTCAGCCCTATCTGAAGTGCAACCAGATCGATCCCTGCCCGTCGGCGGTGGGAGAAGCCGCCGGCGCCAACTCGGCGGCGGACCTGGGGTTCGGCTACAACCAAAGCTACCTCATGTCGTCGGCCACGGTACCGGTGGTGCTGGCGCAGCTCGACGCGCCGGCAACCACGGTGCTGCTGGCCGATGCCGGGATCATCACCAACGTGGGCGGCGTGCCTACCATCGCGCGATGGGCGGCCATCTACCCGCCGTCCATCTCCTATCCCGTGTTTTCCGGTCGGCACAACGGCGTGGGCAACGTGGCCTTTGCGGACGGACACGCCAAGGCCATCCCGGCCACCTTCGACCGTAACGGGAAGATCGCCGCCAACGGCGGGTTCGACGCCAGCGCCTGGGCGGCGTTGAACATCGGCGACCTGATCAATCCCAACTACCCGTATGGCAGCCAGTACCAGAACTGGTACTTCCTGCTGAGCAAGCCCGGCGAGTGAGCCGGCCAGGCTCGTGGCCATGGCGCGAGCTCGAGAGAGGATGCGACCGATGCAACGACTGATGCGGCTCTTGTTGGGCGTGCTGTTGGGCCTTCTGCCGCTTCGCCCGGCCCAGGCCGCCGACACGGTGGCCACGGATCCGGCGGCGGGAACGCCCACGGCGACCGCCAATCCCACCGAGATCCTCAAGCGTATCGACGACCTGCGCGCCGCGCGTCTGACCGCGGCTCGCCAGTCGGGCGGGCCCTACGACGCGGCGGGCGTGGAGCGCGACACGCGCGAAATCGCACGCCAGGGCACCGCTGGCGTGGACGCGCAAGCCATTCCGGCGGCGGACGCCCTGGCCTGGGCCAAGGTCTTCGCCGTGGCGCACGACAATACGGCGGTGATCGCGCTGGTGGCGCGTTTCCTGGCCACCAACCCCTCTGCCGCGGATCGCTTCACGGCCGAACTGCTGCGGCTCGACGCGTTGGCGGAGACCAACGACGGCAAACAGCTCGCGGCCCTGCTGGTCAACGTCGTGGCGCCTGACGACGGTTCGGCGGGGCTGCTGACCGCCAAGGTCGTCCGGCATTACGTGGACCTGCTGGCCGCCGCGCTCGGCACCGACGCCACGGTGGCGCTGCTGGACAAGATCCACGCCACACTGCCCGCCGGCGACGCCACGGCCCTGGCGCGCACGCGCCTGGCCGTCGAGGAGGAGCGCCGGAAGAAGAACAGCCTGCCGCCCGTCGAGGACGAAGCCAAACAACTGGCGGCCTACGAGCAGCAAGTGCGCAACACGTGGCGGCTGCGCGGCTATTTCTTCGCCAAGGCGGAGTCCGATCTGCTCGTCGCCGCCGGCCGCCACGATGACGCCGTGAAACTGCTGGCCGGCTTCGTCGACGCCACGCCACCGGAGTTTGCCGGGGCACGGCGCGCCGCCAACAGCACCAAGGCCTTGCTGACGCTGCCCGGCACCGCGGCGCCGGACATCAAGCCGCTCAGCAGCATCGGTGCCTTCGGCGGCCTGTCGGCGCTAAAGGGCAAAGTGGTCCTGTTGGACTTCTTCGCCCACTGGTGCGGCCCGTGCAAGGCGTCCATCCCGGACACCCACAAGCTGCTGGCCGACTTGCAGGACCAAGGCCTGGCGGTGGTCGGCGTGACGCAGTACTACGGCTACTACGGCAAGGAGCGCAACTTGAGCCGGGCCGATGAAGAGGATCGCCTGCACGGCTTTGTCAAGGAGCATGACATCACGTGGCCTATCGTCCTGGTGGACGGGGACACGAGCGCCTCCTACGGTGTGTCGGGCATACCCGAGGTCGTCGTGCTGGACCGTCAGGGCACCATCCGGAAGATCGAAGTCGGCTACAGCCCCGACTCGTTCGCCAGGTTCCGCGCCGAAGTCGAGGCCCTGCTCAAGGCCTGACCCTCATTGCTCCACCGCTACGCTCCCGCCGGGGTGCCCGCCTGGGCACCCCGGCTTTGTTTTGTCCGGCGCCGCTCGCCTCGCCGCCGAGCAGGTGGAAGGTGCCGCTCAGAGCAATGCCGCGGACCGCGTGGCAGGGCTGATGGTGCCAAGCGGCCATAGCACCACACCACGTCGCGCGGCCACTGGCCCAAGGTAGCAACCGTCTTCGCTGTCAAGCGGCAAGCGGCATTTTCCGCCACGGCCGCTGGTCACGCACGATGGCGTTGGCGATGATCAGCAGCTTGCGCGCCACGGCCACGAGCGCCACCTTCTTGGGCTTGCCCTTGGCCAACAAGCGCTCATAGAACGGTTTGAGCACGGGATTGTGCCGCGCCGCCACGAGGGCCGCCATGTAGAGCACGTGGCGCACCTCGGCGCGGCCGCCGCGGATGTGGCGTGGCTCGCTGCTGGCGCCGCTGTCCCGCGCCCATGGCGCCAGGCCGACGAGGACGCCGGCCTCCTTGGGCGACATCTGACCCAGCTCCGGCACGCCGGGCACCAGGCTGCTGACAGCGACCGGTCCGAGGCCCGGCACGCCGCGCAACAGGCCGGCGTTGGCGGCCAGCACGGGCACAGCGGCCAGCACGGCCTGGATCTGCTGTTCGAGCTCGGCCACCTCGGCGTCGCAACGCGCCACGGCGGCCTGCACGAAGGCGCGCACTCCGGCGTGGCAGAGGCGCAGGCGGTTGGCTTCGGCGCCGCGCATGTCCAGCACCTGGCGCCGCCGCTGGCACAAGGCGGCCAGGAGGACCTGCTCGGCGGCCGGCAGGCGCGTTGGCTGCAGGTCGCTGGCCGCGCCGAAATGCGCCAGCAGACGGGCGTCGATGGCGTCGGTCTTGGCGCACTGGCCCTGACTGCGCGCGAAGCTGCGGGCGCGGCCGGGCTGCACGCGCACCGCCGGCAGCCCGGCCGCCAGCAGGGCGCCGAGCAAGCCCAACTCGTAGCCGCCGGTGGCTTCGAGCACCACGCAGGCCACGGGCAACTCGGTCAGCGCCTCGCAGATCCGCTGCCAGCCCTGGTCGCGGTTGGGGTAGCCGTGGACGCGCTGGCGGCCGTGGAAGGCCACGTCGAGGCGATCCTTGCCGACGTCGATGCCGACGGAGAGCGGTGTTGTGCTCATGGTCGAAACTCCCATCCGAACCCATCCTTGTGATACGGGCTTGGCGAGCGCCACGCGGTGGCGAGCACCACGGCGTGGCGAGGGCCAGCCCTGACAACCGTTCGGGTTCACAGACGACAGGAGCGGCGCGACCCAGCTACCTTGCGATGTCCAGCACCGGGGTCGGTACGGTCTGCGCCGCTCCGACCGCCCCGGGTTGACCAACCCGGGGCGGTCCGCCTGATTCTCAGGCTTGGAGGGGAAGATACAAGGGTCGGTCTCGTCGAGACCGACCGGCCGCCGCGCCGGCAGCAAAACAACGAGCGGCGATGGCTCGGGCCATCGCCGCTCGTTGCTCCCCCCAAGCGAGTCGCCGCTCAGTTGACGCTGAACGTACCGCCGAAGCCGGCGGCGCTGGTACCGGCCGCTTGCGGCGACGCCTGCGCACTGCCCGACGCGGTAGCGTTCAGACCGGGCGAGAGGTTGGCGCCCAGCTCCCATTTGACGTGGCCATCGGCGAACGCGTAGTTCGCGCCTACCGTGTGCCGCCCACCGTTGGCGCTGTACTGGCGCGCTGAAGTCGACGTCACCTGCGGGCTTCCGAGGACGCCCGTGGCATAGTTGGCGGGACCGGCTCCGTTGCCGAAGTCGATCCAGCCCAGGCCGCCGTCACCACCGTCCGCCGCGGGCGACGAGGTGGCCGTCGTGTTGTAGACCGTGGGGTCGATGCTCAAGCCACTGATCTCGAACACCTCCACGGTGCTGGACGGGGAGTTCAACGCCGCCAGAGCCTGGCCGCCCAGGTTGATATTCAGGCCGTACGAGTCGTTCGGCTTGGGCGTGATGTCGCTCGGGCAGCCGAAGATCTGGCCGCTCTTGAGGTACGGCACGACCTGGCTCGACCAACCGAAGCCGGACACGACGCCCGTCGTGCCGTTCGGGTAGCGCTCATCGAAGTCCTGGGTGTACTGGACGAGCCCCAACGCGATCTGTTTGTTGTTGCTGCCGCAACTCGACGTGCGCGCCTTTTCGCGCGCCTTCGCGAAGACCGGGAACAGAATCGCCGCCAGAATCGCGATGATCGCGATGACGACGAGCAACTCGATCAGGGTGAAACCCCGTGCGGGGCGTTGTGCTGACATGCCTTGTGGTCCTTCCATCATGCAGGACCCTCCGGTTGTCCGGTCGGCATCCACCAAGGGGGGTTGAGGTCCGCTCTCTCCTTTGTGGACATCCGCGGGGCCGGCGCTCGGCCCCGTTCACGCCTCTCTGACTGGCTGACGCGCGGGGACGAACAGCCGCCCGCAGGGCCCGACCTGCCGGTCTGCTCCGCTCCTGGCTATCCGCGCTAACCCGCATCGCTGCGCTCCGGATACGTCAGCCGCTAAATAACTACTGACTCTATCAACTAGATAGAGTATAGAGCCTGTCCACCAGTTGTCAAGGGTTCGCCGGGAATGGCCTGTCGCGGACTCGTCGCGGGGGGGCGGCGCAGGGACTGACGAACAACTAGGTCCGGGCGCCTTCCGGCTGCCACGCCACGACGCCCGGCCCCTGGCGTGGGGGGGGCGGCATCGGCGCCGCGAGACGCGATGGCGGGATTCTCCGCGCCTGGCTCTTGACTCCTGTCGCCGTCGGGCCATATACTACTAATCACATCGACAAACAGGTGATAGTGTTCTGGGCCGGTACTCGCGGGCTGGAGGCGGCGGTGAGCCGCGGGTCGCGAGACCGTCGGACGGGTGCCCCCGTGGCGGCGGGCGCGGTAGTGAAGATCGAACGGAGCAACGTACATGGCCAGGATCTATGAGGACAACGCGCGGTCCATCGGCAACACGCCGTTGGTTCGTCTCAACCGCTTGGCGGCGGGCGCCAAGGCCACGGTGTTGGCCAAGATCGAGGGGCGCAACCCCGCTTATTCGGTGAAGTGCCGCATCGGTGCGGCCTTCGTGTGGGACGCCGAGGAACGCGGCGTGCTCAAGCCGGGGGTGGAGATTGTCGAGCCGACGAGCGGCAACACCGGCATCGCCCTGGCCTATGTGGCGGCCTCGCGCGGCTACCGCCTGACGCTGACCATGCCCGACACGATGAGCCTCGAACGCCGCCAGGTGCTGGCGGCGTTCGGTGCCAATCTGGTGCTCACGCCGGGTGCCGAGGGCATGAAGGGCGCGGTGCGCCGCGCCGAGGAGATCCAGCAGTCGGACCCGGCGCGCTATTGGCTGCCGCAGCAGTTCAAGAACCCGGCCAACCCGGCCATCCACGAGCGCACCACCGGCCCGGAGGTGTGGGCCGACACCGACGGCGGCGTGGACGTGTTCGTCTCGGGCGTGGGCACGGGCGGCACCATCACGGGCGTCTCGCGCTACATCAAGAACACCAAGGGCAAGGCCATCGTGTCCGTGGCCGTGGAGCCGGGCGAGAGCCCCGTGATCACCCAGACGTTGGCCGGTGCGGAAGTCAAGCCCGGTCCGCACAAGATCCAGGGCATCGGCGCCGGCTTCATCCCCGACACCCTCGACCTGTCGGTGGTGGATCGTGTCGAGCAGGTGTACAGCGCCGAGGCCATCGAGACGGCGCGCCGTCTGGCCAAGGAAGAAGGCATCCTGTCGGGCATCTCCGGCGGCGCGGCGGCCGCCGCGGCGTTGCGCCTGGCGCGCTCCAGTGAGTTCGAGGGCAAGACCATCGTGCTGGTCCTCCCGGACTCCGGCGAGCGCTACCTGAGCACGGTGCTGTTCCAGGAATAGAGCAAGCGAGGCGCTGAACCGCACTCCCCGGGCACATCGCGTCCGGCATCGATGGGGTGTTGCCTCACATTGCTTCTATCCCGCTGTCGCGCGGTCGGCGTGACGCCACGTGTTGGCGGCCGGCCGACCGCGCGAGTTCCCATTTCCGCAGAGAGGAGTCTCTCCCATGGCCCAAGGCCCATCCATCGGACAGCCCCAGGTGGCTATCCAACCGCCCCAACAGAGCTTGGGGGTCACCGCCGCGCGCAACCTGGCAACGACCACCAAGACCGTTCCGCAGTTGCAGGCCATCACGCCACGCTGGCTGCTCAGCCTGCTGCCGTGGGTGCAGGTCGAGGCCGGCACCTATCGCGTCAACCGCGTGAAGGTCGTGCTGCGCCACGACGAGCGCATCGCCGCGCTGGTGGAAGGCGGTCGCGCCCGGCTGACCCCGGGCAATCTCCGCGCCCTGGCGCTGTTCCGCGACCTGGACGAATCGCTCATCGCGCAGGTCGCCGAGCGCCTCACCAGCGAGCAGGCCGAGCCGGGCCAGGTGGTCGTGCCGGAAGGCACGCTGGGCGAGAAGTTCTTCATCATCGCCCAGGGCAAGGTCGAAGTGAGCACCGTCGGCGACAACGGGAAGCGCGCGCGACTCGCGCTCCTGGGCACGGGTGACTACTTCGGTGAGCTGTCGCTGAGCGACGCGGCACCCACCGCGGCTGCGGCGCGCGCCGTGACGAAGAGCACCTTCTTGACGATCGATCGCGCCCAGTTCGCGGCCCTGTTGCAGGAACAACCCGCCCTGCGGCAGGCGCTCGTGCGGGCGCTGGAGGAGCGGGCGCGACTACGTGCCTCGGCCAACGCCTACGGCGAGCAGGCCATCGCCGTGCAGCTCGGCCTGCACGGGGAAAACACCATCCCGGGCTCCTTCGCCGACTACGAAGAGGACCCGCGCGAGTACGACTTGAGCGTGCTGCAGAGCCTGGTGCGGGTGAACACGCGCATCAGCGACCTGTACAGCGCCCCCATCGACCAGTTGCGCGAGCAGCTCCGCCTGACCATCGAGACCATCAAGGAGCGGCAGGAGTTCGAGGTCATCAACAACCCCGACTTCGGTCTGTTGGCCAACGTCGCCCCGTCGCAGCGCATCCCCACGCGCAGCGGGCCGCCGACGCCCGATGATCTGGATGAGCTGCTGGCGCGCGTGTGGAAGAAGCCCGCCTTCTTCCTGGCGCACCCCAAAGCCATCGCCGCCTTCGGGCGCGAATGCACGCGCCGCGGCGTGCCGCCACCCACCGTGCCGCTGTGGGCCTGCAGCTTCGTGACGTGGCGCGGCGTGCCCATCATTCCCACCGACAAGCTGCCCATCACGGGCGCCGAGGGCGAGTCGGCCGGTAAGACGACCATCTTGTTGGTGCGCGTCGGCGAGAAGGACCAGGGCGTCGTCGGCCTGCACCACGCCGGCCTGCCCGGCGAGCAGTTGCCGAGCCTGTCGGTGCGTCTGACCGGCATCGACGACCAGGCCGTGGCCTCCTATCTCGTCAGCCTCTACTTCTCGCTGGCGGTGCTGACGGACGATGCTCTGGGGGCCCTGGAGGACGTCGACCTGGGTAACTATCATGAGTACGCTTGATACCGTAGGGTTCGATCCGCTGACGGGGATCCCCAGCGCCGATCTGGTCTCGCAGCTAGCCAACGAGCTGTTCCTGGACACACCCGTGAGTCCAGCCGAACTCGCCGTGCCGGCCGTCGCCCCCAGCGCCCCCGCGCTGCCGGGCGGCGGCCCGGCAGCGCCCGTGGCCGGCAGCCCGCCCACCTTCGGCGACGCGCCTTGGGATGCGGCCATTGGCAGTGCCCCGGCCCTCCCCGCCATCGGAGGCGGTCCCTATGCTGCCACCGGCGGCGTTCCCGCCACCGGCGGCCTGCCCATGTTCGGCGAGTCGCCGAGCGCGTCGACCTGGCCCTCGCCGGGCGCGGCACCCACTTCGCAGCCCGGCGCGGTGCCGGCGGTGGGTGACGGCGGCTTCCTGCGCGACCTGCCGCATGACGTGGATCTGGGCTTCCCGCGCGATGCCACGGCGCCGGCGGGCGAGGCGGATGCCTTGGGGATCGGCTTGGACCTGGCGGGCGCGCGCGGTGTGCCGGCGGAGAGCGCGACGCCGTTCTACTTCCTGCCGGCGCCGGACCTGCCCGCCGCGTCGCCCGAGGAGCCGGCGCGTTTCGACGTCCACGCCGTGCGCCGCGACTTCCCGGCGCTGCACCAGAAGGTGCACGGCAAGCCGCTCATCTGGCTGGACAACGCCGCCACCACGCACAAGCCGCAGAGCGTGATCGATGCCGTGTCGCACTTCTACGCCCACGACAACTCGAACATCCACCGCGGTGCGCACACCCTGGCGGCTCGCGCCACCGATGCCTACGAGGGGGCGCGGGAGAAGGTGCGGGCGTTGCTCGGGGCGCGGTCTTCCGCCGAGATCATCTACACGCGCGGCACTACGGAGTCCATCAATCTCGTGGCGCAGTCCTATGGCCGCACGTTCGTCGGCCCCGGCGACGAGGTCATCGTCTCGACGCTGGAGCATCACTCCAACATCGTGCCCTGGCAGTTCCTGGTGCGCGAACGGGGCGCCACGCTGCGCGTCATCCCCATCGACGACGCCGGTCAGGTGGATCTGGCGGCCTACGAGCGGCTGCTGAACCCGCGCACCAAGCTGGTCGCCGTGGCCCATGTCTCCAATGTCCTGGGCACGGTGCTGCCCATCAGCGTCATGACGCAGATGGCGCATCAGCATGGCGCCCGCCTGCTGGTGGACGGGGCGCAAGGCGCGCCGCACCTGCCGGTCAACGTGCAGGCCCTGGATGCGGACTTCTATGTCTTCTCCGGGCACAAGCTCTTCGCCCCCACGGGCATCGGCATTCTCTATAGCAAGGAGGAGCTGCTGGAGGCCATGCCGCCCTGGCAAGGCGGCGGCAGCATGATCGACGCGGTGTCCTTCGAGGAGACCACGTTCAGCGCGCTGCCGGCCAAGTTCGAGGCGGGCACGCCTCACATTGCCGGCGCCGTCGGCCTGGGCGCCGCGGTCGACTACGTGCAGCGCTTCGGCCTGCAGAGCATCGCGGCCTACGAAGAGGGCCTCATGACCTATGCCACCGCCGCGCTGAACACGGTGCCCGGCTTGCGGCAAATCGGCACCACGCCAGGCAAGGTGGGGGCGCTGGCCTTCGACATCCCGGGTGTCGACTCGGAGGAGCTGGGCAAGCGGCTGGACCGCGAAGGCATCGCCGTGCGCGCCGGTCACCACTGTGCGCAGCCGACCCTGGCGCGCTACGGGCTGAAGACCGCGGTGCGGCCGTCCATCTCGCTCTACAACACCGCCGAGGAGATCGACGTCCTGGTGGCGGCACTTCAAAAGGCCGTTCGCGAGCGCTGAAACCGGCGGTCGCAGAGAAGGTCTGGCCCATGAACCGGGTCTACAGTGACAACGCGGAGTCCATTGGCAACACGCCCCTGATACGCCTCAACCGCGTGACGCAGGGCGCGCACGCCACGGTGCTGGCCAAGATCGAAGGGCGCAACCCGTCGTACTCCGTGAAGTGTCGCATCGGCGCGGCCATGGTGCTGGACGCCGAGCGGCGCGGCCTGATGGGCTCGGGGAAAGAGATCATCGAGCCCACAAGCGGCAACACCGGCATCGCGCTGGCCTTCGTCGCCGCGGCGCGCGGCTATCCCATCACGCTGACGATGCCGGAGACGATGAGTGTCGAGCGCCGCCGGGTGCTGGCGGCCCTGGGCGCCAAGCTCATGCTGACGCCTGCGGCGGAGGGCGTGCAAGGTGCCGTGCGCCGCGCCGAGGTCATCGCGGCTTCCTTCCCCGAGCGCTACTGGCTGCCGCAGCAGTTCAAGAACCCGGCCAACCCGGCCATCCACGAGACGACCACCGGGCCGGAGATCTGGGCGGACACGGATGGCGCCATCGACGTGCTGGTGTCCGGCGTCGGCACCGGGGGCACCGTCACGGGCGTCTCGCGCTACATCAAGCACACCCAGGGCAAGGCGATTCAGGCGGTGGCCGTGGAGCCGCGCGAAAGCCCCATCATTACGCAGTATCTCGCCGGCGACGCCCTCGAGCCGGGCCGGCACAGCATCGAAGGCATCGGCGCCGGGTTCATCCCCGAGACGTTGGACCTGTCGCTCGTGGACCAGGTGGAGCTGGTGGACAGCGCCGAGGCCGTCGCGTTCTCGCGCCGCCTGGCACGCGAGGAGGGCATCCTCGGCGGCATCTCCAGCGGCGCGGCGGCCGCCGTCGCGGTGCGTCTGGCCCACCAGGAGGCCTTCGTGGGGAAGACCATCGTGGTCATTCTCCCCGACGCCGGCGAGCGCTACTTATCTACCCATCTCTTCGACGGGCTCGGGAATCTAGGCGATGATCAGCAGACACATAGAGAGCAACGTGCCGCCGGCGCCGGACCCGGTGTGGGAATCGATTCGTCGGGAAGCAACGACGCAGGCTTTCCATGAACCGAGCCTCGCGAGCTTCTTCCACGCCGTGGTGCTCAATCACCGCTCGCTGGAGGACGCCCTGAGCTTTCATCTCGCCACGCGCCTGGCCAGCGCCACGCTGGGCGAGCTGGCGACGCGCGACCTGATTCAAGAGGCGCTGGTGGTCAATGCGGCCATCGGCGCCGCGTGCCGCCGCGACTTGCAGGCGGTGGTCGAGCGCGATCCGGCGTGCCGCGGCTACGTCCAGGTGGTGCTCTACTACAAGGGCTTCCAGGCGCTGCAATCGTACCGCGTGGCGCACCACTACTGGTCCCACGGACGCGAAGAGCTGGCGCTGTTCCTGCAGAGCCGCATCGCCGAGGCCTTCTCGTTGGACATTCACCCCGCGGCACGGCTGGGCTCCGGCATTCTCATCGACCACGGCACGGGCGTGGTGATCGGCGAGACGGCGGTGGTGGAGGACAACGTCTCCATGCTCCACGCCGTGACACTGGGCGGAACGGGCAAACAGACCGGAGATCGTCATCCGAAAGTGCGCAGCGGCGTACTCATCGGCGTCGGCGCCAAGATTCTCGGCAACATCGAGGTCGGCGAAGGGGCGCGGGTGGGCGCCGGCAGCGTCGTGCTCGATCCCGTGCCGGCGCACTGCACCGTGGCCGGCGTTCCGGCGCGCGTGGTGAAGGGCCTGCAGTCGGCCGAGCCCGCCCTGGAGATGGACCACTGGATTCCATCCTACGAGATCTAGCGGCCGCCGGCGGACCGAGGAACGCGGATGATCAAGGACCTTCAGATAGGCGGTGAACGCGGCGACCTGCTGCAGATCGTCGAGCCGCGCAAGACCTTTGCCGACGTCATCTTGCCGGAGAAGACACGACGAGCCCTGGCCGACACGCTGATCCAGATCGAAAAGCACCATCTCATCTTCGAGACCTGGGGCTTCGGCGAGCGCCACACCACGGGCACCGGCCTGGTGTTCAACTTCACCGGTCCGCCGGGCACGGGCAAGACGATTTGCGCCGAAGCGGTCGCCAATCTGCTGATGAAGCGCCTGCTCAGCGTGCGCTACAGCGAACTGGAGAGCTGCTGGGCCGGTGAGACCAGCAAGAACCTCGTGGCCGTCTTCAAGGAGGCACGCGCCAAGGACGTCGTGCTCTTCTTCGACGAGGCCGATTCGGTCGCCGGCCGGCGCTTCGCCACCACCAATCTCGGCTACGAGCGCGAGGCCAACCAGGGCGTCAACGTCCTGCTCAAGGAGCTGGAATACCACGACGGGGTGGTCATTTTCGCCACCAACCTGTGGACGAACTTCGACCCGGCCTTCCAGCGCCGCGTCCGCACACACATCGTCTTCGAGATGCCGGGCCCGCGGGAACGCGAGATGATCTGGCAGGCCCAACTGCACCCCACCAAGACGCCGCTCGGCGCCGACGTCGACTTCCATACCCTGGCGGAGTCCTTCGCGCTGTCCGGCGGCGACATCAAGAACGCCGTCCTCAAGGCGGCGCACATGGCGGCGGCCGAAGGTGGCCTGGACTACCAGAAGGTGATCCTGCAGCGCCACTTCGAGGCAGCCGCGCACAGTGTCAGCGAGGCCCAGGACCTGATGCAACAGCGCCAGGACGAGGTGCCGTGCGCCGACTGCCCCGCCCCGGCCGTCGCCGTCGCCCTTTATTCTCTGGAGGCGCGCGTGCGGACACTGCAGCACGAAACCGATGAACTGCGGCGTTTGCTGGCGCCAGGCACGGCGCACCCGCTGCCTTTGTGAAAGGACGAGGATATGGCTGAGCACACCATCGACGCGCGAGGCCTGCAGTGCCCCGCCCCCATCATGCGCCTCTTCGTCATCATGAAGACGGCCCAAACCGGTGATTTGGTGACCATCACGGCCACCGACAAGGGGTTCACCAAAGACGTCGCGGCGTGGTGCCACAAGACGGGCCACACCCTCGATGCGGTGGACGAGGCGGACGGCCTCATCACGGCGCGCATCCGCAAGGCCTGAAGGCGGCACGAGAGGACCGGCCATGACGGAATTCGACCCGCGGCAGACGACGAACATCCGCCTGCAACGCTTCGAGGACGTGCGCGATCTGATCGGCAGCCCGGACCACCCCACGCCATTGGTGCGGCTGAACCGCGTCGTGCCCAGCGAGGAGGCCCCGCTCTACCTGAAGCTGGAATGGTACAACCCGTTCGGCTCCATCAAGGACCGCACGGCCCTCTACCTGTTGCGCGGCCTGGCCGAACGCGGCGAGCTGGCGGGCCGGCAAATCGTCGAGCCGACCAGCGGCAACACCGGCATCGCGCTGGCCGCGCTGACCGCCATCATGGGCATCCCCATCACCGTCACCATCCCGGACGGCGTGCCCGAGGAGAAGAAGACGCTGCTGCGCATGTTGGGCGCCGAAGTGTGGGCCACGCCCGATGACCTGTGCCCCATCAACCATCCCAAGGACGGCGCCATCGCCCTGGCGCACTCGTTCGTCGAGTCCGAGGCGACACGCGATCGCTACGTGATGCCCAACCAGTACGAGAATCCGGACAACGTGAAGGCGCACTACGAGACCACGGGTCCCGAGATCTGGCAGCAAACGGAGGGCCGTGTGCGGTGGTTCTTCGCCGGCTTCGGCACCTGCGGCACCCTCACCGGCGTCGCCAAGTACCTGAAGGAGCGCGACCCCAGCGTGCGCATCGTGGCCATCGAGCCCAACAAGGGGCATCGCCTCCCCGGCCTCAAGAACATGACCGAGTCGAAGGAGCCCAGCATCCTGGACCGCAGCCTGATCGACGACATCGTGCGCGTGGACGACGAGGCGGCTTACGCCATGACGAAGCGTCTGTTCCGCGAGGAAGGCCTCATCGTCGGCCCCTCCACAGGCGCCATCGTGCATGCCGCCACGCAGGTGGCACGCGAGGCCGACGGTCTCGCCGTGGCCATTTCGCCGGACGGCGGCTTCAAGTATGCCAGCTTCTTCACCGACATCCTGGGCGACGAAGGCTTGCCCACTTAGGAGTGCCCCTCATGGCCGACAACAAGAAAACCCTCATCGTCTTCAGCGGCGACCTCGACCGGGCCATGGCCGCCATGGTTATCGCCCGCGGCGCGGCCGCCATGGGCAACGAGGTCACGCTGTTCTTCACGTTTTGGGGCCTGAACCTGCTGCGCAAGCCGGATCCGGTGCCCGTGAAGAAACCACTGCTCGACGCCCTATTCGGCTGGATGATGCCGCGCGGGGCGCGCCGGGCCAAGCTCTCGAAAATGAACATGGGCGGCCTGGGCACGGCCATGATGCAGCACGTGATGAAGACGAAGAACGTGCCGTCGCTGCCTGAGATGATGGCGGAAGCTCAGGAGTTCGGGGTGAAGTTCATCGCCTGCACCATGTCCATGGACATCATGGGCATCACCCGCGACGAGCTTATCGACGGCCTGGAGTTCGCCGGCGTGGCCACCTACCTGGGCAGCGCCGACGAAGCCAACGTCAACCTGTTCATCTAGCCCTGGCGCGGTTGCGACCGCGACCTGAGCGTTGCCGAGCCGCTGGCCTTCGGCGTGTCCGAGGCCAACCGATCCAAGCCTCTCGGCAGGCGGCGGCTGGGGTGGTCAATTCTGATGCCGATTACCACGCCGGCATGGTACCTGGCCCCCGTGGGGCCCGCCACGGTCAACACGAGCCCGTAGGCTGCCCCGCACCGCCCCCTGGCGTCTGGCGAGACGGCCGCCCGGATCGCAGCGGCCGTTCCAGCCGCTCACGCCGGCCGGCGCCGGCCTGGCGCCCACGGCAGCTCGATCCACTCCTGGGTGGTCAGCGGGAAGAACGCCCGGCAGCAATCGTAGGGATCGGTGTTGGTGAACACCTCGATGATGCCGTCCGGTGCGGTCAGGCGCATGACCTTCCGGTACCACGCGGCATACCGGGGGCTTGGCCCCTGCGTGCGCCGCGCCAAGTCAGGAAAGGTGGCCACGAACAGGTCGGCCAGCTTCTCGGGCGTGGCGCCCCGGCGGACCATCCGGCCCTGGACGCCCTCGTCGAGCCGGCGGAAGAACTCCCGGCCGTCGCAAATGCTGCGGGTGAGCACGGGCTCGCGCTGGCCGGCCACACGAAGCTGGAGCCGCGGCTTGCATCCGCAGTACGGTTCGCACCGCAGGCGCTCGTAGCCACGGCGGTGCAAGCACTGGACCATCACGAGCAGTTCGCGGAAGAAGCGATAGCCTTCAACATCTTCCTGCTCGCTTGCGCGCAGCTCTTCCTCTGTCATGACGACTCCCTCTCATTCCCCACCCCAGGGAAGGGGCCGCCAGGCGCTCTCTTACACGGGCGGGTCGATACGCCGGCTGCCAGGCCCTGCCAGGTCGAGTCCGCTGTACGGCTATTGAGGGAAAGGTACTTGGCGTCGTCCCCACGCACGTGGGGGCCGACCAGCTTCCAACGCCGATTCCCACCTGGTGCCTCGAAAAGCCCTTCCGCTCGATGCCCTCCATAGCCTTCTGTGGCGCAAGGCCCGATGCCGCGCGGGCGCGATGGGTGGCCCTCTGAGGGCGCGGGCGCAAGGCCAAAGGGCACTTGACTCTCGGTGAGCCACCCCCCACAATATCGTCGGTTCGAACAAGTGTTCTCACCGACGACACCCGAGTAGAGTCCACTGCCGAAAGACGGCGCAGGCAGCGGCAGCCACGAGCGCCAGAGGCTCTCCCCATGAGCACCGACATCCAGGACATCTACTGCCGGCTCCTGGCCCGCAACTACACCGCGGAGCTGTTTGCCGACGCGCGGCTGGATGGCTACAAGCGCTCCGGCCGCGGCTTGTTGGCCGACTGTCCGTTCTGCGGCAAGCCCGAACACCTCTACTGCTCGCTCGACAAGCCCGTCTACCACTGCTTCGTCTGTGAGGCCGGCGGCGACTGGCTCGACTTCCTGCAGAAGCAGCGCGGGCTGACCTTCCGCGAGGCTCTGCAGCACCTGGCTCAGGCGGCCGGGGTGAGGCTGGAGGGCTTCGATGAGGCGGCCTATCGGCAGAAAGCCCGCACCCGCGACATCCTCGAAGTGGCGCAGCGCTTCGTCAGTACGCAGCTCGGCGCGGCCACCGTGGCTTAGGGGAGGCGACTCGTGGCCCAGCGGAGAGATTTCAGCCCGGTGGACTTCCTCGAGGAACGGGTCCTGCCGGCTCTCGGGGACGGCCTGGACGCCGCCTTCCCGGAGTTCGACTTCCGGCCCGGACGGAGCGGGTGGTGGGTGGCCCGGCGCGAGCCGTCCGGTTACGAGGAGTACGGGGCGCGAGAGGGTAAGCTGACGGCCACCGCCCGCGGCTTCCGTACCTTCAAGGCTGGCCGACCCTTCGTCTCGTGGACCGCCTACGTCTCCAATGGGGCCGTGCCGACGGGGGCGGACTTCGTGACGGCTGTCCGGACCCTGGCGGGCCGGGCGGGGGTGGACGCTTCCTCCCTGGACCGCCCCTTGACGCCGGAGGAGGCGGAGCGC
>Ga0181528_10000652_pt1 | contig 23511 bp, 17 predicted proteins | sample PEATcosm2014_Bin_47_FD_119742 | JGI IMG/M metagenome (GOLD analysis project Ga0181528, IMG submission 119742) | Peatland microbial communities from MTU Mesocosm Facility, Houghton, MI, USA - PEATcosm2014_Bin10_10_metaG | ecosystem: Environmental > Terrestrial > Soil > Wetlands > Peat | place...
CACGCGGGGTGAACTTGTCGCCCTTGGCGCTCACCCACTGGCAGGAATCGAGCGGCCGGGTGCCGGCCTGAAAGGTCACTTTCCCGAGGCGCAGACGCTCATTGCGCAGGAATGCCCCCATCATGCGGTCGGCCACGCGCGTGTGGTTGGCCAGCCACGACGACAGGTATTCGACCAACTCGGATCCCGCCATGCGGTCGCCCTGTTGAAGGCGCGCCGCGAATTGACTCACCTGGCGCCGGACGGCATCGTGCTGCTGCTTATGCCAGCGCAGTGAGCCGTATCGCGCCGCACGCATGAGCCGCTCTTCGTGCGCGAAGTGGTCCAATGCGCAGGCCGCCAGATGATTGGTCAATCGACAGAGATCGGTAAAAGGAGTGCCGCCGGTGAGGGCTTTTTGGAGTTCGGCGGCGGCATCGAAGATTTCCTTGTGTTCGTCATCGAGGTCCGGGACGAACACCTGATGAGAGGCACTCCACTTCAAATGGGCCACGTTTCATTTTACATCAATGAGGTCTTAAAATCTGTTAAATCATTTTGGCAGCTTGGCCGCCAACCGCGGCGAATCCAGCGGAATGAATTCCTTTACCCCCGGACGCCCCGTTACGGCGAGCCAGAGGCCGCCATCGGCGGCGTGGAGATCGATGCGGAATTCGTAGAACGGGCAGCAGCGCCGCCAAATATCGAGCCACCGCGCCACATCTACCACAGACTCCTTGGCGGGATCGATGCGGAATGCATACCCGTCCTTCAGTTCGCGCGACTCGGCGATGGCCGCAATCGCGCGTCCCCCAAGTTGATCCAGTTGTTTGCGCTGTTCGGCGGTGAGGGCTTTCAGATTGCACGCTATGGGCGGAGTGGTCTCCGCCACGGCCGAGCAAAAAGTTAGCAGGAGGATGATCTTATAACGTTTCATACAAACATGGTCGGACTTAAAGTGGACTTGAAGTCAAGTAAACTTATGGAATGACGATTGGCCAGGTGTCGAAGCAATCGGGCTTCGCCGCTTCCGCGATCCGCTATTACGAGCAGGCCGGCCTGCTGCCCAGGCCCAGCCGGATCGGCGGCAGAAGGCAATACAATCCGTCGATACTCGAGCGGCTGGCGGTGCTCGACCGGGCCAAAGCGTGCGGCTTCAGCCTGGCCGAGACGCGTCAGCTTTTCCATGGATTCCGCGAAGGTGTGCCGCCGTCCGAGCGCTGGCAGGCGCTGGCGCGGCGAAAGCTGGCGGAATTGGAGGAACTGGAGCGCAAGATCGCGGCCATAAGGGAGCTGTTGCAAGTTCCCTGCGTGTGCCGCGATCTCGCCGAGTGCGGCCGACGCATTCTCGCCAAACATCCACGAGGGCGCGGGTCTACTCGTAGCGGATCGCTTCCAGCGGATTGACGCGTGCCGCGCGGCGCGCCGGGATCCAGCAAGCCAGCGCGGAAACCGCCGCCAGCACAGCCGACGCATTCTCGCCAAACATCGACGAGGGCGCGGGTCTACTCGTAGCGGATCGCTTCGAGCGGGTTGACGCGTGCCGCGCGGCGCGCCGGGATCCAGCAGGCCAACGCGGAAACTGCCATGAGCACGGCCGCCGAAATGGCGAACGGTATGGGGTCATGCGGGCTCACCTGGAACAGCATGGCCGACACGTAACTGCCGACAGCCAGCGCCGCCAACGCGCCGGCTGCCAGTCCGGCGATCACCGGCATCATGCCCTGGCGCAGAACCAGACGGAGCACTCCGCCTCGACCGGCTCCCAGCGCCATGCGAATGCCGATTTCGGCGCGCCGCCTGGCTACCGCGTAGGAGACCACGCCGTAAGTTCCGAATGCCGCGAGGGCCAGCGCCGCGATGGCGAACAGCAGCACCAGCGTCATCTGGAATCGCCGCCGCGCCAGCGATGCCGATAGGATCTGCTCGAGGGTACGCTCCTGCGGAACGGGGACGTCGCCATCGGCCCTCCACACGGCAGCGCGCAACGCCGACGCGATCGACTTTGGGTCCATGGCGGTGCGCACCAGAATGGAAGACGAATTCTGCGGCCGCTGCCACAACGGAATGTACAGCATGTCCACGGGATTCTGATCGAGGCTGGTGCTGCGCGCGTCGCCCACCACGCCGACCACCTCATGAATCTTGCCGTTATCCATCAGCTTGCGGCCGACCGCGTCGCGATCCGGCCAGAGCTTGCGTGCCAGGCTTTGCGAGACGATGGCGGTCATACGGTTACGGTCGGCATCCTGGAAATCGCGGCCGGCGCGCAGCGGGATGTGCAGCGTCTGGAAGTAGCCCGGACTAATGAAGCGCAGATTGGGGTTGGGGAGTTGCGATTCCGGTCGGGTTTCGTTTTCCGTACCCACGCTATCGATCCAGCTCTCACCCTCGAGCGGCAGGTAAGACGAAACGGCCGCCGATTGCACGCCTGGCATGGCGCGTGCCTGATCGAGCAGGTGTTCAAAGAACTTCGTTACGTCAGGTTCTTTGGTATATTTCGTCCACGGCAGCGCCACATCCACGGCTAGCACGCGCTCGATGTCGAAGCCGCGCGGGATAGTGGTGAGGCGGACGAAACTCGAGAGGAACAGGCCGGCGGTAACCAGCAGCGCGGCGCATAATCCTACTTCGAGGGACACCAGCACGTTTCGCAAACGCAATCCGGTGGGCCCGCCGGCGTTGGCGTAAGCGTTGGATTTCAGCGTCTCGAAGGGAGCGCTGCTCGAGGCGTTGCGAAGCGCCGGCAGAATTCCGAACAGCAGGGCGGTGAGGACCGACAGCGCCAGCGCGAAGAACAGGACGCGGGCATCGACCGAGACGTCGCTCAGGCGGGGCAGATCGAACGGCGCCGCGGCCAGCAACCGGTCCAATCCCACAAACGCCAGCGCTACGCCGAGGCCGCCGCCCAGCACGGCCAGCAGGCCCGTTTCCGCCAGCGATTGCCGCGCCAGTTGCCAGCGGCTCGCGCCGAGCGCGGTGCGAATGGCCGACTCGCGTGCCAGTCCGGCCGCGCGCGAAAGCGAAAGGTTCGCCAGGTTCACGCACAGCACCAGCAGCACCGCGCCAACGGCCGCCATCAGCACAATCAGGCTCTGCCGCACATCGCCGGTCATTTTCTGCTGCAGCGGCATCATCACCGGGGCAACGTGCCAGTTTTCGCCGCCGATTGCGGAATCCATAGCTGTCTCCGCGGCTGCGAGTTCGGCGCGGGCGCGCTCCATGGTGACGCCCGGCTTGAGACGCGCGATGCCCTCGTAGTTCAGGTCGCCGCCGTGCGGCACGGTGTCGTCAGGCTGGTATCCCAGGGGCCGGAACATCTCCATGCGCCCGGTGAGCCGTAGCCCCCCAGCACTGTCGGACGCTTTCGGAAACTCGAAATCGGGCGGCAATACGCCGACCACGGTATACGGCGCGCCGCCCAAAGTGAGCTTGCGCCCGATAATCGAGGGATCGCTGCCGAAGCGGCGGCGCCAGATGGAGTCGGCGAGAATCACCACCTGATGCTGTCCGTGGCGGTCTTCGCGATCGAGAAACGAGCGGCCGAGGCGCGGCTGCACGCCCAGCACATCGAAGAGATTTGCCGACACCACGGCTCCCGGAATCAGCTCGGGACGGCCGTCTCCGGTGAGACTGAATGTGCCATTGCGGTAGCCACCGAGGCTTTCGAACGAATGGGTGCGCTGGCGCCATTCCACGATTTGGGCGATGTTGATGGGCAGCAGCGCTCCATTGTTGAAGACCGGAGAGGAGATGGAGATCGCGACCAGACGCTGCGGGTCGGGGAAATCGAGCGGGCGTAGAAGTACGCCGTTCACGAGAGAGAAGATCGCCGTGTTGGCGCCGATGCCGATGGCCAGGCTGAGCACCGCCATGGCCGCGAAGCCGCGATCCTTCCAAAGCGTTCTGAGCGCGTATTTCATGTATGATGTCTCCTGGCCCGGCGAGTGGAGCGGCGGGCTTATCCCTTATATACGACCCGGCCTGTGCCCGCGTTCGCAGAATCATACTGCCCGAACGGCAAAAGGTTACCGGTTGCGGGGCCGCCGTGAGCCGGCCACCTGCTCGATGGCGGCCTGCAAATAGCGGCGCAGGAATGGGCGATTGAGGTCATCCGGATTGCGGATGGTGATGTGGCGGATCATTTTGCCGCTGCCGGCCAGAACTTTGTTGGGATCGGCCAGCAGGGCGCCACGATTGAAGCCGAGATTCACGTGCGTGCTGTAGGTGACGATGTGGCAGAAACCGTCCTTCAGGGGTTTGCCGGTGAAGGAGAATCCGATGGCGACAGCATAGCCTTTGGAGATGGATTCGATGGCGTCGGGCGCCTCGTCGAGCACCGCTTCGCGGAGGGCCAGGGTGAGATCGGAGACGTGCGGGTCGTAGGGGGCGAGATAGCTCAGCAGTACGCGAGTGGGCGGCCTGGCCATCTCCGGCAGTCTACCACGATGCCTAGCGGTAGAAGCAGATGTGGACGGTGACCAGTTTGCGATCGGCGAGGAACCATTCGCGGTGCGTGGGGAGGAACGGGGTGTTCACTTCGCCGAAGTGCTGGAGCAGGTTGTAATAGGAATTCGCAAAGGCCTCGGCGCGGTCGGCGAAGGGCTTGAAGTCAGTCGACTCGCCGTGCGGTGCCTCGCGGATGGTCTCGGCGTAGCTCACGGTGATGGGATCGGTCGCCGTGGAGGGGTCGGTGAAGTCGAACTCGTTATAGATTTCGTCGGCGCGCTGCGGCTCCAGGCGAGCTACCTCCGCGAGGCTCGCTCCTCCGGGGGCACTGAGTTCGTCATCGGTTGGCGGCGGCTCACTGGCGACGTGCTGCGAGCGAACGGCCAGGGTACCGGAACTGCTGGACGGACATGTGACCTTTGGAAGTGGAATGCCTGGACCAGTTCGTTTTGGCCGACCTAATCGACAGAATCAAAGACAGTTACGTAAATCGATGAGTTCCTTTGGCATTTTCTCCTCCGAAACGGGCGCTGTAAACAAGACACTTAAATATACTTGATAGTTATACGCTCATGTTTTATGATTGATGTTGAATGAGGTCGCCAAGCGGCCTCCAAATTTCTTAAAACGAGGAGTTTCAACTATGTCTCTCACCCACTTCGACCCATTGGCTAGCATCCGCGTCTTCGAAGACGCCTTTACCCGCATGGTCAACGAGCCCCGGGCTACCCGTCCCTGGTCTCCCGCCGTCGATATCTACGAGACCGAAAACGAGCTCGTCCTCAAAGCCGACGTCCCCGACGTCGACCCCAAAGACATCGACGTGCGCGTAGAAAATCAAACCCTCACCATCTCCGGCGAGCGCAAGTTCGAACAGGAGAGCGCCAGCAAGGGTTTCCATCGCATCGAACGCAGCTACGGCAGCTTCGTGCGCAGTTTCGCCGTGCCCAACACCTTCGATACCGATAAGATCGACGCCGGCTTTAAGAATGGCGTGCTCACCGTCAGCCTTCCCAAGAAGGAAACCGCCAAGCCCCGTCAGGTCAAAGTAGAAGTCAAAGCGTAACTCTGTGAGATAAGCCTCAGCTTGTCCTGTGCGATAAGCTTTAGCTTGTCCAGCCGAGCTCAAGCTCGTCCGGGGGGCCGCACCCAAAATCAGCGGCAAGCATCATAATGTATGTGAGGGCCGGGACATCCCGGCCCGCTTTTTTCTTGGGGGATCCCATGTTTCGTTTGGATAAACTCACTCAGAAAGCTCAGGAAGCTCTCCAGCAGGCCCAAGGCATCGCCGAAAAACAGGAAAACCAGATTCTCTTCCCGCTCCACCTCCTCATCGCCCTCGCCGAAGAGAAGGAAGGAATCGTCCGCCCGGTGCTCGAAAAGTGCAACGTGCACCCCGACGCCGTCATCAGCGAGGCCCGCCGCCTGCTTGCCAATCTGCCCAAACAGGCCGGCCTTCAGCCCGGCATGTACCTCTCGCAGCCGATGAATCAGGTGCTCGAAAAAGCCTTCGACGAAGCCACTCATTTCAAAGACGAATTCGTCTCCACCGAGCACATCCTGCTGGCCATCGCCGACTACCGCCAGGACCCCGCCGGCCAGCTCCTCGACCGCGCCGGCGCCACTCACGACGCCATCCTCAAGGCCCTGGTCTCCGTCCGCGGCACGCAGCGCATCACCGACCAGAATCCCGAGTCGAAATACCAGGCGCTCGAGCGCTACGCTCACGACCTCACCGAGTCCGCCCGCCAAAATAAGCTCGACCCCGTGATCGGCCGCGACGACGAAATCCGCCGCGTGATGCAGGTGCTCAGCCGCCGCACCAAGAATAACCCGGTCCTCATCGGCGAACCGGGAGTCGGCAAAACCGCCATCGTGGAAGGCCTCGCCCAACGCATTGTGCGCGGCGACGTGCCCGATCAGCTTAAGAACAAGCGCCTGGTCGCTATCGACCTCGGCTCCATGATCGCCGGCACCAAGTTCCGCGGCGAGTTCGAAGACCGCCTCAAAGCCGTGGTCAAGGAAATCATCGATTCCCACGGCGAAATCATCTGCTTCATCGATGAGCTGCACACCCTCGTCGGCGCCGGCTCGGCCGAAGGCGCCATCGACGCCGCCAACCTGCTCAAACCGGCCCTGGCGCGCGGCGAACTGCGCTGCATCGGCGCCACCACGCTCACCGAATATAAGAAGCACGTCGAAAAGGACGCCGCTCTCGCCCGCCGCTTCCGCACCGTCATGGTCGGCGAGCCCACCGTTGACGACACCATCGCCATTCTCCGCGGCCTCAAGCAGAAATTCGAAATCCACCACGGCGTCACCATTCGCGATTCCGCTATCGTAGCCGCCGCCGTGCTCTCCGAGCGCTACATCGCCGATCGCTTCCTGCCCGACAAAGCCATCGACCTCATCGATGAGGCCGGCTCCGCTCTTCGTCTGCAAATCGGCTCCATGCCCGAGGAGATCGACGACCTCGAACGCCGGGTCCTGCACCTCGAAATCGAGCGCCAGGCCCTGACGAAGGAATCCGACCACGGGTCTCGCGATCGTCTCCGCGCCGTCGAGAACGAACTCGAAATCCTCCGCGGGAAAGTCGCTCCCCTCAAGGACAAGTGGAACAAGGAACGCAGCACCATCGATCGCGTCCGCCAGCTCAAGGAAGAGCAGGAGGCCCTCCAGAAAGAAGAGGAGAACGCCAACCGCACCGGCGATTGGGAAAAGGTGGCGCAGCTCCGCTACGGCCGCCTTTCGCAAATCCAGAAGGATATCGACGCGGCCCAGCACGAAGTCGACACCCTCGAGGAGAATCCTCTCTTGAAGAAGGAAATCGGCGAGGACGACATTGCCAAAATCGTCTCCAAGTGGACCGGCATTCCGCTCCAACGCATGCTCGAAGGCGAGATGCAAAAGCTCATCCACATGGACGAGCGCCTCAAAGACCGCGTGGTCGGCCAGGATGAAGCCGTCCGCCTGGTCTCCAACGCCATCCTGCGCAACCGCGCCGGCCTGAGCGATCCCAATCGGCCCATCGGCAGCTTCATCTTCCTGGGCCCCACGGGCGTCGGCAAAACCGAACTGGTGCGCGCCCTCGCCGGCTATCTTTTCGACGACGACAAGGCCATGATTCGCGTCGACATGTCGGAATACGGCGAGCGCCACTCGGTCGCCCGCATGATTGGTTCGCCTCCCGGATATGTGGGTTACGATGAGGGCGGCCAGCTCACCGAACAGGTGCGCCGCCGGCCCTATTCCGTGCTCCTCTTCGACGAAATCGAGAAGGCGCACCCCGAAGTCTTCAACGCCCTGCTGCAGGTGCTGGACGACGGCCGCATGACCGATGGCCAGGGCCGCACCGTCAGCTTCAAGAACACCGTCATCGTGATGACGTCGAACATCGGCACCTCGATGGTTGAAAAGAACACCATCGGCTTCTCGGCGCTTGGTAAGGATAAGGAGGGTGACGATCGGCGCAAGCGTCTTCTGGACGCGCTGCGACACTCGTTCCGCCCCGAGTTCCTCAACCGCATCGACGACATCATCGTTTTCAACACGCTCAGCCGCGACAATCTGTCCAAAATTGTCGATATCCAGTTGGCCGCCGTGAGCAAGATGCTCAAAGACCGCAAACTCAGCATGATCGTCACGCCTGCCGCCAAAGACGCCATCATCGCCGAAGGCTACGACCCGCAATTCGGAGCCCGGCCCATGCGCCGCGCCATCCAGCGCCTGGTCCAGGATCCGCTGGCGCAACGCCTGATCCGCGGCGATTTCGCCGAAGGCGACACCATCGAGGTGGACGCCCAACCGGGAACCGCTGAATTGCAGTTCAAGAAACTCGAACAACCAACCTTGGTCGAGAAATAAGATTATGGGCCACGGATGGACACGGATAAAACTGAGTTTCTCTGATCCGTGTCCATCCGTGGCTAATAAAGGTTTCCTATGAGCTTCAATACCATCAAAACCGCCGCTCTCTTAGGCCTGCTCAGCGCCGTCCTCATCGTCGGGGGCGGCGCCATCGCAGGCCATAATGGCATGTACTTCGGCCTCGCATTAGCCGTAGTAATGAACTTCTCGAGCTACTTCTTCTCCGACAAAATCGCGCTGATGTCCTACAACGCGCAGCCCGTCAACGAAACCCAGAATCCCGAAGTCTACGGCCGCGTGGCGCCCATCGTTCGCAATCTCACCCAGCGCATGGGCCTGCCCATGCCGAAACTCTGGATCATCCCCGAAGATTCGACCAACGCCTTCGCCACCGGGCGCAATCCACAGCACGCATCCGTCGCCTTCACTTCCGGCATCCTGCAAATCATGGACGATCGCGAAATTGAAGGCGTCGTCGCCCACGAGCTGGGCCACGTGCTCCATCGCGATATCCTCATCAGCTCGGTCGCCGCCACGCTCGCCGCCGCCATCACCCTGCTCGCCCGCTTCGCTTTCTTTTTCGAAGGCGGCGGCCGGCGCGACGACCGCGAAGGCGGCGGGATGTTCGGCGCCATCGCCATGATGATCCTCGCGCCCATCGCTGCTATGCTGATCCAGATGGCCATCTCCCGTTCGCGCGAGTACGACGCCGACGCCGCCTCCGCCAAATACACCGGCACACCCTACGAGTTGATCTCCGGCTTGCAAAAACTGGAAGCATATTCCCAGCGCATCCCCATGGAAGCCACGCCCTCCACCGCGCACCTGTTCATCATGAAGCCGCGCCTGGGGCTGGGATTGGGCAACCTGTTCTCCACCCACCCGCCCACCGAGGAGCGCATCCGCCGCCTGCAGGCCATGCGATGAATGAAGTCCGCGTCAACCGGAAAGCGGCCGATCGCGTGGTTTCCGGTCACCCGTGGATTTTCACGAGCGATATCGCCAGCGTAGACGGCGCCCAGCCCGGAACGGCCGTCAAAGTGGCCGACCCGCGCGGCCGTCCGCTGGGCACGGCCCACTTTAGCTCCGCCTCGCAAATCGCCCTCCGCATGCTCTCCCTTCAGGTAGAAGAGATCGGCCGCGATTTTTACCTCAAACGTCTCCGCGCAGCCGAAGATCATCGCCGCAGGGTTGTCCGTGGCGCCGACGCCTACCGCGTAGTCCACGGCGAGGCCGACCTCCTCCCCGCCCTGGTAGTCGACCGCTACGGCGACTACCTCGTCATGCAAACCCTCGATCAAGGCATGGACGCCGCCAAGAGCGAAATCGCCGACTGCCTCACCGAGATTTTCCAGCCCCGCGGCATCGTCGCCCGCAATGATGTCGCCGTCCGCTTTAAAGAACAGCTCCCCCTCGAAACGACCATCCTCGCCGGCGAAATCCCCGCAAAGGTCGCGCTCAAAATCAACGGCCTCTCCATGCAGGCCGATCTCCTCCACGGCCAGAAGACCGGCATCTTCCTCGATCAGCGCGAGAACTACCGCGCCGCCGCCCAATACGCCCGAGGAGGCAAGGCCCTGGACTGCTTCACGTCCACCGGCGGGTTCGCCCTCCATCTCGCCGGCAAATGCGAATCGGTGGAAGCCATCGACAGCTCCGAAACGGCGCTCGCGACCGCCGGCGCCAACGCCGCCGCCAACCAAATCTCCAACATCCATTTTCACGAAGCCGACGTCTTCGATATCCTCGCCGGCCACGCCTCCGCCCGCCGCCAATACTCGCTGGTCGTCCTCGATCCTCCCGCTTTCGCCAAATCCCGCCGCAATCTCGACCCGGCCATCACCGCATATAAAGAGATCAACCTCCGCGCCCTCCGCCTGCTCCCACCTGGAGGCATCCTGGTCACCTGCTCCTGTTCCCACCACCTGAGCGAATCGGCGTTCCTCGAACTGCTAGCCCAAGCCTCTCTCGACGCCAACCGCACCCTCCGCATCCTCGAGCGCCGCACCCAATCGCCGGACCACCCCATCCTGCTCACCGTCCCCGAAACCTTGTACCTGAAGTGCCTGATCCTCGAAGTGGTTTAACGTAGGAAATGCTTTTAGCTTGCCCGCCGGGCTACAGTCCGGCACGCTACCGTTCCTTCGGCGCCAGCACGTATAGGGTGCCGGCCGATTGCGCCACGACTCTCCATCGCTGCGCCAGCGACCCGTACAGGGGCGAAGCCGACGCCAGGTAGACGCCATTCTCGCTTCGCGGATAGGCCACGATGCGCGCGATGTTCAGCTCCGCCAGCCGCCGCTCCGCCTCTTCGGCCGGCGCGGAAAAGATAAAGCGCACTTCCGGACTCCACACCGGCACCACCTCGATCCCGAAATCGTGCAACGCCGCGTGCAGATAGGCGCTGTCGGAGAGCACGCGACTCCGGCGCGGCAGAATCGTCACCAACTGCTCCCGAAGCTTGAACTCCATCGGCGCGTCGATCTTCGGAAACGCCATGTCCACCCATTGACCCGGCCGCAACGACAAAGGGTCGAACGGGAAAAACATCCCCAGGACCGCGTTCCAAAACAGCAGCGCGCCGATTGCGATCTGCATCAGCGAACGCCAACGGCCCATCCACTGGTCCAACGCCCCGGCCGCCGCGATCGACAGCACCACCAGCGCGGGACTCAGCACGCGCATGGAAATCTCCACGCCGCCGCTGGTGTACCCCACCGACACAATCCACACCGCGATCATCAGGACGGCAATTACCAACAAGTATCCGTCCCGGCGGAAGTTCCTCACCGCCGCGGGCAAACCCACCAGCATTTGCGGAAGGGCGAGTTCGCAGAGCAGCAGGAACACACTCACCCAGACGCTCGCCGTCCAGGTTTGCACTCCGAGCCGCGAGTTGTAGAACTGCAGAAACGCATCGTGGATGGGGTTTACCGCGAACCCCGCCAGCCGTAAGCTGTAAATCGGATTGCCGGCCACGATCCAATTGCGCACATACCAGGGCGCCGCTACCGCCGCCGCAACGCCGGCAAATACCAGCATCTGGCGGCGCGATTCGCGCCGCCAGGCAAATGCGACCACGCCGCCCACCAGAGCGATCCAGCCGTACTCGCGGGCGAGAGCGCACACCGCCGCGGCCAGTCCCGCCGCCACCGGCTGGCGCTCGCCCACGATGAAGTACAGCATGGCAGCCACCGCCAGCGCCGTCAGCCCGGTCTCCTGTCCCAGAAATACCGCGCGGAAATAGAGCGGCGAGGCTGTCAGTGCGGCCGCCGCCAGCACGCCGGCGCGCCGCGAAAAAATCGCCGAACCTGCGCCATAGGTGAACGCCAGCGTGCCAAAGAACTCCGCCGCTACGCGGAGCGAAATCAGCGGCGGCAGGTAATCGCCAGCCGACGCGTAGAGCCACCAGTGCGTGAAGGAAACCAATGGGGGAATCCCGTCGACGAAGAAGTAACTCCGAAAATCCGCGGGCTTGAGGGGCGGATAGAAATTGAAGTTACCGGCCTGCGCGATCAGCTGCGCCAGAAAATCCCAGCGGAAGCGCGTGTCCTGCCCGATCAATGGAGTCCGCGCGCTGTGCACCAGCAGCACCAGCCCCACGATGCCGCAAGCGGCCAACAGAATGCGCTCTTCCTTCGTCCACGGTGTCTTCTTGGCGGCCTCCCCAGCCGGCGCGAACTTTCGATGCGCCCACGCCAGCGCGAGAGTCGCCACGATGAGCAACGGCGCCACCGGCCACACTTTGATCGGCACACCGGCCACGCCCAGCCAGAAGACGCAATGAAATAGAAGTGGCAGCGAAAGCACGAACGCGGACGGCGCCCACAACCGAAGTTGGAAAAACCTCGCGGCGAAGTACCCGGGCAGAAACAGGCCTAGCGGAAGGAGAATCGGCAGCAGGAGCAACATCCAGCTTACGCCAGAATCGCCTTCCCCGCTTCCGCATTTTTCACTCCCGTGAGCCTAACGTCGAGACCCCGCAAGGCGTGCCAGCCCTCGCCGGCAAGAAGCTCGAATGGATCGCGGGACGGTCCTCGGCTGGGCCGGATGGGCGCGGTTTTCGCCGTTCTCACCGCTTCCCTGGTTCACTCCCGTGAGTTTACGTCGAAGCCCGGCAGGGCATGCCGGCCTTCGCCAAAGGGCAGGTGGCGCGGCGCAATGCACGGCCTGTTACCCACTGCCCACTGGCAATCCTCGCTCCCGCCGGCGCGCCATCCGGCCCGCCAGGAAGGTGGTGTGCCCGCCGCGGAGGTGTATTCCCGCACGCCGGCGGACCGTTGGGGCCGTTATATACCTTGACAAGCATATGCTCTGTGGAGTATACCAAGAGAGTGGAATCCGTATTCGAAGTCATTGCGGAGCCGAACCGCCGCGCGATATTAAGCCTCCTGGTCTCGTCGCAACAGTCGGTGGGAGAGATCGAGCGTCAGCTTCGTATGCCGCAGACGGCCGTGTCCAAGCACCTGCGAGTGCTGCGCGAGGCCGGTTTCGTGGAATCCACGGTGGACGCGCAGCGCCGCCTCTACCGGCTGAAGCCGGAACCCCTACAGGAGGTGGATGCCTGGCTGGCTCCGTTCCGCCGGTTCTGGTCGGCTCACGTAGATGCTCTGGAACGCCACCTCGCCGGCATGGATCCATCCACACCACCGAAAAGGAAGGCAAGGAGAAGAAGATGACCGATGGCGAATAGCACGCACCAGGCCGGGGGAGTGCGTTGGGAGTACGAAAGGACGGAGAGAGGTGGGGAGCTCGGTCGCCCGGCGGCGATGGTATAGGAGCCCGGGTACGGTTGGAACGGTGAAGCTCACCAAGGTGGGAGCGCGCCCGCGCCGCGCGCCCGCCTGGAGAGGCACCGCGAAGGGAGTATCTATGACTGAGGAGAAGCACGTCGAGATCGCCATTCCGGCGCCCAACTGCGCCATGGGCGAGCGCCTCCACGCGCTCAATCTTGCACGGCGCGCCGGCGCTCCAGCCAGCGGCGTCTTGTGGCATGCCGGGGTACGCGAAGGACGGCAAGACGGTCTGCTTCTCCCGCGGGGACCAGAAATGTATGACGTTCGGCTTCACCCAGGAGACGAACCTCACGCGCGAGGAGGGCGGCTCACCGGCTGATTGAATTCGCGTGGTACTTCACCGCGCTGGACGACGCGGAGCTCTCCGCCATCGTGCGTCAAGAGGGCGCAGACGAGGAGAAGAAGGTGACCGATCGCAAGCAGGACACTCCCAGGGTGCTTGAGTACAACCGGTGGGGCAAACGGTTTTCAAGGCGCCGTCCAGGCCGGACCTGGCGCGGCGCTCCGAGGGTTCCAGGAATGACGCGGCGCAAAACCGCGAACGTGACACAAGGAGAAACGAAATGAAAATCAAAGTGATGAGCATATACGTGGACGACCAGGAAAAGGCCCTGCGCTTCTATACGGAGGTACTGGGCTTTACCAAGAAGGCCGATTTCAGTAATGGTCCATATCGCTGGCTGACCGTGGCCTCGCCCGAGGAGCCGGACGGCACTCAGCTGCAGCTGGCGCTGAACGACAATCCGGCGGCCAAGGCGTATCAGCAGGCGATCTTTCAACAGGGCCAGCCGGCGGCCATGTTTTTCACCGACGACGTCAAGGGCGACTATGAGCGGATCAAGACCCGCGGCGCCGAGTTCACGATGCCGCCCACCGACGTGCCCGGCTCGACCATTGCGGCGCTCAACGACACCTGCGGCAACCGCATTCAGCTCACCCAGCTGGCACGCTATTAAGGGCGGGCGTTCCGCACGATGGCAGCCCGGTGGGCGCCGACGCGGTCCACGATCTGCCGGGCCGCCGCCGGGCTGAGGGCGGCCAGTGGCGGGTGCATCCCGTCACGCCGACGGAACCCACCGCGGAGCCCAGCTCGGCCGCATGGATCCATGCTTATCGGCGAAAAGGAAGACAAGGAGAAGAAATGAGCGATCGCGCGCAGTACACACCGGGTCCCGCGAGCGGGGCGCAGATACGAAAGGACGGCGAGAAGTGGACGCTCATTGTCGTCAGAGAACTGCGCCACCCGCCGGAAAAAGTCTGGCGAGCGCTGACCGATCCCTCGCATTTGCGCGAGTGGGCGCCCTTCGACGCCGATGGGAGCCTGGGTACGGTTGGAAGCACGATAAAGCTCACCACGGTGGGAGCGCCCGCGCCGCACATTACCGAAACCAGAGTGACGCGAGCCGACGCTCCCGCGGTGCTCGAGTACAACTGGGGCGGCCACGAGATGCGGTGGAAACTCGAAGCCTTTGGTGACGGCACACGCCTGACGCTGTGGACCAACATCGGCCGCCGCTTCATCTCCATGGGTGCTGCCGGGTGGCACATTTGTTTCGATGTTCTGGATCGTCTTCTCAGTGGAACGCCCATTGGCCGCATGGTCGGTGGCGATGCCATCCAGTTCGGCGGCTGGCAGCGATTGAACGCGGAGTACGCAGAGCAGTTCGGCGTTGAGCCTCCCAACTGGCCGCCTGAGGCGGTTCAAAAGTAACAAAGGACCGTGCAGTCGAGAGGATTTCCCAATGGGGCAGCGGGCGGCGCGCAAGCCCAATTTACAACTACCCCGTCGATTTGTCGTACCAGCGCAGGACTCGCAGAGCGCGCAGTGTATTCCAACGGCTTGCGCTGGCGACGCCGGTCTCCATTTCCAGGGGAATCCGTTCGGGATGTAGCAGGTTGAGGGGCCAGCGCCCGTTCTGGTGGCGGCGGGCAATCACGATTTCGATAGCCTCACGGACGCGGCTGTCGGGCTCGATTCCGGCATTCCGCAGATAATCGAGTCCGCGCAAGACGTCGTAGTGCCAAAACGCCGGGAAGGAGAAGCGGAGCCAGCGTTTGTCGATGATTTCGCCGGTGCGAAGCGAGCGGAACATGCGGCGCTCGAGCAGATAGTTTTCGGCCCTTTCGCGGGCCTTGGTGACGGCCGCCGATTTGCGCCCTGCGCGTTCGTAGTCGAGCAGCCCCTCGAGCACGCAGATGGTGGTATGGAACGACGAGCGGCGGCTTTGCGGCGCTTCGCAGTTCCACCCGCCATCGGCGAGTTGCTCGCGCAGGAGTTGGCGGGCCAAGGCGTCGTTCGGCTCCTTGAAATATGCGCCGATGCCGAGAATTCTGCCGTTGATGCAGGGCTCGGTTTCGCCCTGGAGGTAAGGCCGGTTGTTGAGCGGCTTAAAGACAAGGCGTTTGTCGACGCGGCCGATCATTTTGCGAGCCTGCGGGCTGGCGGGGTCGAGCCCGAGGTCCTTCAAGACGACGAGACTGTAGAGGGTAATCAGGTCCCATTTCGGCCCGCCCCAGTGGCCGGCGGGAGATTGTTGGGCCAGTAGTTGAGCTCCCCAGCCTTCGGTGGCGACGCGCGAGCGCTCGGCTGCGATAGTGCCGGGGGGGGGCCGCGGTAAGGTCTCTCATGACCTGCCAACGGATGGCGGGGTCGGAATCGAGGAGCCATGTGAGGTGCGCGGGGCGGGGCGCGTGATTGTGCGGGCGCATTGGAGTATTATCGCAAGCGGTGGTTTCCATCGGGCCTCATGCGCAATATCGTTGGCCAGGCGAACGCGACGAATGGGATTGGGTATAGTGAGGCATGATCACCTCCACCGCCCTGCCGCACTGGCATTTTCGGGCGATGCCAGCGATCTTCGCGCTGGCCTCCCTGCTAGCCGCGCCAGCACTTCTCCGCGCCGCTGGGGACAACCCCTTCGACGGCAACTGGGACACCATCCTTTCCTGCGAGAACACGGCAGGCGCGCAGGGATATTCCTTCAAGTTTTCTTCGGCCGTAAAAGATGGAGTCCTGCACGCCGAAAAAGGGACTAAGGGCAAGCCCGGCTGGCTCCAGTTGGATGGCAAAGTGCTAAGCGACGGCTCGGCCAAGATCTACGCGGACGGCCTGGTGGGCGCGGCGGAAGCCGCCGTGGGACACCGGCCCGCGGGCACGGAGTATGGCTATCACATCGAGGCGAAGTTCACAGGGGATTCGGGGACCGGGAAACGAGTGGAAGGCCGATCCTGCTCGGTGACTTTCGACAGAAGGCGATAGCCAAGGCTAATGGCCGGTGCGTCCGATGGGACGATTCACTTTGCAGAATCCGCTTGCTTACGCGCGCGGCTCGGAAACGCAATGTGCCGATACGGGCCCGAGAACAAACTCGGTTTCTGCCGCCATAGACGTTGCCGGCTGGGACCGTCCCCTGCTCTGTGCCGGGCAACGAGGGCTTGGTTGTGGCATTTGTTCTACGATCCGCGTTGCCGGACCGGGACGCGCGTACAGGCCACTGCCAGAGAGAAGGAGGCGCGCATTCGATGACCGTGGCGGCCGGCGCTGACAGTTTCCCGGCTCTCCGGGCGCGTGACGAGATTGCCGGCAGACCTGGTCACGGATTGACCAGGCGGGATGCCGGCCCGCGTTGGCCAGAATCGGAAGCCCTGGTTGGTTCCGTACCTTGAGGCCGAAGTTCAGTTGGCACACGGCTGGTGGTTGGCATTGGTGGCAATGGTAACGACGTTGGCCGGAAGGGCACCGGCCTGGATCATCACCGCGGTGGTACAGCTGAATTGCACCCCCGGCGGCACGATGAAGTAAACATTATCGACGCCGGCGAAACCGGGGGCGCGTCCACTGTAAGGAATCTGGGCGGGAATGCCGTCGATGGTCACGGTCACCGGCACGGCCAACTGGCCGCCCGGCGGTGGTGCGTTGTCCGGCAACAGTTGCCCGTTGACGATGTCGGCGCCTAATCCGGTGGCCCACACAATGCCGTAGTCTCCCGGTGCGGCGGTATTGGTATTGCTGTTGAGGGGCTGGTCCCCCAACGGCGCGGTCGGCGGGAAGGTCTGGACGATACCCTGCGATGTGTTTCCCACTGTGAAGATACCCAGCGCATTCGCGAGGATCATCACAGGAGCGGAGGCGCTGGTGACGCCGTTGTAGGTTACCGTCAACGCCCCAACCCCGAGGGGTGTGTTGGACGGCACGATGGCGTTAATCTGCGGGCCGGCTACAAACGTCGGCAGGACGTTAAACGTGGCGGCGCCGTTGGCGATCGTCACCGAGACTCCGGCCAGTGTGGGGCTCAAAGTGGAACCAGCCGGCGCCTGGGCTCCCGCTGCCGGGCCGAGGCCGGTTCCGAAGATGGAAATGTAAGAACCCTGCGCCACACCACCGTTCGGCGGGCTGGCGGAAGCGTAGCTGGCCGCGTTGGTGACGCCTCCCGCGGTGATTAGCGGGGCATTGGGCGAAGGCGCGGCGTCCTGATTCACGGTGTAGGTCTGGCCTTGCACCAGAATGGACCCTTGGCGCGGGCCCGCCGGGTAGGGGCCGTTGGCTGCCACCTGAAAGTTCACTGGGCTGGGACCGCTGGCATCGGTGATGGCGATCCAGGTGGGATCGGGCGTGGTGGCCGTCCACAGGCAACTTGTGGGCGCGGCGGTGACGGTGAAACTGCCCGTGCCGCCGCTCGCCGAAATGCTGGTGGGTGTTGCCGCCGGCGAAAGAGTAAAGGTGCACGACGGACCGGCTGCCTGGGTGACCAGATTGCTGCCGGAACCACCCGGCCAGCTGATGGTGATGGTGCCGGTTCGCGGCGTGTTGGAGCTCGGGTTGGCGTCCAACAAGGCGGAGACACCCGATCCGCCGGTAACGGTGGTGTCAGGTGTGGGCACGAGTATGTGGATCCAACTATCCACGGCGGCCACCGACCAGGTGCAGGTGGGCGCGGTCTGGAGCGTGAAGAGAAGACTGTTGTAGCCGGCTCCCGGGAGCGCTGTGGGAATCCCGGATGTGGACGGAAAATTATAAGCGCAGTTAGGATTGGCGCCACCCGCGGAGGCCGTAATGGTGCCGTTGGCGCCCGCGCCCGAGGTGTAAGTATATTTGCCCGAAAAGCCTCCGTTGCCGGCGGTGAAAGTGAAGGTGCCAGAGCCGGTGGGACTGGTGAAAGTGCCGGTCCATGTGGTGCCGGTAGCGGCGCCGGTAAAGGTCGGACCTCCCGGAATGGTCCCGGTGAGAGAGCAATTCGAGTTCTGCACCACGGTCATGGACCCCAGGGCCGTATTATAGGTTCCGGTGAATGGAGAGGCGCCGCAGCCGCCCGAACTGGTGGTCAGGTTGCCGCTGGTCCCGGATCCCGAAGTATAAATATAGGGACCGGAAATACCGCCGTTGCCGGCGGTAAACGTGAAAGTTCCCGAACCACTGGGGCCGGTGAAAGTGCCCGTCCAGGTGCTGCCGGTAGCGGCGCCGGTGAAGGTTGGCCCTCCCGGAATGGTTCCGGTCAGGGAGCAGCTCGGATTCTGCGTCACCGTCAACGTTCCCAGGTCGGTGTTGAACGTCCCCACGAACGGGCTGTTCCCACAGCCTCCACCGCTACTCGAGAAGATCGCCGTGTAACTGGTGTTGGCGCCGGGGACCGTGACGCTGTGGCTCTGGGCGCCGTTGTCGCTCCAGCTACCGAAGGTATAAGTCTTACCCTGGTAAGTCTGCGGAGTGGGAGCGTCGATAGTATGGGTATCGCCAGCATCCCACAAGAACTGTTGCGGAGCGGCGTAGGCTGTTCCGTCCACCACCACTGTCAACCCCGGTGTGCTGGCGGCGACAGTGTAGGTGTAAGGCGCCGTCTGCAGTACCGAAAAAGGCGAGAATTGCAGCTCGGATGCGTGCCGCTTTCCGCTGCTGTCGAGGGCTTCGGCACGGTATACGATCATGCGGGTTCCCAGCGTCGCAAACGACTGGGCCGTGACGCCGTTATTGGTGTACGTGCTGCTCCCTTTGGTGGAACCGTGGGTGCCATCGTTGTATAGGACACCCTGAAAAACCGCTCCGCCCGAACTGGTGTCGGGGACGCCCCCGACCACCGTCACGGAGCTGACCCGGTAAAGATTGGCCGTGGTAGATGTCACGGTGACGGTTTCGGTAGCAGTGGTTACGCCGTTGTTCAGCACAAAATCCGGTGAGACCCCGGGATTGGACATCGCCGGCGCCGCGCCGGTGGAAACGGGATTGATGTTCATGACGACGATTTGCCCCACATTGTTTGCGTCGCCGACAAGGTATTCGATCTGCGTGCCGGCCGAGTTCATGGTGCCGCCAAAAGTCCCGTTGTTGAGAATGGTAGGCGGATCGCCGGGAAGTTCGTCGAAGGGGCCTGCCGGCGACAGAAGCAAAAAGCCGCTGCCGTCGGTTCTGTAAAGGCGCCCGGCCGTTCCTACCAGTAATTGCGACCCATCCGAGGTCAACTGCATGGGGTACTGATCGCTGTTGAAATTATTGGCCAGGGTAACGGCGCCACTACCGTCGAAATTCGTCACCACGATCTGGTTGGGCGTGCCGAACGGATTCGGTTCAACGTTCAGACCGATTTTTGAGCCGTCGCCGCTCAGGCTGACGTTGTTCACGTAGTTTATATTCTTCATCACGGAAGTAACCGCTGTGCCGGAAGTGCTGGCCGAGAGGATAGCCGTCCCCGTCGGTGTACCCGTTATTCCGCACACGATGCGAGTCCCGTCCGTCGACCGGTCCAGACCATTCAGGAAAAGCCCCACTTGGGACGGCGTCAGGCCGAGCGCGGAGGCGGCAGCGGACGCGGAGACGATCTGCCGCAGGCCGGCGCCGTTGGCGCCGATGGACCAAACACCTGCTGGGGCGGCGGTGTTGGAGCCCGCCAGGGAGTTGTCGCGGTCCAGCACGAAGAACACCTTGCTGTTGTCTGCCGAGATGCGGGGCGCGAACAGATATCCCCCGTTCAACTGGACCAGCGAGCGTGCGCCGCCGCCATTCACTCCCGCTAAGGATAGTTGTCCCAAGGGAGTTCCATACGCCACCAGCGATCCGTCATCGCTGATGTCGAGTAAACAGCATTGCGTGGTAGTGGCCAACTTGAGCAGACCGGTGCCGTCCGAATTCATAACCATAATATCCACGCTGCCGCTGACAGTGGGATCGTTCAAAATGAAGGCGATTCTATTTCCGCTGCGGCTGAGAATCGGAACCGTGAAATTGTTGACATTGGCGAGCGCCGACTTACTGGTGAGGGAGCTGATCTCGTCAGCCGACATGGCTGCGGTGACGCTCTGCCCGTACAGGCCGGACTCGCAAACAAGCGCCACAGCCAAAGCCGGCGCGAGTCGCCGCGCCCAATCGCGGACCATCGCGAGCAGTTGCCTCCAGCCATGGGGAGCGGGTTCCGCCACGGACTGAGGAACCGCGGGACTCGGTTCCCGGTTGGCTGGCGGGAAATCGGGTTCCGGTACGCGCAGTACGCGAACAGTTTTTTGTTCCGTGCGAGTAATTTTCCATTGTCTGATCTGTTTCATAACGATTCGTGTCCGCAAGGTTGTGATAAAATCCTCACTGCCAACAATGCACTTGGGGATGCGCGGGGGTAGTGAAAAAAGACTTACGATTTTGTGAAATCCTGCTTCCCTGATTCGAGAGCCATCTTGTGAGGGCGCTGGAAGATTCGGTTTTCAGCATAGGCGATGCGCTAGTGAGTATTTCCGCGCGCACGGTGTGCCGGAATGGTGAATCCCTTCGGCTCCGGCCGAAGAATTTCGAGTTGCTTTTCTTCCTGATTCAGTGCCGCGGGCGCATCGCCACCAAGGATGAGATTCTCAGACAAGTCTGGCCCGGCGTCGCCGTCACCGAGAATTCTCTGGTGAAGTGCGTAAGCGAGCTACGCAAGGCGCTGGGCGACGACCTGCGGAATCCGCGCTTCCTCAAATCCGTACCGAAGGTCGGTTACGAACTCGTGGGAGTGATCGAGAAGCTTCCCAATGACGGCCTCCCCGGAGCCACTACGCTGGAAGTTCAGCAGACCTCTACCGTCGCGGTGGAGTACCGGGAGGAGATTTCGAGCGATGCTCAATCCTGGCGCAATCCGCTGGTTTGGGGCCTGGTTGCGGCTGGCGTGCTGCTGCTGGCCGGCACATTCCGCGGCTGGCCGGGCAGCCGGGGCGCCGCGCCGGCGCCGCCCTTTCATTGGCGGGAAGTGGCGTGGTGGAAACTGGATGAGGGTAAAGGCGCGGTAGCGCACGACGCCAGCGGCAATGGACTGGATGGCGATCTGACCAAGGGCGTCATGTGGTCCGAAAGCGGTCTCCGGTTTAACGGCCTCGATGCGGCGATTGTTGGCCGCACTCGCGGCCGGCTGCCAGCCGGGGACAGGGCCCGGACCATGAGTGCCTGGATCAAGCTCGCCCTGCCCCTGGTGGATGCCAGTGCTATTTTCAGCTATAGCAACAGTGTCCGTGGACGCAGCGAGTCCTCGTTCGGCTTCGGCCTGACATATGCGGGGACAATTGGTTTCGGCAGCCCCAGGGCCCACGGCTCCTCCACGGGAACGCGCCGTTTGGCCGACGACGCATGGCACATGGTGACCGCCACTTACGACGGTCCCTCGTCGAGCATGGCGAGAATCTTCATCGACGGCGAACTGGACCGGGCGGAGAAACTGGAGGGCCGGCCCTTCACGAGCGACGGGCCGCTCTGGCAAATCGGACGGTATTGGGCTGGAGATACCGCCTTTCGGGGGAGTATTAAGGATGTCCGCCTTTACGACCGCGCTCTCATCGATCAGCAAATAGCGGCTCTATACACTTGCACTGCGGGGACCAAAGACATCGGCGACTATTATTACCTGCCCATTTCTCTCCCCGGATTCGTTCGCGAGACTCCTGCCGCGGGCTCCCCTTCCACGCCCTTCCGGAACGATGGCAAAGACTTCTCCGGCGTACAATTGGCCCGGTCCGACGGCCAATGCGCCATAACGAATGTGGAGGGAGCCGATATGGGGCAGGACCTCAGAATTTCCATGGATGTGCTGACGCCCACGGACGCTACAGGCGGAATCACGCAGGCTGGCCCTTACTTCCGCAGCCGCATCGCGGGACCGGGTGACGGACTGATGGGGGGCACGTCGGCCGGTTACTGGGTGCAACTCCATTCCAATGGAATGGTCAAGGTGCGACGGTTAAATCCTCTGGCCGTAGTGGCCTTCTCTTCCGCGATCCCGGTCTTCGATACGGATGTCTTCCATTCCTTGAAGATGGAGGCGCGTGGCGCCGGCTTGCAGGTGTGGCTGGATGGGAAGTCCGTCCGGTTTGAACAGGGAGGCCGCCAGGTGGATCGTGTCGACATTCCGGCCGCTTGGGAACGTCCCGAGAGAGTAGGCGAAAACCAGGGAACTGCCGGTGTGTGCTTCGGCGCCGAGGACAACCGCGGACAGATCGGCGGCCAGCGCGTGAAGAACCTGATCGTGGTCCGTCTGGATTAATTTCGGGGATATCATCCCCGTTGATTGTCGCCTGTACGCCAAGGCGTACCGCGGAGGCCGAGTTCTCGTAACAGGGCCCCGCGGCCCCAGCACCTTCTCGCCCAAGCAGTTCGCTCGTGTGCCTCGGCGCTTGGTTTGGGTTGCCATACGGCCTAGGGACGGGACAGGCGCAAATCGGTTGACCCCGCCTCCGCTGCCACGGGCACTCCGGTCCATTAGTCGAGGGCGAATCGACCGGGGCCCGGTGTTCCTCTCAAATAACCGTTTTCAGCATGCTCGGGTTCTATTGTGCTTAAGCACCCTCGCCGCCGGCTGCTCGAAATAGTTGACGGGTCGTAATCACTGCCGGCGATGCAGCCCGCGAACGAATGGCGACGGTACGGTTTGCCAAGTGGAGCAATTGCGATCTTTGCAACAGTCGCTCCGGAAAGGCCCGTCAGCCATTGACGATTCCGGCAAAGTAGCCGAGCGAGCTTCCCTCGCTTGGACAAGCTCAAGCTTATCCCACAATTGAGTCGGAACGCCGGCCAGGATCGAACATGCCGTGGCGGGCAGGCGATGCCGGGTAGTAAAATCGCGTTGGGTCTTCATTGTCTGGAGAATGTACCTTCCGCCGCGCGAACGGCGCACAACTCGTGTACTCCCTCCGGCTGGCGTGCGATGAGACGATTCACCCTGCGTGTGCCCGGCAATGAGCGCCTGCTGGTGGCAGTGCTGGCGCTTCTTGCCACTTACATTTTCTTCTACGAATATTTGCCGCCATTCCATAAAGTCCACCTTTTTTCGGATATCGAGGGCTACCACTTTCCCCTGCAACGCTACGCGTTCGACTCGTTGAAACAGGGCCGGTTTCCACAGTGGGACCCGTCGATTTACTGCGGCATTACCTTTGTGGGAAACGTGCAGGCGGCGCTTCTTTATCCCCCCACCTG
>Ga0181528_10000656_pt1 | contig 23384 bp, 20 predicted proteins | sample PEATcosm2014_Bin_47_FD_119742 | JGI IMG/M metagenome (GOLD analysis project Ga0181528, IMG submission 119742) | Peatland microbial communities from MTU Mesocosm Facility, Houghton, MI, USA - PEATcosm2014_Bin10_10_metaG | ecosystem: Environmental > Terrestrial > Soil > Wetlands > Peat | place...
AACCCAAACACAGCCACATCCGGCCCGCGGTTTCCTCCATGGGAGGCTTTCGGACGCCGGCCCCCGTCCAAGCCACGCCCGCGCAGCAAGGGCCGGCGTCCGAAACCCTTCACCGAAGCCGACGACACGCACGACGACATCGACGGCGCCAACCTCAAGGCCAACGAGTTGCTCTATCGCCGGCTGTCGGTTGAGGATTGCGCTGAGGCGCATGTCAGGGCGCTGGAGCGGGCGCCTGAGATCGGCTTCGGCGTGTTCGTCATCTGCGCCCCGACGCCGTTCCGGCGCGAGCAGGCGGGGGAATTGAAGCGCGACGCGGCCGCCGTGATCGCCCGCTTGTTCCCCGACGCGCTCGCGCTCTATGCGCGCAAAGGCTGGCGGCTGCCGGCGAGCATCGGCCGGGTCTACGACGCCTCGCTCGCGCAAGCGGCGCTCGGCTTCCGCGCGGCCAGCGATTTCGCCGCCGTGCTGGCGGCGCTGCGCGAGGACCGGCCGCTCCCGTTCGCGCACGATCCGGGTTTTGTCTCGCCCTCGGCGGCTTTTGCGGCGACGACAGCGGCCGCTTAAACCTGACGCCCCTGCCTGAGCGCCGTCGACGACGCGCTCGACCTCGGCCCGTGCAGGAAGATCCATGCCGGCGCCTTCATCTGCGCCAGCCGCCCCGCCGCGCTTTCCGGCCGCCGCCAGCGCGCCAGCGCCTGCGCCGCTTGCGCCGACAGCGCGGCGAAGCTCGCCCCCGGCCGGTCGACCACCAGAATCGGAACGCTCACGGCAATCTCCCGCCAATCGCGCCAGCGGTGGAACTGCGCCAGATTGTCCGCGCCCATGATCCAGACGAAGCGCGCGCCGGGCGCGCGGGCGCTCAGATATCGCAGCGTGTCGGCGGTGTAGCGCGAACCGATCTCGCTCTCGAACCCGGTCACCGCCACACGGGGGTCGCGCGCCAGCGCCTGCGCCGCGTCGATCCGCGCCCGCAGCGCGGCGAGGTCGGCGGAAGACTTCAGCGGATTGCCCGGCGTCGCCAGCCACCACAAGCGGTCGAGCCGCGCCCGCGTCAGCGCCAGATGCGACGCCAGCACATGTCCGCGATGGGGCGGATTGAACGAGCCGCCGAGCAGCCCGATGGTCTGGCCCGCAGCGAACGGCGGCAGGCGCACATATCCCCCGTCGCCCCGCATGGCCCCCCCGGAACAGCGCCTAGAGCGCGGCGATTGTTGGAAAACACAACCCGGCCGCGTCACCCCGCGAACGCTTACGACCCAGGCGGCGCGACTCAGCCGCCTCTGGATCCCGGGATGACCTCGCCGCAGAGTTTCAGACCAGAACTCCGTGGCAGTGCTTGAACTTCTTGCCGGAGCCGCAGGGGCAGGGCTCGTTGCGGCCGATCCGGCCCCAGGTCTTGGGGTCGTCCGGGTTGCGCTCCGTCGCTTCCGCCGGCTCGTCGTAGGCCGACGAAGCGTTCGAGAACGCCGCGTTGATCGGCTCCGAGATCGCGCCCAGCTCCGCCTCGTTGATGTGGCTGACGGGATCGAGATGCTGCATCTGCGTCGCCGGCGCGGCGTCCGGCGGCGGCTGGAAGCGCACCTCGATGCGCATCATCTGCGCGATCACTTGCTCGTGCCATTGCCCGATCAGGCCGTGAAACAGCTCGAACGCCTCGGACTTGTATTCGTTGAGCGGATCGCGCTGCGCCATGCCGCGCCAGCCGATCACCTGCCTGAGATGGTCGAGCGTGACCAGATGGTCGCGCCACAGGTGGTCGAGCGTCTGCAGGATCACCTGCTTCTCGACATAGCGCATCGCCTCGGGCGAATTGCGCTCGACCCGCTCGGCATAGGCGGCCTCCGTCGCCTTGTGCAGCCGCTCCGCCATCTCCTCGTCGGCGATGCCCTCTTCCTTCGCCCAGGCGTCCACCGGCAGGTCGAGGTTGAACTTCTCCGTCACTTCCTGCTTGAGCCCGGCGATGTCCCACGCTTCCGGATAGGCGTCGGGCGGAATGTGCTTGGAGACGATGTCGTCGATCACGCCCTCGCGCATCTCGGCGATGGTCGGCTCCAGGCTCTCCTGCGCCATCATCTTGCGCCGGTCCTCGAAGATGACCTTGCGCTGGTCGTTCATCACGTTGTCGAACTTGAGGATGTTCTTGCGGATGTCGAAATTGCGCGCCTCGACCTTCTGCTGCGCCTTCTCCAGCGCCTTGTTGATCCAGGGGTGGACGATCGCCTCGTCCTCCTTCAGGCCGAGCCGCCGCAGCATGCCGTCCATCCGGTCGGAGCCGAAGATGCGCATGAGATCGTCTTGCAGCGACAGGAAGAACTTCGACTTGCCGGGGTCCCCCTGGCGGCCGGCGCGGCCGCGCAGCTGGTTGTCGATGCGGCGGCTCTCGTGCCGCTCGGTGCCGATGATGTAGAGCCCGCCGGCCGCAATCGCCCTCTCTTTCAACAGCTCGACTTCGGCGCGGATCTCAGCCTCCTTGGCGGCGCGCACGGCGTCGCTGGCTTGCGCGTCGACCTCCTGGCGCAGCCGCATGTCGACGTTGCCGCCGAGCTGGATGTCGGTGCCGCGGCCGGCCATGTTGGTGGCGATGGTGATTGCGCCCGGTACGCCGGCTTCCGCGACGATGAACGCCTCCTGCTCATGGAACCGGGCGTTGAGGATGGCGAAGGTCTTCGACGGCCGCCCGGCCCGCGCCGCATCGTAGAGCGGCCGCAGCACGTCGGCGGAAGTGAAGTCGAGCCGTTTGTAGCCGTGCTTCTCCATGTATTCGCCGAGCTGCTCGGACTTCTCGATCGAGGTCGTGCCGACCAGCATCGGCTGCAGGCGCGAGGCCGCGTCCTCGATCTCGCGGTACACCGCCTTCAGCTTTTCCTCGGCCGAGCGGTAGACCTCGTCGTCCTCGTCGGTGCGGTCGATCGGCCGGTTGGTCGGGATCTCGACGACGGTGAGCTTGTAGATCTCCTGGAACTCGTCGGCCTCGGTGGCCGCCGTGCCGGTCATGCCGGCGAGCTTCTCGTATAGGCGGAAATAGTTCTGGAACGTGATCGAGGCGAGCGTGACGTTCTCCGGCTGGACCTGCACGTGCTCCTTGGCCTCAAGCGCCTGATGCAATCCTTCCGAATAGCGCCGGCCCGGCATCATGCGGCCGGTGAACTCGTCGATGATGACGACTTCGTTGTTGCGGACGATGTAGTCCTTGTCGCCGGTGAACAGCTTGTGCGCGCGCAGCGCCTGGTTGACGTGATGCACCAGGGTCGCGTTCGAGGCGTCGTAGAGCGAGCCCTCCTTCAAGGCGCCGATCTCGGTCAGCAGCTCCTCGGCGTGCACGTTGCCGACCTCGGTCAGGTTGACCGTGCGCTGCTTCTCGTCGAGCTCGTAATCCTCCCGGTCGAGCCGGGGGATGATCGCGTCGACGGCGGCATAGAGGCCGGAGCGGTCCTCGGACGGGCCGGAGATGATCAGCGGCGTGCGCGCCTCGTCGACCAGGATGGAATCGACCTCGTCGACGATGGCGAAGGCATGGCCGCGCTGGACCATCTGCGCGATCTCGTATTTCATATTGTCGCGCAGGTAGTCGAAGCCGAACTCGTTGTTCGTGCCATAGGTGATGTCGGAGGCGTAAGCCGCCTTGCGCTGCTCGTCGTCGAGCCCGTGCACGATGACGCCGACGCTCATGCCGAGGAAATTGTAGATCCGGCCCATCCAGCCGGCGTCGCGGCTGGCGAGGTAGTCGTTGACAGTGACGACATGGACGCCGCGCCCGGCGAGCGCGTTGAGATAGACGGCGAGCGTCGCCACCAGGGTCTTGCCTTCGCCGGTGCGCATCTCGGCGATCGCGCCCTCGTGCAGCACCATGCCGCCGATCAGCTGCACATCGAAATGGCGCTGGCCGAGCGTGCGCTTGGCCCCCTCCCGCACGGTGGCGAAGGCGTGCGGCAGCAGCTCGTCGAGCGTCTTGCCCTGGCTGAGCTGGGCGCGGAATTCCTGCGTCTTGGCGCGCAACTGCTCGTCGCTCAGCACCTGATATTCCGCCTCCAGGGCGTTGATCGCCGCCACTTTCGGACGATAGGCCTTCAGGCGGCGGTCGTTGGCCGAACCGAAGACTTTCTTGAGAACCGTGCCCAGCATGAAAGACCCTTCCGCCCCCGGGGCCAGGGTTCGAGGCCCCCCGGCCAAGCGCTCCCGCGCGAGCTTGGTTAAGAGCTGGCGACGCGTCAAAACGCTCCCGCGCGCGCATGCGCCCCGGGGCGGCGCTGAGATAGGCAGGCGGGCGCCCCTTGTCAACGAACAGCGGGAACACGCCGTTGCGCCGCCCGTTAACCATGCCGTTAACCATTATGCTGCCGTAGCGTCGCACCCACCTTGCAAAAACATTTCCGGCTTCTTAAACTTTGGTTAACCAGGTGGCGGAGCGTCGCGCAAGTATCGCGCCGGGAGGTCAGATGGTTGCGTTGATCTCGCGAATCGTTGAGAAATTGGTGCGCGTCGGGCGCTTGAGGGTCGAGTTCGCCGACGGCAGCGTAGGCCATTACGGCGACGGCAGCGGGCCCCAGATCGCGGTCCGGTTCAAGGACGACGCCGCGGTCTGGCGGCTGATGCGCGATCCCGAACTGGAGTTCGGCGAGCTTTTCATGGACGGCCGGCTCGAGCTAACCCAAGGCGATCTCTACGATCTTCTCGCTGTCGGCTCGGTCAATCTGTGGAAAAGCGAGAGTTTGGCGTGGGTGAAGGCGCTGGAGAAGGTCCGCACCGGACTGATCTCCTGGACCCGAAACGACCGCGGCAAGGCGAGGCGGAACGTCGCATCGCACTACGATCTCGACCACCGTCTCTACGATCTCTTCCTCGACGCCGACCGGCAATATTCCTGCGCCTATTACGAGCATCCCGGCCAGACGCTCGAGGAGGCGCAACTGGCCAAGAAGCGTCATATCGCCGCCAAGATGCTGGTCGACGAGCGCCATCGCGTGCTCGACATCGGCTGCGGCTGGGGCGGCATGGGCCTTTATCTCGCGCAGCAGGCCGGCGCCCGCGTAGTCGGCGTGACGCTGAGCCAGGAGCAGCATGCCATCGCCAGCCGCCGCGCGGCCGAGGCCGGCCTGACGCCGCGCGCAGATTTCCGCCTCACCGACTACCGCGACGTCGAGGGGCCGTTCGAGCGCATCGTCTCGGTCGGCATGTTCGAGCATGTCGGACGCGCGCATTTCGACGAGTATTTCGCACATGTCAGCCGGTTGCTGACCGACGACGGGGTGATGCTGCTGCACGCCATCGGCCGCTCGTACGGGCCGGGCTACACCAACCCCTGGGTGGCGAAATACATCTTCCCCGGCGGCTATATCCCCGCGGTCTCGGAGGTGCTTACGGCGATCGAAAAGCAGGGCCTCTACGTCACCGACATCGAGATCCTGCGGCTGCACTACGCCGACACGCTGAAAGCCTGGCGTGAGCGGTTCAACGCCCGCCGCGACGAGGCGCGCGCGCTCTATGACGAGCGGTTCTGCCGCATGTGGGATTTCTATCTCGCCGGCTCCGAAGCGGCGTTCCGCATCGGCGGCAACATGGTGTTCCAGATCCAGATCGCCAAGCGGCAGGACGTCGTGCCGCGCACGCGCGACTACATCTCCGCCCGCGAGGAGGCGTTGCGCCGCCACGAGTCCCCCGCCGCGATCCCGCAGCGCCGGACGGCGTGAGCGCCTGGACCGTCGCTTTCGCGCGGCGACAGCCGGCTAATCGCCAAACCCGAGATCGGCGAGCGCGGCGCGAACGCTCTGCGACACAGCCTCCTGCGAGAAGCGCGCCATCACCGACCGGCGCAGCGCCGCGGCGCGCTCGCGGGCGAGTTGCGGATCGGCGAGCGCGTCCTCGACCGCACGCGCCAGCGAGGCCGGAGTCTGCGGCGCGAAGAAGAACGCGTCGTCGCCCGCGACCTCGCGGAACACCTCGATGTCGGAGCACACCACCGGCAACCCAAAAGCGGCGCCCTCGATGATGGGAATGCCGAAACCTTCGCTCAGACTCGGGAACACCAGACCATAGGCGCCGCTGAGATAGGCGATCTTCTCGGCGTCGCTGACGTAGCCGGGAAAGTAGACGTTCGCGTGCCCCTGGGGATCGGCGCGCGCGGCCTTCATCCGGCCGAGGATCACGACATTGGCGCGCCCGCGCAGATGCCGCCCGAACGCCTGGGCCAGCGTGGCGATGTTCTTGCGCGGCTCGTCCGACGTCGCGGTGACGAAATAGGGCAGCGTGGCGTCGAAACTCGCCGGCAGCGGCCCGCCGCTGGCTTCGCCGTTCAATTTCCGGCGCTGCCGCGGCGTCAGGCCGCGCTGCTCGGCGGCGCGGCCGGCGGCCTGCGCCCACAGGCTGGCGACGTCGCCCGCGCCGAACCGGGCGTCGTCGCGCAGGCGACGGCGGACGGCGGGATAGAACACATATTCGCCGCTGCCGGGATGGCGCGGGAAGGCGGCGTGAAAGGAGTCCTGCGTGCAGCGCGAAACGAACACGAGGTGGCCGCGCATCGCCAGCGTCGCTTCGAGCTTGCGCATGAACAGGGCGCGCCAATGCGCCTCCATGGTGGGATCGCGCAACGGGATCAGGTCGTGCAGCACGGTCAGAATCCGCTCCGGCGCAATCCCCTTCAACTTGATGAAATGCGGCGTGTCGACGATGGCGAGGTCGTAGCCGGAGGCGTCGATGGCGGGCGCCGGCAGGCCGAGATTGGCGCGCGACATCGAGGACGAATAGAAATCGCGCTTGACCAGGAGATTGTCGAACAGATTGAGATGCTCGCTTTTCTCCGGCGTGAAATCGATTTCGCGCGGGTCGTTCCTGACCCGCACGCTAGGGCGCAGCCCGAGCCGGTCGCGCAGCGTGAGCCAGAAGCTGAGCAGGCGGCGGGCGCGCCGGCCGAGCGCGCCGATCCCCGCCTTCGGGAAGTCCCAACGAAAGCCGAAATGGCCGGCGTCGAAATAGCGGTGGATCTCGGACAGGCGGACGGAGTTGACCGCCTCCGGCGCGCTGTCGAGCATGCTCCCGAAGCGGCCTTCGAGGCTGAAATGCATCGAACCCTCGACGACGAGATCGACCGTTGCGCCGAGCGACTTGAGCATCTCGACCAGGCTGAGGCTGTAGTTGAAGATTCCGCGCGGATGCGTCGGCGAGCCGAGACTGTCGCTGATGTAGAGGATGCTGAGACGGGCCGCCTGCGTTGCGGCGTTGCGGCGGCGCAACGGCTGCGCGATCCGGACCTCCGCGCGCGAGACATCGACGAGGCTGGCGGCTGCGCCGATATCAGCAACATCCGCCGCCGCGCCGTCCCGTCTCGAGATAGGCAAGTTCGATACGGACACGGACATTCCCAGCGTACATACTTTGTCGGTCGACGTTTCGTATCCGTTGGCGAAGCATGGCGCAAGCATGCTGCGCGGTATCGGCAAGGCATCGCTGCGGACAACGGCTGGATTCGTTGAACGCAAGGGGACGAAATGCGGCGCCGCTGAATTCCCACGTCATTGCCTACGCGAGCGGCACTACAGCGAGTTATAGATCTCCAGCGCGAAATCGAGGTCGTCGATCACCCGGCCGCGGCCGGCTTTCAGCACCAGCGCCTTCTTGCAATATTGCTTGAGGATGTGCGGATCGTGGCTGACCATGATCATCGCGCAATGCCGGCGCTTGACGAACAGCGCCTCGTAGCATTTCTGCTGAAAGCGGGCGTCGCCGACCGAGAGCACCTCGTCGACCAGGAAACATTCGAACTCGACGGCGAGCGTCAGGCCGAAGGCGAGCCGCGCCCGCATGCCTGAGGAATAGGTCCTGACCGGCAGATAGAGCAGCCGCCCGAGCTCGGCGAAATCGTCCACGAAGGCGATCGCGTCGTCCACCGGCACGCCGTAGATGCGGGCGATGAAGCGGATGTTGTCGAGGCCGCTCATCGTCGCTTCAAACCCGCCGGCGAAGGCGATCGGCCACGACATGAACAGGTCGCGCTTGATGCTGCCGGCGCTTGGCTCCTCGACGCCGCCGATGATCTTGACCAGCGTCGATTTGCCCGCGCCGTTCTTGCCCAGCACGGCGATCTTCTCGCCGGCTTCGATATCGAACGAGATGCCGTCGAGCACGCGCCGCACGCCGACCGCGGTGTGATATTCCTTGACGATGCCGTGCAGTTCGATCTTGCGCGCGCCGTGCGGGCGCTGGAACGGCTCGGGCCTGACGCCCATATCCTGCGCGTTGACGTCCTGCCCCTTGGGGTCGCGGCGCAGCAGGTTGCGCGCGAAGCGCATCGGCCGGTTCACGGGAGGTGCTCGCGCACGTTCTTCACGACCGCGCGCAGGATCATATAGAAGGCGAGGCTGAAGCCGGCGATCAGCGTGGAGTTGAGGAAGCTGCGCGGCAGCGCCGCCTGATCCGGCGTATAGGGTTCGACCACCGTCTGCAGATAGAAATGCTGGCGCGACATATCCTGGCGCGCCTGGTCGTACTGGGCGAGCGCTGACTCCAGCTGCTTGGAGGCGAGCGTCCGGTCGAGCATGATGCGGTCGAACTCGGCGAATTTGGCGGCGAGCGAATTGTGCTGGCCGGACAGGCGCTGCCGCTCGGCGGCGATCTGATCGCGTAGCGCCGCCACCTGGCTGTTGAGCCCGGCGATCGCGGGCGCGCGCGGGGCGAGCGTGGTCGTCTGCGCAAGGTCGCTCTCGGCCGACGACAGTTTGGTCATCAGGTCGCCGATGCGGGCCAGACCGTCGGCCACCTCCTTGTTGGGGTCGAGCAGGTTTTGGGCATTGCGGTAGAAAGTGAGCCGCGCCTCGATCTCGGCGAACTTGCTCTTCTGCGCCTCCAGGTCGCGCTCGGCCAGCGTCAGCGAGTCGCTGAAGATGCGGGAGTTCAGGTTGTTGACGAAGCCTTCGGCGTTGCGCAGCATCGCCTTGTTGAGCGCGAGCGCGTCGTCGGGGGTGAAGGCGACGGCGCGCAGCTTGGCGATGCCGCTGTCGTTGGAAACGTCGATGCTGGCGAAATTCCTGAAATGGCGAAACAGCTGCTCGCGCGTGTCGCGGGCGAGGAAATTCGGGAACCGGTTGATGAAATCGCCCTGCGGCCGCGACAGCATGGCCTTCAGCCCGTCGCGCGCGACCAGCGTGTCGACCGCGTCGCGCGAGATCATGTATTCGCTCACCGCAAAGGTCTCGTCGCTGGCGCGGGTGATCTTGGCGTCGGTCAGCAGGGTGGCCAGATTGCCCATATCGTTGGCGGCGAGCGTGCGCACCATGAACTCGGATTCCGAGACATAGCGCGGCGAGGCGATGACGAACTGATAGGTCAGGCCGACCAGCAGCGGCAGCAGCAGCGCAAAGAACTCCAGCCCGAAGCGGCGATGCAGCGGCCCCGGCGCGGGCGCAGGCTCGGGCTGCCACCAGTTGTCGACGACCAGCTCGCCCTTCGCCAGCACCGGCTGCAGCACGATCTCGTCGAGACGCGGCGGATCGGTGATCATTGCGCGTGGTCCTTGGAGCCGACGCTCAGAATCCACAGGATGCCGAAGGCCATGAAGCCGACGACGAAGGTTGAGAGCACGTTGCGGAACGTCTCGGGACGGGTGCTTTCGTCGGGCAGGTTCGGCTTGACGACCTCCTCGATATAGACGCGTTTGCGCTGCGCCTCGGTTTCGGCCGTATCGAGCGAGACCAGCGCGGCGGCGTAGCGCTTCTCGGCGAGTTCGCGCAGCAGCGTGAGGCGCTCGTATTTGGCGACCTTGCCGGCGAGCGCCGAATTGCCGCCGGCGAGCTTGCCGCGCTCCTCGTCGACCTTGCTGTCGAGCGCGGCGGCGGAGGCCTTCAGCGAATCGAGGCCGGGGCTGTTGGGCGACAGCCGCTCGGATTCGGCGATCTGCGTCTGCGTCCTGGCGCGATCGAGCGACAGCGCGCCGATCTCCTGCAGCACCGCGCCGGCGAAGGCGAGCGGGTCGACCAGCAGCGATTCGTTGCGGAACGCGGTCAGCTGGGTCTGGATGTCGACGACGTTGTCGCGCGCCTCGTTCAGTTCGCGCTTGGAGGTCTCGATCATGTCGGCCTGGGCGCGGGCGTTGAGGCTGTTGGCCATTTCGCTGGCGAGCTGCAGCATCACGGCGGCGATGGCTTCGGCCGAGTTCGGATCGAAGGCGGCGACTTCGAGCTTGGTCACGCCGCTCGCGCCGTCCTGGGTGACGTCGAAGAACCCGCGCGTATAGGCGTAGAGATCCTCGAAACTATCGCGCTCCCAGAGCCGCGGGAAGCGCGACAGCCGGTCGGCCGCCGCGGCGCCGTACACGGCGCGCAGATCGACGCGGGCGTTGAGCTTCTCGAGCACCTCGCGCGACTTCAGGAAGCTCTCGATCGCCGAGGTCTCGTCGGCGGCGCGCGAGACGCCGAAAGTGTTGAGCAGTTGGGCGAGGCCGGAAGAGCGATGCGCGTCGACGCCGCGCACGATGTATTCGGTGTGCGCAACGTACTGCGGCGCGGCGACGAGCCCGAAATAGAGCGCCGCCGCCGCCGTCGGCGCGACGACCATGGCCAGAAAGCGCGCCCGCACGTCCGCCGCCAGCGCAACGGATTGCCGCCAAAGCAGCGTCGGCGCCGTCACACGCAAGCCGGTGGGATCTGGCGGCAGAGATCTCGGGAAGGCTTGGCTCATTCCGTCCTGATGCGCGGGGCTTGCATCATTTATACCCGCGTCGGCGCGCAGGTGCAAACGAGTTACGAACCGAGCTGCTTGGTAAAATCTTGACGGCCGGCAAAGTTCTGGCTGGGCTTGAATTTTTGCCCGGCGGAGCAATCTTGACGGCGGGCGTGCGGCGTCCTATGTCCTGTGTTCTTGTTTTGTTCTGGAGACCGCCGATGCGTTCCGCCGCTTCGCGAAAGACAGACGCCCTTCAGCGCCAGACGGTGAGCCACCAGCTTGGCGTGCGCTTCTCCGACCGGCTGGCCGACGCCGACATCAGGCGCGGCCGCGGCGCGCCGTCGAACGAGACCGGCCGATTCGAATCGCTGCGCCGCGAGGCGCTCGACGACGGCTGGGAGGGCGAGGGCGCCGAGCCGCTGCAGACCGAGATCCTGCTCGAGCGGCCGCGCACGATCATTACCCGCAACGAATCGCCCGACATCTCGTTCGACCGTTCGATCAATCCGTATCGCGGCTGCGAGCATGGCTGCGCCTATTGCTATGCGCGCCCGACGCACGCCTATCTCGGGCTGTCGGCCGGGCTCGATTTCGAATCGAAGCTGTTCGTCAAGGAGAACGCGGCGGCGCTGCTGGAAAAGGAGCTGGCGGCGGCGAAATACCGCCCCGCGCCGATCGCGCTCGGCGCCAACACCGACGCCTACCAGCCGATCGAGCGGCATCACCGCGTCACGAGGTCGGTGCTGGAGGTGCTGGCGCGCTGCGATCATCCGGTCGGGATCGTCACCAAGTCGAACCTTGTCACGCGCGATCTCGACCTTCTCGGGCCGATGGCGGCCAAGCGGCTGGTCAAGGTCTATGTCTCGGTGACGACGCTCGACCGCGATCTCGCCCGCCGGATGGAGCCGCGCGCGCCGACGCCGGAGCGGCGGCTGGAGGCGATTGCGCAGCTGGCGCAAGCCGGCGTGCCGGTCGGGGTGATGGTGGCGCCGATCGTACCGGCGGTGAACGACGACGAGATCGAGAAGATTCTGACTCGCGCCTACGCCGCGGGGGCGCGCGAGGCCGGCTATGTGACGTTGCGTCTGCCGCTGGAGCTGCGCGACCTGTTCCGCGAATGGCTGGCGGTCAACTTCCCCGACAGGCTCAAGCACACGCTGTCGCTGGTGCAATCGATGCACGGCGGCAAGGACTACGAGTCGCAATGGGGGCGGCGGATGGCGGGGTCGGGCCCCTACGCCTGGATGATCGGGCGGCGGTTCGAGATCGCGGCGCGAAAACTCGGCTTCCGCGAGAAGGCGGTGACGTTGCGCGCCGACCTGTTCCGCCCGCCCGCGGCGAGCGCCGAGGCGGCGGCGCAACTGACGCTGTTCTAGAGCCTGCGGGGAACGATAGGAATCGCAGCGCTGTCGTGGCGTCCCCGCGAAACGGCATCGTTGGCCGGAACGAGCCCGGCCATGAAGAAGAGGGCGTCGCTCACCCCTCGCCGACCGCGACGCCGGTTGACGTTCCCATCTTGCGGCGGGCGAGAAAGCGGTAGCGGCGCCGCAGCGTCGCCCGGCCGCGACGGCGCTCATGAGGCGTCGCCGATGGCGACGAGCGGTCGATCTCGTATTCGCCGTCCGCGCGCTCGACCAGCCGCGGCAGGTTGAGCGCCGTCGCCCAGCGCCGCCACAACGCCCGCGCCTGCGTCTCGTCGCCGCAATCGCCCAGCGTCACGCCGAGTTCAGGGTCGGCGTGAACCAGCCGCACCTGGTAGAGAAAATCGGTCGCCTCGAAGATCAGCACGCTGAGCAGCACGCCCTTGTACTGCGCCGGCGCGAGCGCGACGCGCATCTCGACGCCATCGACGCGGCGCGCGATGACGATCCGCTCCCCGCTAACCTCGACGCAGCGCCGCGCCCCCTCGGCGCGCGCATCGAACGCTTCAATCGTCGCTCTCATCGTCATTTCGCCCCAGCCTGACGACGGGGATCATGCCGCCAGATCCTGCCCGAAGCCGCTAAATTCCAGGGTTAAGGGCCGGTAGCCACAGCGCTTTCCGACACTAGCGCAAGCGCATAGTGAACGGCAAGCGCGGCATTTTAGCTAATCTTGCGCCGCCGACCCCCTCCCGCTCGACGGGGCAGAGCGAGGGCCGCCGCGCTCAGGCGACCTTGGTCAGCGCGCCGAGCCCGAACTGGGCGGCGAAGAAGGCGCGATAGGCGCCGCCGCTGGCGATCAGCTCCGCATGCGAGCCGCTCTCGACCGCCCTTCCGTCCTCGATGACATAGATCCGGTCGGCGCCGATGATCGTCTGCAGCCGATGGGCGACGACGACGGTGGTGCGGCCGCGCCGCAGCGCGTCGAGCGCGGTCTGCACCTCGCGCTCGGATTCCGAATCGAGCGCCGCCGTCGGCTCGTCGAGCAGCAATATCGGCGCATCTTTCAGCAGCGCGCGCGCGATGGCGATGCGCTGGCGCTGGCCGCCGGAAAGCTGCATCCCCTGCTCCCCGACATTGGCTTGATAGCCGCCGGGCAGGGTGAGAATGAAATCGTGCGCGTTGGCCTTGCGCGCCGCCTCTTCGACCTCTTCGTCGCTCGCGCCGGGCCGCCCGAGCGCGATATTGTCGCGGATCGCGCCGCGGAACAGGAACACGTCCTGGCTGACGAAGGCGATGCGGTCGCGCAAGGAGACCAGATCGACTTCGCCGACGTCCTGCCCGTCGATCACGATGCGCCCCGCATCGGGCGCATGGAAGCGCTGGATCAGGCCGAGAATCGTCGTCTTGCCGCCGCCCGAGGGGCCGACCAGCGCCGTCGTCTGATCAGGCTCGGCGATCAGGTCGAGGCCGCGAATCACTTCCCGCTCCGGGCGGTAGCCGAACCGGACCCGCTCCAGCCGCACCCGCCCTCGGCTGACTTCGAGCGGCGGCAGGCCCGCGCGCGACACGTCCTTCAGCGGCGCGTCGAGCACCTCGTAGATCAGCGAGGCGCCGACCAGACCGTTCTGCACGTCGACGGGAAAGCGCCCGAGCCGCTTGGCCGGCTCATAGGCGAGCAGCAGCGCGCCGAGGAACGAAGCGAACGCGCCGACGTCAGCGTGCTGCACCGCGACGCGCCAGGAGCCATAGAAGATGGCGAAGGCGATGGCGAAGCCGGCCAGCGTATCGGCCAGCAGGCTCGCCAGCCCGCCGCCGGCGGCGATTCGGTTGGCCGAGCGCTCGACCGTGCGGATGGCCGCGAACATGCGTTCGCGCATCACCGATTCCAGGTTGAACGAACGCACGATGCGCGCGCCGAGCACGCTCTCGCCCATCGTCTGCACGATCAGCGTCGCCCCGTCGAACGACCGCTTGGAGAATTTGCGCACCCGCCGCAGGATGCGCCCGATCACCAGCGCCGCAACGGGGAGCGCGCACAACGCCCCGGTCGCCATCGCCGCGTCGCGCTGGAACATCACGAACACCAGCCCGGCGACCGAGACGATGTCGCGCGCGAACCCCTGGATGACCAGTTGCAGGCAATCGCGCACGCCGTTGGCGGCGAACGAGAGCCGGGCGACGAATTCGCTCGAGTGGCGGTCCTGGAAATAGCCGATGTTCTGCTTCAGCAGCCGGTCGAACACCCGCCTTTGCGCGTCGGCGACGATGCGGTTGCCGATGCGCGACAGCACCACCAGCGAGCCGTAGGTCGCCGCGCCGCGCAGCACGAACAGCCCCATCGCCTCGAGCGCGAGCAGCCGCATCGGCGAAAGCGTGTCGGCCCGCGTCATGCCGTTGAGCACCGGGCGCAGCAGCCAGGCGACGCTGACATTGGAGAACGAGATCAGCGCAAGCAGAACTGCGGCGGCGATATATCCGCGCACATGGTCACGGCCGAAATCGCGTAGGAGCCGCCACAGTATCGGCAGGCTCGATTGATGTTGCATATAAGGCCGGTCCGTCATGGAGCGGCCCTCTTACACGGGCCCGGGCGGCGCCGCAATTTTTGACCGCCGCCGCCTTATTTCGTCTGGCGCTGAGCCCTCAACGACGGCCCATCGGCCCGACCATCGGCCGCGAGATGGTGCGCGGGCGCTTGTACTCGACCACGACGGCGCGGCTGCGCCCGTTGACCAGCGTCGCGCGGCCGCGGGTCTGCGCATGCTGGCGCGCGATCAGCGTGCGCACCTCATCGACCGGCACGCCCATCAGCTGCGAGGCGATCTCCGCCTTCGCCTCCGCGTCCTGCGCCATCGCCTCGGCGGCGATCAGCGCCTCTTCCAGCGTCGGCGGCTCCTGGCGGACCCGGCGCGCTCCCCATTTCGTCTTCCAGGTCGTGCTCATCGGCCCCTGTCCCCGATCGTTGGATGGCGATCGTACATTTGTAAACAATATAACGCCTTTGTTGCGGTGCAGCAAGATTTTTGTTCCCGCGCACGCTGTACTTTGGTCTTAAGCACGCTGAACGACAGGGCTTGTGCGAGGCTCAAGCACAACTAACGAATGAGAGTCACGACACGCGGACGAGTCCAAGCAAGGCCCAAGCCAACCCACGCCGCCCACGGGCTCCGCGACCAACCCGACTACTCCTACGCAAGTTCCCACGCAACGTGCGCTTTTGTTAGGCGCCGCGGCTCAAAGAACCTTGCCCGGATTGAGGATACCGAGCGGGTCCAGCGTGGCCTTGATCTTGCGCATTACGTCAAGCGCCGTCGGATCTTTCTTGCGCGCCAGCAGGTCGCGTTTCAGCCGCCCGATGCCGTGCTCGGCGGAAAACGAACCCATGTATTTGTCGACGATGTCGTGCACCACGTCGTTCATCGCCTCCCAGTCGGCGAGGAAGCCGTCCCTGTCCGCGCCGACCGGCTGGCTGACGTTGTAATGGATGTTGCCGTCGCCCATGTGGCCGAACGCCACGATCCGCGCGCCCGGCGTGCGCTCGAGCACCGCCGCGTCGGCCTCGGCCAGGAACTCGGGAACCGCGCCGATCGGCACGCAGACGTCATGCTTGATCGAGCCGCCCTCGAACTTCTGCACGTCCGAGATATCCTCGCGCAGCCGCCACAACGCGGCGCGCTGCGTGGCGCTGGCGCTGACGACGGCGTCGGCGATGAGCCCCGCCTCCGCCGCGCCGCCGAGCCAATCGGCGAAAGCCTCGGCGAGCCCGGCGCGGACCTGCGCCGCGACTTCGACCAGCACATACCACGGATGGCCCGCGCCCAACGGGTCGCGCGTCCCCGGCGAATGCCGCAGCACGAAATCCAGCGCGATGCGCGGGATCAGTTCGAAACTGACGATGTCCGAGCCGAACGCCTCGCGCGCGCTGCGGAACAGCGCGCGCGCCAGCTCCGGGCTTTCGAGCCCGACGAACGCCGTCTCGCGCGCGCGCGGCCGCGCGAACAGCCGCAGCGCCGCGGCGGTGATGATCCCGAGCGTGCCTTCGGAGCCGATGAACAGGTTCTTGAGGTCGTAGCCGGTGTTGTCCTTGCGCAGCTTCGACAGCGCATTGACGATGCGCCCGTCCGCCAGCACGACCTCCAGGCCGGTCGTCAGATCCCGCGCATTGCCGTAGGCGAGCACCGCGACGCCGCCGGCGTTGGTCGAGAGATTGCCGCCGATGGTGCAGGAGCCCTCGCTCGCCAGCGACAGCGGGAACAGCCGATCGACGGATTCCGCCGCCGCCTGCGCCTCGCTCAGCGTCACGCCGGCCTCGACGATCAGGGAATCGGCGAGCGGGTCGATCTCACGCACCCGGTTGAGCCGCTTCAGCGACAGGATGATCTCCGGCCCCTCCGGGATCTGCCCGCCGACCAGCCCGGTGTTGCCGCCCTGCGGCGTCAGCGGCGCCTGCGCCGCCGCGCAGGCCGCCACCACGGCGGCGACTTGGCCCGTGCTGCCCGGCCGCACCAGCGCCCGCGCCTGCCCGACATAGAGCCCGCGCGGCTCGACCAGCGCGCCGGCGAGCTCGTCCTGCTCGGTCAGCACGTTGGCGGGGCCGACGATCGCCGCCAGCCGCTCCAGCAGATCCGTTGCGCTCAACTCAGAACCCCCTTGCGCCGCTTCGCCTTAGCCCGGCGAAACGTCGCGCATAACTCGACATGGGCGGAGTAGCGGAACTGATCAAGGGGCGCCACGCCCTCGCATTGCAAGCCGGCGTCCTGCAGAATGCGGGCGTCGCGCGCGAACGTCTGCACGTTGCAAGAGACGGCGACGACGCGGCCGACGTCGCTCAAGGCGATTTCGCGCGCCTGGGCCGCGGCGCCGGCGCGCGGCGGATCGAACAGCACCGCGTCGAAACGCGAAAGCTCCGCCGCCGGCAGCGGCTTCACGAACAGGTCGCGCACCATCGCCTCGACCCGCGGCGCGGCGGCGCGGCGCAGCGCCGCGATGGCGGCGGCGTCGCTGTCGACGGCGAACACCGCGTGGGCGTCGGCGAGCCGCAGCGCGAAGGCGCCTGCGCCGCAGAACAGATCGGCGACGCGTCCTGCGCCTTCGAGCGAGTCGGCCGCCAGCCGCGCCAGCGCCGCCTCGCCCGCCTCCGTCGCCTGTAGGAACCCGCCCGCCGGCGGGACGACGCGGATGGCGCCAAATTCGACCTCCGGCGGCCGGCGCTCGATCAGCGCGACCCCATGCAGCGACAGCCGCGCCAGGTCGAGCGCCTCGGCGGCCGCGACCAGCTTGCGGGTAAGGCCAGCGGGCAGCGGCCCCGAGCCGCGCAGATCGACGTCGAGCCCGCCCAGCGTCGCCGTCGTCTGGATGTCGAGCGGCTTGCCCATGCCCTTCAGCGCCTCGGCGAGCGCGCGCGCCACCGCCGGCGCCCGTTCCAGCGCGGGCGCGAACAACGGACAGCCGTCGATCTCGACGATCTCATGCGCCCGGGCGCGCATGAAGCCGACCTCGACGCGGCCGTCGGAATCGACCCGGGCGTGAAACGTCGCCCGCCGCCGCCCCTCGCCGTGGGCGTCGATCAGCAGCCCGACTTCAGCGTTGACGCCGGCGCCCTGCAACGCCGCGACGACGGCGCCGCGCTTCCACGCCGCGTAGTCCGCCGGCAGCGCCGCACAGCCGCCGCAGACGCCGTAGTAGCGGCACGCCGGAAGACCCACATCGTCCAAGTTTTCAGCCCGAAATCTTTTCCAGCGCGACGCCGCTGGTGCGCGGCCCGAAGACGCCGATGATCGCCATCACCGCCGCCATCGCGCCGGCGATGAACAGGAACACGCCGGGAACGCCGAACGCTCTTAACAGATATGCGATCACGAACGAGCTGAAAATGACCGAAAGCCGGCTCCACGAATAAACGAAGCCCGACGCCCGCGCGCGCAACCCGGTCGGAAACAGCTCCTGCTGGTAGGCGTGGAAGCTGTACGACATGCCGTTGGCCGCCACCTGCAGCATCAGCCCCATCGCGACGATCGCCGGGGCGTATGCGCTGGCGCCGAATGCGATCCCGCAGACCAGGATCAGCCCGGCGCAGCCGACGATCACCCATTTGCGTTCGATCCGCTCGCCGAGGAAAAACCCGATCAGCGGCCCGACCGGCGCCGCGAGGGCGATGACCGTGGTGAAGCCGAGGCTCTTGGTGATCTCGATTCCCTGCGCGATCAGCAGCGTCGGGACCCAGTTCTGGAAGCCGTAGAACCCCACCGTCTGGAACACGTTGAACGCGCTCATCAGGATCACGCGCGAGCGGGTCGGCGGGCGCCAGAGATCGACGAAGCGCCCGGCGGAGGAGACCGGCTCCGGCGGGCCGGGCGGGGGCAGCGGGCGGCCGTATTCCGCCTCCACGCGCGCCTCGATGCGCTTGAGGATCTCGTCCGCCTCGGCGAGCCGCCCGTGCCGCGCGAGCCAGCGCGGGCTCTCGGGCAGGAAGAAGCGCAGGAAGCCGATGACGATGGCCGCCGCCGCGCCCGCCAGCACCACCCAGCGCCAGCCGTCGAGCCCCAGCGGCTTCAGCGGCACGAGCCACCAGGCCATCGCCGAAATGACCGGCGCCGAGCAGAAGCCGATCGCCTGCGAACAGGCGAAGGCTTTGCCCCGCATCGGCGCCGGCGCCATCTCGCTCAGATAGGCGCCAATGGTCACCATCTCGAGCCCGAGCCCGATTCCGGAGACGAAGCGCCAGAGATTGAGCCCGAAGGCGTCGTTCTGTAGCGCCACCATCACGTTGGCGACCGTGTACCAGATCAGCGAGATGGTGAAGATCGAGCGCCGTCCGAACCGGTCGGCGAGAAAACCGCAGGCGATGGTGCCGACGAACAGCCCGGAAAACAGCGCCGCAATGAAGCTCGCCACCCCCGTCGTGCCGAACAGCCCCGGCGTCGTCTGCGTCAGCACGCCCGACCTGACCAGCCCCGGCGCGACATAGCCGGAGAACAGCAACTCGTAGAGTTCGAAGAACATGCCGGCGCTGAGCAGCAGGATCGCCCGCCATACGGCGGCGGTCGCCGGCAGCCGGTCGATGCGCGCCGAGATCTCGCCCGCCGTCGCAAGCGCTGTGGCCTTCATGTGTCCTCCCTGAGGTTCCCATGCGGCGCGCGCGGCGCTTAAGTCAAGACGCAGCCGCTATCGCGGCTCCTTGCTCAGCGAGAGATAGGTCGGATCGAACTGCGCGAATTCGACCAGCCGCTCCCAGTCGAGGATCTTCACCATCCGCGAGCGCCAGGCGATGAGCTGGCGGGCGCGGATTTCCCGCACCGACCGGTTGACGTGAACCAGCGACAGCCCCAGCGCGTCGGCCACCACCGGCTGCGTCAGCGGGAACTCGAACTCGTAACCCCTGGCCAGATCGACCGCCGCCAGCCGCGTGTAAAGCTCGCAGATCAGCTGCGCCATGCGCGCGGAAGCCGACATGCGGCCCATGGCGACGATCCAGTTGCGATGGATCGCCGCGTCGACCAGCGTGTTGAGCCACAACAGGCGGGTCAGATGCGGCTGCTTCTCGCTGATCGCGCGCAACCGCTCGTGCGGCACGCTGGCGACCCGGCAGGGCGAGAAGGCGACGACGCTGTGGTCCATCTTGCGCAACAGAAAGCTGTGCAGATCGACGAAATCGCCCGGCACGTGGATCGCGGTGATCTGCCGGCCGCCGTCCTCCAGCGTCTTGGAGCGCGCCGCCCAGCCCTCGACCAGGATCGAACTGTTGGCCGGCCGGTCGTCGACGCCGACCAGCTCCTGGCCGGGCTCGAAGCTCCTGACCGTGCGGATCGCATGTTCGAGCACGCGCATTTCCTCGTCGGAAACCACGTCGTAGTTGCTCAGCTTGCGCGCCAGCAGCACATGGATCGGCGGCAGCGGCGGGGGCGCGGCTTCCTCATTGGCGCTCATGGCCGCCCCGACTCCGTCACCTCGAACCGCAACTGCAATATGATCGCGCCGCTTTCGTCCTTGACCGACATTATCCATTCCCGACTGGAGAGCGCGCCGTCGATGTCGCGCAGGATCTCGCCGGCGGCGCGGATCGCCTCGGCGCGCGCTTTCGCGCGATCCGGCAACTCCACGCCGACCGTATCCGGCCGCTCCGAACTGATATCGAAGAAATACCTCGGCATCTCCTCCCGCTCGCAGGTGTAGGCGGTTTGCGCAGTGATAAGCCGCCAGCGGCGCGAGCGGGCGCGGCGTTCACGCAAGTTTGTACCCCGCGCGCTCCCGCGCCGCCGTCTTGCGGCCGCCGCACGGGCTCGCGTAACCTCCCGCGCATGCAGATCGACGACATCGCCGCCGCCGTGCTCGCAGCGCTCGCCGCGCGCCGCCAGATCGCGCCGTTCCCCGATCTCGCGATGTCCGAGGCCTATCGCGTCGCCGCGCGCGTGCGCGATGCGCGGCTCGCGCGGGCCGAGCGCGTCGTCGGCCGCAAGATCGGCTTCACCAACCGCACCATCTGGGACGAATACGGCGTCCACGCGCCGATCTGGGGCTATGTCTACGACGCCACCCTGCACGACCTCGCCGAACCCGCTCGCGCCGCCGCCTTCGTCGAGCCGCGCATCGAGCCGGAGATCGTCTTCGGTCTCGGCGCCGATCTCAGCCCCGGCGACGACGTCGCCGCCGCCGTCGCCTGGGTCGCGCACGGCTACGAGATCGTGCAGTCGCTTTATCCTGGCTGGCGCTTCGCGGCGCCCGACACGGTCGCGGCCTTCGGCTTGCACGGCGGCCTGTGGATCGGCCCGCGCCGGCCGCTGCGCGCGAGCGACGATCTCGAAAGCTTCGAAATTTCGCTCGCCTGCAACGGCGTCGTGATGGGCCGGGGCTGCGGGGCGAACGTGCTCGACGGCCCGCTGCACGCGCTCGCGCATCTCGTCGAGGTCCTGAAGCACGATCCCGACCATCCGCCGCTCGCCAAGGGGGAGATCGTCACCACCGGCACGCTGACCCGCGCCTTTCCGATCGCGCCGGGCGAGGTCTGGACGACCGACCTTTCCGGGCTCGACCTGCCCGGCGCGCGGCTCGTGGTCGTTTAGGCCAGCGGTTCCTTGTCCTCGTCGGACCCGCCGTCTTCCAGCGGATAGGTCACCTCAAAGCCGCCGGGACCGAGTTTTTTCGTCAGCGTCGCCAGAACATACTCGATCTTTCCACGCAGGTCGAACTCGCCGACGACGTAATGCGTCCGGCCGTTGTCGCCGAATGCGAACGGTTCTCCGGCGGCTTCGACGTCGCCGAAAAAGCTCTCCATTTCGCCAAACTCCACCGGCGGCGGGAACCCGTTGGTCTTGCCGTAAGCGGCGGCCTCGCGCACCAGGAGGCGCGCCCGCGCCGGCTCGATCGGAACGGCTTCGCCGCCGCCTATCGTCAGCTCGCGGAAGTGCTCGAATACGTCGTCCTCGTCCACCCGGAAGAAAAGGTCGCTCACGCCCATGCACCAGAGGTCGAGCAGGAACTCGGCGACCGCGTAGCGGCCGAGCGGTAGCTTGCGCGCGACGGTGAGCGTGCCTAGGCCGGTTTTCTCGGCTTGCGCCGACAGCGAACAAAACACGAGGGGCGAGGTCGCGAGATCGACGTGGCGAGGCCTCGACGTTCGCAACTCCCGCCGCTCTTTGGCGAGCTTCTCGGCGACGATCGCCTTGCGCTTGACCGCCTTCGCGGCCGCCTTTCGCAAGCGCTGGCTTCGCGACACTTGCATGGAGCCCTCTTGATTCGGCGCTTCTGTTCGGGAATGGCTTCTATCGCATCTGGCCGTCCGCTCCAGCGTTAGCGCGGGCCGAATCGCAGATTTGAGCGCGACATTGTCACCGGCGCCGGCTTACTCGACGTGCGCGCGTTCAGGTCGGCGACGTTGGATGGGCAGTGAGTATGGGTAGCTGCAGCGGCCGCCGATCAGGTTGGAGCCTGTCATTCCCGCGAAGGCTCAGGAAACAAGCAGAGATTCGCAGTTCGGCCAACACCGGCATAACGAGGCGAGCCATCGGCCGCGGCTGCCCGATCTGCACCCTCATCAATGTCCGGGGCCGCGAGAGCCGGTTCCGCGCGCCCGACGATCTCGAACGCCTCGTGCGCGACGTCGCGGCCGCCGGGATCTCGCGCTTCTTCCTGACCGACGAAAATTTCGCTAGAAACAAGCGCCGGGAAGCGCGGCTCGATCGCCTGATCGCGCTGAAGGAACAGGGACTGCAGGTCCACTTGCGCGTCCAGGTCCACACCCTCGCCTATGGACCCCGACATGAACAAATACACGCCGAGCCAGCGCGTCGCCCGCCACGCGATCATGAGCGACGAAGAGCGGGATTGCGCCAATCGCGAGTTTATCGCGGCGTTGACGCTCGCCGGCGCGTACCCGACCGGATCGACCCGCGTGACCGAATACGCGCGCCGGCGCATCGCCAGTCACGCGCGAGAAGTCGAAGCTTGAACCCTACGGCCGCAACGGCGCCTGCCAGCTCTCCGGCGGGAAATCGTACGGAGCGACGCCGCAGAATTTGCGTGACATGCGCCGACTGAGGCGACATTGTCGCGGTGGCCGACAGGTCTCCAGTTTCTTGCATGTCTTACATCAGCCGCGGACATCTCTATCGTCTGGTCTATATCAGCCAGAGCCTCGTAGAACTGCTCGACCGCGGCGGGGCGGCGGCGATCGGCGACATCCTGTCGGCCTCGGTCATGCGCAATTCCCTGCTCGGAATCACCGGAGCGCTGACGTTCGACGAGCAGCATTTCGCGCAAGTGCTGGAAGGCGAGAAAAGCTCGGTCCGCAGAGTCTTTGACAGCATCGCCCGCGACAGGCGCCACACCGCGGTGCAGGTGGTGGGGGAGGGCTGGATCGAGGCGCGCGACTTCTCGCAATGGGCCATGGCCTACGTCGGCGCGCGCAATGCGCCCAATCTCGTCGCGGTGAACCCCGATCTCAACGACGTCATCAAGGACGGCAGCCCGATGGGACAGGCGCTCGTCGACATGATGAGATTTTTGCTCGGCAAGGCGCACTGAACTGCGCGCCGCCGGGCGACCGGCAATGACGTCCATCGCCTTGATGCAGGAGACTTTCGCGCTCGCGGCCGGCTGCTGGCGGCCTGCGGCTGGAGCGTGGCGCTCGGCGCGTCGTTCGTTCCGCTGACGCTCGCGGCGTTTGTCTACCTCATCTTCAACAGAGCGAAATGCGAGGCCACTGGAGGGGCGCGCAAAATCGCGCCGCAAAAGCGGCGTGGCGCTACATTACGTTGCGTTGGTGTGGATTATGCGTCGCTAACCTGGCGCGCCGTCGGCGGCAGGGCGACGCCGAGTGCGCAGAGCGCGAGGCTGGCGGTGCGGCGTGGGGCGGAGCGTAGCGTAGCAAGT
>Ga0181528_10000657_pt1 | contig 23347 bp, 23 predicted proteins | sample PEATcosm2014_Bin_47_FD_119742 | JGI IMG/M metagenome (GOLD analysis project Ga0181528, IMG submission 119742) | Peatland microbial communities from MTU Mesocosm Facility, Houghton, MI, USA - PEATcosm2014_Bin10_10_metaG | ecosystem: Environmental > Terrestrial > Soil > Wetlands > Peat | place...
AAATCATTGGCAATTTCGAGATTTTGCGTACGTCTCATGAGCAGAAATTCGCGGGCGGTGACCGTCAGCATCGAATTTCCTTGGAAATCAGTTCCTACAGTCGAGGTCACGACGAATCGCCGCCAAGCGTTTTTCTCGAAATCCCAGCGTTTTGCGGAGTCAAACAGGCTCTTAGATATTTACATATTCAAGTAGTTCTTCAAACGAGTCCATTTGCTATATGCAATATGTCTATTGTCGTGGGTTGTCTGGGTCCGTCGCAGATGGATTTACACACAAGGTTCTGACGCCAGACCTGCTGGTTCAAACGTCGTTACACGAATTTCCAATAAATAACACATCTATTTGGGAGCAGCCCTCGCTACTAATCAGATTTTTTAAGAATTCTGCCTTCCCTTCGAAATCAAAGGGAGTTCCCTTTATCTCATTTAACGAATTACTCGCGTCGAAAACATCAAATTTGCCTTAATTTCCTCAAATTCATTGCGCAAATGTCCCAAAACCGAAAGAATAGCCTGACGAATTGATCCCGACAACGCATATAGTTTTATGTTATTATTCTTCAGAATTTCTATTTTTTTATTCGCGTCGCCAGCGCGACTGAAGCAACTATTTCGTTCAAAATATTTCGGTTCATTCCTTTTTAAATGAATTTTTTGGCAGTAATATCACACCATTCCTTATTAGTAATGTCCTTCCGCCGGAATTTGCGATGAATTATGCGCATTCGTTTATATTGTAGCCAAGTCGTTCCCAAATCAGTTCCCAGGTTGTTTTCTTGTCTTCTTGCACGGTTAGTGTTCCATCAAAATCAAAGACCACAAATTATGATTCGAAATTTAACATAGGCATCTTTGAAGCCGAAACGGAAACGTTTTTGTCTTTATATATTTCATAAAACATTAGATATTCATTGAGCATGTCATCATTTTGTCCCGCGCGTAGTTTACCTTGAGTTCCCAACACCCCTTCTATCAGCGCCAACTGCGTTGAATCACACGAATGAAACTTGCTCAGCGAGTATGTTTGACCGACGTCATTCGAATTTTTGACTCTCTATAGCTTTCGCAATAAATTTGTAATAGTGAATTTTTTGAATGATCGACAGTAAAAAAGTTTATATGCATTTACGTAAATCAAATTTGGTTTTGCCGTCTTGACAACTTTAATTCGACTTTTAAACACCATTGCCCATTTATCGCGCAATTGCCTTTTTATATCTGCAGAATTTGAATACCGCGCGCCACCCAGCATCAATTCGCAACTACTAACGGCTTTGCTCAATACACCCTGGCCTTCGGCTCAATATAACTGACATCATTGCTCATCGTGTACGTATGCACCGGCCGGTAGTCGAGCTTCACCGCGTGCTTGTCGGCGTCGATCCACGCCAGCGTATGCTTCATCCAGTTGGCGTCGTCCCGCGACGGGTAATCCTCCCGCGCATGCGCCCCGCGCGATTCCAGCCGGTTCGCCGCGCCCTCCATCGTCACCACGGCCTGGGCGATCAGGTTGTCGTACTCCAGCGTCTCGATCAGATCCGAGTTCCAGATCAGCGAGCGATCGGTCACGGCGACGTCGGCGCCCGCCCGCCACGCCTGATGAATCTTCGCCCGACCCTCCTCCAGAACCTCGCCGGTGCGGAAAACCGCGCAGTTCGATTGCATGATGCGCTGCATCTGCAGCCGCAACGCCGCCGTCGGCGTGCCGCCCTTGGAATAGCGGAACTTGTCGAGCCGGCCGAGCGCGAGATCCGCGCTGTCCTTCGAAAGCTCCGGCTGCCGGTCGCCGGCCTTCAGAAGCTCGGCCGCCCGCAGGCCCGCCGCGCGGCCGAACACCACGAGGTCGATCAGCGAGTTCGAGCCGAGCCGGTTCGCGCCATGCACCGACACGCAGGCCGCCTCGCCAAGAGCCATCAGCCCTGGCACGACGGAATCGGGATCGTCGCCGACCTTGGTCAGCACTTCGCCGTGATAGTTGGTCGGGATGCCGCCCATGTTGTAGTGCACGGTCGGCAGCACCGGGATCGGCTCCTTGGTCACGTCGACGGCGGCGAAAATGCGCGCGCTCTCGGAAATGCCCGGCAGACGCTCGTGCAGCACCTTCGGGTCGAGGTGGTCGAGGTGCAGATAGATGTGGTCCTTCTCCTTGCCGACGCCGCGGCCCTCGCGGATCTCCATCGTCATCGCGCGCGAGACCACGTCGCGCGAGGCCAGATCCTTGGCTGAGGGCGCGTAGCGCTCCATGAAACGCTCGCCGGCCGAGTTGACGAGATAGCCGCCCTCGCCGCGCGCGCCTTCGGTGATCAGGCAGCCCGCGCCATAGATGCCGGTCGGGTGGAACTGCACGAACTCCATGTCCTGCAGCGGCACGCCGACGCGCAGCGCCATGGCGTTGCCGTCGCCGGTGCAGGTGTGCGCCGAGGTCGCCGAGAAATAGGCGCGGCCGTAGCCCCCCGTGGCGAGGATCGTCGTCTGCGAACGGAAGCGATGGATCGTGCCGTCGTCCATCTTCAGCGCGACCAGGCCGCGCACGCGCCCCTCTTCGTCGCGGATGAGGTCAATGGCGAAGTATTCGATGAAGAACTCGCACTTGTTCCTCAACGCCTGGCCGTACAGCGTGTGCAGGATCGCGTGGCCGGTGCGGTCGGCCGCCGCGCAGGTGCGCTGGGCGACGCCTTTGCCGTAATCGGTGGTCATCCCGCCGAACGGCCGCTGGTAGATCTTGCCTTCCTCGGTGCGCGAGAACGGCACGCCCCAATGGTCGAGCTCATAGACCGCTTGCGGCGCATTGCGGCACAGGTACTCGATCGAATCCTGGTCGCCGAGCCAGTCGGAGCCTTTGACGGTGTCGTACATGTGCCAGCGCCAGTCGTCCGGCCCCATGTTGCCGAGCGAGGCCGAGATGCCGCCCTGCGCCGCCACCGTGTGCGAGCGGGTCGGGAACACCTTGCTGATGCAGGCCGTGCGCAGGCCGGCTTGCGCGCAACCGACGGTGGCGCGCAATCCCGCGCCGCCGGCCCCGACGACCACGACGTCGTAGGTGTGATCGGTGATCGGATAGGCCTTGTTCGCCGGGGCCGTCGCGCCGTTAGTCGCCATTAAACGAACCTCAGATGAAACCGATGCGCAGCACAGCGTAGGCGCAGGCCAAGCCCAGCGCCACCGCCGCGCAGGTGTTGGCGATCAACGCCCATTCGCGGGTGTGGTGGCCGAGATAATCGACGATCACCGAGCGCATGCCAAGTTCGGTGTGATAGACGCCCGTCAGCACGAACAACAGCATCAGCACGGCGTGCAACGGCTCGCCGAGATAGGCGCGGGCGCCGTTGTAGTCCCGGTGCAGCAGCGACAACAGCATCACCACGAAAGCGACGCTGAGCGGAATCAACGCCAGCGCGGTCAGCCGCATGCGCCAGCTGTCCTCGACGCCGGATCTCGCGGAGCCGAGCCAGCGGACGCGGCCGAGCGGAGTGCGGTAGGAATTTTGCATATCGCTCTCTCCTAGCGCACGACGTAGCCGATGATCCAAGCGATAATCGCCAGCCCGAAGCCGCCGATCAGCGTCCCCTGAGCCAGCCGCTCGCGCAAGGGATGGTCGAGCCCGACGCCGGCGTCCCACAAGGCGTGGCGGACGCCCCCTAACATGTGGTGGAACAAGGCCCAGGTGAAGCCGAACAGCAGCAGCTGGCCGACGAGCGAGCGGATGAAGCTCGAGAACGTCGCGAACGTCGTGGCGTCGCCCGCCAAAGCGAGCAGGAACCACGCAAGCAGCGCCACGCCGATATAAAGCCCGACGCCGGTGATGCGATGGGCGATCGACATCGCCATCGTCAGCGTGACGCGGTAGATGGTCGCGTGCGGCGACAGAGGTCGTGGACGCGGCTTTTCAGCGGTCCCGGTCGAAGCCATGGCGGGGCGATCCTGGTTTATTCGAGGCCCGCTTTAGTCCGGCGGACGCGGCGCCGCAACATGCCGTGCTGTAACCTCTTCGTTCAATGCCAAACTTAAGGTCTGTGCTCGACCTCGGCCAGCGTCGGCGGGTTGGAGCCTTTGCGCGCGCAGGTGATCGCCGAGGCGCGGGCGGCGAAATCGCCCCAAGCCGCAAGCCCCTCCGGCGTTGCCTTGGGCGCGCCGGCGCCCAAGGCGCCATCGCGGTCCATGGCGAACAGCAGCGAAGACATGAAGCTGTCGCCCGCCCCGACGGTGTCGACGACCGCCGTCTTCTGCGGCGCGATGCTGAGTTTTTCGCGCCCGACATAGGCCAGCGCGCCTTCGGCCCCGAGCGTGGCGATGCAGAACTGCGGCCCCATCGCCGCCCAGGCTTGCAGGGTCTCCTCGATCGGGCGGCCCGGGTAGAGCCACGCGAGGTCCTCCTCGCTCGCTTTCACAAAGCTCGCCAGCCGCGCCTGCCGCTCGGCGAGCGCGGCGACCGCCTCCCGGTCCGGGGTGACGAGCGGGCGCACATTGGGGTCGAAGCTGGTGGACGCGTAGCCCCGTACGCCAGCGAGCGCCGCGACGACGCGCTCGCCGTGGCGGGCGTCGAGCGCCGCAATCGACCCGACGTGCAGATGCTTGGCGCCTACGGGCCAGATCGCCGGAAACGGCCAGACGCCGTCGAAGGACGTAGCGTCGAGATAAAAGCTGTAGCGCGATCCCGTCTGCGCCGTGCCGCGCATGACGAAAGCGAGCGTAGTGGGGTGAGCGTCACGCGCGACCAGCGAGAGATCGACGCCCGCCGCGGCCAGCGCCGCCGCCAGCGCCTCGCCGTTGGCGTCGGCCGAAAGCCGCGAGATGAAAGACGCGCGGCCGCCGAGCCGCGCCAGTCCGATGGCGACATTATAGGGCGAGCCGCCGAGCACCGCATCGTAGCGCCCGTCGACGTCGGGATCGGGAATGAGATCGATAAGCGCCTCGCCCGATATCAAGATCATGCCCGAGTTCCCTAAGCCGCCGTCGCGGCATTATGCGATTCGCGCCGGCTAAGGGAAGAGGCGACGATCCCGGCGCGCTCAGTTCTCCGTCGACGCCGGTTGGGTCTGCGCCGTCTGTCCATTGTCGGAAGACGAGGCCGTGGTCTGCTTTTGGTATTCGCAGGCCGAGGCCGCCACGCTCAACACACAAGCAAACGCGCAACCTAAAGCCAGTGAAGCAAGCACCTTGCGCATCTTAGCCTCCAGGGTAAGCCCGCCAGCCGAGGCGATGCTAACGCAAACGCCGACGCGCGCAAGAGGCCGCGCCTAGCCGCCGTCTTGCCGCGCCCGCCGGCGCTCGATCAGCTGGTAGATCCGGGAATCATGGAAATCGGCGGCGCCGAACTCGGCGCCCTCGGCGACGAGCCGGCGCGCCGACAGTCCGGTCGTGATCCCCACCACCGCAATTCCCGCCGCCGCCGCGGCGCGCACGCCGGAGACCGAATCTTCGAACGCCACCGCCCGGGCGGCGGAGGCGCCGGTCAGCTGCAGCGCCGTCAGATAGGGCAGCGGGTCGGGCTTGGAGCGCTTGAGCTCGCCGCCGATCACCACGATCGGCAGCCGCTCGTGCAGCCCGATCGCCGCCAGCACGACGTCGGCGTTGGCGCGCGGCGCGTTGGTGACGACCGCGCAAGGCAGGTCATGGACTTGCGCGTAGGCCAGCAGCTCGGCGACGCCCGGCGTCGCCTGCAAGGCGCCGAGCCCCTCGCGATAGGTCGCCTCCTTCGCGTCGAGCACGACGTCGCGCTCGGCAGCGGCCAAGTGGGCGAGGAAGCGCTCGCCGATCATGGCGTTCGAGGCGCCCATGATTTGGGCCATGTAGGTCGCGCGGTCGAGCTCGATCCCGAGCGGGGCGAACACCTTCTGGAACGCGATGAGATGGTCGCCGTCGCTGTCGACCAGCGTGCCGTCGAGATCGAACAGCAGCGCCGGGGTCACCCCCGACGCCGGGCTCACATCGTCGCCCCGATCTGCCACGGCGCGAATTCGGCGTCGCCGTAGCCGAGCTGCTCGGATTTCGAGCGCTCGCCGGAGGCGACCCGCAGCACGTGCTCGAAAATCTCCCGCCCTTTGGCCTCGATGGAGACGCCGTCGATGATGTCGCCGCAGTTGATGTCCATGTCCTCGGTCATGCGCTGGTAGGTCTCGTTGTTGGTGGCGAGCTTGATCGAAGGCGTCGGCTTGCAGCCATAAGCGGAGCCGCGGCCGGTGGTGAAGGCGAGCACGTTGGCGCCGCCCGCCACCTGCCCCGTCGCCGAAACGGGATCGTAGCCGGGCGTGTCCATGTAGACGAAGCCACGCGCCGTGACCGGCTCGGCGTAGCGGTAGACGCCGTTGAGCGGCGTCGTGCCGCCCTTGGCCGCGGCGCCGAGCGATTTCTCGAGGATCGTCGTCAGCCCGCCGGCCTTGTTGCCGGGCGAGGGGTTGTTGTTCATCTCGCCGCCGTTGCGCGCGGTGTAATCCTCCCACCAGTGGATCAGCGCGACCAGCTTGTCGCCGATCTCGCGGCTGGCGGCGCGGGCGGTGAGCAGATGCTCGGCGCCGTAGATCTCCGGCGTCTCCGAGAGAATCGCCGTGCCGCCGTTGTGCACGAGAATGTCGGCCGCAGCGCCCAGCGCGGGATTGGCGGTTATCCCCGAGTAGCCGTCCGAGCCGCCGCATTGCAGCGCCAGCATCAGCTCGCTGGCGGGCCGCGTCTCGCGCGTCGCCTTGTTGAGGATCGGCAGCATCGCCTTGATCCGCTCCAGCCCGGCCTCGACGGTCTTGCGCGTGCCGCCCGTCGCCTGGATGGTCATCGAGTGGAACAGCTCGTTCTCGACGATGTCGTATTCCTCCTTCATGCGGCCGATCTGGAACACCTCGCAACCCAGGCCAACCATTATGACGCCGCCCATGTTGGGATTGCCGGCGTAGCCCCACTGGGTGCGCTTCAGCGCCTCGAAACCCTCGCCCTTGGCCGCCATGCCGCACCCCGTTCCGTGGACGAGCGGGATGACGCCGTCGACATGGGGGTAATCGTCGAGCAGGCCGCGCTTCTCCGCCTCGCGGGCGATCAGCCGGGCGACGGTGGCGGAGCAGTTCACCGACGTGAGAATGCCGAGATAGTTGCGCGTCCCCGTCTTGCCGCTGGCGCGGTGGAAGCCCTCGAAGGTCGCCTGGGCTTCCACCGGCAGCAGGTTGACGGCGCGCGCGTCCTCGCCGAAGCGGTAGTCGCGCTGGAAATCGTGCAGCACGCAGTTGTGTTCGTGCACCCATTGGCCAGGGGCGATGTCTTTGGCGGCAAAGCCGATGATCTGGCCGAACTTGCGGATCGGCTCGCCGGCGGCGATCGGCGCGGCGGCCATCTTGTGGCCGCGCGGCGTGCGCTCGGTCGCCGTGACGCCCATCGGCGCGTCGCCAGGTTTGAACTCATCGACGGCGATCAGCACGTTGTCGGCGCCGTTGAGGCGCAAGGCGCGGGGGGCGGTCATGCAGGGGCTCCTGGGCTAAGGCGCGAACAGGCCGGGTTTGTCCTTGGCGAGCGCCTCGAACGTATCGGCGACGGTGTTGATATGGGCGGCCATGGCGGCGCGGGCGGATTCCGGAGCGCGCGCCTCGATCCCGGCGAACACGGCGCGATGTTCGGCCAGCGTCTGCTGCATGCGCCCCGGCGGGGTCATCAGCAGCCGGCGCGGGCGCTCGAGATGCTGGCGCACGCCGTCGAGGATCTCCTCGCTGCGGTGCAGTTCGAGGTGCTGCGTCAGCAGCGAATGGAAGCCGACGTCGAGCGCGTAGAAGCTGGCGCGGTCGCCCGCCTCGACCGCCTCCTCGGCCTGCGCCAGATTGGCGGCGAGATCGGCGCGGCCCTCCTCGTCGAGCTGCGCGGCGGCTATCGCGACGATCTCACCCTCCAGCGCCCGGCGCACGAACAGGTGCTCGCGCACCCCGCCGGCCGAGATCGGCGCGACGAACGAGCCGTGCTGCGGCTCGATCCGCACGAGCCGCTCGAAGGCGAGCCGGCCGAGCGCCGCCGAGACCGGAAACCGCGACACGCCGAGCTTTTCGCATAAGGACAGCTTGTCGATCGCCTGCCCCGGCTCCAGTTCGCCCGAAAGGATCGCCTCCTTGACGGCCTCGTACACTTGCTCAGCCTTGCTGCCGACGCGCTCGCGCATCATCGTTGTCCCCTCCCGCTGACATGTTAGCGGTTGGCGGCGCGCGAGCAAAGCGCTAAATGAGGGGAAAAGAGGAAACGCCAATGCCTTATCCGCAGCTGAAGGTCGAGGAGATTCTGCCGGGCGACGGCTGCGCCGGGGCGCTGGCGGCCCGGGTGCAGCGGCCCGATCTCGGCGGCCCCGCCGTGGTCGCGATCCGCCAGGGCGGGGTGTTCGACATCACCGCGGATTTCCCGACGATGCGCGACCTCGCCGAGCAGCCCGACCCGGCGTCGGCGCTGCGCAAGGCCTGGGGCGAGCGTATCGGCGCGCTCGGCGACATCCTCGCCAACACGCCGCCCGACGGGCGCGATGCGACCAAGCCGTGGCTGCTCGCGCCGGTCGATTTGCAGGCGATCAAGGCGGCGGGCGTCACCTTCGTCGCCTCGATGCTGGAGCGGGTGATCGAGGAGCGGGCGCGGGGAAACCCGGACAGCGCGGCGCGCATCCGCGACGAGATGGGTCGGCTGGCGGGCGACGATCTCAGGTCGCTGAAACCCGGCTCGGCGGAAGCCGAGCGGCTGAAGGCGGCGCTGATCGCGGAAGGCGCATGGTCGCAATATCTGGAAGTCGGCATCGGGCCGGACGCGGAGATCTTCACCAAGGCGCAGCCGATGTCGGCGGTCGGCTGCGGCGCCGACGCGGGGTTTCACGCGGACTCGCATTGGAGCAACCCGGAGCCGGAGGCGGTGCTGATCGTCGCCTCGACGGGCAGAATCGTCGGCGCGACGCTCGGCAACGACGTCAACCTGCGCGATTTCGAGGGCCGTAGCGCGCTGCTGCTCGGCAAGGCGAAGGACCAGAACGCCAGCGCGGCGCTCGGCCCGTTCCTGCGCTTCTTCGACGCCGGCTTTACGCTCGACGACGTGCGCGCAATGGAGATTTCGCTGCAAGTCGTCGGCGAGGACGGGTTCAAGCTCGACGGACGCTCGTCGATGCGCGAGATCAGCCGCGATCCCGCCGATCTCGCCGCGCAGCTGCTCGGGCCGCATCACGCCTATCCCGACGGCGCCGCGCTCTATTGCGGCACCATGTTCGCCCCGGTGCAGGACCGCGACGCGCCGGGCCAGGGCTTCACCCACAGGGTCGGGGACGTCGTGACGGTCGGCGCCGACAAGCTTGGCCGGCTGGTCAACCGCATGAAGCACGCGCACGACTGCGCGCGCTGGGAGTTCGGAACGTCGGCGCTGATGCGCAATCTGGCGCGGCGCGGCGTGTTGTCGTGATCCCAACCGCCGCGGCGAGGGAGTCGCTCAGCGCGGCGCCTCAGTCTCGCCATGCGCCTTCAGCACTGCGAGCAGACGGTTTCGCATGATCATGCCGGGCCAGTCGGAGGGCATGTGCATTTCGACCTTGCGGCTCATATCGACGACGGCGTCGGGGTCGGTCGCCTCCAGCATGTCGCGATCCTCCTCGATAATCGCCTTGTCCCAGGCGATCAGTTCGGCGCTCGAGCAATCCTCCTCGCGGTCGTTGCGGTAGAGGATTTGCACCAGCTGGATCGCGCCATCGTCGATCGGCGTCGCGCAGTTGAAGATGACGTGACGCAGGCCTGACGGGTAGGTCATGTCCATCGTGCGGCAGAACGGCAGATACCAGTGGTTGCGCATGACGCGCCGTGTCGTCGGCTCGGCTGTTCCGGTGATGCGCGCCGCGGCGGGCGGGTTGCGCACGGTGACGATGGTCTCGGCGACGAAGCCGTAATCGGTCTCGGCGATCGTGTATTTTTCCGGCCGCGGCTGCTTGATGTCGCCGAACGTGCCCTTGTGGACGAAGGCGAAGTGCGCGTTGTCGAAGGAATTCTCCATCAGGCGGAGCGATGACGTATTCCAGCGGTCGTAGAACTGATGGATGCGGCGGAAGCCGGGATCGTCCTCATAGGGCAACTTGGGAATGTCGGCGAGCGGCTCGCCCAGGCACACCCAGACATAGCCGTAGCGCTCCTTGGCGAGGAACGCGCGAGCGCGGGCGTCGGGCACGGGCTGCTCGAACGGGAATTGCGGAATCGTCACCAGCCGGCCGGTGCGGTCGTACTCCCAGCCGTGATAGCCGCAGACGATGTTGCCGTCGTTGATCCAGCCTTTCGACAGTTTCGCCGTGCGGTGGCAGCAGCGATCCTCCAGCGCCGCGGGCTTGCCGTCGCGATCGAGAAACAGCGCGATCTCCTGGCCGAGCAGCCTGAACGGCTTCGGCCCGTCCTTGAGCTGATCGACGGCGACGGTGGCGTACCAGAATCGGCGCAGCGTCGGCTGCTTTGTGTTCAGCATCGGGCGTCCTTGTCTGAGCGCTGCGTGCGCTTCCTAAGCGCCAACGGCGCGCGCCTTGGCGAGGCGCGCGCGCCAGCGCTCGGTTGGGCGCAATGCGGCGCGTTCGGCCAGCAGCGCGCGCGCGAGGCTGTTCTCTCCCGCCCGCTCGGCGGCGACAACAGCGGTGAGATCGACGACATCGCGCTGCGCATGGCTGCCGCCGATCCGCCAGACGTCGTAGCGCAGCGGCAGGATGCGCTCGGCCGCCTCGGCGTAGCGGCCTTCGGCAAAGTCGAACATGGCCTCGATGAGCGGACGGCCGACGGCGGCCATCACTGCGGCGTTATCGCCCTGGCCCTCTTTCGCATAGCCGTCGAGCGAATCGCGCAGCAACTCGCGCAAACCGGAATCCGGCGCGCGCACGGCGGCCAACGCCAGATGCAGGTCGTTGAAGGCGAGCACGTGCTCATGCACATGCGCCGCCCATTGCCGGCTTACCGGCGCCCAGCGGCCGCCGACCTCGACGCCCTCCAGCTCCAACCGCCACAGCAGCGCGGCGGCGTCGACGCGGTCGAGCGTCGCGTCGGCCTTCAGCGCCGGCAGCATGTGGCGGTCGAAGCCGTCCAGAACTTCGTCGATGCGGCCGAGTTCGATCAGATAGAGCGCGAGATGCCAGCCGTTGTGGCCGGCCATGAAATGCGCGTTGCGCCAGCCGTCGCGCGAGGCGGTGAGGAAGGCGACGCCGTCCTCGGGCCGCGAAGTCATCTCGAACACATGCGCCAGCGCGTGCGCCGCCCAGGCGTCGGCGGGGTTGCGGGCGAGCGCCTCGCGCGCCCAACGCTCGGCGGCGAGATAATCGCCGGTTTCCTCCAGGCCGAAGGCGCGCAGGCCCATCACGAAGCTGGTCAGCGGATCGTCGGCGCGCCATTCCGGCCAGACGCGCGCCACGCTGTCGCGCAGCGCGGCCGAGGCGCCTAGGAAGAAATAGCCGTCCTGCGCCAGCCGCAGCGCCAAGGCGTCGGTCGGATGATCGATGAGGATCTCCTCCCAGACGGCGGTTGCGTCGCGCAGACGGCCCTCGGCCCAGGTCTCTATCGCCTCCAGATGCAGCCGCTCGCGCGGCGTCGCCCGGCTGCTGAGGGCGCGCGCGGCCTTCAACGCCCGCGCGACCTCGGCGTGATCGGAGCGGAAGCCGCCGGCGAGGAACAAGGCGGCGATGGCGGTCGGCGCCAGCGCGAATCGGTCGTCGCGCGCGAGCGCCGCCTTGAGCTTGCCGACGGGATCGCCGCCGAGCGCGTAATAGTCAGCGATCGCCCGGTCATAGCTCTCAGCCGAGTCGGGCGATCCGGTGATTTCGAGACCTTGCGCGTCGCGCGGCATCGCCTCTCCTTAAGCGCACGCCGGAGAGGTTACGCGTACGCGGCGCGGGCGTCCAGAAAGGAAGGCTCTACTGTCCGGGCGCGCGGAACGCCGGAATGATTTTCGTCGCGGAGTCGACCGTCTCCGGCACCACCAGCACCACCGTCCGCCCGCTGATGAGGCCCGTCTGATTGACCGCCAGCGAGACGGCGATGGCGCTGGCTTCGTCGGGGAGATCGCAGATGACGAAGGCGTCGACGGCGCCGAACGCGAAATAGAACGTCTCCAGCTTGCCGCCGAGACCCTCGACGACCTTCCTCGCCGCGTCGCGTCGCCCGGTCCCGCCGTCACGGGTCACGCCCTTGACCGCCTCGGCGTTGTAGCGGACTTCCATCAGATATTTGGGCATCGCCGCATCCTCCTGCGCGGGCGACGCCGGTTCCGCCCGGACGGGGAGGCGCCGTCACGGCCTGGAGCTTTGCTCCGGGCGGACGCCGCCTCCAAGCGCACAAAGGCGAGCTAACGGCGTCAAGCGACGCCCGCGCGATCAAGCCGGCGTGAGCGAACCCTTGTGGCCGTGCGGGCTCATCTTCACGCAGGTTCCCGCGGGGACGTATTTGAAGTCCGCGCCGCTGTAGCTGGCGGTCGCCTTGCCCGCGCAATCGTGAACGCCGGCGGCGCAATCGTTGTGGCCCTTGAGGGCGACGCCATAGCAAGCCTCCTTGCCGGCCGGCGCCCCGGCATGAGCGACCAGCGGCGCGGCGGTAAGCGCGGCGGCGACGGCGCTGGCGAGGGTGAGGGTCTTCGCGTTCATGCAAATTTCTCCCTGGGCTTCGCGCGATGACCGCGCGGCCTGTCTGCTACGAGCGCGCCGACGCGCTTGTTACAGTCGCCCGGCGCTTTTCAGCCCGATGCGACGGCGGCGAGCGCGGCCACGGCCAGCGTCGCCAATTCCATCGCCGCGGCGCGGCGAAATAGCGCCAGCGCCTGCCGAACATAGCGGGGTTCGTCGCGCCTCGCCTCGCCGAGCGCCAGCAGCATGGCTTGTTCCGCCGGCGCGCCCGGCCGCGGCGCCGCGGCGGCGATGGCGGCGAACGCCAGGTTGGCGCCGGTCGACGCGGCGGCCACGGCCAGCCACAGCGCTCCGGCCCGGGCGGCGGGCGCAACCGTCCAGGTCTCCAGCGCCGCGACGGCGCGGGCGAAGGCGGTATCTTCGCGGCTCTCGCGGCAGAGCCGGCCGGCCAGCGTCAGGGCGCGGCACAGCGCTGCGCCGCCGAGCCCGCCGATCAGGATGAACACGGTCGGCGCGGCGACCTCGTCGGCGAAGCGTGCGGCGATCGAGGCGGCGGCGGCGCGACCGAGCCGCGGCTCGGTCTCGTCGGCCCCCAGCGCCTCCGCCGCCGCGAACGCCTCGTACGGCCCCTGCGCCTCCCAAGCGCTCGCCACCTCGCGGCCCCTGACGTCGAGGCTCTGGCGGCCCGAGAACGTCGAGGTCAGTAGCGCCATTGCGGCGAAGCCGAGCGGCCCCGACGGCGCCCATTGCATGATCGTCGCCGCCGCGACCGCCACCGGGGCCAGATAGAGCGCCAGCGCCGTCCGCCCGCTCAGGCCTTCGGCCGCAGTCTTGACGATCCGCAGCCAGGCCGCGAGCCATTGCGTCGGCGAGCCGACGATGCGCGCGAGCCAGCGCGGATAGCCGAGCGTCACATCGATCAGGGCGGCGGCGAGCGCGAGCGCGAAAGCATAGGCCATGAAAGCTCGACTAGCCGATTCGCGCGCGCTTTCAGAATCGCCGCCAGACCGCCACGACCGCACCATACTCGCTGTTGACGTTGCGGCGCTGCAACGTCGAGAAGCCGCCGAGCTGGAGCGACCAATCCTCGTCGAGCGCATAGACGACGCTGAGCTGACCCTTGTAGCTTTCCCACGCGACATAGCCAGGGGCGCCGGCCCCGTCGGACATCGTGTTGAAAATCTGCGCGAGAATTTGCACCCGCGGCGTCCAGGCGACGCCGAGCGTCAGGTCAGCATGCCATTCCGAGGGAGGCCCTTGCGTTCTTACGCGGTATCCAACCTCGCCGTCGGCGAACGCCGGAGCGCCATACAGGGTGAGATTGCGCCCGACCAGCGCCCGCATGTCGAACGCCGGCCCGGTGTCGCCGGCCTGGGCCGGACGCGCGCCGTCGCGCGCGCCGGAGACATAGGCGCTCGACTCGAGCGAAAACACCCATGCGTCGTCCGACCACAGCCGCACGCGCAACCCCGCGCCGGAATAGTCGAGGCCGGCATAGATGTCCTTTGTCGGCGGGGCCAGCAAGGCGTAGCGCTCCGCAGAGAGCTGGCCGACCAGCGTCAGCCGGTCCGTCACGCCGTATTCGAGATAGGTTTGCGCCTCGACCTTGCTCTCGCGCGACGCGGCGGGAGCGCCGGACGACGGACCCTGACCGAACCAGCCGAGCAACGTTTCGATGATCTGCCCGTTGCCCTCGGGCAAGGTCCAGGCGCCGGCGGAGGCCGACGAGGGCGCGCAGGCCAGCGCCGCCAAGGCGCAGCAGGTTTTCCCGTAATCTTTGCGTAGAAAGCTCACAGTTGCTTCCTCGTTGCGAGAGAAAGCTACGCGTTGCGATTCGCATCGCCGAATTGCTTGAACAGTTTATTTTGAGTTACGTCAAGCTGGCGTTCGAGCGTCGCCCGGTCCATATAAGGTCGCATCATTCCGCAGGGGATCGCAGTATTGCGCGTCGCGCCGGCAACGCCGTTTCTCCCCAACTTGGGCTCGCCGCCGGTAGAATGGGCTGCGGCTGCGGCGCTGGTCGGTTATGAGCAGGCGGTGGCGCAGATGGAGGCGCGCGCGGAGGCGATCGCGGCCGGCGAGGCGGCGGAGGGCGTCTGGCTCGTCGAGCATCCGCCGCTCTACACCGCCGGCACCAGCGCCAAGCCGCAGGATCTGCTCGACGCGCGCTTCCCCGTGTTCAAGACCGGGCGCGGCGGGCAATATACCTATCACGGGCCGGGACAGCGGGTCGCCTATGTCATGCTCGATCTCAAACGGCGGCGCCCCGACCTGCGCGTCTTCGTCGCCTCGCTGGAGGCGTGGCTGATCGACACGCTCGCCGCTTTCGGCGTCCGCGGCGAGACGCGCGAGGACAGGGTCGGCGTCTGGGCGGCGCGGCCGGACAAGGGGCCGGGCGCGGAGGACAAGATCGCCGCGATTGGCGTCCGGGTGCGGCGCTGGGTGAGCTTCCACGGCGTCGCGCTCAACGTCGCGCCCGACCTCGGGCATTTCGGCGGGATCGCGCCCTGCGGCATAAGGGCGGCTGAGTTCGGCGTCACCAGCCTCGCCGATCTCGGAGTGACGGCGACCATGCGCGACGTCGACGCGGCGTTGCGCGCCGCCTTCGAGCGGCGCTTCGGGCCGACAATCGAGGCTTGAGGCGGCGAGGTCAGGCGTAGAGCGAGGGGCGCGCTCCGCAATCGAGCTTCGCCTCGCCGCCCGCGGCCATGGGGGCGGCGACGGCTTCGGCGATGGCCGAGGCGAGGTAGCCGTCCCAAGCGCTGGCGCCGACGGCGCCGCCCGTCTTCACCGCGCCGACCCACGCCGTCATCTGCCGGCGATAGGCGTCGGCGAAGCGCGGGACCCAGTTGTCGGGAAAAGCGAGGCCGCCGCGGCGATCCCGGTTCAGCAGCGTCAGCGCCGGCGGCGCCAAAGCGACGACGCCGCAGCGGCCGACCAGTTCGGCATGGACATGGTAACCGTAGCCGGCGTTCATGAACACCTCGGTCGAGACGATCTCGCCGCGGTCGGTCGTCATGGTGATCACTAGGGGATCGCCGCCCGGCGCAGCGGCGACGCGAGCGCTGACCATCTGCGAGCCGGTCAGCCAGCGGCTGACGTCGATCTCATGCACGAAGGAATTGGTCAGCGCCATCGCGCCGATGAACCAATCGGGGGCGCGCGCGTTGCGATGCACGTTGTGCAGCAGGACGACGTCGCCAATCGCGCCCTCGTCCTTGAGCCGCTTCATCTCCTGATAGCCGGCGTCGAAGCGGCGCATGTAGCCGACCTGAATCAGCCGGCGACCGAGCCCGACCTCCCGCTCGACGACGCGCAGCGCCTCCTCCGTGGAGGCGGCGAGCGGCTTTTCGCAAAGCGCCGGCTTGCCCGCCTCCAGGCAGAGCAGCGCCAGTTCGGCGTGCGCGGCGTCGGGCGCGGCGATCACCACCGCGTCGACGCGCTCGGAGGCGATCAGCGCGCGCGGATCGGGGAAGACGGTCGCGCCCGCCGCGACGGCTTGCGCGCGCGCGGCGTCGGCGTCGAACACGCCGGCCAAATGCGCGCCCGGCGTCTCGTGCTTGAGCAAGCGGACGTGCTCGGCGCCCATCACGCCCGTGCCGATGACGCCGACGCCGACGCTCATGCGCTCCCTCCCCGCCTCAGCGCGCGACCTCGTAGCCCGCGAGCGCCATCACGCGCATGAGCTCCTTGTGGCCCTTCTTCGCCATTTCGAGCGGCGGGTTCGCCTTCGGGTCCTGCTCGGCCTCGACGACGAACCAGCCTTCATAGCCGTGCGACGCCAGCCGCTGCACGATGGCGGCGAAGTCGAGCGAGCCGTCGCCCGGCACGGTGAAGGCGCCCTTCACCACCGCGTCGAGGAAGCTCTCCTTGGCTCGGTCGAGCCTGTCGATGACGCCCTGGCGCACGTCCTTGGTATGAACATGGCTGATGCGCTTGTGGTGTTTGTCGATCACCCGCATCACGTCGCCGCCGGCGAAAGCCATGTGGCCGGCGTCGAACAACAGCGGCAGCGCCGCGCCGGAATTCGCCATCAAGAGATCGAGTTCCGGTTCGGTCTCGATCGCGGCGGCCATGTGGTGATGATAGGAAATCGGCATGCCCTGCCCGGCGCACCATTCGGCGAAGGCGGTCAACTTGCGGCCATACGCCTTGACCTCGTCTTCGGAGAGCTTCGGCTTGGTTGAAAGCGGCGCGGAGCGCACGCCCTGGATCGAGCGCGCGGTCTCGCCGTAGACGATGCAGGGCGCGCGCGCGGCGATGAAGAAATCCATCTGCGGCCGAATGCGCTCCTTCTCGCGCTCGACATCGCCGTCTAGAAGCAGGCCGGAGAACCAGCCGCCGCAGACGCTGATCCCATATTTGGCGAGGATCGGCCCGAGTTCGTTCATGTCCATCGGAAAGCGGCGGCCGGTCTCCATGCCGGTGAAGCCCGCCGCGCTCGCCTGATTGAGGCACTCCTCCAGGCTCACGTCGTCGGAGAGTTCGGCGAGATCGTCGTTCCACCACGCAATGGGCGCTATTCCGAGCTTGGCTTTCATGTCCTTTACACTCCGATGCGCTGCCTGGCGCGAATCTGTTCCTGCGCCTTGCGCGCCTGCTGCACCGATGCGCGCGACGAAACCTCGGGCACGCCGACGTCCCAATCGGCGTCGCCGGGAACCCACGCGTAAGCGTCGCAGGGGATCGTCAGCACGGTCGTGCGATCGTTGCCCTTGGCCCATTCCAGCGCGGCGGCGAGATCGGCGACGCTGTCGCAAGCCCGCGCCGCCGCGCCCATCGCCTCGGCGTGCTTGGCGAAATCTACATGCGGCGGCTCGGCGCGATTGCGCACCCGGCAATCGGTCAGCTGGTTGTTGAAGCCGGGGATTCCCTTGGCTTGCTGCAGGCGGTTGATAACCGCGAAGCCGCCATTGTCGCAGACGATGACGATCATCTTGTGGCCGCTCAGCACGGTCGAGTAGATGTCCGAGTTCATCATCAGATAGGTTCCGTCGCCGACCATCACGAGCGGCGTGCCGTTGAGGCCGCCCGGCCCGGAGGCGGCCAGCGCATGGCCCCAGCCGGCTGCAATCTCATAACCCATGCAGGAGAAGCCGAACTCCAGGTCGAACGTGTTGGGCGCCTTGACGCGCCAGCCCTTGGCGACCTCGCCCGGCAGGCCGCCGGCCGCCGAGATCAGCGTGTCGTTCTCCCCCGCTGCGGCGTGCACCGTGGCCACGATCTGCGCGTAGGTTGGAACCGGCGCATTGGTCGGCGCCTGATGCCGGTCGAGCAGCGCGTCCCAATCCTTGAACAGCGCGCGCGCCCGCTCCATGTGGACGGGCTCGGCGCGCCAGTCGCCGAGCGCGGCGTCGAGCTCGCTCACTGTCTCGAGGGCGTCGCCGACGACGGCGAGCGCGCGATGTTTGACCGCGTCGAACCGCGCGGCGTTGATCGAGATGAAACGCGCCTCGGGGCTGAACGCGGTCCAGGAGCCGGTGGTGAAATCTTGCAGCCGCGTGCCGATGGCGAGGATCACATCGGCCTCCGCGGCGAGCGTATTGGCCGAGGTCGAGCCGAGGATGCCGATGGGTCCGGCGTGCGCGGGATGATAATGCGTGACGCCGCCCTTGCCGGCGGTGGTCTCGACGATGGGGATCCCGCGCTTGAGCGCGAACTCGGCCACGGCCTTCTCGGCGAGCGAATAGCGCACGCCGCCGCCGGCGATGAGGATCGGCGTCTTCGCGCTCTTCAACAACGCGGCCGCCTCGGCGAGCTTGCGCCGGTCCGGCCGCGGCCGGGGAATGCTCCAAGTCCGCTGCTCGAAGAAAGCGAGCGGATAGTCGAACGCGATCTCTTGAATGTCCTGCGGCAGCGCGAGGAAAGCGGGGCCGCAGTCGGCGGGATCGAGCATCGCCGCGACCGCCTGCGGCAGCGACGAGAGGATCTGCGCGGGATGGTTGATGCGGTCCCAGTAGCGCGTCACCGGCTTGAACGCGTCGTTGACGGTCACGGAGGGATCGCCGAAATGCTCGACCTGCTGCAACACCGGATCGGGCAGCCGGTTGGCGAACGTATCGCCGGCGATCAGCAGCACGGGTAGCCGGTTGGCGTGCGCCGCGCCCGCCGCGGTGACCATGTTGAGCGCGCCCGGTCCAATCGAGGACGCAGCGATCATGAGCTGGCGCCGGCGCTTGGCCTTGGCGAAGCCAATCGCGGCCAGCGCCATCGACTGCTCGTTCTGTCCGCGCCACGTCGGCAGACGATCCTGCACGCCTTCCAGCGCCTCGGAAAGGCAGGTCACGTTGCCGTGACCGAAGATGGCGAACACGCCGGCGAACAAGGGAACGCGCACGCCGTCGATCTCGGTGAACTGCTGCGTCAGCCAGCGCACCAGGGCTTGCGCCACAGTTAACCGGACGATGGGCTGCGTCATGCGGTCTCCTCCCTTGAACGATCGGCGCCGAGCCTCGTCGGAGGCATCGTATATTGACAACCATGCCTATGTGCAACGAAAAGTGCAGCAACCCGCGGGCGGGCTCGGGGGGCGAGAGCGCAAACAGGGAGTCGATTGATGCCGCATCTTCTGATCGCGGGCAAGCTGCACCCTGCCGGCCTTGCGTGGCTCGAGACCGCGCGTGACCTCAGCTATGACTATGTCGAGGAGATTTCGGAATCGAGCTATGCGCCGCTGATCGGCAGGGCCGACGCGCTGGTGATCCGCACGCAGCCGTTGCCGGCGCGCGTCATCGCCGAGGCGGGGCGGCTGCAGCTCGTCTCGCTCCACGGCGTCGACTACGATTCGGTCGACGTCGCCGCGCTGAACGCGCGCCGCATTCCGCTCTGCATTGTCGGCGGCACCAATTCGCCGTCGGTCGCCGAGCACGCGATGATGCTGATCCTGGCCTGCGCCAAACAGGCGATCCGGGCCGATCGCGCCGCGCGCAGCGGCGGCTGGGAATGGCGCAACCGGCTGGAGGCGGCCGAGGTCGCAGGCAAACGCCTGCTGATCCTCGGGCTTGGCCCCGCGGGGCGGCGGCTCGCCGGCATGGCGCAGGGGTTCGACATGGAGGTGCGCGGCTTCGATCCGTTTCTCGCCGAGCGCGGATGGACCGAGGGGCCGGCCGCGCCGGTCGCCTCGCTGCACGAAGGTCTGGCCTGGGCCGATATCGTCTCCGTGCATGTCCCGAAGGCGGTCCGGCCGTTGATCGGCGCTGCGGAGTTCGCCCGTCTCAAGCCGGGCGCCATTGTCGTCAACACCGCGCGGCGTCGTCGACGAGGCCGCGTTGGTCGCGGCGCTGGCCGAGGGCCGCGTCGCAGCCGCCGGGCTCGACGTGTTCGACGACGAGCCGCCGGCGCCGGATCATCCGCTGCTCGGCTTCGATTCCGTGCTGCTTTCGCCGCATATCGCGGGCGTGACGATTGAAGCCGCCGAGCGCATGGCGGCGGCCTCCGTGCAGAATGCGATAGACTTCTTCGCCGGCCGGCTCGATCTCGTCGTCAACCGGAATTTTCTGAGCTTCGCCCCGCGCCAGCCGGCATGAACCGAAGTCGGGTTTGGGGCGTTGTCACTCGCCGAAGAGTCTGACGGAGGAACCCGCATGTCCGACTATGAACTCTACTACTGGTCGATTCCGTTTCGCGGCCAGTTCGTGCGCGCCGTGCTGGCGTTCGCCGGCAAGACCTGGAGCGAGCACGGCGGGGCCGAAATCTCGCCGCTGATGGGCGGGCCGGCGGAGCGCATGCCGGTCCCGTTCATGGGGCCGCCCGTGCTCGTCGACAGGCAAGCCGATTTCGCCGTCGCGCAAATGCCGGCCATCGTGCTCTATCTCGGCGAGACGCTGGGCCTGCTGCCTGCGCAGCCGGCTTTGCGCGCCCTGACGATGAAGACGGTGCACGACGCCAACGACGTGATCGACGACCTCACCCTCGACGGCGGCCGCCTGATGTGGACGCAGGCGCGCTGGCGCGAGTTCATCCCCCGATTGCAGAAGTGGATGTCGCTCTGGGAGGAGACCGGGCGCCGCCACGGCTTGACGGCGCAATCCGGGTTCCTGCTCGGCGGCGAGCACGCGGGTCTGGCCGACGTGGCGACGGCGACGCTGTGGTCGACCATGGGCGAGCGGTTTCCTAAAATACAGAAGATGCTTGAGGACACAGCGCCAGCGACGGCCGCCCTGACGCGCAGGGTCGCCGCGCTGCCGCCGCTCGCCAAGCTGGCGGCCAAGGCGAAGCGGGACTATGGCGAGGCCTATTGCGGCGGCCAGATCGAGGCTTCGCTGCGCAAGGTGCTCGACTAAGCGCGCCCGCCTTGCAGGCGGGCGCGCGGGCTTCGTCAGGGCTTGGGCGTCGCCGTCGGCGAGGCCGAAGGCGCCGGCGCGGGGCTGGCGGCCGGCGCCGTATCGGTCGTGGAGGCGCGATGCTCGACCATGCCGTTAGTCATCCAGCGGTCGCTGAAGGCGTAACCGATGGCGATAAGGACGAGAACGGCGATGACGATCCCCGCCAGCCACGAGCCCGAGGACCAGCCGCGGGTCAAGCGGTTGTTCTGGTAGCCGGGAATCCGCTGGTTTCTATCGTAGTCCGACATTTTCCACTCCCTGCGCGTTGTGTCGTGTAGCAACGCGCCAGTCGAAGCGGCGTTCCGGGCGGCGGCCCGCCTCGACGACTTGGCGAACTCGTGCCATTTAGGGACGCTGGAGGTCCGATGAGCGGTCGTTTCCATCTCTACCTGGTCAAACCGTCGCACTACGACGACGACGGTTATGTCATTCAATGGCTTCGCTCGGCGATTCCGTCGAATTCGCTCGCCGTCATGTATGGGCTGGCCGAGGATTGCCGCGACCGCGGCGCGCTTGGAGCCGACATCGGCTTCGAAATCCACGCCATGGACGAGACCAACACGCGCGTCCGGCCGGAGCGGATCGCGGCGGCGATTCGCGACGGCGGCGGGCGCGGGCTGGTCTGCCTCGTCGGCGTGCAGTCGAACCAGTTTCCGCGCGCCATGGATATCGCGCGGCGGCTCAGGGCCGCAGGCGCCCAGGTCGCCATCGGCGGCTTCCATGTCTCCGGCTGCCTCGCCATGCTGCCGGAATTGCCGGCCGACCTGCGCGAGGCGCAGGCGCTTGGCGTCGCCCTGTTCGCCGGCGAGGCGGAGGGGCGGCTCGACGTCGTGCTGCGCGACGCCTGCGACGGAACGCTGAGGCCGCTGTACAATTTCATGAACGATCTGCCGGCGGTCGAGGGCGCGCCGATCCCGATCCTGTCGGCCTCGCTGGTCAAGCGCACCGCGGGGCTGGTGACCAGCTTCGACGCCGGGCGCGGCTGCCCGTTCCAGTGCTCTTTCTGCACCATCATCAACGTACAGGGGCGCAAGTCGCGCTTCCGCTCGGCCGACGACGTCGAACGCATCGTGCGCGCCAATCTCGCCAACGGCGTCACCCATTTCTTCATCACCGACGACAATCTCGCGCGCAACAAGAACTGGGAGCCGATCTTCGACCGGCTGATCGAAATGCGCCGCAACGAGAAGCTGGCGTTCCATTTCGTCATCCAGGTCGACACGCTCGTCCACCGCGTGCCGCGCTTCATTGAGAAGGCTTCCGCCGCTGGCGTTCGCCGCGTGTTCCTGGGGCTGGAGAACATCAACCCCGAGAGCCTCGCCAGCGCCAAGAAGAAGCAGAACCGCATCGCCGAATACCGCGAGATGCTGCTGGCCTGGAAGGCGGTCGGCTGCTTCACTTACGCCGGCTATATCTTAGGCTTCCCGGGCGACACGCCCGAGACCATCGTGCGCGACATCGAGATCATCAAGCGCGAGCTGCCGCTCGATTTGCTGGAGTTCTTCTGCCTGACGCCGCTGCCGGGGTCGGAAGATCATCAGCGGCTGACCCGCGAAGGGGTCGCGATGGACCCCGACATGAACAAATACGACCTCGAACATGTCGTGACCGGGCATCCGAAGATGTCGAAGGCGGAATGGGAGCGCGCCTACCGGCTGGCCTGGGAGACTTATTACACACCGCAGCACATGACGACCGTGATGCGCCGGGCGGTGGCGACGGGCATCAGCCCCGGCAAGATGATGTTCCTGCTGATCTGGTTCTACGGCTGCGTGACGCTGGAGAAGATCCACCCGCTCGAAGGCGGCTATCTGCGCCGCAAGGTCCGGCGCGACCGCCGGCCGGGGCTGCCGCTCGAAAACCCGCTCGCGTTCTACCCCCGCTATGTCGCCGATCTCGTCCGCAAGCATGTCGTCATCGGCGGCTTCGTCTGGCGCATGGGGCGCATCCGGCGGGCGCTGAAGCGCGATCCGGCGGCGCGCGCCTACACCGACGAGGCGCTGACGCCGGTCACAGCGGCGGAGCTGGACGATCTCGAGATGTTCAACGTATCGACGGCGGCGCGGGCGGCGGGGGATAAGGCGAAGCGCAAGCTGACGCCGGCGTGAGGGGGCTTGTGTCGCTACTCACAACTCCAAACTTTACCGGGCTTAGCTCCGTTCGGTTGCGTAGATTTCGTAATGTTCTTGTAGGTGCGCCACGTTGGGTCTGCGGATGTGATAGGATTCCCGCTTGGCCAGCAAACGGCAATGAAGTTGCGATTTACGTCGTTGCACTTTTCCTTGGTCGGGAGGATCCCTGTACTTGAGGCGATGTCGTGGTCCGCCCAGTCTGCATCTAGTCGGAGGTTCCCTCTTTCAGGTTCACGAAGCCGCTGATATTGCTGGCATAAGCTTCTTTTGGGCGCCATTGTGTACCCATGTAATGTAGAGAATTCGGTTGATTTTCGTTGCGGCGCT
>Ga0181528_10000659_pt1 | contig 23308 bp, 23 predicted proteins | sample PEATcosm2014_Bin_47_FD_119742 | JGI IMG/M metagenome (GOLD analysis project Ga0181528, IMG submission 119742) | Peatland microbial communities from MTU Mesocosm Facility, Houghton, MI, USA - PEATcosm2014_Bin10_10_metaG | ecosystem: Environmental > Terrestrial > Soil > Wetlands > Peat | place...
AGCGCACCGCCTCGACCTATATTTTCGGCGCGATCTGTCGCAACGAAGGCAAGGGCGCAGGCCTCGTTCCGCCCCTTTGCAACACGCAGGCGATGAACCTGCATCTTCAGGAGATCGGCAAGGGCGTCGCCCGCGGCAAACACGCGATTCTCCTGCTCAATCAGGCGAGCTGGCATATGTCGGCCAAGCTGGCCGTTCCCGCCAATGTCACGCTGGTTGCGCTGCCGCCCGAATGCCCAGACCTCAACCCGACCGAGAATGTCTGGCGGTTGATGCGGGATAACTGGCTATCGAACCGTGTGTTCAAATCCTACGACGACATCGTCGATCACTGCGGCTACGCCTGGAACAAGCTCATCGATCAGCATAGCGCATCATCGCCATCGGAATGCGCGATTTGGCGCACAGGTACTGATCAATGAGACTTGGTATAAATCCCGACGCTTACGCCGGGCGACGTCGTCGTCATGGATAATTTGAGCAGCCATAAACGCCCAGGCGTCCGCGCGGCCATCGAAGCCGCAGGCGCGACGCTGCTGTACCTTCCGCCCTAGCGCCCTAATTTCAACCCCATCGAGAACGCCTTCGCCAAACTCAAGGCGCTTTTGCGCAATGCCGCCGAACGCACAATCGAGCGTTTATGGACAGCCATAGGCGAACTCCTCGTCGCTTCGCGCCGAGCCAATGCGCAAACATGTTCGTCGCTGCAGGTTATGATCCGGATTAATCCCAATCGCTCTAGCGGCGGCATCCGCGTCGCGCTTGACGGGGCCGTCGAGGAAGCGAGCCCATCCCATCGTCTTGCCTACCGCACCGTCCCTACGCGTGTGCGATCATCATCGCGATCAGCTTGCCGATTTTCTCCCGCGTGAGATCGCCGGAATTGGAGATGTAGGGTTCCGCGTCGGGCGGATAGACGAAATTTAGGCCTTTGGAGGATCCGCTGGCGCCGGCGTGGGTCACGATGACGTTCCCGAACGCCGTGGAGATTGTCGTGGCCGCTCCATCCCCAATCCTGAACGACACCCCCACGACCGCATGATCCTTCGCGTCAATCTGGGGGGCGAAGGAAAACTGGCCATCGGGTAAATGGGATTTCAGATCGGCGAGAAACGGAAGCACGTTATTCGTCATCGCCTTTTTGCAGTGTTCGAAATCGTCCCTGTATTTTTCATTGTTGTCTTGCGCGACGTTTGCCTGCCTGTCTCTTTCGATCCTGGCGGACGCCACTTTTCCCGAAAACATTTCGGCTAGTTCTTTGGCTTCCATAAATCATTTTCTCCGGCAAAAATGACTCGCACTAAATTGCGGCTAATTCGGGAGTTCTGAAACGATACTTTACTACGAATGCATATCGTCCTAACTTGCGACTGCGCATGCGTACGGTTAGGTCAGGAATAGACTTCAAGCCGCGAGCGCATATCCGCCTTCTGAAGCGCGGCCACGCCGCGTCACGTCGGCTAGGCCGAGGCGCTTGCGGCGCCCACCGCCGCGGTCGCGGCGCCAGAAACCGCGATGGCCGCGCCCGAGGTCGCGTCCGAAACTTCGGCGCCTGCGTGCAAATGCTTGGCGAGCGCTTCGAGTATGCCAGCGCCGCGGCCGGCCCTCGCTCCGGGATGGTTTGCCGGCGTCACCCTATCCGGTAACTCGACGCGGTCACGCCGCCGAAGATGTTTTCGTCGTGGTAGACGCGGGTCGCCTTTTCCGTTTCCGCGGCGCCCAGCACTGCGAACAGAGGAACGAAATGGTCTTCCTGAGGGTGGCAGACGCGAGCATAAGGCGCCTGCTCCCACGCCATTACCCCTTCGCGACGCTGCGCCGGGTCGCTTGCAAGCGTTTTGCCCAGCCAAGCGTCGAAGGCCGTCGAAGGCGCTCTGGCGGCGGGACCGAACATCCGAAGATTGTGGTAGCTCAGGCCGGAACCGACGATCAGCACGCCCTCGTCGCGCAACGGCGCGAGCGCGCGCCCCATCGCCCAATGCGCAGCGGGATCGTATCCCGCTTTGATCGACACCTGAAACGTCGGTACGTCGGCCTTCGGGAACATGACCGCCATCGGCGCGAATACGCCGTGGTCGAAACCCTGCTGCTCGTCGAGATGGGCAGGTAGATCCGCGCCCCGAACCAACGCGAGCGTGCGCCGCGCGAGTTCGGGGGCGCCGGCGGCGGGATAAACGATCTTGTAGGTTTCGGGCGGAAACCCGTGATAATCGTACACCATCCGCGGATGCGGGCTCGCCATCACCGCGAAATCCGGTCCCTCCCAATGGCCGGAAATCATGAGCACGGCCTTGGGGGCGCCGCCGATCTCGCGAGGCATCGCTTCGAGCGCCGCCTCCAGATTTCGAAACATTGCCCGCATGTCGGGAATCCAAGGCCAAGGCCCGCCGCCATGGGAAATGAAATAGGTCGGAAGTCTCTTGGTCATCGGCGGCGCCTTCGGGTTTGAAGCCAATTCCATTATTGGCGGGGATTGCGTCAAACATACACTCCAGGTCCGCCGTCGATCCAGCTTGGAGCGTTGGCCTCTGCCGCTCCGATCCTACTCTGTCGCCGCCCGAAGGTACGCCGTGCGCGCGCGGGACCCCTGGGAGTAATTTCCGACCTATGCATCCGGCGCCAGAAAGCCTCCAACCGCGGAAGGCGATGCTTTCACCGACCGCGTTTCGTGGTCCTCGCGTTAGGCGCGAGCAAGGATGCGGATGACCGCCTCCTCCCGCGCTCGGGCGTCGTTCGAACTTGGAGAAAACCACGTCCGCTGACAGCGACCTCAAGAAAGGCGTCCTCGACGAATTGAGTCGGGAGCCCAGCGTGAACGCGGCGGACATCGGCGTCACGGCGCATGCCGGCATTGTCACTCTAACCGGCCACGTCCAAAACTACATGCAGAAGATGGACGCCGAAAAGGTCGCCGGCAGGGTCAAGGGCGTCAAGGTCGTAGCCGCGGAGATGGAGGTCAAGCTCCCCTACGACAGTTACGTCGCTGCCGAAGTTTAATGCGCGCCAAAATCGTTGGGTGGGGCCGCCGGACCGGGGGGCCGGCGATCTTTTCGACTACGTCAACAAGCCGCGTTTTCCGACGCGAAATTTGCGTTACCGGTTGCGACGGCTTGGCCCGTCTCAAGGATTGCTCGCTCGTCGCCGAGATTCCGTTCAGCCCGGCCCTCGTCAGCGACGCAACGTCGCGCTCTCCTTGGTCGAAAACCCTCATCAGAATTAAGCTTGTTCGTCTGCTTGCATTTGTCGTTTCAGCTTCGTTCAAGCGGCCCTTTGCTTTCAGCTCCTCCATCACGCCAATGTGGGCTGTGGAAAGCAACCGCAGAGCATTGGCGTCGTAAGCAGCGAAAGGCATCGTCACACTCGGCTATGGAAGCAGCGCGCTCCATTGCTCATCTCAGCGTTGATTGAGGGAGTTTCGGCATGCCTGCTGATCGGGATTATTACCCGCTTGATATGAGCATTTTGGATGACGAAACCAAAGGCTCGGAAAATACTCACGATTGCCGTGCTCATATCTGTTGGACGGATCGCTCGTGCTTGCGCCATTGCCTGGCCGCGTGATTGATCGATCGATACGCCGAGATGGCCTTTGGAGCCTTGGGGCCGGAGTTCTTGTTCGTCACGCCGCGGCGGTAGCGGCTTCCATCGCGGCGGTCCCGGAGCCCGAAATCGTTATCGCGGCGCCCGGAATGGCGTCCGACACTGTGACGCTGGCGTGCAAATGTTTGGCGAGCGCTTCGACGATGCCGGTACCGAGGCCGGCTTTCGCCCCCGGATGACCGGTCGGCATGCCGACGCCGTTGTCTTCCACCGAGAGCGTCCACTTCGGTCCGTCCGATCGATAGCTGACGACGATCCTGCCGTGTCTTTGATCGGGGAAAGCGTGCTTCAGCGAGTTGATGACAAGTTCGGTGACGATGAGGCCGAGGCTGACGGACTTGTTGGCGTCGACCACGCTCCCGTCGACCTCGACGGCAATCGAAAGGGCGTCCGGGTCGGAAATCATCGAGGTGGCTAGGCTCTCGCAGAGTTGGCAAACATAGGGGCGCAAAGCGACGTCGTGCAAGCTCGACATGGCCAAATGATGCTGCACCGCGGCGATGGACATGACCCGATGGTGGGCGTCCTGGAGGTGTCCGCGCGCTTCCTCCGACTGCACCCTACGTGCGCTTTGCATCAACACGCTCGCGATGATCTGGAGGCTGTTGGCGACGCGATGCTGGACCTCCTGCAAGAGGACCGCCTTCTCGCGAATGAGTTCGTCTTTCAGCAGGGCGTCGGCGCGGGCCGCCGTGACGTCGGAGACGGCGACGAGAAGCCGAACGTTCGCGACGTCGCCGTCGTCGAGCTTGCTGGCGTTCACCACCAAATGCCGGGCTCCCCGCCCCGCATTGTCGAGATCGAGTTCATAGGCGGCGATCTCCGCCGCGCCCGACGCGGTCGCCTTTAGGAGGGAGGCGAGTTTGGGGTTGCTCCATTCGCCCGAATTGATCTCCGAAAGCGGACGCCCGACGACGCGGTCCGGCCCGATTTGGAAGACACGACAAAACGACGCGCTCGCCGCGATGATCCGCAAATCGCCGGTGAGAAACAGTAGCGGCTCGTTCGAAGCCGCGACGATCGCGAGCGAAGTCGCCTTTTCGCTAAGGGAAGTCATCAAGCTAATCATGGGCTCTGCCTTGGTCGCCGGAGACCCGCGGACCGCGGTCGTAAATTCGATCTCTCGGCGCCTTCGAATTGCCTATCACCCTGGGCGATCCTCGCGATCTCCGCGCCGATTTCCTCGGGCGGCAACACGAAATCGACGTAGCCGCCGTCGATTGCGCACCGCGCCATGTCCGGCTGCTCCGCCGTCTCCAACTTCTGCGCGATCGTGACGCCTGCGACGGCGCAAGTTCCGGAAAGCGCCTGGGCGCCGTCCCTGTCGAATCCCGATACGATCACTGCGATGAGTTGCCCGTTCCAGTTTTCGGCGAGCGGGCGAAGTAACACCGTTATCACGTCGGGCCATCCCCGTGACTTCGAAATCGCCGCCAAATGGAACTCGCCTCGCAGAACGGCAGATCGCGCTGCGGCGGGATGATGAAGAGCCGGTTCGGTCAGATGGAGAGCCTCTCCGTGGTCAGATCGATGCGCATCGCGGTGTAGTTGGGCAGGATTTCGTGCAGTAGCGTCGCTGTATGTCGGAGATGGTTGACCATGACAACCGCCGCGCCGAGTTCGCAAGGCAGATGTTGACTCAGGAGACAAATGTAACCGTCCAGACTTCCCGCGGAGCCGCCGACGCAGACGACAGGGAAGCCGTTTGCGGACGCACGGCGCGTTTTCGGCGTGTTCGTCTCGCTGATCGCCAAATCCGCGGGCCGCTACGAGATCACGGCGCGCGGGCGCACGCCCAGGTCGTCCCATCTGAGGCCGGCCTGCTCCGCCCTCAGCCTTTCGGACATCGCCGTGATCGCTTCCCAGGCTTGCGAAGAGCCAACCCTTTCGTTGGAATCGGCTTCGGCAAGCGCCCCGCGACGACATCGCTCGGCGGACTTTCGGCAATCTTCCGGATTCGGTAGTTTCATGGCTGTTCCCCCTTCGAACGCGACCGCTCCCTAGCAACTGAAATGCTGCGATGACTCGCTGAGTCTCTCGTTCTTCGACGGAACGTATGGCTCCGCCGACCTCTCGGCGTTGACGGGGTCCATAAGATCCTCGTCGAGGATAGCGCTGGCTGTCTCAAGTTGTCCGCGCGGCGCCGTCGACCACGCTGCCGTCATCCTCAACGAGAGTTGCATCCAGAAGTTCGAGATTTGTTCTCGAAACATGATCGCCTCCTATCTCGTACGCGCATTTCTTGGACCTGCGACGGACTCGACGCCAGACCCGGAAACTACTCATTCCGCCCCTGACTGAACCGGGGGTAGCGCGCAGATGGCGTCCAGACACCGCGAGCGCGCCTTCCGCTTGCCAACGGCTCGCTCGTCGCGACCGAGAAACGCCGGCGGACGTCTCATTCCAAGCCCGCTGGCAGTTTCGAACGTCCTTGGGACGGGCCGGTACGCTGTCGGCGCGTGACGGATTGTTTCGGCGCCGTTTCGGGATGCCTGATGTTGTTGGTCACGCCAATCTCCTCATCGCGAACACCGGCATGGAGGATTGTCGCGACCGCCATGCCAGGGAAGCCTGCAAGCGACGGGGCGGAGGAGGCGGAAAGTTCGCGCTAAACGCGCACGCATTCGTCTCCGCCCCACAAATTGGGCAGCGGACACGCGAATCGTCATCGAGAACCACGACGCCAACGATTTGCGGTGGCTTTTCCGCGTGACCGTCGACGATCGCCTGGTGGCGGAAAACCTCACTGCGGCGCAAGCGCATCTGTTAATCTGCGATATCTTCGAGCGGACCCTCGGCCCCAAACGCCGCCCGGGCGCGACGATATGGCTCCGCGGCGGCTGATCAGGTCATAGCGTCGGAGCTTGCATCGCCTCCGCGCCCGAGCGCGCCGGAGCCAAACTTCCGCAGAACGACTCGATCGGGAGCGCTTCAGAAAGGTTGCCCCCGCGCGCCGGCGATGTTGACGGCGGCGATCTCCAGCAAAAACGCATGTACCCGGTTCATCCGGCGCAGCGTCGCGACGGGATTGCGACGGCGCGGCGCCGCGGAAGGGGGATGCAGGAGGGGCTCCAAGACGAAGACCATCAGCGCGAAGACAACCTCATGAGTAGTTTCCGATTCTCCCCCGAGAGTCGGCGTCGTGCGACGCTCGCTCTCGTTGTCCGGCACACTCCGATAGAGAACGCTATTATGTCGAACTGTATTGTCATGATCCCATCCGACACAGCAGGCGCCTCTCTCAGCAGCCCGGCCTATGCGACCGTCGAAGACGCGTTGCAGGGCGCGAGGTTTCTATTAGACAGCGGCGCCGAATCAGCCTGGATTGTCGATTCGGACGGCGGTATTTTGTTGCCGGCTGAGCAAGTATTATCGCGACTGGGTGCGATGAACGGGCAAAGCAATGCGTTGATTAAGGGAAAGCGTGACGAAACGCATAAATTCCAACCTATTTTACCTTCATAACGTCGCGTGAGTTTTGGTCAAATAGTTGCAATTGTTTCGTGTAAGCCGCCCCGCAGAAATATGGTATAAGCCCTCAACCATCCGCTATTTTTAGGCGGGGCCAAAGATTTGGGTGAAGAGGGTGTTGTGGTTGAGTAATTCGGCATATGTATTGATTAGCGGCGGCAAACTCTATACCGGCATATTGAGGATGAGTTCTGCAAGCCGCCGCCGATGCCGCGCGGCGCCGGAAAGCCTTGTGGTGAGGACGGTCTCAACGACTTGCATCGCGAGAACGCCCCGACTACACTTCCGCCCATGCAAAGGACGTTGATGTCGTCGTCTTCCACGCCTTGGCGCGCGGAGAAGACGTCGTGAATGAGCCCAGCGCGAATCCCGACGATCTTGTTGGCCGCGATGCTGGCGCCGATGCCGCTGGGCGCGGCAGCGCGCTCGATCTTGTCTGCATCCCGGCGGGTACGCTCGCGATGATCTGGCCGCCAGCGATCGACAGGGCGCGGCCGTTCGCGCGCTGAGTACCGGTCTCGCCGACACATACGATTGCGGACAGGCCCGCGCGCTTTGCGGCGGCGGGCCTTTGCGGCGACGAGCGCGTCAGCCTCTCCGTGGTTTTGACGGCGCTCGGAATGGCCGACGAGCACGACGCTCGCCCCGGCGTCGCGCAACATTTCAGCGCCGAAATCGCCCGTATGCGCGCCCGAAACTTCGGAATGGCAATCTTGTCCGCCGATCTCGAGGCGGCCCTCCGCAATGCGCGCGGCGTCCCTGATCAACGTCGTGGGCGGGCAGATGAGGGCGTCGATTAGGGATTCGAACTTCTGCGCCCACCCGGCCACCAACTCGATTTTGTGCAGATCGACGTTTAGCCCGTGCATTTTCCAGTTTCCGGCGATGAGCGGGCGCATGAGTCTTTCTTTCGTTGTTGATTCCGCCGGCTTGGTTGGTCGGGGTCAGTGAGCGGAATCGGCGACGACGGTAAGCTGCCCCTTGTCCGCGCCGTTGCCGCGCGCAGGAATTGAGCGATCCGCCTTCTCGAGCAGGTCGAGGAAGGGCTTCATGATGTCGATCGGCATCGGGAACACCACCGTCGAATTCTGTTCGGCGCCGATTTCCGTCAGGGTCTGGAGATAGCGCAGCTGCATCGCCGCCGGCACGCTGCCGAGAATTTTGGCGGCGTTGACGAGGGTTTGCGCAGCCTGGAATTCGGCCTCGGCGTGGATTACCTTGGCGCGGCGATCGCGTTCCGCCTCGGCCTGCTTGGCGATCGCGCGCACCATGTTGTCGGTGAGTTCGACGGTTCGGATTTCAACGTTGCTGACCTTGATGCCCCAGGTCTCGGTCGCAGTGTCGAGAATGCTCTGCACATCTTCGCTGAGCTTCTTGCGTTCCGATAGCATTTCGTCGAGCTCGTGCTGTCCGAGCACCGCGCGCAATGTGGTCTGTGCGAGCATGTTGGTCGCCGGCAGAAAATCCTGCACCTTGATGATCGCGCGCTCAGGGTCGACGACGTTGAAATAGAGCACCGCGTCGACCTTCATCGACACATTGTCATGCGAAATCACGTCTTGGCTCGGAATCTCGATCACCTGGATGCGCAGGTCCACCCTGACCATTTCCTGGATGAAGGGGATCAACAGGACGAGACCGGGACCCTTGACGCGCTGAAAGCGTCCGAGCGTGAACACCACGGCGCGTTCGTATTCGCGCAAGATTCGCACCGAGGCGATCAACAAAACGACCGCGGCGACACAGGCGAGCGGAATGAGGTAGGCTTCGAGCAGGAACATGGCTGGGGTCTTTCCCGGGTGCGGCGCCATTGCCCCTTCAAGGGGAGGCGATCGGAAGGCGGCAGCATTGCCTCGCTCCAACCCGATCCGACAGCCTCGGAATCTACCCATGCCGGCGCGCAGGGGTTTCCGAGGGTTGGCGCGAGCGACGCCTTCGGCAACTTTGACCGCGCCCAACCTCTTTCGGAGTGAGCCCAGATGAACGAAGACCGACGAGCCCCGGCATGATCTCCGGCCGCGCGATCCTCGCGCTGAACGCCGATTCCTCGAGCCTCAAATTCGCGCTGTTCGAAATCGGCGCCTCGCTCGACTTGACCGCGAAGGGCGAGATCGAGAGCCTCGACACGACGCCGCACTTCGTCGCCTTCGACGCGGCGGGCGCCAAACTGGCGGAGACGCGCGGCGCAACCTTCGGTTTCGCCGCGACCCTCGAAAGTTTGTTGAAATTCGTCGATTCCCATCTCGGCGATTCGCGCCTTTGCGCGGTCGGGCATCGCGTCGTCCGTGGCGGTGTCGCGCACGTTGCGCCCGAGCGCGTGACCCGCGCCTTGCTAAGCGCCCTGGACGCGCTCGTCGCGCTCGATCCGCTGCATCTGCCGCACAATATCTCGCCGATGCGCTCGCTCGCCTTGGCGCGGCCTGGACTCGCGCAGGTCGCCTGTTTCGACACCGCCTTTCATCACACCATGCCGCGCGAGGCATCGCGTTTCGCGCTGCCGCGCGCATTGACGGAAGCGGGCGTGCGCCGCTATGGCTTTCACGGCCTCTCCTACGAGTTCATCGTCGAACGATTGAAAAGCTCGGCGCCCGCGTTGGCGGAAGGGCGGGTCGTGGTCGCGCATTTGGGCGTTGGCGCCAGCCTCTGTGCGATCCACGACAGCGCGAGTGTCGCCACGACGATGTCGTTCAGTCCGCTCGATGGGTTGATGATGGCGACGCGCTGTGGCGCGCTGGACCCGGCCGTCGTGCTCTATCTGGCGCGGGCCGGCAAGACCTCGCGGAAATTGTTGATCTGCTCTATCGCCAGTCCGGCCTCCTCGGCGTCTCCGGGATCAGCGGCGACATGCGCGTGCTGATCGCGAGCAAAGAGCCGCGCGCACGCGAAGCGTTGGACCTTTTCACCTATCGCGCCGCCGTCGAGATCGCGAATTTGGCCGGAGCGCTCGGCGGTCTCGACGGACTCGTGTTCACCGCGGGAATTGGCGAACGCGCGCCGTCCGTCCGCGCCGAGATTTGTGCGCGGCTGGCCTGGCTTGGGCTCCGTCTCGACCCCTGCGCCAACGGCGGAAATGCAACGCGCATCGGCGCACCGGACAGCCAAATCGACGTGCGCGTCGTCGCTACCGACGAGGAGCAAATGATCGCGCGCCATACGCTGGCGGTTACCAACGAAGCCGCAACTGCGTAGCTCCCGATCCTTACCCCGGCGTCGCCAAGGGGGGAACGCTTGACGCGCTCGCCCTGGGACGTGCGCATTGAACCGAAGAATGACGCTATGAATCCGCTTCAGCAACTCGGTGCCTGCGGTCTGCCTCCCTGGGTGGATCATTTGAGCCGGGCATTCGTCGTCGGCGGGAGCTTGAAAGCTCTCGTCGAAAACGACGGAGTGAGAGGCGTGACCTCGAATCCATCGATTTTCGAGAAGGCCATCGCGGAGACCGACGAATACGCTGAGGCCATCTCCGAATTCCGGGCCATCGCCGACCACAGCGTGAACGCAATCTACGAACATCTGGCGATCGCCGACATCCAATCGGCCGCCGACGCGTTGCGCGCGGTCTGTGATCGAACCAACCGCGGCGACGGCTACGTCAGCCTGGAATGCTCGCCCCGCCTTGAGCATAACGCGGCGGCCGGCGTGACCGAAGCGCTGCGCCTTTGGGCGGCTGGCGCGCGGCCCAATCTGATGGTGAAGGTCCCCGCCACCCCGGAGGGCATTGTCCCCATTCCGCGACTCGCCGGCCGGCGGTTAAACGTCAACGTCACCCTGCTGTTCTCGATTGAGGTCTACGAAGAGGTCGTCGAAGCTTATATGGCGGGCCTCGAGCAATTCCGGGACGCCGACGGCGATCTCTGCCGGGTTGGCGGCGTCGCCAGCTTCTTCGTCAGCCGGATCGATCTGGGCGTTTCCGCGCGTTTGGACGCCCTCGGTCAAAAGCGGTCGATGACCATGGGCGCGGTCAGTCCGCTTAACCGCAGAGCCCCGATGAACGTCGTCGTCTTCCAGTGCCCGTGCGGGATCGCGGCGCGCAGCCGCTCGCCCTTGGGCGCGCGACCGCGTATTCGCGCCATGTTGGTCGTCACCCAGGTCTCGTCGATGAAGACAAGCCCTTCCGGGTCGAGGTCGAGTTGTCCTTCGAACCCGTCTTCGCGCCGTTCAGCGACGTCGGGGCGGGCCTGCTCGCTCGCGTGCGCGGTCTTTTTTAAAGGTCAGCCCGCAACGCGCGAGGCATTCCCACAGGGTCGAGCGCGAAACCGTCACGCTGCGTTCCATCGCGAGCCGTTCGAGCAATTCGCTGATCGTCAGGTTCGGCGTCTCGTCGATCAGGGTTTCGCGATCACGGGACCGCAAGTCCAGACGCGATTCGTCTCAAGGCTGAGAACGCGCGCGCGACTCTTGCGGAGTTGGAGGTGCTGGGAGTCTCGATGGGCAAGGTCACTTCACAGCTGCTGAAAGAAGACGTTCATGGATTCGCAGACGCTTTCGACAAGACGCTGGGCGCCGTCGCTCTGAAACGCTCGGAGACTCGAGCCAGGAGATCGGCCTCAACAGCCCAGAAATGACGGCGACATTCGAATCGGAACTTGAACACTGGCGAGAAGGCGGCCGCATTCGACGGCAGTGGGCCGGCGGTCTGTCGCTGTAGAGCGGAGCTGACGAAGACAAGTGGACGGGCTCGCTCGGCATCGTCGAGCAGGAGCTCTCGGACGTCGAGAGACTGAAAGACTTCTCGGCCGAAGTGAAATCGCGCGGCTTCCAGCACGTCGTCTTGCTGGGCATGGGGGGATCGAGTCTCGGCCCCGAGGTTCTCGCCGAAACCTTCGGCCCCCAATCGGGCTGGCCGAAGTTCTATATGCTCGACGCCACCGATCCGGCGCAGATCCGAACCATTGACGGGCGATCGACGTCGCAAAGACACTGTTCATCGTCGCCTCAAAATCTGGAAGCACGCTGGAGCCGAATATTTTCTTAAGTCACTATTTGGCCCGCGTGAACGCGGCCTCGGGCGCCGAGAAGGCGGGCAAGTCGTTGGTCGCGGTCACAGATCCGGGGTCCCCGCTCGAAAGTACGGCCAAACGCGAGGCCTTCGCGCACATCTTCAAGGGCTCAATCGCAAGAATGCGTTGTTCGCAGGTTCCGACAGCGGGGGCGACAACTGGGCCGACATCGCCACGCTGGTCGAGAACTGCAAACTCAACGGCGTCGAGTCCTACGCCTATCTCGTCGACGTGCTGACCCGGATCGTCAATGGTCACCTCAATAGCGTCATCGACGAATTACTCCCCTGGGCCTACCCCAAATCCAAGCCCCTCAAGGCCGTGGCCTGAGAACAGCGCTTACCGCAATGCGGATCGTGCGCGGCATTCTCTTGAAGGGCGCCGGGTGGAGCGATATCGCGCCGGACCTCTGGCCCATCGCGCTATTTACTGTGATCGTGACCGCGTTTGCCGCATGGTCCTACCGAGAGGCGTTGGATTGAGCCGCCAGCGGCGCTTCAAGTCGGGCATCCGAAGCTGATTCGGCCGGACTCGGGGCGGTGGCTGCGGACGCAGCATGCTCGGCCTGAGGCTCCGAACCCGCTGTCCGTCCAGTCTCAGGCGTCGACTGCATCAAAGCCAGCAGCCCCATCGCTATCAAAAAAACGATGGCGCCCAAGCCAATCCCGAAACGCGCGTCCGGCCGGGCAACGACCGCGGCGACCTTCTCAGGCAACGGCGGAACAAGCCCGCGGTTCGCCGGAAGCAACGCGATCAAACCGCTCGCGACAACCTCGATCGGGCGCGCTGCCGCCGGTTCACCCGGCAAAGCGGCGATCAACCGAGAAAGGCGTTGAATCGCCTTGTCCCGCGACATCCGCGACAAGTTGATGGCTTCCTGCCAGGGGTCGAGGTCCGATCGCGCCAGCGCGGAAATGACGCTGAGCGCCTGTCCGTGCCGATCCGCACCTATAGAGGCGAAGAGGAATGGATCGAAGTCGCGTCCGATGCTAGGCGCGAGGACGGGGTGGGCCATTTCGTCAGCCAATTCAATTTGCGGTTGGGCCGGTCCTATGCGGACCGAGGCCGCGGTCGCGGCAGAGCGTGCAGTCTAGCCCAAAGATAGCATCATCGCGCAGACTCGGAAATTACCTATGAAACAGCAAACGTCGTTTCTAAGTTACGTCCCGGCAATCGTTCGAGCTCGAGTTTTCGCCACACGAGCGCAAGACGCGCCGTACGTCAAGGAGGCGGTCCTGCCGGATGCCGCGTCGATATCTCCGCCGGCGCGCTCCGGCGGAACGCGCGTCATCGCCGACGGCCCACCCTGTCTGAGTCGTCGATTGAGACGCCGCACCGGTCCGAAACACTCGAAGATGGACTCGGGAGGCCTGCAGAAAGCCCTGCGCGACAAACCACGGGCGGCGAAATCGTTTGAACGTGGCGGCTAGATCAGCCGGATGCGCTTCAGCATCGCCAGCATTCCGACCACCGACGCCACCATAAGCGCACACGCTATCCAGAAACCGTAAGCATTCTGTTGAAACGGCATGCCGGCCATGTTCATGCCGAACAGGCCCGTGAAGAATGTCGGCGGGAGAAGCAAAGCCGACACGATTGCGAGCACAGCCAATCTCTTGTTGGTTTTTTCGGCTTCGCGCGCTTTGAGCTCATCTTGCAGCGTACGGGCGCGCTCTTGATACGAGTCAAATTCGTCGATCAAAGCGTCCATTCGGGCAATTACCCTCTGGCACCCGATGACCGCATCGCCGTCGAACCAATAAGGGCGCTCGCTCAACATGCGGATGAGCAAGCCGCGCAATGGTAAGGCCTGACGACGAAGGCGCACTAGGCGTCGCCGAGCCTGCGCCAGCACATCGAGCCCGATTTCCTTTTGGTCCAGCGCCCGTTCCTCCATTTCGTTCAATTTCGAACCAACTTCACCCAACACGAGTGAAATCGCAGTGGCCACTTCGTGGGTCAACGCGTGGAATAGCGCCACGACATCCGACAATCGCCGCCCCGATCGCAGATCGATGCGCACCCTGTTCAACGCATGGCTCGCATGACGGCCGGCCGAAAGGAAAGCGTACGGCGCAATCACAAAGTTCCAGCGCACGACGAGCTTTTCATCAAAGGGAGCGAGGGATTGGTAGTCCGCCACCACGCCGCCCAATGCTTGCCCGAAGCCATCAATTTGCTGCCTTTCGTCATTGCCGCACAGCGTCGCCAAAGCGCCGGCCGGCAGATGCGGCAGCGCGGCGATTGCAACACTCGCGCGTTCGTCGGCGAGGTCGAAATTCACCCATAGCCAGACTTCGCGTTTCTCAAGCGCGTCAAGCAGAGCCTGGCCTTCAATGAGTTCAGCCACGCCAGTCTTGGAGAAACGATACGCCCAAGCGATCCCTTCAATTCCGTCGTAGCCGGTCATTCGGGTCGCCGGCGGCTTCGCCTCCGCCGCAGCGTCCAGGCCGACCAACCCACAATCATTAACCATGGGACGCCGACCTCCCGAGTTATTGGAGCGATAAAAACATGCCAATCGGTTTCAATCGACGACCTATCTCGCGATGCGCGATTCCCGTCCCGACGAGGCGCGATAAAAGATCGCCTTTGCCATCTCAACGAGCGCGAGATAGGCGATCGTTGCGATCGCGAGAAACACGAAGAACAAGGGCGGAGGCGTGGCGAAGCCGAACCAGGCGCCGACGCCCCAAGGGAGAAGCGGAAGGGCGATCGCTGCGCCTATTGCTCCTAAGTTCATGACGGTTAGGAACCCGCTCGGCTTGCTGCGGAAGAAAACTCGTCGCGTGCGAATGCAAAAGACCACCAATGTCTGTGTAACCATCGACTCGATGAACCAACCCGTCTGAAACAGAACCTCGCCCGCGCGGAAAAGCTCAATCATGGCCCAGAACGTGATAAAATCGAAGACGGAGCTGACCGGACCGAAAACGAGCATGAAACGTTCGATCAGCCTTATGTCCCACTTCAGGGGCTTTACAACCGTCTCCGGGTCGACGTTGTCGAACGGGATTGCGATCTCTGAAACATTGTAGATCAGATTGTTGAGCAGGATCTGGATAGGCAGCATCGGCAGGAAGGGCAGAATCAGCGTCGCGCCCGCCATGCTGAACATATTGCCGAAATTTGAGCTGGCGCCCATCAACACGTATTTGGTCACGTTCTGGACCGCGGCGCGTCCGGCCGCGACTGCGTCGCCGACCACCGCGAGATCAGGCTCCAGTAGGATCAAATCGGCGGCGGCGCGCGCGACATCTGCCGCGCCCTCGACGGAAATTCCGACGTCAGCTGCATGCAGAGCCGGCGCGTCGTTGATGCCGTCTCCCATGAAGCCCACGACGTCGCCACGCCGCTTCAGAGCCAGCAATATGCGATGCTTCTGCTGCGGATTTATGCGGCAAAACAGATTTGTGCTGGGCAGACGACCAATCAGCGCCTCCTCAGAAATTCGGTCCAAAGTATCGCCTGACAGCACGCCTGTCACGGTTAAGCCGAGCTCCGCGAAGACATGGCGCGACACCTGTTCGTTATCGCCCGTCACTACCTTTACGGTGACGCCTGCCTTTTCCAAGTTGTGGATCGTCGCACCCGCACTTGACTTTGGCGGGTCCAAGAACACGGCGAAACCCGCGAAAACCATATCGGTTTCGTCCTTGATGGCCGCATTGTCCCTGTTCGCCGTTTTGGCCGTCGAATCCGCCAGTCGGCTCGCGATGCCCAGCGCACGATACCCCTGCGCGCCGAGTTCATCGAGGTTCGCCTGAAACTCGGCGCGCCTTTGGCCGTCGAGAGGCTTCACGACGCCGTCGGCGTCCTGATATTGGTTGGATAGCCGGAGCATGTCTTCGGGCGCGCCTTTGACGAAGAGCCCACGCTTGCCGCCGTGCTCCACCAAAACTGAAACCCGCCGCCTCTCGAAATCGAACGGCGCCTCGTCGATCTTCCGGAAGCCAGCCATAGCGAACGGCTTTGCGGCAAGGATCGCTTCGTCCAACGGGCTTTTGACGCCCGTCTCGAACTTGCTGTTTACGTAGGCATAAGAGAAGGCGTTCGCGCTCTCGGCGCCGTGACCGTCGATAACGCGCAAAAGCTTGATTTTGGCTTCCGTCAGCGTGCCCGTCTTGTCGGTGCACAGAACATTCATGGCCCCGACGTCGTGAATCGCCGACAGACGCTTCACGATGACCTTTCGTTTCGCCATTTGCATCGCGGAACGGGCGAGCGTCACCGTGACGATCATCGGCAGCAATTCCGGCGTCAGGCCGACGGCGAGGGCGACGGCGAACATTATCGAGTCCAGTATCGGCCGCGCGAACCACACATTCACGGCGAGCACGAAGATGATCAGCACTAACGTGAAGCGCATAATCAGCATACTGAAGCGACGAATGCCTAAAGCAAAGTCGGTGGCGGGCGGCTTCTCTGCCAAACTGGTCGCAAGTTGGCCGAGCGCCGACCTGCCTCCAGTCCGACAGATCAGTATGGTCGCGGTTCCGCTGATTACGGAGGTGCCAGAGAATACGACGTTGGAGGCGCCTGCCGGGCTATCGGCGTCGGATGCGGAGTCGCTGACCCGCTTCTCCGTTGGATAGGGTTCACCTGTTAGCAACGCCTGATTGACATAGAGGTCCCGGCTATCGAGCAAACGGGAATCCGCGGGAACGAGATCGCCGGCGGCCAATTCGACGATATCGCCGGGGACCAATTGGCTGATCGGAACTGAGAGGGATTTGCCGTCGCGCCTGACGGAAGCCTGAACGGCCACGGAGGCTCGTAGTGAGGCCACTGCATTCTGCGCGCGGACATCCTGAACAAAGTCGAAGACAACGCTGATCATCACGATGACTACGATCACGACGAAGCTGGCCAGGCCGCCGGTGAGCGCGGACACACCGCTCGCGATCAGGAGGATGATGATCAGCGGGTTCTCGAAACGGACGAGGAACTGGCGCCAGAGCGGCGTCGCTTTCACGTCCGACGCGTTGTTCGGACCATAGATCTGAAGGCGGGACTGAAACTCGGCTGTCGTCAGCCCCGCGATGTTCGACTTCAGCATGTCCAAGAGGCGGCTAGTGGTTTCCCGCCATATCTGTTCCGGCCCCGGCTCCCCTGACTCGGGCGGCGCTGGCGCGAGGGACGGTCGTGCCGCCGGAGTCGGCGCGAGGCGCCCCGGGGTCCGGTCGTTGGAGTCGTTTTTGAGGAGCTGCATCCGATACCATTCCTGCAATCTCGTCGTAGCGCAACAAGCGCCGATCCGCTGCGGCGGCCGCTATCTCTCTTCCGTGCGCTTTGAAAGTTCCACGGCGATAGTGTTTCCAACAGGTCGAGTTCAATCTATGGTCAGGAGGCCTTTGCGAGCGTGGTCGGGACTGCCGCTTGCGTTCGCGCAGCCCGCCACGACGGCCGCTTCGACATCGAGATGATTAATGGCAGGCCGGTAAAGATCACGGTCCCAGCCGCGACCAATCCTACGTATAGAGCGGGGCTCCCCACAGGCAACTGCGAGGGGGGGAAGAAGCTCACGATGAAGGCGAACACGACGCCAGCAAACCCCACTCCGGCGATCGACCATATGCCGGCGGTTCCACCTGGCACGCGATAGCTGCGCTTGAGGTCTGGCTGCGAATACCGCAGGCGGATCGCGGCGGCGTACATCAGCATGTACATAATCAGGTAGAGTGAGATCGTCATGGCGCTGAGTAAGAAGAACGCCACGCTGACGTCCGCCATCACAAAATAGGCCATCGCCAGAATCGTAACGATCACCCCTTGGACGATGAGGATGCTGACCTGAACGCCGTGCTTGTTGGTCTTGGCCAAAATGGGCGGGATTTCTCCCTCCTGGGCCGTCCATAGCAGGCCGCGGCTTGGTCCGGAGATCCATGACATCACGCCGCCGAGGCCGCCGAATGCGAGCAACAGGCAGATGACGGGCGTCGCCCAGCCGATGCCGAAGCTGGCGAAGATCTGCTGGAACGCCTTCATCAGGCCTTCCTGAAGATTGATCTCCTGGTTGGGCAGCACGGTGGCGACGGCGAATGAACCGAAAGTGAACAGCAGTATAATCACGATCGACGCGATAAGAATCGCGACCGGGAACTGCTTCTTGGGTTCGGCCATTTCATTGGCGTGCACCGCATGGACTTCGACGCCGGCAAAGAGAAGAATGATGCCGGCGAGAAAGGCGATGTCGCCCATTCCGCTGATATTTGGGAAATAGCGGGGATGCGGGTGGCCGCCGGCCATCGACATGACCGACCTTGCGTCTGAGGCGACCGGGTGCAGCATGGCCACCGGAGTGCCCTCAGAAATCCAAATCACGGCAAGGATCATGATGACAACACCCGGCAAGACTGTGCCGATGAGAAATGTCCAGCTCGTCACCTTTGCGATCGCGTCGACGCCGCGCAACGATATGAATGTCGCGGCCCAGTAGGCGCAGATGCAGAAGGCGCCGACATAAGGACCGTCGTTTGCGAGCCCGGGCCTGCCCACGACATAGGCGATGGCGGCGGCTGAGAAAGCCAGGACGGTTGGATACCAGACGACGTTCTGTATCCACTGAAGCCAGATGGCGACGAAGCCCCAGCGGGCGCCGAAGGCTTCCTTCACCCAGGTATAGACGCCGCCGCCCTTCTCACCGAAAGCTCCGCCCAGTTCTGCGGAAACCAGCGCCGCCGGGATCAGGAAGATGACGGTTGCGAAGGCGATATAGACGAACAGCGTGAGCTGTTCCTTGGCCATCATCGGAAGACCGCGCAGACTGACGACCGCGGCCGCTGTCATCATCGCCATGCTGAAAGTTGAAACGAGGGTCTTTGCCGGTCCGGCCATCGAAGGTTCCCTTGGACGAATTTGATGGAGTTGCATTTGCCGGGAACGGGGCCGCTTGTAGGCGACCCCGGATGCGCCAGGCGCGCGGCTACTCGGCCGCGAGCGCCGGCGTAACGGGCTTGTGCGCCGCCGTTGCGCGCGCCGGTTTTGCTGCAACTCCGCCATGAGTGAACGTCGTGCCCTCGGCCGCCGTTTGCGGCGAAGCGGGGCGATGTCTCAGCAGATAGTCGACGCCGCGCTTGGTGTCTTCGAGCAGCATGTCCGCCATGTCGCGGCTGAAGCCGTGCCGGACGAGGACGCGCATGACCACGGTTTCCTGAATGTTCGGCGGCATCGTGTAGGCGGCGACCTGCCAGCCGCGGACCCGCAGCCGATCGGACAGATCGAACAGCGAATAGCCAGGGTTCGCTCCGTCCCTGATAACCCAGGAGATGGCGGGAAGTCCGGTCTTGCTGTTGCCGTCGAAGAAAAGTTCGAAGGGTCCCAGTTTGCAGACTTCCCGGCCGATGTGTTGCGCGCAATCGTAGCCGTTCTGTTGAATCCGCTTGTAACCTTCGCGGCCCAGGCGGAGGAACAGGTAGTATTGAGCGATGATCTGTCCGGCGGGACGCGAGAAATTAAGCGCGAACGTCGGCATGTCGCCGCCGAGATAGTTCACGTTGAAGATCAGCTCCTCGGGCAGCTCGGCCTTGTCACGCCACACCACCCAGCCCACGCCCAGCGGGGCGAGTCCATACTTGTGGCCGGAGGCGTTGATCGATTTCACGCGCGCGATGCGAAAGTCCCAAGCCAGATCTGGCTCGATGAAGGGCGCAATGAAACCGCCGGAGGCCGCGTCGACATGAATGGGAATATCGAGCCCCGTGTCGGCCTGCAGCTTGTCCAGCGCCGCTGCGATCTCGGCGACAGGCTCGTACTGACAAGTGAACGTCACACCGAAGGTGGGCGCCACGCCAATCGTGTTCTCATCGCAACGTTTGATGACCTCCTCCGGAGTCATGCCCAGTCGGCCCTTCTCAAGCGGGATCTCGCGCAGCTCCACGTCGAAATAGCGGGCGAACTTGTGCCAGCAGACCTGAACTGGCCCGGTTATCAAGTTTGGGCGGCCGGCCGGCTTGCCCTCGGCCTCCCTCCGCAGTCGCCATTTCCATTTGAGCGCCAATCCGCCCAGCATGCAGGCCTCGCTGCTGCCAGTCGTCGAACATCCGATCGTGTTCGCAGCCTGAGGCGAATTCCAGAGGTCCGCGAGGATGTTGACGCAACGCTTCTCGATCTCGGCCGTCGCAGGATATTCGTCCTTATCGATCATGTTCTTGTCGATCGAGAGATCCATCAATTCATGAACCTCGGGATCGAGCCACGTCTGACAGAAGGTTGAAAGGTTCTGGCGAGCGTTGCCGTCCAGAAACAACTCGTCTCTGACCAGGGCCTTGGCGACATCCGATTGCAGTCCGGCTTGGCCAAGCTTGAATTTTGGTACGGGAACATCGGCGGCGCGAACGCTATAGATGTCCGGCTCGAGGGCCCCGTCGACGGCTTCGCGGTTGTGTAAAGGCATTAGCGGGGATCCCACTTGTGAATGCGAGCGCCGCGTGTCTGCGGCGAATGATCAACTGGCGACACTATCGGGTGATGAGGCGGCCCGACAGGTTCGGAAATTACTTACATCGGCGCGGCGATAGAAATTGACATTCAGCTATTGGGAATCATTCGACGCGCTTGAGGCATTCCCAGGGGGATTCTAATGCGCGAGTCCGGGTCGCTCTGGTTCAGTGTCATCGTTTGCGAGGAGTGCGGCTGGAACTCGGTTGTATCGAGAGGCCATCGTAACCATCTACGCCCAATCCTCGCGAGGCTGAGCGGCGACCTCGATACGGGTTCTGACTGTTGCGATCGTATTGTGGCTTCTCGGCCGCAAGCTGCTTTGTCACGAGCCAGAGCATTCGATGGCGGGGTTCTCGATGGAACGGATCGGAACTGTACCTATTCGCCGCGCCGTCGTCGATCTCTCTTGCGCGTCTCGATGTGAAACTCTGCAGAAACTCGCTCCGGCCGCGGCGTGGCCACCACGGACGGTCTCGGTGTCTTGCTGGCCTTCGGGGCTAGTATCTCGGCAGAGAGCTTTTGACTCTTTGAGGCCGCTTCAGATTTGTAGGCCTTGGACAGGCTCGCCCCATCTTGTATCGGGCTTTTCGGTTGTGCGCTTCAGTTGATGCGAGCGCGGGCGTCGTTGCGCTGTTTCACCCGGGCGGTGACTTCGGCGATGGGGGGTGGATAGCTTTCAATTCGACGGTCCAGGCATTGGGCCGGCGAGGACGCGGATCTCGATCTCGACCATGGTGAGCCAACTGGCATGCTAGGGTGCTCGGTGGAACGCGATGCGCCGAAGCTGGCGCCGCGCCTCCTCGGCCGGAAGGGTTGATAACAGGCGCCGACCGAATGGGTCGGCAGATTGTCGAGGACGACGCGGTTAAGTGGGCTTCGGATAATGGATTTCGACGAGTTCGGGCATGCAGACGGCGAAGTCGATCGCCGTGCGCTGGTCGGTCACTTTCACCTTGCGCCTGGGACGGTTGGCGTCGAGGAGCACGAACAGATTGGCGGTTCCGTCGCGCCGGTGCTCGCAGTCGCAGCGCTCGATCCGCCCCGGCTCAGGCGGGATCGGCGGGCGCGCCTCGCCGATCAGTTGGATCCGGTGATGCACGCCTGCCAACGGGCGGTCCACCGCGCGCTGAAGCCTGAACGAACTTATTGAGCTATGCTATCGGAATTCAGTCGAGCCGCTAAAGTTATTACAGATGGATTTGAGGATGGATATAAATCCTGGATCCGGCGAGGCGTTATTATATGCCAGTACCAGTTCATAAAGCCTGTTTTCTTGGATCGAATTTCCTCCGACTTTAATATGCCCGACAATTTGGCTCTTTCCAACGAAATAAAGCGAATTATTATTTCCCGCTTTGTCGGATCGAGTTTCTCGTCGAGCCATTCCGTGAGATGTTTGATATTTTCCTGCGCGTTGTATTTTTCCACAGGACACCCTCGCCCAAAAGTGCCGGGTAGCTGACCCGTGCGTCCACGCGCAGAAGGGTTTTACAGCAGCCAGCGAGAGACGAATGTGTTTCACCATTCCACGGCATCACCAAGGATCGGAAAATACTCATTTTATATATAAGATCTTTGTTTGGACGCCTGACTGCATGATTTACAACGATCGGAGAGGGGCGCCTGCCGGTAACCCGCTGATATCTTTACTCGGTGTTGAGACTCGCGTGAGGCGACGACCGGCCCCTCCAGGACGCTGCACTCGATCGGCGAGCGGATGGCGGCGAGCCGCGCGTTGACTACCGTCGCGCTCGACGCGGCCTAGCCGCCGATCCTGTTGATCGAGCCTCTTGACCATCGCCGCTTCGCAGCGCTCATCGGCGTCTGGCGACAGGAACGACGCGATGGCCGCCTCCGCGATCAGCGATAGTGGCTGCTTCTGACGGGCCAACTCATCGATCGACACGCCAACTTTGACGCGTCGGACGTTGGCTTGGCTGAGCACTAGGGCCTGTCCTCAATTTGCGGATTCCTAGGCGAGGAATCGTATGATTCATAAGGGGTCAACCGAATCGGAGGTTGACCATGCGCCGTTATGGGTTGCGCGACGGTCAATGGGATCGGATCCAAGACTTGCTGCCTGGGCGCGCGGGGCATGTCGGGGTGACGGCGCGGGACAATCGCCTGTTTGTGGAAGCGGTCCTATTCCGCTATCGGGCGGGAATTCCCTGGCGCGATCTGCCCGGGCGGTTCGGCGATCCCATCAAGATTCATACACGGTTTTCTCGGTGGGCGAAGTCCGGTGTTTGGGCTCGCCTTTTCGCTCATCTGGGCGGCGACGCCGATAATGAGTACGCCATGATCGACAGCACGATTGTGCGCGCCCATCAGCACAGCGCCGGCGCCCAAAAAAGATGGGCCCGACCAAGCGATCGGGCGATCCGGAGGAGGATTGAGCACCAAAATTCACGCCCTCGTCGACGCCTTGGGCAATCCCGTCGGCTTCTGCGTAACGGGCGGGCAAGAGCATGATCTCGTCGGCGCCGACGAACTGCTGCCGGAGATGAAAGCCGATACGCTCATTGCCGACAAAGCTTACGACGCCGACGCGCGCGTTCTCGAACCCCTCGCCGCCAGCGGCAAGAGGGCCGTCATTCCACCGACGGCTAGCCGCAGCGGCCGGCGCCGATATGACCGCGAGTTGTTCAAGTCAAGACACCTGATCGAGAATTTCTTCGCCCGCCTAAAGCTCTACCGCGCTATCGCCACTCGCTACGACAAGACTAAGTGAAACTTCCTGGCGGCAACCCATCTCGCCGCAGCCGTCGTTTGGCTCAATTGAGGACAGGCCCTAG